>Ga0315904_10004295_pt1 | contig 20424 bp, 9 predicted proteins | sample LakEriMetagenome_6_FD_203529 | JGI IMG/M metagenome (GOLD analysis project Ga0315904, IMG submission 203529) | Freshwater fungal communities from buoy surface, Lake Erie, Ohio, United States - Buoy 12 MA120 | ecosystem: Environmental > Aquatic > Freshwater > Lake | place: USA: Lake Erie, Ohio...
TCTCCAGCTGCTATTGTTAGCAAATGTAGCGTCGATATTCAAGATTAACTTACGTAATTGGATCAAGTCTAAAGTAGTTACAGACTTAGAGTTATTTACGTCAGCAGCGATCAATTTGTAAGGAGTATTCAAAGGCTGTACACCTAAGATATGCTTGCTAATCAATACAAGGTCAAAAGTAGATACACCATTCAAGAAACCTTTGTTCAAGCTTGGAGTTACAGTGTAATCCGCACCAGCAGTTAAGTTATTGAATACGAATAAACCGTTAACACCTGTAGCGAAGCTCTTCTGAGTTTGGCCAGAAAGGTTAACTTGTACACCTTCAACAGTAGCTTTGCTTTCTGTCTGGATTGCACCAGCTACAGCAGCAGAACCAGCAGCACCGCAAATAGAAGCATTGTCTTCTACAGCTATTGTAATACTGCAATAGTTATAGTTACCAGCTCCATCAATTAAATATACTCTTGCAGCGATACCTCCACGGTCAGCACAAGTTGCAACAATAGTATCACTGTAAGCTAATATAGTCGCAGCAACGGTAGCAGTGTCTTTAGAAGTTCTAACGATTTTTGCTTTAACTGTTGGCGTACATTCTTCATTCTCCCAGTTACGGTTGATATCCTGGAATACGTCAATTGCTTTAACAACTGTCATACCTGCATTTGGAGAACCACCTGCATTCGTAGGCATCAAAGATACTGTTAAGTTTTGTACACATACAGGAGCTGGCGCTTTAATGTCAGCAACTGTAAAGTCAATACGATCAGTAGTTACATTACCACAATCGTCTCTTACACTTACTACCAACTGGTAGTCTTGTTTTCCTGTAGCTGCATCAATACCTAAACCATCTACAGATACATCAAATGTTTTATTCCTTTGGCCAGGATCGGTAGGAGTAACTGTTGCGGCAGCAACGGAAGTAGTACTTAAAGGACTAGTCTTCTTAACGATATAAGCACCAGCTTCTACGTTAAATGGACCAGAAGCAGCACATCCGTCAGATACATCAAATGTAAACTTAACTAATGCCTGACATTCAGGTGCATTGGTTGCAGGTGTAGCTTCTACACCGTTTCCTCTGATACCAAATACTTTCTTAGTAGCATTCCAGTTAACTTCGTCACTTGCACCTGCATCTGCATGCTTGAATTTCAAGCCTGTAGTAGCGTCAGTATCAATAGTAGGTTTTGTAGCATCCTGGATTTTTACTACCTGAGTATAGCTCCATGCGAAAGTACGCTCTCCAAATGATTCACAACCTGTAGATGGTACATTTGAAGCTAGGTAGCTTGCATTTGACTCTCTAGTCCAAGTTGTAGAAGTTGTTTGAGCCCTCATACTCCAATCGCTAGTTTTTGCTGCTGTAGGCCAAGCCGCACCAGTTGCTGCAGCATCAGTTCCTTTAGCACCTAACCATTGAGCATATTTCAATGAACCCTGTCCTTTATCTCTAGTAGCATTATTTGCAGATGTTACGCTAGATGTGAATCTGTGGTTTGCAGTTGTAGCAGGTAAAGTTGCACTTGCATTCACATAAGTATAAGAATTAGTAGAAGATCCAGATCCAGTTCTGCTTAATCTAGGAATAATCCTTGCATAGTTCATCGGATCAGCTGTAGCACAACTGAACTGATTTGGTACTTGACACCAGTTGATAATCGTCCAGGTACGGTAGATTTTCTTACATGCATTATCAACAGATGTAGCGTTGTAAACAGTTTCATTTACCGCACTAATAGCCAATAAATCACAACCATCTTCGTCAAAACTTGGAGCATTAGAAGTTGAAGCTAAATTAGGACAATCTGTAGTAACGTCAGCTGGAACTGTAATATTATAGTCATGAGAAGCTTGTACCCAAATTAATTGAGTATCTTTCACTGAAACAGTAACTCCTTTAACGTTTTTAACAACGTCCCAGATACGTAAAATCACACCAGTATCACAAGTTAATTTTTTCTTAACCTCATAATACACATCTCCACTACATTCAACGCCATAAATATCAGGCATACCGAATTTATCATTCGCTGATTTAACCGTCGCAACTTTACCGTTTACTGTGTTGTCAACATTATTGTCAACAGCCAATGCAGTAATTAAAGTTCTTGGAAGATCTGGTCCTTGCAACCATTCTTTATCAGTACAGTTAATCCAGTTTACAGCAGTTGAATTATAAGTCGCTGCTAGATTTGGACGAGTAATTGTTGGAGAAGTTACGTCTGTAATAGTTACCGTTGTCATGCAAAAACTCCAGTTACCTCCGCTTGAATTGTAGTGTTTCGCATCTGAACCCCATAATTCAACCATTACCTCATTTCCGTCACAGCAGAAGAAATCTACATACTGCATAAACTTAGGTGTGCGATAGAAATCAGTTGTACCTACTCTTTCAAAGTCATCTAAAGTTACTGTTCCATTTGAATTATTACCATAAATGTCATAATCCATATTCATTGCATAGTAAGGAAGGCAATCCTTATGGAATTGACGACGTACATACAAGCTATCAAGAGTACAATTATCGCGGCTACCTTCATTGATATCAGCAACATACAAACGAGCTTGCATCTGCTTTGTTAAATCAATATCACTTTTGTTAAGGTCAATGAAGTAATTTGAAGACGCATTTGACGTTAAAGAAACGTTAATGTTATCATCACACTTCATTACAGGTGCAACTTTATCAACTACATTAAACAATAAAACCTGAGTAGTCTGATTGTTACAACCGTCGTTAGCTGTTATAGTTACTTCATGAGAACCGATAGGTAATCCCATAACTGTAGGTCCATTAGCTGTATTTACAACAGTGTAAGTTGTCGCAGTAAGAGCTTGAGCTACATAGTAAGCACCATTCCAGTAGTTACCTGTTCTGAAAGTATAATTTAGGTTTATAGACGCTGCAGCTGAGCAATTGTCAGTAACTTTAAGATTAAATAAAGTACTTAAATCACGCATGCTTGCTGCAGTACCCAAACGCAAAGATCCAGTACAATCATTTGTACCTACAGATACTAAAACCGGAGTTGTAGTTCCTAAAATACCGCCCACATCTGATCTTTCAGCAGCGAAAACAGGAGCTGATAGGTCTTCAAATGAAAATACTACATCGTCAACGGTAGTAGCACCTCCTGGACACCAATTAGCAAAAGAAGTACTGATCATGAATTTTTTTCCACCATTACAATTTGCAAATTCAGTGTATGTGAAATCCACCGCGTAGTTACAGAATGCATCAAAAATGTAAGCTGTATCTACTTTTGTGTCATTTGGTAAAGCATATCCTACTCTGTAAAGACTTCTTAGATACTTTCTTAATTCAGCTTTAACTTCAGCGGCAGTACCAGAAGGTGCTGCACAACTATTAAAGAGAATCATATTAGTGCCAGAAGCAGATTGAGCAAAATAAGTACTAGCTGCTGGGTTAACAGCGCCATTAGTTGAAAAAACAGTTACCCCATTAATCGTATTGTAACCGGCGCCACCTGCATAAGCTGGACCAGCTGAACCAATGATATCAGGACGTTTGAAAGTAATGATTTGTGTTACCGTGGTATCATTTCCCCTTTGGTCAATAGCAACGAAACTTCTGGTTATAGTTGCAAAAATTGTACCTGTAGCTGAAGAAGCTGAACTTCCACACTCCGTGTAAGCAATCTGGTCTGTAACTTTAATTTGAATTACACCACCGCAATTATCAGTAGTTGTCATTACAGCATCAGTCCCAGTACCAAGAGCTGAACCAAGTGTTTCAGTCAGGTTACCTGCAAAATACGTTGCAGTTGGTGAATTCCAACTTGTAATATTATTGTAAACAGCAGAAATATCATCACACCAAAACTCTACTGCAGCTGGTGCAGTAACTACAGGTGCAGTGTAGTCAACGGCGAAGATAACGCCTTGGCAAATTAAGGCAGCAGATGAAGCTGATGAAGCATAAACTCCATAAGACCAACCAGAAGCTGGACTAACTCCGTCAACAATACCACCATTGGTTGGATTAAGGTCATTGATCCTAATATCCGGGGTACCTATCGCAGATCCTAATATTACCATAGAAGGAGTTACCGTAGCCTGACAATTGTCACCTACACGTACCTCGAGGCTAGTAATACAAGATACTGTGCCAGGTCCCTGTGCAGCAATATGCTGTGTGCTCGCAAATAAGGCTGCGACTGCAAGCAGGGTAATTCCTGCGAGTCTAGCTAGCTTATTTGTAAGCGGTGAAAAAATTGAGTTGAATTGACTCATTTGATTACAATTTGTTAAAATTAAAAAAAAATATACAAAACTAGGTCCTTTCATGTTGGGCTCAACGCAAAAACCCTCAGTAGGTGAACCACCTGCGAGGGAATGAGCATTGATTGTTTTTACTGTAAAGTAATTTCTTGTCATGGGATAGTCTATAAAACTCACGCAATTTACATCTTATTCTTCTTAAAAGTCAATGCCGTTTGTCCTAAAAACGAATATTAATAAAATTTTAACTAAAAATGACCGCTGCACGCCTGTTTTAATCGAACGTTAACACTTTAGAGCAGAAAAAGGGGCATTTACCAAAAGATAAATACCCCTTTTCCTTACCTATTCCTTCCTTTCTACAAATTCCATCCCTCTCTAAAACGAGGTAGCAATAAGGCATTCGCCTCTTTATCTTTTTTGAATTTTTCTTTCTCCGGATTCCAAGTCAGCGGTCTTCCCAACCGATAAGCAATATTGGCAATAGCGGAAACGGAGTTACTCCTATGCCCAATTTCTGCAGGACAAATGGGAACGGTTCCCATTTTTGCGGCATTAATCCAGTCCGCATAATGATCATCAGAGGCATAAAGACGCTTCTCGCCAGCTTGAATGGTAGCGGAAACAACAGACGCAGGATTGCTATCAAGGTAACCTCGTGAAATATCTAAGGTACCTTTCTCTCCAATAAAACGAACGCCATTACCTCTGCCAAAATCTTCGTGTTTCATCACAATCCCATTCTCATAAATCATCTTCAATCCTCTAACCGCCTTAGGGTCAGAGGGTGGAATTAATGAAACAGGTCCTGAATCATCCATACCTAATCCCCATTGGGCAATATCGAACATGTGAGCACCCCAGTCAGAAAGGATTCCGCCACCATATTCCCTGTATTTTCTCCAGTTAGGGAAAATATCTTTCTCAACGGGAGGAGACAATTCAGAATGAAAAGGACGATATTCTGCAGGACCAACCCATCCTTCCCAATTCAAATAGGTAGGTTGCGTTTCCTGTCCGAGATCGCAGGCAATGGCAGGATCCCCCACATTTACCAAAACCTCTTTGATACCCCCTATATACCCATTGCGGACTAATTCACAGGCATGCCTGAAATTTTTCCAGGACCGCTGCATACTTCCGGTTTGCAAAACCACTTTATTTGCCTCTGCTGCATTGACCAAAGCCCTTCCCTCAGCCACCGTTCTTGTCAATGGTTTTTCACAATAAATATGCTTCTTCGCTTTTGCAGCATCAATAGCTTGTTTGGCGTGCCAATGATCTGGGGTAGCAATAACGACTCCATCGATCGCTGAATCAGCTAATATTTCTCTGTAATCGACCACATCTTTGAAGCCACCCATCGATTGATTTCCGCCTGATTCTGCAAAAGCCTTTTCTGCCAGTGCTTTGAATTTGGCCAGTTTCAAGGAATCAACTTCTGCACCAGAAATAATCCTGACAGCTTGTTTTTTGAAATTATTTAATAATCCTCTGGCTTGTTTTCCTGTGCCAATAAAGCCGATGGTAAACATATCGCTAGGTGCGGTATATCCCCTTCCCAAAACATAGCGGGGGACGATGATGAAACTTGCGGCAACAGAGGTTGCCTGGAGCAAAAATTTGCGTCGTGAGGTGTTTGACATATTTTTCTTCTCAAAATACACGTTTTTTGGGAACTAGTGTATTAAATGGAGAGGAATAATTGGTCTTGAATCAGGATTTACAGAATTTTTAGGATTATAGAGGACGTCGCTGGTGGGGGTGCCATCGTGTTATTGGGTTTTGAATCAGGATTTACAAAATCCTGATTCAAAACATGATGCCGTCAACTTCGTTTAATGGTACACGTAGGGGCGAATTGAATTCGCCCTTTTTTAACCATTACCTATTTTTTTATTCCATTTACCATACACCCAACAGATCATCCATCCATTTAATTAACTTGCGAATACGCTTGTAACACGAAGGAAGACTTCATTGTTCCGCAAATAGGGAAATGTATCTGTATCATGAAAGGGCGAATGCAATTCGCCCCTACAAACGTGATATTACGTTGTACAACTCCATAATCCTCGATATCCTGATTCAAGACTAAATGAAAGCGGGTGAATATTACATTGAAACCTGTCGGGGAAAAGACGATGCGTCCACGCATCGGCGAAAAGAAGGGTAAAAATTTGACCCTCTACGAATAACCATTAGCCCCAAATCGAAGACGTTATCATTCATCCTCGAAATCCTGAAAATCCTGATTCAAAACCAGGTTTCAACCTACATTGCCAATTACCGACCAGATTAAAAAATGTATGATAAAGAAATAATTCTTACTCCGAAACCTTTGCTTGATGGCAGTTGTTTAAGAAGTTTTGTAAAATTGCTATTATGTCCTTTAAAATTGTGGCGCCATTTAAACCGACTGGAGATCAACCAACGGCCATACGAAAGTTGTCTTCGGGTATTATCAAGGGCGATAAATCACAAGTGCTTCTTGGGGTAACTGGTTCGGGTAAAACATATACCATTGCCAATGTTATCCAGGAGGTTCAGCGTCCTACCTTAATATTAACACACAATAAAACACTTACCGCCCAACTTTATAGCGAATTTTGTGCTTTTTTTCCCGAAAATGCAGTAGAATATTTTGTATCTTATTACGATTATTATCAGCCGGAAGCCTATATTTCGTCGTCTGACACCTTTATTGAAAAGGATTTAGCCATAAATGAAGAGGTTGATAAATTGCGATTAAGGGCTACGTCCTCCCTTCTTTCTGGTAGGGACGATGTTATCATAGTAGCGTCCGTTTCCTGTATATATGGTATGGGAAATCCTGAAGATTATAAAAGCAGTATTATTCGCATTCACACTGGACTGAAGATTTCAAGAAATGCGTTTTTAACCCAATTGGTCGATTCTTTATACGCAAGAACAGAAACAGATTTCAAGCGATCGACCTTTAGGGTTCGTGGTGATACCGTCGATATTCATCTTCCTTATGTAGATTATGGCTTTAGAATCACGTTTTTTGGGGATGAAATAGAAGTCATTGAGCGCATTGAACTGGAAACGGGAAAGCGCATTGAAAAAATGCAGCAGGCAGCTATTTTCCCAGCTAATCTTTATGTTGCGCCAAAAGATAGGATGGGTCTTATTATGGAGGAAATAGATGCCGAACTAAAGGAGCAGGAAGCATTTTTCGAAAAAGATGGCAGAATTCTGGAAGCTCGCAGGATTCGCGAAAGGACTTCTTTCGATATGGAAATGATGCGTGAACTGGGGTATTGCAGTGGGGTGGAGAATTATTCCAGATTTTTTGACGGTCGTCGCCCAGGAACCCGCCCATTTTGCCTGCTAGACTATTTTCCAGATAATTATTTAATGGTTATAGACGAAAGTCATGTGACCATTCCTCAAATTCGGGGCATGTTTGGCGGTGATAGAGCCAGAAAATTAAGCCTGGTGAGTTACGGATTTCGTCTTCCGTCAGCGATGGACAACAGACCTCTGAATTTCACGGAATTTGAAGGCGTCATAAATCAAGTTGTTTACGTCAGCGCCACGCCGGCAGAATACGAATTGGAACAAACATCAGGAGAAATTGTGGAACAGATCATTAGACCAACGGGCTTACTAGATCCTCCTATTGAAGTTCGTCCCAGTATTAATCAGATTGATGACTTATTGGATGAAATAAATAAAAGGGTACTTAAAAATGAACGGGTATTAGTGACCACGCTGACAAAACGTATGGCCGAAGAGTTGACAAAATACCTTAGTAAAGTACAGATTAAAGTGCGATTTATACATTCCGAGGTAGATACCATGGAACGGGTGGAAATACTTAGGGACCTAAGAATGGGTGGATTTGATGTATTGGTAGGGGTGAATTTACTTCGTGAAGGATTGGATTTGCCAGAAGTATCTCTCGTCGCCATTTTAGATGCAGATAAAGAAGGATTTCTAAGAAATGACAGATCATTGACCCAAACAGCGGGTCGCGCAGCGAGAAATGCTAATGGTTTAGTCATATTTTATGCGGACAAAACGACCGATTCCATGCAGCGGACCATTGATGAAACAGAGCGTCGGAGAGTTATTCAAATGGCCTATAATGAAAAAGAGGGCATTACGCCTGAAACGGTTTTCAAAAGTAAAGAGGAGATTATGAACCAACGCTCCATCCTGGATATTCGAGGTGGACGTCCGACAAAGATAGCTGATTATGCCAATGATAAGGTGGCAGAACCAGAAATGGCCTATATGGATCGGGACCAGGTGGAAACCAGAATAACACAAGTTGAAAAGAAAATGAGGGCCGCAGCAAAAGATTTAGATTTTATTTTAGCTGCCCAATATCGGGATGAAGTGGTGCAATTGAAAAAGAAGTTGTAGAGGGGAGGCTACTATTCTTGCTAAAACTGAAAATGTCTTCATCACAAAAAAAATGAGGTTAGTACCGGTGTGGGACCAGGCACTAACCTCAAATTGCAACTTTCAACTATCTGCCGTCGAGTAAATTTCCTAATCCGCCTAAAATACTTCCTTCGTCTTTTCCACCACCCCCTGTTTGAGGTGCAGCAGAGAAAATTCTTTGCGCCAGGCGACTAAAAGGCAGCGTTTGAATCCAAACGGTACCAGGACCTTCCAAACGGGCATAAAAAAGACCTTCTCCACCAAAGAAAATATTCCTAATTCCTTTAACCATTTCAATATCGTAATGTACATCGCGGGTTAGGGCAACTAAACAACCTGTATCAACCAAAAGTACCTCACCCAGAGCGAGTTCTTTTTTGGTTACGTGACCTCCGGCATGTACAAAAGCCATTCCATCACCCTCTAGCTTTTGCATGATGAAACCCTCTCCGCCGAACAATCCTCTCCCTAATTTTTGGGAAAATTCAATGCCGACATGGACCCCTTTTGCGGCACAAAGGAAAGCATCTTTTTGACAAACTATTTTACCTTCAAATTTCGATAGATCAAGCGGAATAATTTTTCCAGGATAAGGAGAAGCGAAGGAAACCCTCTTTTTTCCAGTTCCCCCATGAGTGAAAGCTGTTAAAAAAAGACTTTCGCCCGTAAGTAAACGCTTTCCAGCTGTCAAAACCTTATCCCAAATACCTCCTTTAGCCTCTTGATGGCTACCATCACCAAAAATAGTGGCCATTTTAATTTCTGAATCCATCATCATAAAACTACCTGCCTCAGCAATAACGGTTTCATAAGGATCTAATTCTATTTCGACATATTGCATTTCCTCCCCAAATATCTGATAATCAATTTCATGTGAATTCATATTGTCCAAATTTATTTTGTTAAAAAATGATTGTAAATTTACAAAATAATTAAATAATAAATAGGTTGAGAATTGCAATAAATGCCCGATTTCTCATAGAGGGCAAAATGGAGGGCATCGGTTATTCCTGTTGGGAAATATATCGTCGAATGATTGAATTAAACCCTCAACATACTTTTATTTTACTCTTTGACCGACCTTACTCTACGATATTCACGACATTTAAAAATGTGATCCCAGTTGTCATATACCCTCCTGCAAGACATCCATTTTTATGGCTCATTTGGTTTGAATGGGCTGTTCCAAAAGCTTTAAGAAAATGGAAAGCTGATGTATTTTTTTCCCACGATGGCTTTACCAGTTTAAGAACCAATATACCTGTTATTCTTACGGTTCATGATTTGGCTTTTCTGGCCTTTCCCAAACAGATTCCCTTTCTTGTTTTCCATTTTTATAGGATTTTCATGCCTTTGTATTTAAAGAAAGCGAACCACATTTTCACTGTTTCGAATTTTGTAAAAGAAGATATTCAGACTAAATATGGAATTAATCCATCTAAAATAAGCGTTATTTATAATGGTAGTCGAAATATAATGACGAACGATTTAGAGCCAATAAACCATAAAACACCTGCAGCCTCTACCTATTTCTTTTATTACGGCGCCATTCATCCCCGTAAAAATATAGCAAATGCCATAAAAGCATATAATTTATTCAGAGCTCAAAATGAGGGGCAAATTTTATTTTTATTTGCTGGCAGAATGGCGTGGAGCACTAAAGAAGTTGAAAAAGCGTGGAAAGAAAGTCCTTACGCGGAGAATATCCTTTTTTTAGGCTATTTATCAGACGCCTCCATATCTCATTATTTAAAGCATGCCCTAGCCCTGGTTTATACTTCTCTTCATGAGGGATTTGGTATGCCAATCATTGAAGCATTTACCGCTGAAACACCCGTTATAACTTCAAATAATGGGGCTTTAGCTGAAATATCCGGCCAAGGTGCCCTACTGGTAAATCCTTTAGATATCAATGATATAGCAAGGGGAATGAATGAAATTCATGAAAATATCCCGTTAAGAAGAAGCTTAACTAAAGCTGGAAAAAAAGAATTAGCCCGTTTCAACTGGGATCATTCAGCCCAAATTTGTTCCCGGATAATAATGCAGATGGCGAAGGAGGGATATAATTAAAGGTTAAGTGTTAAAAATACAGTTTTCAAGATCTAAGACAACGCTTACATTTTCCGACCATATTTGTTTGAACCAGGATTTTTTTGATTTTTTTTGATTAATGATGATGTCGCTGGTTTGGAAGTAAAGTTTATTTGTAGATGGATTCTGACTCCTGGGTTTTGAATCAGGATTTACAGGATTTTTAGGATTACAGATGACGTCGCTGGTTTAATATGGTGGATATCAGAAATGTGTCCCTCTGGTATGATATTTCGCCGCTGCGATCATCGCAGCGGCGAAAAGAAAAGCGGATATTTTCATCAATTTTATGCTGCGGCACGCACCATACCAACCAACGCCCAACGCTAAAAATCCTCAAAATCCTGTAAATCCTGATTCAAAACCAAGCTACAGGATAAACCCCGATTATCCTAAAGTTTAATTGGATACGAAATGAAAAAAATGGTTGATAAAAAATAATTCATAAGCTGCAGCACGCAAAATCTATAACAACGCCTAACACTAAAAAATCCTCGAAATCCTGAAAATCCTGATTCAAAATCCCAACCAACGCCTACTCTTAAAAATCCTCGAAATCCTGAAAATCCTGATTCAAAACCCCAACCAACGCACAACGCTTAAAAATCCATGTAATCCAATAATCCTGAAAATCCTGATTCAAAACCAATTACAGAACAAAACCCAATTCTTCTCAACATTCTACCAACCCAGCTTTATTGATACGAATCAGTGGTCTGTTTTCTATAAAATTAAGAGATTCTTCCCTCCATTTTGTCTCAATCTTTATGTAATTATCTGTGAATCCGGACATTTTACCTGAAGTTTTAGATTTTTCAAATAAAATGGGACGAGATTGCCCCAGATGCTGATCATAAAAAGTCATTCTCTTTTGTTCCGACAAGCTGGTCAGCAGAGCATTCCTCCGTCTTCTTTCCTCCACAGGAATTATTTCTGCCATGGAGGCAGCAAGCGTATTATCCCTTTCGGAATAGGTAAAAACATGAAGGTAGCTCACATCAAGAGAAGAAATAAAATCATAAGTCTCCTCAAAATCGGTTTCCGTTTCACCTGGAAATCCGACAATGACATCAACACCAATGCAGGCGTGCGGCATTAAACCTTTAATTTCCGCGACTCTTTCCTGATACAATTCCCTTTTATACCTACGTTTCATCTCACGTAACTGCTTGTTATTTCCGGACTGCAATGGAATATGAAAATGAGGGGCAAACCGACGAGAATTTGCGACAAATTCAATGATTTCTGAAGTACAAAGATTTGGTTCGATGGACGAAATGCGAAATCTGGAAATCTCTTCTACCTCATCTAAAGCTCGGATGAGGTCAGCAAAAAGGGCCTCTTTGCGAGGTTTCATCCCTTCAATAACCGCCGTTCCATTTCCAAAATCACCTATATTTACGCCAGTTAATACAATTTCACGAACCCCTTTACCCGCTATTTCCCTGGCATTGGCGACGACATGTTCCACGGTATCACTTCTACTTTTTCCTCTCGCCTGCGGAATGGTACAAAAGGTACATTTATAGTCACAACCATCCTGAACTTTCAAAAAAGAACGGGTACGATCCCCTACAGAAAAAGCATTTACGAAATCGACGACCTCATTCACCTCACCGGCCTGAACCATCCCCTTTCCGGTCGATTTACTAAGTCCCTCAATAAAAGGGAGCATCCGAAACTTTTCAGCCGCACCCAATACCAGATCAACCCCAGGAATAGCTGCTATTTCTTCAGGTTTCAGTTGCGCGTAACAACCTACCACCACTATTAAAGCCTGCTCGTTTTGTTTTAATGCCTGCCGAACGACCCTCCGACACTTTCTGTCGGCAAAATCAGTTACAGAACAAGTATTAATTACATAAATATCAGCATGATCGGTAAAACGCCTCTCTTGAAAGCCAGCGGATTCAAATTGACGACCCAAAGCTGAGGTTTCTGCAAAATTTAATTTACATCCTAAGGTATGAAAAGCTACAGACTGTTGGGTTGCCATGTTTTATTTTTTAAAATTCGATAAACCGACCATATAGTCATAAACGTATTTCGATGAATTTGCCATTATTTCTGTGGCCAAATCATTTGATTCCCACCCTTTACTCAGGATAACCAACGCATATTTTCTTCCGTCAGGCAGTATAATTAATGCCGAATCATGGCTATGTTTGGTAATCCAACCTGTTTTATGGGCCACAATCACCTCTTTGGGTAATAAAGCCGGGATTAATTCATTAAAATGCTGCTGCTTCAATATATCAATCATCTGACGACAAGCCGATTCACTAATCCATTTTCCCTCTCCTAATTTTTCAAAAATCAACATCAGATCCCGAGCAGTTACCTTATTATTCAATCCTACATCATACGCCTTCTGATCTTCCACCCCTCTCAAAACCTGAATATTTTTTGCACCTATTTCCCTTATATTTTGAGTCACTTTTTTAGCGTCCGCCATTTCAATTAGAATATTGGTTGCCAAATTAGAGCTATAGGTAATCATGTCATAAATCAATTGATAAAGGGTTGTTTTTCCACCAATCTTTCGGTACAACTGACCTTCTGAATCCTCATCTACCTCCATTTTATAAGGACTGCCATCTACAATACTTGAAAATTCATTCTTTATCAGGACAGAATCACTCAATTTCCATTTTTTTTGTTCGATTTGATTGAATATTTCTACCATTACAGGTGTTTTCATCGTACTAGCGGCATGAACGATACTGTCTGCATGAATCATCAACTGGTTTTGAGGCTGTCCAATTTCCTTAAAAGCCAAACAAAATAGGCCGGGCGACCTCTTGAATTCTGCGTTAATCCTACTTTCTAATTTTTCCAGCGCACTTTGTCCATTAACAGTCAAGCTAAATGACAGAAAAAGGAGTGGAAAAAGGAATATATTTTTCATATTGATTAATTAAAGGCTCAAAATAGGAATAATTGTATTACTGGAAATAATTTACTTGAAGTTTAAGCGTTGATTTATAAAAAACGCTCTCATCAATGATAAGGGCCGTCGTCCAGAAATAAATGATCTGGATTTTCCAGCTGATCCGGTAAAATTTCATTTTTAAGATAATTACACCAAACACAGGTAGATTGTCCGCAACCTCTATAAAAATCATGCGCCTGAATTTTGGTATTTACCTCCTGTGTTAGATTTTTGAAAGCTACCAAATCATTGGATTCCAGTGTAATAACCACTTCACGAGAAGAGCTGCTTAAATCTTCCTCTAAAAAAATCAATTTTGCCTCTTCCACCAATAATCCATCTTGATTATGCCCTTCAAACAAAAGATGATAAAAAGCAAGCTGCCTCCAATAAACGCCCCCATAAGGAGAAATGCCCTTCCACGAAGGCTTTTGAAAGGTATTTCGCTTAGGTTTTCCCGTTTTATAGTCTATTAAATGTATTTTTCCTCCTTTTAGATAGTCAATTCTATCTGTCACACCTTTATACTTGAAGCCGGCTTCGTCGATAAAATGAATTTTTAATTCAGGCTTGGAATGGCTCAAACTTTCCAGATCGCAAGAGGCTACAAAATCGGATAAACAAGCTTTACCTCTCATTAAATAGCCCTCCCAGGCACTATTTGAAAACCAGGATGTAGATTTTTTCAGTTTTTTTTCAAAAAGGTCATGTAATTTTTTAGCCTCCTTATTTTTATCTTTTGAAAATTTCAGGCCAGAGGTCCATTCAAAAATAGCCTCATGAATAGCGGTTCCAAAAGCGGAGGAAGCATTTTTACTGGTCTGAATACCCAGAACATCTCTATAAAAAAAGGAAAGAGGACAACTCAGATATCTATTCAAACTGGACACAGTGAGGACAAAGGAATCCAGGGTATGTTCAATAAAAGCCTTATCGGGTCTGAAAGAAGGGGGAAGGACGGTTGGTTTCAGCCTGTTTTCCTGCATTTGATGAAGAAATTCCTCCTCAACCATTCTTTTTTCAAAATGAACTAGTTTATCTTCCAGCAATTCCGATATAAAAAGGGTAGGCATTCTTGGCTTTCCCAACGTATTTTCCTTTCCAAAACCCATTTGCAAAAATTGAGATGCGCGCGTCATTGCCACATAGAATAAACGACGCGAAGCTTCCAATTCGTCTGTTTCCGGTGCCATTTTCAGGGTAGGCGGAAAAGAAAAGACGCCAGTATTATTCGATTTGCCCTCCCATTCCGATTGGACACAGTCGTACATAAACACGTAGTCAAATTCGAGTCCTTTCGCTCTGTGCGCAGTTAAAAGATGAACACTTTCATTTGAAACCTGAGGCATTTCCAGAGAAACAGCTATATGGTTATCTTGCATACGATCCATCATCAACATCCAGTCAATTACCGAAATATTTGGTTCCTTTTCCACTGATTTTTCACAGAAATTCACCAGCGTATTCAAAATTTGCACCTGAAGAATACTATCTTTTTGTTTTAATGTCGCTTTCAGAAGGCCACTTTTGTTGATGACATATTCTAAAAAAGCAGGTAAGGCTTTATTAAGTCCTTGTTTTAAAGCATCTTGAAAAAAACGATATATCCTTTTAACAGGCTGACTATTTTCAAGCCCTACAGACGCCCAAATTGATTCATCTGTCATTATTTTATGCCAGGAAAGATCCGATGCTACTTTAATCTTATTTAACTTTCCAATATCAGACGTACTTATTTCCCAGTGAGCATGGTACAACAGCGGTAAAAATTCAGATTCCCCACTATCTGTTTCCTTCCATTCCTGGATTATATATTGAATTATTCTGCGTATTTTAAAAACGATGGGGGTATGTAAAATATTGATAGGCCGGCTGGTATGATAAGGAACGCTATTTTTTTCAAATAATCTTACCAGTTGATCTCCCTGTCTGTTATTTCTAAAAATGATGGCTACCTGGCCTGGATTAACACCCTGTTTAAAAAGGTTTTTCAACGAATGTACTAAATCCGCTTCCTCTTGAAAAATACTTCCATATTCCACCACGGTAGGCGTCGAATCGATTTGTCGCAAAGCAGAGGCAGCAATGAGCGGTTGTAAAGAAACATTTCCCTGATTCTTCAAGGAAGATGTGAGGGTATTTCTCTGAATAAAGGCAAAAGCAGCATTTAAAATACCTTGGGTAGAGCGATAATTTTCCTTGAGTTGAACTAAATGTAGGTCGTCGCCGTATTTATCCTTAACATCTTGTAAATGCTTAATCCTCGCGCCTTGAAATTCATAAATGGATTGATCTTCATCGCCAACAATGAATAAATTTGGGGTCTCCCAATAATTTAAAAGCGTCTGAACCAATGCAAATTGCGCGCCATTGGTGTCTTGAAATTCGTCGAGTAAAACATATAAAAACTGTTCCTGATAGAGGCTTAAAAAATAAGGTTTGTCTTGAAATGCTTTTAAAACCCAGAGGATCATATCATCATAATCATACCTGTGTCTAAGGTTTTTTTCCTGTTCATAAGCATCAAACAGACGAACGGCTTCCCTTAAGCGCGCATATTTTTGTAAAAAATCCTGATACAAACCTTCCTTAAGATCGCCCACATTAAAGTTGCCTTGTTTTCGTTTGTATTTAAATTCGGGCAGGGAAGGCATTTGACCACAATAATCATCTATTTTTTCTATCAAATCGGCTGCCTTATAATTTTCTTTTTTCATCCATTGAATGAGCGACTGCCATTCCCGTTCAAATTGATGGGCATTGGCGTACCCTTTTTTAAGTGGATTATCCCAGGGCAATTCATCCAAAATCATTCTTATAATATCAATCCTTTCCAAATCAGAAATGGGTTCAAGATTATTTTGACCAAAATGGTATCTGTTTTGTTGAATAATCTGGTTGCAAAAGGCATGAAAAGTAAGCACTTGCACTTTATGTCCCTCAGGCCCAATATATTGAACCAATCTATTTCTCAGCGCATTCACCCCGGCATCGGTAAAAGTTAGGCAAAGAATATTTCGGGGAAGCGTGTCTGAATCCATTAATATTTTGCCAACCTTGGCAGCAATCAGCTGGGTTTTACCTGTTCCCGGACCAGCGAGCACTAAAGTTGGGCCATCCAAAGTAGAGACAGCCTCCTTTTGAGATAAATTTAGCTGCTTAATCAGCTGTAGAAAAACGGTATCAAAATAGGATTGACCATCAGTACTAGGCATAATATGGGGAAATTAATCCTCTTCTAAACGGAGAAAGAGGCGCTCGGCAAATTCTTTTATATTAGGATTAACTGCATGAAAACGAGACAGTAATTCTCGTGAAGTAGGCGGTTTATTAGACACCACGGGCGCCTCACTTATTTCATTTTTGACTAACAATACTTGAAAGGCCAAATCAGCTCTTTGAAAATGCGCTCTCATTTTATCCATCATTAATTTCTCCTGTTTTATGGCACTTTCCTGCAGACCCGTTGAAGCAATAGCCTTGATATTACCTTCAGGTTCCCATGTTAAGGACACCATTTTCAGAAGATTTCTTGTTGAATCTTGTTGGATATTTATAACATAATCCTCCCAAAAAGCACTTAGCGAATCTTGATTTAAAGGAACGGCTACTTTATCGACCTCCTTTTTCTCTTCCTCCTTGATTTCATTCATCAATTTACTGAGTAAAGAATCATTCGCCGAAGGTTCGAAAACGACTTTTTTTACAGGCAGAACGGGAGAAATAACTGGAATATTTACTTTTTCAGCCACTTCAATATTTAGGACGGGTTCAGGCTTTTTTTTTTCTTCAGCCAAAGCAGCACTATCAGAAGGAAGCGTCAAAATGCGATTCAGGTGAGCCATTTTTAGCAAAGAAATTTCGACATGAAGTCTTTTATTTTTTGCCATTTTAGCATTTAAATCACATTCATTTGCCAAATTTAGAATAGTAAGTAAAAAACCAGAGGAAGCCAAAGCCGCTTGATGTCTGTAACGGTCTCTCAGCGTGCCTGTTACTTCCAGCAAAGGCAGTGTCTGCACGTCTTTACTAACTAAAACATTTCGCGCGTGGGCAGCTAAGCCATTGATAAACAAGTCTTCGTCGAATCCTTTTTTCAAAATTTCATCAAAAAGAAGTAAAATATTAAGGCTATCCTCGGCTAAAAAATAATCGATCATTTTAAAAAAATAATCATAATCGAGGACATTAAGATTTTCAATAACATCGGCATATTTGATTTCATTTCCCGAGAAAGCAACCATTCTATCGAAAATAGAAAGGGCGTCACGCAAGGCACCATCGGCCTTTTGGGCTATAATATGCAAGGCCTCTTCATCGGCGGTAATCGATTCCTTCAGACAAATGGCTTTCAGGTGAGGAACGATAGAGATAGGTTGAATTCGTTTAAATTCATAGATCTGGCAACGGGAAATAATGGTAGGCAAAATTTTATGCTTCTCCGTGGTAGCCAAAATAAAAATGGCATGCGCCGGGGGTTCCTCGAGCGTTTTCAAAAACGCATTGAAAGCGGAAGAAGAAAGCATGTGCACCTCATCGATAATAAAAACTTTATACTTACCTTGCTGAGGTTGAAAACGAACCTGATCTATTAAACTTCTAATATGCTCAACGGTATTATTCGACGCAGCATCTAATTCTGTAATATTAAAAGAGGCATTATCACTAAAGGAACGACAAGACGAACACACCAGGCAAGGCTCATGGTCTGCCGTTGGTTGCTGACAATTGATAACTTTTGCCAAAATACGGGCACAAGTCGTTTTTCCAACGCCCCTTGGACCACAAAACAAAAAAGCATGAGCCAAATGATTACTGCGAAGTGCATTTTTTAAAGTAAGGGTAACATGCTCCTGCCCAACGACATCTGTAAACAGAGCTGGTCTATACTTCCTCGCCGATACCACAAAATCACTCATAATTTTTTGTTCTTGAATGGTAAAAATAAGCAAATTATCGACGCTGCACAAATTGGTTTTTATTCTGACCTAAGTAAATGTATTTTTGTCCTGAAATAAATTTTATGAAAATAACGATTGCGCAATTAAATTACCACGTTGGAGATTTTTCAGGTAATCTGGAAAAAATGAAAAATGCGGTGGAAACAGCTAAAAAAGAAGGGAGTGACCTCATTTGCTTTGCTGAATTAGCTACTTGTGGATATCCACCCAGAGATTTTTTAAACTTTGCCGATTTTATAAATAAAGCAGAAGAATGCGTTCAGGAATTGGCAAAATGTGCCATCGACATTGGCATTTTACTTGGTTCCCCTACCCGAAATCCTGTCCCTGAAGGAAAAGACTTATATAATTCAGGCTATTTTTTGGAAAATGGCCAAATCTCTTTTATTCAGCATAAAGCGCTGTTACCAACGTATGACGTCTTCGACGAATACAGATATTTTCAGCCGGCTGATTATTTTTCTACTTTCATGTACAAAGGAGTTCGCATTGCACTGACTATTTGTGAAGATATGTGGAATGTGGGGAATGAAAATCCATTATATACGATTTGTCCAATGGATGAATTAATGAAGGAAAAGCCTGATTTGATGATAAATCTTTCGGCCTCCCCTTTCGCTTATGATCATGCGCCGGAAAGAATTCATGTATTGCAAACCAATGTGTTGCGTTATCAATTACCTCTTTTTTATGTGAATCAGGTAGGTGCGCAAACGGAATTAATTTTTGATGGAGGCTCTCTGGTATTTTCAGCAAATGGAAAGATATTCGATGAATTACCTTTTTTTGAAACCTGTATCAGAACCTACTCATTAGACGATGTAAAGGCAAATAATGAAAACAATGAAATTTCAAAGGACAAATATCCTTTAATTCACGATGCCTTAATACTGGGTTTGAAGGATTATTTTGGAAAAGTTGGCCTGTCCAAAGCTATTCTTGGTCTCTCCGGAGGGATAGATTCTGCGGTTACCGCTGTATTAGCGACACGTGCTTTAGGGAAAGAAAATGTTTCTGTTCTCCTTATGCCTTCCGAATTTTCTTCAGATCATTCTATTGAGGATGCACGGATTTTAGCTGAAAACCTGGGCATTTCCTATACCCTTTTCCCAATTAATGATTTGTATAACAGTTGGTTAAAAAATTTAGATCCTCATTTTAAAGAACTACCTTTTGGACTGGCGGAAGAGAATTTACAAGCCAGAATCAGAGGCACTTTGTTAATGGCATTTTCCAATAAATTTGGACCAATACTGCTTAATACCAGCAATAAAAGTGAAATGGCGGTGGGTTATGGCACTTTATATGGCGACATGTGCGGCGGACTTTCCGTTATTGGCGATGTATATAAAACGGAAGTATATGAATTAGCCAGCTATATAAATAAAGATGAGGTCGTTATACCTTTAAATACTTTGACCAAGGCACCGAGTGCAGAATTGCGTCCAAATCAAAAAGATGCGGACAGTTTGCCGGATTATGCCATATTGGACAAAATCCTTTATTTGTATATCGAAAAAAATCAGGGACCTAATGAAATAATTTCAGCAGGATTTGATGCTGCCTTAGTTTCCAGAATTTTAAGATTAGTCAATATCAACGAGTTCAAAAGGCATCAGACTGCGCCCGTTTTGCGCATTTCTCCTAAAGCATTTGGCATGGGAAGACGTATGCCTATTGAAGGAAAATATTTAAATATAAAATGATGAATGTACCCATTCCTGAATATCCTGAAGTAAACAGAGGTATTTTATTGGTTAAACCAACAGACGT
>Ga0315904_10004297_pt1 | contig 20423 bp, 21 predicted proteins | sample LakEriMetagenome_6_FD_203529 | JGI IMG/M metagenome (GOLD analysis project Ga0315904, IMG submission 203529) | Freshwater fungal communities from buoy surface, Lake Erie, Ohio, United States - Buoy 12 MA120 | ecosystem: Environmental > Aquatic > Freshwater > Lake | place: USA: Lake Erie, Ohio...
AAGGGTGAGTTTGATAGTTTGTATGGTCGAATCGGGTTAGGGGTTTTGTTGGTTCAGGATGTGGTGGTGATTGTGCTGCTGACATTTCTTGCGGGATATTCAGGCGATGCTGGGCAATTGGATTTTGCTGCGGTTGGGAAGGAATTGTTGAAATCGTTCGGAGGGATGGCGGTGTTGTTGGTCGCGGCGATGATTGCCTCGAAATACATTTTACCGAAACCGTTCAAATGGGCGGCGAGATCACCAGATGTTTTATTAATTTGGGCGCTGTCGTGGTGCTTTCTGATGGTGCTATGTGCGCATTTTTTCGATCTCTCCGTGGAGGTGGGTGCGTTTCTTGCTGGGATGAGTTTGGCGCAGCTTCCTTATAACGAAAATTTACGTCGCAGGGTGCATCCATTGATGAACTTTTTTATAGCGGTGTTTTTTGTGACCTTGGGAATACGTATGGATATGACAGGGATCGGAGAGAACTTGGGCTCGGTCACGGCATTTTCTGCGTTCGTGTTAATCATCAAGCCGCTCATTTTCTTGGGGATATTGGGATGGTTGGGTTATGGACGTAAGACAGCATTCCTAACAGGTGCGACTTTGGCTCAGACCAGTGAGTTCTCTTTCATCCTCGCTGGGTTAGCGATGAGTAAAGGTTTGATTAATGGGGAGATTTTATTGGTTTCTGCATTGGTTGGGGTGGTGACCATTGCGATTTCGTCCTACATGATTATCTACAACCACGGTATGTATGCATGGGCACTCAAGGCGGGATTGCTGAGATGGAAATTTTTCGATGGAAAATCCGAGATCACGGATCGGATTGTGCATGCAGGTCAAAATCTGCAAGGGCATATCATTGTGGTTGGGATGAATACGTTGGGTAGAAACTTGGTGTATCGATTGGTGGATAAGGGCGAGGATGTGCTGGCGATTGATACTGATCCTGTGAAGCTTGAAGGATTGCCTGGTAGAAAATTGTTAGGCAGTGTGGGGTATCTATCGGTGCTTCAAGAGGCAGGTTTTTCGCGGGCAAAGTTGATTGTTTCAGCTCTGCAAATCGAGGAGATGAATGACCTGCTTGCTTATCGTGCGAAGAGCGTGGATGTGCCGTGTGCGATTCATGTGGTGGATTTTTCCGTAGTGGATAACTTATTGGATTTGGAGACCGATTATCTGATCGTTTCAAAAGTGGATGGGGTCAAAGCACAGCTTGCCAAGTTGAGAGAAATGGAGGTGCTGAAATGAACCTGTTTGCCTTACTGCTCGGTGCGGCGGCAATTGCTTACGGGGTGGCGAAATATTTCCGTCTGCCATCGGTTCCAGTGCTGATTGCTACGGGAATGTCGCTGAGTTTGGCTGGATGGGTGCCTAGCGAATTGAGTATAGGCAACGGCGCGGGATCGATGAATATGCTGGAGCTCGGTCTGGTGTTTTTGGTGTTTTCCTCGGGCGTTGAGTTCAATCCCAAACGATTCACGAAATACAGCAAAGCGGTTGTATGGGTCGCCGCCGTTCAGTTTTTCCTAGCAATGGGAATTGGTATTCTCTTCGCCAAGCTGATGGGCGTGAAGACTTTGGAGGCGGTTTACTTAGGTGGTGGTTTGGCAGCGAGTTCGACCTTGGTGGTGCTGCGGCATTTGCAAACGCGGATGGCGATGTTTGAGCCGTACGGTCGGGTGGTGACAGGGGTTCTGTTGCTTCAGGACGTGGCCTTGGTGTTGTTGATTGTCTTGCTCTCGCGTGTTGATGGCGGAGGTTTGAACGTGGCTAAAGGTTTGTTAGAGGTCTTGGTTCTCGGAGGAGTTGCATGGGTGGCGCAACGATTCGTGATTCCCAAATTGGTTTCAAAATTCAAACCCGATGAGGAGAATTTGCTCCTGTGGTTGGTTGCGGTGTTGTTAGGATTTGTCGGTATCGCTTCGTGGTTGAAACTGCCCTTGATCGCTGGTGCTTTCATGGGTGGCTTCGTGTTTTCTGCATTTCCGCTCAACGGTCTGGTGCGTGGGCAGTTGTCTTCCTTGGTCGATTTCTTCCACGCGATGTTCTTCGTCGCGCTCGGGGCTTTGTTGGGAATTCCGGATTGGGAACATTGGCAGCAGGCAGGGATCTACTCTTTGGTGGTGATTGTGGTGACGCCGCCATTGGTTGCGTTGGTGGCGGAGTGGCGTGGGCTTAATGCACGGGCTTCGATCGAGACCGGTCTGTTGTTGGCTCAAACGAGTGAGTATTCCTTGCTGCTAGGTTTGAGCGGTGTGGTGCTTGGACATGTGAGTGAGGATGTATTTTCGGTGTTGGCTCTGACGACCGTGATCACCATGACCATGACTCCGTTTTTGGGTCGGGAAGCGGTGGCGAATTTCCTACTGCCGTTTCATCCCTTGCGAAAGAAAAGCAAGCCAGTTCAAACGCCCAAAGGGCACGTCCTGATCTTGGGATTTGGATCGGCGGGGATGTGGACGGTTAAACCTTTGTTAGCTCAGGGCGAAGAGGTGGTGGTGGTGGATGACGATGCGGCGGTGTGCCGATCCCTGGCCGCTAAGAACATTGCCTTCATTAGGGGTGATGGAGCTGAGGTGGATGTATTGGAGAAAGCCGGGGCCCGCGATGCGAAGATAGTCATCGCGTCGATGCGAAGGGTGAGCGATGCGCTGACCGTATTGCGCTATGTGAAAGGCGTGCCAGTGGTTGCGCGAGTCTTTGAATTGGAGGACGAGAAGCGGATAAGGGAAGCGGGAGGGATACCTGTGATGAATTCAGATGCCGCAGCGGAAACGTTTATGGCGTGGATGGAGTCTCGAGCGATTGAATCAAACCCCTAGTGATTCCTATTTCACCTCATTTCGGATCTGAAACTCTTGCTTTAGATTATCCTATGGGTTTATGTCTGGGCAGAAGATAACTCATGAAACCTATCATCCTTTCCGCTGCTATCCTTTCCTCTTTCATCAGTTCTTATGCTGCTGAAATTCCGCTCAACCTGCCGCGTCCCGACGAGAAACCCGGTGATGCTTCCAAGCCTGTGAAAGTGTACATCCTGGCCGGGCAATCGAATATGGTTGGGATGGGCGATATGACAGGTGCCCGTCCACCTTATCCAGCGGTTTTTCTCTCTGCGGATCCAGCCATCATTCCCGGAAAAATGCCTATAGGCACAAACCGGACGAAATCCGCCTGCGTGTGGTTCTGGAAAGATGTTCCTGCGCTCAATATTCACGGTGTCTATCAGTCCGCTGATGCGAAAGCCGCGACGGGTGCAACGGTATCTCTTTTTAAAGGAGCCTACGATCCCAAGTTAGATTACTCGAAAGTCACCTCGACAAAATCCGCTACTTTTCCGCTAGGCACCGTTTCCGCCGAGATTCCATCCATCGTTGGTCCCTCCACATCAGTCGCCAAGGCATTCATCGATGTTCCATTGACAGGTATTTATAGGGTTCATGTGGGTTACGGTGATAGCACCCACGCGTTCGCATTACTGGATGGTAAAGAAGTTTATCGCAAGGAAATCGATGGCAAACCCGTGCTCACCAAAATGAATTTGGAGGCAGGAAAACGTTATCCCGTTGAAATCACTTATTTTAAAGCTGGTTCTGCAGCGTTCTGGTTAGAGCAGGTCGATCTCATTGGTAAAGGCGATCTCGTGACTCTGACCAAGACCGATAAGAAATTTCCTTATCTCATTGATGATGCGGGAAATTGGACAGTTCGTAATGATGTGTATTTCCAAGAAGCACGTCTAACAGAAGGTGGCAAAGGTGCTCCGATGAGTGCGGACTCCAATAAAAAATGTTTACCGAAATGCAATTCAATCGGCCCTGAAGTTGGTTTTGGTTATGTCATGGGAACTTTCCACGATGAACAGGTGCTCTTGATCAAGACCGCGCAAGGAAACCGTTCTTTGAATCATGATTTCCGCCCACCATCCAGCGGTAAGCTTACCGATTCTGATTTCGAGGGTTTTGAATACCGTGCGATGCTCAAAGGCGTGAATGAGACATTAGCAAACATCGATAAGGTGGTGCCGGGTTACAAGGGGCAGGGCTACGAGATTGCTGGCCTTGCTTGGTTCCAAGGTCATAAGGACTCGGGTGCGACCAAGGAGGAGTATGAAAAACATCTGGTCAATTTGATCAAGGATCTACGCAAGGATCTGAAAGCCCCGAGCATGAAAGCAGTGGTCGCCACGGTAGGTTTTCATGGCTATCGCATTTCCAGCGGGCCATGGAATGGCATTTGGCAGGCACAGATGGCAGTGGGCGATTCCAAACAGCATCCCGACTTCGCTGGCAATGTGGCTTCTGTTGATACGCGTGATTTCTGGCGTGAAATCGAAGAATCACCAAAAGGTGAGGATTATCATTACAACCGTAACCCAGAAACCTATTTGTTGGTTGGTGAAAGCATGGGTCGTGCGATGGTGCGCATGCTGGGTGGTAAAGCCGCGGAGATTCCGAAAACGGATAGAGAGGCAAAACTCGCTGCCGAGATTGCTGCGGAAGCAGCCAAGCCAGTTCCTACGGAAGCACAAATCGCTGCATCCAACGCGGCTGTTAGACCGATGATTATAGATGGGTTGTTTGCAGGATTTCTCGAAAATCCACGCAATCAAGCTCCCTTGCAGGAATTGTTGAAAGGAACCCAACCTAAGCCAGCGAAAACTCCGGAATATCTCGACGATGCGATCGATGATGCGGTTGCTTTCATGCAAGCAGCGGGCATTCAAGAATATGATTGGAAACCAGTGATCCCAGATATGCAGAAGACAACCTGGGAAATCCACGGTTTTGATATCGCAGATAGTCCCTATAAAATTAAGGCGACCGCAGCGGCTTCAGAAGAAGGTGGAAAAGAAAGCAAACCAGCGCAGGTGGCTGCTCCAAAAGAGTTCGTAATCAAGTTACCTGCTGGTATGGAAAATTGGTTCGCCACCGAATTTGATACGAAGAAGGCTGGATGGAAAAATGCACCTGCGACCTTTGGAGTGAAGATGGATGAAAATGTTCCTGAAGAGCTCGCATGGATTGCCAAATATCCGCTCTATCCACTCAAGCGCACGATGCCGACCACTTTCATCGAGAACGATGTGGTGCTCATGCGTAAGACATTGGAAGTTCCAGCACCTAAAGAAGGTCACCGTTATCGGATCCGTGTGAATGGCAGCATTCACGAAAATTCAGGCGAAGCATTCGCGGTTTATATCAATGGCAAAGAGCTCTATAAAATTAACCAAGGAGTGACTGCTTTCCGTAAGCAAGGACTTCGCGGGAGTCACATCTGGAAGGAGAATCTTGAGGACTTCAAAGGTGGTAAAATCACGATAGCCGTGGCCAATTACCCCATGAACAACTGGGATGCCAAAAGCTACATCCCCGCGATAGGTCCTTTGAGCGTCTGGCTAGAGGAACAAAAACTTCCTCCAATCAAACCATAAACCCGAATTCCGAAATTCGAGTTGAACGACGGGGCTCTTTACCACAGATACACGGAGAACACAGAGGGTTGGGAAAGAAATGAGAGCAATTTATGATGTTACTTAGTGACCTCGGTGTTCTCCGTTTTCTCGGTGTCTCTGTGGTAAATTTGCTTGGAACCTATTTTTAACTTTGGATTTCGTGTTAATTTCGCCCGAAGCGGTTGCAAAAGTCATAGGCATGTTACTTTGGTGATTGATGATTTTTTCGGAGAGATAACAATCAAGGACGTGAAGCAAGCAGCATTGGGATTTTTTGATTCGGGAGTGGGCGGATTGACCGTCGTCCGTGCGGTACAAGATTTGTTGCCGCATGAGAATGTGATTTATCTGGGTGATACCGCGCGGCTTCCTTATGGATCGAAAAGCCCCGAGACCATTCGTCAGTTTGCGGAAGAAGATGTGAAGTTTTTGTTATCCAAAGGAGTGAAAGCGATCGTGGTGGCTTGCAATACCGCAACCGCGCATGCCTTACCTGCTCTGCAGCAGAAATTTGAAATCCCTATCATGGGAGTGATTTTACCGGGTGTGGAAGCGGTGCTGGCGGATCCTAACGCAGAGCGGATCGGTATCATCGCGACGCGTGGCACGATCGGTTCACACGTCTATCAGCATGCGCTTGCGACGCGTCGGACTGGATTAATGATTCACGGAATCGCAGCTCCATTGTTGGTGCCGTTGATTGAGGAAAACTGGATTTCAGAAGACGTCACCAAAGAGGTTTTACGCAAATATTTGCAACCCTTGATGGATAAGGGGATCGATACCTTGATGCTGGCTTGCACTCACTATCCCTTATTGGTTCCGGTGCTCAAAGAAGTGTTGCCTACTGACGTGCGCTTGGTGGATTCGGCGACAACCTGTGCTGAGCATTTGAAATTGATGTTAGAAAAAATTGAACTCCTCTCTGATAGCGAGGAAAACGGCAAGTTGGAAATTTATTTGACCGACCTTTCAGAGCAGTTTGAGGAACTAGCCAAGCGGTTCTTGAAAAGCTCGACGGGAAAGATACGGAGAGTGGTGGTAGGCTGAAGAGTTAATGAAGCGTATCTGATGTTGTCAGAGATCTTCCGAATCAAAAATTAACAATCGTCAATCATCAATCGGAAATCAAATTGTTGAAAGTTACGCTTTGATATGTCGGTTTTATTGACGATTGTTGATTTTTGATTTTTGAATGAAGATTTTCGCGGCTAATCTCTATTACTCTTTATTGGAGTTTAAAGTTTAGAGTTTAAAGTTTTCCGGTAGCCATGGATCAAACTCCGCCGGAGGAGGGGCGGTGAAGGAGAGTTTTTTTCCTGTGACGGGATGGTTGAAGGAAAGTTTCCAAGCATGCAGGAGGAGTCTTGGAGTGGGGAGGGAATGTTTTTTGGTGTAGATGGGATCGCCTAGGATGGGGGTGCCGATGTGTTGAAGGTGGACGCGGATCTGATGGGTGCGCCCAGTATGGAGGTGGCAGAGGACGAGAGCGGTTTTGGTGGCGAGGTCAGGGGCGATGACCTCGTAATCGGTTATCGCGGTTTTGCCGCCCGGTGGAGAAATGACAGCCATTTTCTGGCGATTCACGGGATGGCGGCCGATGTGGGTGAAGATGGTATCCTTCTCTTTAGTGGGAATGCCATTGGTGACGGCGAGGTAGATTTTCTCCATCGTCGAGCGTTCGGAAAACTGGTGGGCGAGGCCTTGATGAGCGGCGTCGGTTTTCGCGATGACTAGACACCCGGAGGTGTCTTTGTCCAAGCGGTGGACGATGCCGGGTCGCTCGACTCCGCCGATTCCTGAGAGTTTGCCTTTGCAATGATGGAGCAGGGCATTGACGAGAGTGCCGTCCGGATTTCCGGGAGCGGGATGGACGACCATGCCGTGGGCTTTGTGGAGGACGATGAGGTGTTCGTCCTCGAACAAGATATCGAGTGGAATGTCTTGGGGGCTGGCTACGTCTGGGACTGCCTCTGGAATCACGACGGTGATTTCATCTCCAGCCGAAATGCTGTCGCGGGGCTTGGCCGCTTTGCCGTTGAGCAAAATGTATTGCTCGCGGATCAGATCCTGAATTCTGGATCGGGACAGCTCTGGGATTTTCCCAGCAAGGAAAGCATCCAAGCGATCGTATTTTTCGGTGACGGTGAGATGCATGGGAGAATGAGATCCGTAAATATTTTAAACGGAGGGCACCGAGAACACGGAGAAAACGGAGAAGGTGAAGTTAAGCGGTGATGGCTTGGGTTAGGACTTCCCGGATGATGGTGATGTGTTCATTGGGTAGCGGATTGTGAAAGAGCGCGCCAAGTATAGCGATTCCGTTTAGGGTTTCGCAGGGGATGAGCTCTAAATTGGCATCGGGGCCGAATTTGACGCGAACGTTATGGGTTTGCTTGGCTTGAAGAATGAGATCTCTTGCGATGAAATGGAGGCGTCCGTGGTGGCTTTCATCGTATATGACCGTGCCTGTATGATCCAAAATGAAGATTTCTTTTGCAGAGAAATTTTCTATCAACCAGTTGCGGATAATTTGAAATCGGCTATCTAACAGTGTGGTGACTTTTGGTTCAGACGCGACTTTTACGACTTTGTTGATTTTACTGAAAGCGGCAGGATTACTTGGAGCGAGAGTATTCGGAGTCGGAGTTGATTTAGCAACGCTTGGAGTAGGAGTCTTTGCAAGAACCTCAACAGGTTTGGGTGAAACGACAGGAGGAATATCTTTTTCCGTTTCATCGGTATCAATGAAGCCAACGAAAGACGTATCAAAGCCAGAGTTTTTGGAAACGATACGGCTTTGCTCGACCGGGCGTAAGAGTTTTTCGGCAAGTTGTCTGACCGCTGTGGGGTCAATCCATGGATTAATCGGATCCATTTGATTTTTAGGGTGTGGGTTGGCGATGGGTTATGTTGAGCTTGGCCTGTATTTCTTCACGGATGGAGTCGAAAACATTTTCAGAAATTTCACCACCTTCGAGAATGGCGACAGGGAGGCCTTTCGCGCTGGCACGTATATAAATGTCATCGCGAGGGACGGCGGTCTTAAAAAGCATTTCTTCTGGGAGGAGTTCGCGCAATGCTGTAGCAGCTTCGTGGCTTTCCTGGAGATTGTATTGCAACATCGTGAGGCAAATTCCGAGCACGTGCAGTCGAGGGTTGATGATACGGATGCGATTGAGGCCCTCTAAAACTTTTGGGACAGAGCGGATACCCAAGGGTTCGGCTTGCTGTGGAATCATTACGGCATTGCTGGAGGCGATAATATCGTTGCTCAGTCCGAATAGGCCGGCGGCGGTATCAATAATGCAAATGTCATATCCGCGGGCGGCGATTTGGCTAAGAAACGTCCGCACGCGGGTGAGGTGTGAGCCGGAAGAGCCGTTTCCTGCCTCGTAGTCGCTAGCCTGACCCGCTGCGACGAGGGAGAATGTTTTCAGTCGTGTGGGGACAACCAGGCGCTCCATGGGAGTGCTCGGATCGGCCAAATAATCGTAAAATCCCACCAATAAGCGCGATTGGCGGGTCAGGGATAAACCGACGGAGCCTTGGGGGTCGGCATCGACGAGTAGGGTATTGAAGCCCGCACGAGCGAAGGCGTGGGCGAGATTGATGGACAGGGTGGTTTTACCCACACCTCCTTTTTGGCTTGAGATGGCGATGCTGATCACGCGGAAAGTAAATTCGAGTTGCGGGAGATTATCGAAGCATCAAGCTAGCGAAAGTCTTTTCTTTAAAGGGAGTAAATTCCCTAGAATTGGGGGCGAGGGGGGCACTTTTTAGTCGGGTGTCTCTGCGCTTGCACTTTCTGGCAAAAAGGTGGTTAGATGCTCGCGACAAAAGCCCATAAACATCTTTATGAATTTCCCATTTTTTCCGACGCTTAGTTTATTTAGCCTATTGGTTCTGGTTCAGGTCTCTGCGGATACCGTTCTATTAAACAATGGGAAGAGTTTCGAAGGGACGGTTATTTATGAAGATGATACTTATTACCTGATTGAAATTAGAATCAGCGAGGGGATTAAGGATGAGAAGAAATTCCTTAAGACTGAGATCAAATCGATTACTAAACAGTCGCCTGATATTAGGGACTTTGAGGAGTTGAAAAAATTGGCACCTGCGCCAGATCTGCTGGGTTTGATGGAATATGAAGTGAGGGTTAAGAAGTTTGAGAGTTTCATTAAAAAATATCCAAGTAGCCCAAAGCTTGCGGAAGTTAAAAAAATGAATGATGCGCTTTTCGAGGAACTCGAGGTCGTGCGTCAGGGTGGGATTAAATTTTCCGGAAAAATGATCCCGGCAGATGATTATTTATCCAATGCATACGCCTACGATGAGTCGATTGCTGCCCATAAGATCAATCGTGAAATTATTAATGCGAATTTGCTTGGGGCATTGCGGTTATTTACGGATTACGAAATGAATTTTTCATCAGGTAAAGCTAGGGCTGACCTTATTCCAAAAATCAAACAAGTGCTGCAAATTTACAAAGCTAATTTGGCTGAAGGTATCGAAGGATATGATGCACTAGAAAAATTACGCGGAGTAGGTCTGGAGAGTATGACACCTGAGGATAGGGAAAGAACTGAGCGCGCCTTGAATGACCAGATGAAGAGTTTGAAAGAGAGATTTAATCGTGAAAAAAACATGAAGGGTGTGTGGATCACTCCAGATGAAAATTATAAGGACTCAATGGTTGAAGCGCTCCAGCAGGTTGAGAACGAAATCAAACGTCTCGATAATCCACCGAAAAATTCGACTGTAGTTATTGTTTCAAGGGAAGAAGCTTATCGCCAAGCATGGCAGAAATTGCCAAATGCCACAGCAGCTGAACAAAAAGCGATTTTAGAAAATCTTAAGCGCGATAGGATGCCTGAGTCTTATCTAGTTAAACTTAAAGAGCGAATTGCTCCTCAGTAATAATAGCAAAAAAATTTAAACTTATGAGTCAACGAATTGCCAAGAGCAGTAGGAAAACCGCGGAGACTAAAATAGATCTATGCATCAATTTGGATGGTGACGGTTCTGCGGAAATTAAGACTGGGATTCCGTTTTTTGATCACATGCTCACGCTGTTTTCCAAGCATGGGTTGTTTGATCTGAATCTCTCCGTGAATGGTGATATCGACGTTGATTTTCATCACACCATTGAAGATACAGGAATCGTGCTCGGGGAGTGCATGCGCGAGGCGTTGGGAACGAAGGAAGGGATCCGTCGTTATGGTTGTGCGTATTTGCCTATGGATGAAACCCTAGCTCGGGTGGTTGTGGATTTGAGCAATCGTCCGCACTTAGAATTTCGTGCACCAGCAGGAACGCCTTCTGCACCTAACATGCCGTTTTCATTGGTTGAGGAGTTTTGTCGTGCTGTGGCATCAAATCTACGTGCGAACATCCACGTCGAGGTGCTTTATGGCCGCGACGGTCACCACGTTGCTGAAGCCATTTTCAAAGGCCTAGCGAGGGCACTTCGTGAAGCCTGTGAAAAAGATGCACGGGTGAAAGGAATTCCTAGCACTAAAGAAGCGCTGTGAAGGTTGGATTGTTAGATTACGGCGGAGGCAATCTCCGTAGTGTGGCAAATGCTTTGCACGCTCTTGAAGTGGATCCTGTGGTGGTGAGCAAGCCAGAGGAGCTAGAAGGGCTAACGCATCTCATTCTTCCCGGACAAGGTGAGTTTGGTGATGTGATGGCGCAACTTGCGAAGCGTGATTTGGTCGATGCACTGAAGCTATGGCTTGCAGCTGGTAAACCCTATTTCGGAATCTGCGTGGGCTATCAAATTTTGTTTGAGGGCAGCATCGAAGCACCTGGAGTCGAGGGGCTGGGATTGATCAAAGGCAAGTGCGTTCGTTTCCGCGAAGAGGCTGGAAAAAAAATCCCGCAAATGGGTTGGAATGCGGCTTGTCCGGATCAACCAGTTTCGCATTTCTGGGATGGCTTAGGGAACGAGCCGTATTTCTATTTTGTGCATTCTTATTATCCCGTGGTGGAAGATTCGACCTGGCACGTTTCCCGCACGAATTATGCGGGAGAGGAGTTTGCAGCTTCGGTAGAGAAGGGAAAAATTTTGGCCTGTCAGTTTCATCCAGAGAAAAGTCAGGACGCGGGGCTGCGTTTGATCCGTAATTTTTTGGAGGAGGCTTAGCTTAAAAAGAGAAATACCGCCGGCCGGACTCGAACCGGCATGCCTTTGAAAGCAACGGATTTTGAATAATACGAAAAATTTTATTTATCAACATACGAGTCTTCCAATTCATTCAGTTTTTTAGAGCATTCATTTATTGATTCGCTCAAACTTTGAACCACTTTCTCAATTTCTCTCAGTGAGGCATTTATTTTGCTGTCATGAAACGCTTCTAATCCTCGAGCGAAAAAATACCAAATAGCCATAAAAATTAAGCCTGTTCCGTATATTAATGTTTTTGGATAAAAATCTGGAATTTCACCTATCGCACTGAAGGCAAATTTTACTAAATTTTGAGCTGCAGCTGCCCCGACCGCTAAACCTAAAGCTAAGTAAAGAAAGGTATATCCGGGACTCTTCTTCTTAATTTGCTTAATTTTTTCCTCTTGGAAATTGCGGGCAGCGATTAGCCCTAGGAGTTCTTTTGTTATGGTTTTTTTATCTCTATTCATATTCTTAAGACGCCATTTGGGCGCCGCCTCTTTTTTCTGTTAGGCTTTCGCCTCTAGTCTTTTGTTCAAAAGAAATACCGCCGGCCGGACTCGAACCGGCACGCCGTTGAAAGCAACGGATTTTAAATCTGAAGCGCAAAATTCTTTTCCTTATAGAATAAGGGCTTTTTCTGACCATAAAACCTCATTTTCACCATGTTCTTGACTTTTGAAGGCACTTTGGGCACACTTTTTATATGTCCAGACAGACCAAACTTGCAGTTACCGAAGATACAAAACGAGGCCGCTTTAAAGTGGACGTGCCCGCTTCTATCTCAGAGAGCGGGAAGCGTGAAAGACACTGGTTTAAGACCATCACCGCCGCCAAAGCTCACGCCCTGAAGCTTAAAAAAGAGGTCAAGGAGGTAGGGCAAGGGGCGACTATTATTAAACCCGCTCTTGCAGAATCCGCGCAACGTGCCGCTGAGATTTTAGATCCTTGGGGAATCTCGCTAGTAGAGGCGGCACGGATGGTTGCTGAGATCCGCAAAGCGCAATTAAACAGTCGTTCAATTACCGATGCAACCGCCGCTTGGATATTGGCTTGCGAGTCTCTCAGACCCAGAACGCTAGGCGGATATACCCAAACAGTCGCCAAGCTCAAACAATCGTTTGGAGATAGTCTCCTTACCTCGATCACCGCCGCTCAGATACAAGAAGCAGTTTGCCCGCTGGGAAGCTCAGGCGCAGCGGTGGAGGGGCACTTGCGAAATGCAAAAGCCTTTTGGAGATGGTGCGCGAAAAAGGGATGGTGCGACGCTGACGTTTTCAATGGCGTGGAAATGCCGAAGGGTGGACGGGATAGCGATGAGATCCAGATTCTCACCGTGGAACAGGCAAAGAAACTTTTGGAGGTTGCCGCCCAGCATTACCCGCAAGCCGTTCCTCATTACGCCTTGCAGCTCTTTGCAGGTATCCGCGCCGAGGAGGTCAAACGATTGGATGAGGAACACGTCACAGCCGACGGAATAGAGCTTTCTGCCGAGGTCACGAAGAAAGGCCGCCGCCGACACATTACCCCAAACGAAACCCTTTCAGCATGGCTCACAGCCTACCCATTCAGACCTTGCGACAACTGGAGGGAGATAGACAACGCTTGCCGCCGGTTGACTGGCTGGGCGGTGGAATCGCGCTTGTTGAAAGAGCCACCCGCCGCAACGCTGGGCGCATGGCCTCAAAACGCTCTCAGGCATTCTCATGCCTCTTATGCCGTCGCGTTTGGTGTGAAGCTCGAAACCTTGCTTTTTGAATTCGGACACTCAGGAAATCAAAACCTATTGCGTCAACACTACGTCGGCAGAGCGAGCAAGAAAGACGCTCTCTCGTATTACTCAATCGCGCCCGAAGGCGTTAAAATCAAACTCGTGAAATCAGTCGCATGAAAACCGACAAAATCCCCGCCGCATCCTTTCCTAAAATTCCCGACTCTTTGCTCATGCGAGTAATAGAAGAATGGAGTCTTCCGCGTAAAAACCAAAACCTTCCCCGCAGATCACAGGACGCTAGAAAACTAGCGATGCGCTTGCGAAAGACTCAGGCAGCAACTCAGAAAGACAATGGGTTTTTAATTGGTAAATCCGACACTTGGCAAAACATCTCGGAGTTTCTAAATGCGGCAATGATGCAGAATGACTTTAAAACCCTGGAAGCATTTTGTGAGGGCGTTCTTGAATTCTCAGGCATTGCTGAACCAGTCGCTAGCGGGGATGCTGGGTTGCTTCAGATGATTGCACCAACATCTGACCCCGCTTCCGTGCAACGCGTGGAAATCGCAAGGGCAATACTCATTCTTCAAGATCGGAAAGGTTTTCCACCCTATCAATCGGAAATCATCGAGTATCTATCAGATCGAGCGCGGGGGGATAAAATCCAAAACTTATCCGCCGAAAAGCTCTCAAAGATTCTCAAGGAATTGGAATTGAATAAATACTTACCCAATGCGCGAGTGAATCCGTAGTTGTCTCGAAAACCTTTTTTCCAGCCAATCACGAAAGCGGAATGTGTGGTTAAGTTTTGTAGGGTAATGAATAAACCACCCTGCACCGAAACACAAGAACCCGCTGCCCTAGTGGCCGCCCCGGTTATCGCCCGCCGCATTTCTGCGACGCCTCGTTATATCCTCCAACTCGCTGCCGCTGGGAAAATCCCAGTTGTTAGAATTGGTCAAAAGTGTGTGCGATTTGATCCGCACGCAGTCGCTCAAGCACTAGGCTTTATCTGGGAGGGAGCGGCACAATGAATCACGCAACTAAGCAAGACCTTTTTGCCGAGGCTAAAGGCAAGATCACAATCTTTGATGCGTGGGAAATGTTAGGTTTGAACGGTGAACCAAAGACCACTTGTAAAAGCCCGTTTCGTGAAGATCGATCACCGAGCTTTTCGATTCATTCCGAAGGTAAGGCGTTTAAAGATCACGCAACCGGAGACGGCGGCGACGTTATCGAATTCATTCGTTTGGCAATCGGTGGAGATCACCGAGACGTCAGGGAATGGCTAGGAGATAAGCAGGCTATTGACGCGCCGACCTACGCCCCAAGGACTGAGCCTAGACCAGCGCAAGAAATCATTCCGGAGCTGCCGCCCGAGTATGAACCAGCTCACCGCGCAGCCCGCTTTGCTTTGTTCGATGCTTGCGCCCGCCGCACGCCTCGCGCTCATGCGGTATCGAAAGAGTTAGGCGTAAGTATTGAGACATTGCAGGAGCTCACCTACTCAAGTGACGCCCTAGGAATCGAAGAAGATTACATCATGTATCTTTACGAAACCGGAGCGAAACGAAGGAACCGCCAAGGGTCAACCGGAGCGCGCTTTGTTTGGACTTGTGGCCGCGCCGTCTTGCCTTGGAGATGGCACCTCGCCGCCCGCCCCGAAGTCAGGAAAGTGATTGTTTGTGAAGGTGAAAGCGATTGTTGCGCCGCCATCGAAGCAGGACTTGAAAATCTTTATCCAAAGGACGGCACGCCTGCTTGCGTGGTTGTCGCCAGCCCGGGGACATCATTCCCGAAGGATTGGGGAGGATTATTCAAAGGCAAGCAAGTGATCTTGCTTTTTGACCGTGACAAAGCAGGACAAGAAGCCGCCCAAAAAGTTGCCAAGATTGTGGCACCTTTCGCCGCTTCTGTGAAAATCGCAAAATGGGAAGGGGTGGATTCATTATGAGCAAGGAACCACCCAAAGACGCCCGCGCACTACTCGCCGCCGCTGGCAAGCAAGCCGTTCGTGATCTAGCAGAAAACGCTGAGGAATGGAAAGACGAAGAGCCGGAGGCACAAGCAACCACCGGAGCATTTCCTTTAACCCGAGCAAGTGACATTTCAAAGCCCGCTGAGATTGTGGACATCGTGGAAAAATTACTCACAGCTGGAGGCGCAAGCGTGCTTTACGGAGCGAGCAACACCGCGAAGACATTTCTTGTTCTCGACATCGAAGCAGCAATTGCCACAGGCCAGCCATTCCGTGATGATTTACGAGTTGAGCGCGGCGCGGTAATTCACGTTGCCCTCGAAGGTGAAGCAGGGATTACAAACCGCGTGCTTGCTCTCAAGAAGTCCGGAAAGCTACCCGATACCGCCGAGCTTTATCTTTGCTTTCATCCTATCAGTTTGCTCTCGCAACCCGACCGCGCCCGACTTGTGGACACGATAAGAGAAGCAACAAGAAGAGCATCACTCCCGGTGCGCTTGGTTGTGATTGATACGCTCTCCCGAGCGATGGCTGGCGGGGATGAAAACGGAGCCGGAGACATGACTATGGCGGTGAGTGAAATTGACGCCATAAGAGCCGCAACAGGCGCACACGTTATGCTTGTGCATCATTGTGGCAAAGATGAGGCGCGGGGAGCAAGGGGACACTCTTCCCTTCGTGCCGCCGTCGATACTGAGATTGAAGTCTCTCGCGACGATGCCAGCGGAATTTCCACCGCTTTCATTACAAAGCAAAGGGACTTGCCGAAAGGTGAACCGATGCCCTACCGCCTCAAAGTTGTGGAGCTTGGAACAGATCGCCGGGGAGAAGACATCACCTCATGCATAATCCAACACGAAGACGCATCACTTGCTGCGACACGGGGAAAGAAAGGCAGGGGCAAGACTTATCACGCCGACCAACTGCTAGGCTTACTTCCTGCAAAGAATGTTAAGGAATGGCAAGCGGCCGTTATGAATGAAACAGGAATGAGCCGATCAAACTTCTATGATCTTAAGGCGGAATTAAAGAGCCGAGGTGCCTTCTATGAATCATCCGCCGGGCTTCTCAAATCATGAAGTCCAGAAAGTCCAATAAGTCCAAAAAGTCCAAAAAGTCCAAAATGGACTACCGGCACCAAGTCCAGAAAGTCCAACAACTCTTTAGAGTTGGACTTATTGGACTAATCAAACCGGATGCATGAAATCCCACAGAAACCTAACAAATATATAGAAAAAACATGAAACCAAATTCAAAAAACACAATCTACGAAATCAACGCCCTCCGCTGCTTAGGCGGTGGATCGAAACGCAACCGCACCGACCTCCGAAGTCTGCCGCATGAAGTTATCCACCGAGGCCGGAGGATGGCACCCGCCCGGCTCTACAAGATCGAGGACGTTCTTTCACTGCGTAAAGCTCACTTTGCGAAGTGGAAAGATGAACTCGCTCCCACAATCCCAAAATCATGCAGTACATACCATCGATAATTCACGCTTTAGACCACCTCCTGCTTGTATTCCGAACGCTATTCCTGATCTGCCCAAACTTTAGTTGCAATGATCGACAGGGTGACATGAGTATTTTCTTAGACACCGAAGCCGACCCGTCACAGATGCACCCTGTGGAATATCTTGAGCCGTTAGAAAGTGTGCGCGATCAATATGACGCAGCAGAATTCTGTGAAAAGCTCTTCGATGCCGTCTATGACTTCAAAGGTGCAGGCGGGGCGACCTACTTTCAGACAGCATTTCGGCGCTTTGTTGCCATCACCGGGCTTGTGCGCCCAGACCTCCTGAGGGGGTTATCACAAATCAAGATTGGTGAGGCTTTAAACTGCACCAGCGCAAACGTCAGTAAACTTTCCTATCAGATGGCAAAGAGGCTAGGGATCGAAGGAGCTAATCACCAGAGCGAGGAAGGAAGGCAGAATCGCAGAGAGGGGCAGCTGACCAAGTCGATCGTGCCGAAGTGTCCACCAAGGCTTTCACATGCTGAGTCTGTGAAGCTAGCCTGTGAATCCGCCAAGGCGAAAGTTGGCACGCGCAACTATTGGTCGAAGTTCGAGGTTCAGTCTCTGCGTGAATCTGGATTGATTGATGAGGACGACCTTCCGACCTCGAAAGGAAAAATCTACTTTGAAAGCAACCTCAGCATTGGCGCCCTAGCCTATCTCTAGCCGATTCGTGAAACTTGTGGGGCGTTATGACAGCAAGACCGTTGCGCGAGGTTGTAGGGCCACCCACCGCCCCACTTGAAGGCTTCCGTCACCATCGCTCCCTCTGAGGTTTCGGCTCTCTTGGTCACTAAACATGGGTTTTGCAAAAATTCACCCCTTTGATTCAAATATGAAAAATACAGTTTTAAAAACAAAACCCAAACCTGCGCAGGAAATGGATGTCACAGTCGAAGCAGTTGCCTTAGCTCAGTTGTTTGGATTGACCCCGACACGGATCTCTCAGCTTGGCAAAAACGGGACATTGCCAAAAGCAAAGGCTCGCGGGAAATACCTGCTCTTGCCTTCGGTAAAAAACTACATCGCCATGCTGAGGAATCAGAGATTGGACGCATCCCAAAGTTGCTCAAATATCAGCGAGGAAATCTTGCAAGCCCGGTTGCGCAAACTCAAAGCCGAGGCCGCAGCCAAGGAGCATGCGCTAATGGTCGAAGAAGGCCGCTACGTCACCAATGAATCACAGGAGCGCGAGGGATTAGAAGCCGGGCAGATTATCAAGCAACTCGTTCTCAAAATCCCATCCGATCTCCCGCAGATTCTCGTCGGCTTAGATTATCCCGACGCGGTGAAGAAGTGTGAAGATTACGCATACGACATGCTCAACGAAATGACCAATATTTACAAATCATGAATTACCACAACCACCCATTCATCGCAGGACTTATAGCAGGAGCAACCGGCAAGTTGAAATGCGGACATCAGTATATGCGTGTCACCATCCCACAGCTTGCTAAAAAATATGACGTCACACCGCGCACCATCGCACGATGGAAAAAGGCTGGCGTGAAAGTGACCGAACCGCTCGCAGTTGCCGCGCATTTATCCGCATCCAAAAACCCCAAACTTTCGACCTTGGCTGCATGCGCTGCCGAGCTTGATAAACTCTCAAAATAACAAACCAAAAATCTCATGTTAACCATTATAAAAAATGTCGCTGGTAAGCTACAAATCCCAGTTACCCGTCGCAATGCTCTAGGCAAAGTCGAAACCGTCAATCTAACCACGGAAGAGGCGATTGCGTATTCAAAGAAAATCGCGTCCGATTGCAGAGCTGGGATCATCTCCAACGCAGTCACCGGCACTCCCGCGAGCCGCGATCAGATCAATAGGATCAATGCCCTCGAATTAAAACAGAAGCAGCTCCAGGCTCGCCTCGTTTTAATGAGGGAACAGAAGGCTACAATGAAGAAGCTAGTTGCAATCAAAGGCGCAACGAAAACTCTTCGTGAACAGATCAATTCAATACCAGATGCAGTCAAACGCCAAGCTGCACGGATCGCAAACTGGAACAAACTTACCAAGTAATTTATGAACACCATACAAGACCGCATCCCGCCTATCGTTGCCATGCCGCTCGAGGTCAAACTTTCAGCATCTAACAAGACCGCTATCAAAACTGCCTTAGCTAAACTCGAAGATCTTACGCTGCGTGGTCGCACAGTCAATACCACTGCGTTATACAATCACTACAAAGAGACTCTCAGCCGCTTTGCAGCGGGAACAGCCACACTCGATCAAGCTCTTGCTCTGTCCGTCCTAACAGGCACTAGCGATGCCGACCGCACGCGCATTGCACAAGGATTGCAACAAGCCCTCCATTCGGAAGAGCTGGCAACTTTGAAGGAGGTTTCACCCGCCATCATCGATGCATTCACCCAACGCACCGAAGCACTTCGTCTCAAATCCGCAGCCATAGAAGTTAGCGAGCGAGAAAATGCTGAGGCCTGTGGAATTCCTTTTGAAGCATCAGAAACATGCAAGCGCGTTCATGCGACATTCCTGCATAACCTCGAACGCCTAAGAGCCATTCGGGACAAAGCTGAACTTCCGAGCAAGGCGGAATTGAAGGAGCTTGCTGCTGCCTAGAAATTTTCGGGGCTTGAACCCCGCGTGTGTAGGGAGAAGTATAACTGCCAGTAGGTTTCATTCCCTGCTGGCAGTTTTTTTGCAATCAATCGCCCCGCTTGGCTTCGGTCAGGTGGGGCTTTTTGTTGTAGAGTTAAAAATTTAGAGGCACAATTCGGGCACACCCTCTTTTTTCTGTTAGGCTTTTTTCTGTTAGGCTTTCGCCTCTAGCCTTTTAACTGTAAAGAATACCGCCGACCGGACTCGAACCGGTACTCCGTTGAAGGAAACGGATTTTAAATCCGCAGTGTCTACCATTCCACCACGGCGGCATTGCTTCTGTTGAAGAAGCTGGGGTAATCAAACGGCTTTTTTTGCGATTCGTCCAGCAAAGTCAGTTGGTTTTTGAAATCATTCTGAAAACCTCGGCTGGTAGGAATATTTTACCGCGGAGGCGCAGAGGTCGCTGAGGGACGCGGAGTAGAAGAGGGAAAATAAATTTTCAAAAGACAATCAATTCCATTAGGTAGAGTCGGGAGAATATATTAACTTAATCTTCTCTGTGTCCCTCAGCGACCTCTGCGTCTCTGCGGAGAAAATCTTTACCTACCAATTTATAATCACTCGCTCTCGGGTTCAGTCACTTCTTTGTCCTTTGCGGTCCGTTTGGCGGGTTTGGCTAGGATTTCGATGTAGACGGCATCCCAGTTGTTGGCGGCTGCGGCGTCGACGGGTTTGGTGATTTCGGAGACGTGGATGGTTGTGGCGGCGGGTTCGTCTTTGCCGGCTCGGCAGTCGAAATCCCAGTAATCAGTTTCCTCGGGGAGGGGTTTACGTCGTTCCCGTTTCAGATATTTGCGGATGTCGGCTTTGATGCCTTCGACCACACGGGCGGGCTTGTGGGTGGCAGAGGTGAGAGGAAATGATTTTTTCATGGGGTGCTTGTGGAATAGCGAGGGTGGAAAGTCACGCACCGTTCATGAGAATTTGTCTTAGGCTTAATTCTTTGCCTTATTGGGCTTTGCTGCTGCAAGGG
>Ga0315904_10004299_pt1 | contig 20422 bp, 22 predicted proteins | sample LakEriMetagenome_6_FD_203529 | JGI IMG/M metagenome (GOLD analysis project Ga0315904, IMG submission 203529) | Freshwater fungal communities from buoy surface, Lake Erie, Ohio, United States - Buoy 12 MA120 | ecosystem: Environmental > Aquatic > Freshwater > Lake | place: USA: Lake Erie, Ohio...
TTCTTGCATCATCATCGTTCTCCATTTCAACAAAGCCAAAACCTTTACTACGACCGGTAACTTTGTCGTTAATGATCTTGGCGGATGTTACGGTTCCAAACTGCGAAAACAAATTGAACAGATCATCGTTTCCGAGATTGAAGTTCATGTTACCTACATAAATGTTCATTACTGGGGATTTACTGAATTAATAATGGAACACAAGTAGAACGATGATGCTTGTTAAGAGACATATGGTCCTCAAATGGTCCTTCTTAAAGATAATAGTAATTATTTGAACATTTTACTTATTTGCCGGGGGATTTTGTGAGAAAAGCATCTCCTTCAGATGTTGATCGCGGCTGTAAATATCTTCCCTGAAATTCAGCTTGCCTTTGTTGTCAACAAAAGCCGTAAGGTAGACCAGGTAGACCGGAACGGTCTTTTTGAGGGTAACGTATTGTTCTTTTCCGCTATTCATGGCAGCCCTGATCTTCTCCTCGTTCCAGTTTTGATCATATCGTAGCAGGTATTGGGCAAGTTCAAATGGTTTTGCTACCCTGATGCATCCATGGCTGAAAGCCCGTTTATCTTCTGAGAACAGGGATTTTGACGGTGTGTCGTGGAGATAGATGTTGAAACTGTTTGGGAACAGGAACTTGACCAACCCGAGTGAATTGTTTTTCCCCGGCTTTTGTCTGATCTTACCGCCTTCGTAATACTCCATGTTATGTTTTGCCAGGTAATTAGGGTTCTTCCTGATTCCGGGTATGATCTCTTTGGTGACAATACTTTGGGGCACGTTCCAGTAGGGGCTGAACACCACATATTTCATATCGCCTTTAAAGATCACCGTTTTGTTGGTTTCTTTTCCCACCACCACATCTGACGTGAACGTTTGGTTCCCGTTCTCTACCGCAAGCAATTTGAACTGGGGAATATTGACCATCAGGAAACTGGCATCTTCTTCAGCCGGAAGCCAGCGGCAGCGTTCCATATTGACGATGATCTGTTCAATCCTTTTTGAAAGCGGGGCACTCATTTCTTTCAAAACGCCTGGGCCGGCAACGCCGTCTTCCTTCAGGCCATAGCGGCGCTGGAATTCCTTTATACCTTTGGAAAGTTCCTCGTCGAAGACTTCGCTATCATTGTTATTTGCGATATCGCCGGAGAGGAAAAGCTTTTTCCTGATCTCCCTGATTACGGGTGATGAATCACCCTTTTCATATTTTTTCTTGTCGGGTTTGATGGTGACCCAACTGTTCCGTTTTTCTATGTCGTAGTAAACTTTCAGCTTATCGCGAAGCTGGTAATACTGGGGGAACAGCAGTTTGGCGGAATCAACCTTGCGGCCGCTTAACAAAGAATCCAGCAGGGAGGCATAATCAGTTTTCTTCTTCGGGATGTACCATTCGATCTCTTTAAGTTTGGACTCGGACAGCCCTGTCAGCACTTTACTTGCATACACCAGGTATTGCCCGGTGAGCATCAGTTCCCGGTCGGTAGAAAGGCCCAGGGAAGCATCTTCCATCATATTCTTGTACGCCTCTTCGTAGGGTATATCGGGGTTTAAGCCATTATCCCTGATCTGCACGATCCTGTTGTACAATATGGATGACTGTTCGATCAGTCCTTGTTCATTATGCCAGGCATAAGCGAATTTCCTGTTCGAATAGAATTTCTTGTAGTCGGATGAGTATTTCTTAAAAACAGGATAAGCCTTGAAAAAACTGTCGATCCTGGCGCTGTCGAACCGCAGTTCAGTTTGGCTGCTGAAATTACCCGCAATGGTGCTGTTTGGAATACTGTCTGTAGACGAAACCAGTTGTGTTTTTTCTGCCTTTGTTTGCTCTGGTTTCTGCGCGCACGATACTACTGAGATCAGAATAAAAAAGATCCATTTCATGCCATCAAATGTAAGTTAATCTGATACAGCTTTACCTGCAAAATGTCTTAAATCCTAATCTGCCAGGACGTGGCAGGGAGGGTTGGGCATAAAAAAACCTCCCGGACAGGGAGGTTTTACTATTTGATATAAGTTTCGTTTATTCACCAACCACTTCGAGGTCAAGTTCGGTCTCATTGCCATTGCCAAAATCGACTTTGGCTTTGAATGTACCAAGTTCCTTGATCTCATCGATGATGTGGATCTTCCTGCGATCGATCTCATAACCTTTCTGGTCGCGGATAGCGCGGGCTACCTGCACTGAAGTTACTGAGCCGAAGATCTTTCCGGAAGTGCCCACTTTGGCGCCTACCTGAACCGGACCTTCTTTCAGCTTATTGATCACGAGGTTGATATCAGCCAGCATCTTGGCTTCTTTCTTCGCCTGCTGCTTCAGCCTTTCATTCAGCTGCTGCAAATTGGACGGAGAAGCTTCCACTGCGAACTTTTGAGGGATTAGGTAATTGCGGGCATAACCGCTGCGCACCTTTACTACCTCGTTTGAACCACCCAGGTTGTTAACGTCCTGTATTAATATCACTTGCATGTCTTCCTCCTTACTTTAACAGGTCAGTTACATACGGCAATATTGCCATCTGACGGGCACGCTTTACGGCCTCAGACACCTTACGCTGGTATTTCAGTGAATTACCGGAAAGGCGGCGGGGTAACAACTTACCCTGATCGTTCAGGAATTTCTTCAGGAATTCTGCGTCTTTGTAATCGATATACCTGATGCCATACTTCTTGAAGCGGCAGAATTTCTTCTTGGGCTTCTCGGTTTTGATTGCTGTCAGATACTTGATCTCATTAGCTTTTGCCATGTTTTAACCCTCCACTGCTTTTTCAATTCCTGTAGATACACCACTTCTTTTCCTGAGGTTATACTCGACGGCGTATTTATCGAGTTTGATAACCTGATGGCGGAGCACCTGCTCGTCGCGAAGAAGCTGGATCTTCAGCTTCTCATTAATGTCGGATGGCGCATTGTACTCGAGGACCCAGTAAATACCTGTGGTCTTCTTCTGTACAGGGTACGCCAGTGATCTCAATCCCCATGGATTGCTGTACACAATTTCACCACCGTTTGCAGTGATAAAATCAGTGTATTTTTTCTGGGAGGCTTTGAATTCTTCCTCGCTCAGAACAGGGGTAAAGATCACCATCAATTCATAATTCTGCATTTTGCCCTGATTTGTTTGTAAAATAATTGGGCGGCGAAGGTAAGGAGAAAATGTGATAAATCTGAGAAATCTGGGAGGAATGTGGTGGACTGGGGGACTGACTATTCGGCAGGTTTGACGCCATTGGCAAAGCGTTTGAGCTTTGCTGGTGTCTTCCTTTATTTGATATAACAATTATTTTATATGCAAGGCCAGATCAGAGTTCATACGGAGAATATCTTCCCGATTATCAAAAAGTTCCTGTACAGCGATCATGAGATCTTTCTTAGAGAGTTGATTTCCAATGCAGTAGATGCTACCCAGAAGATCAAAACCATGTCTTCCGCAGGGGAAGCCAAGGGGGAACTTGGCGAATTGCGCATTGATGTCAGTCTGGACCGGGACCAGAAAACCCTGACCATTAGTGACAGGGGACTGGGTATGACGGAAGGGGATATGGACAAATACCTGAACCAGGTAGCGTTTTCCAGCGCGGAAGAATTCCTGGAGAAGTATAAAGGCCAGGCCGAAGCCAGCATCATTGGCCATTTTGGACTTGGTTTTTACTCAGCATTCATGGTCAGTTCCAAAGTTGAGGTAGTAAGCCTGTCTTATAAAGAAGGCGCAACCGCGGCCAAATGGAGCTGCGATGGAAGCCCGGAGTATAGTATTGAAGCGGCTGAGAGGTCAGTGCGGGGTACGGATATCATCCTGCACATCAATGAGGAAAGTGAAGAGTTCCTGGAGGATGACAGAATATCATCCATCCTCCAGAAGTTCTGCCGTTTTTTACCTGTCCCGATTTTCTTCCAGGATAAGCAGGTAAACAATCCTGAGCCTGCGTGGATCAGGAAACCTGCGGATCTTACCACGGAGGACTACCAGAATTTCTATAAAGAGCTTTACCCGTATAATGAGCTTCCGCTATTTTGGATACACCTGAATGTGGACTATCCGTTCACGCTCACGGGTATCCTGTATTTCCCAAAGATCAAGCAGAGTTATGAGATCCAGAAGGACAAGATCCATCTCTACAGCAACCAGGTCTTTGTAACGGATGAAGTGAAGGAGATCGTGCCTGAATTCCTGATGTTACTGCAAGGGGTGATTGACTCGCCGGATATTCCGCTGAATGTTAGCCGCAGTTATTTGCAGGGCGACCCCAACGTGCGGAAGATCAACAGCCATATTACGAAGAAGGTAGCTGACAAGCTGGATGAGATCTTCCGGACTGACAGGGCTGCATTTGAGGAGAAGTGGGAGAGTCTGGGTCTGTTTGTGAAGTATGGAATGATGACGGACGATAAGTTCCTCGACAAGGCTAACGCTTTCCATATTTTCAAGGATGCCAGGGAAGACAAGTATTATACCCTGGAGGAATACAGAACGGCCACCGAACTGCTTCAGAAAAATAAAGAAGAACAGCTCGTGATCCTTTATACCACTGATCCCGTGCAGCAGGACAGTTACATCACTGCGGCGGTAGGCAAGGGATATAAAGTGGTCAGGCTTGAAACCATAGTGGATGCATCTTTCATTAACCAGATGGAGTTGAAATGGCCCAAGGTTCACTTCACCCGTGTGGATGCAGACATCGTGGATAACCTGATCAACAAGCAGGAGGATGTGGAGAGTGTGTTGAATAAGGAAGAAGAAGATAAACTGAAGGAGCTTTTCTCGGTACAGGTCCCTGAATCGCATGTGACCGTAGAGATCAAAGGGCTGGGTTCAGACACAACACCCGTCATTGCGACAAGGCCGGAATTCATGCGTCGTATGAAGGATATGGCAGCCATCAGTGGACCGGGAGCATCCTTTTATGCCAACATGCCGGATGAGGTGACCCTCACGGTGAACGGGAATCATCCTGTGATGCAGAATGTTTTGAAGGAGGGCGACGAAGCCCGCCAGAAAAAGCTGGTGCGCAACCTGGCCGACCTGGCCTTGTTGTCACAGGGTTTGCTGAAAGGGAATGAACTCACTGCTTTCATCAACAGGAATGTGGAGTTGATGAGTTAGTGATCACCCGGCAGTCTCACTGGGCTTCACGTCTATCACTTTCATTTGCAGGGAGACCTGGCCCTGCCATTCATTTTCTTCGAGAGTAAAAACGATGTCGAACGGATGGCCGGAGCCCACTATATCGTATTTGGAAGCGAGATTGAAGCCTATACCTTTCAATTCTTTGCCGCACTGCCGTGCAACAACACGCAGGTGCAGATCCTTTACTATTTTACTGCCGTTATCCGTTGCATGACGGGCTACAAATACGGGTTGTGTGTTTTCCGGTCCAAAGGGTTCCATTTGGGTGATGATGTCATAGAGCTTCCTGGTGCAATCAGTGAAATTCAGTTCTGCATCAATGCGGATTTCCGGGGTGAAATGGTGTTCCTTCAATAAGCGATCCACCACTTCGTCGAATTTTGCCGAGAAGGCGTCTACGTGTTCAGGCTTGAGGGTCATTCCTGCAGCGAAATAATGGCCGCCAAATCCCAGCAGGTATTCCTTGCATTGCTCCAGGCCGTCGTGAATATTGAAGCCGGGGATACTTCGGGCACTGCCGGCAACAACATCGCCGCTTCTGGTGAGCACGATCGTAGGCCGGTAGTAGTGGTCGATCAGCCTGCTGGCAACAATGCCTACAACTCCTTTATGCCAGTGTGGCTGGTAAACAACGGTGGATTTCCTTTTTTCAGGTGACTCTCGTATAAGGGTAAGCGCTTCCTGGGTGATTAACACGTCCGCTTCTTTGCGGTCAGCATTGTCGAGGTGCAATTGTTTTGCATAGTCGATGGCCCTGTTGAAATCGGTTTCGGTGAAAAGGTCAACCACTTTCCTGGCGTCATCCATCCGGCCAGCGGCGTTCACCCGGGGCGCGATCATGAACACGAGGTGGTGGATCAGGACCTTGCCTTTCATTCCGCTCACTTCCATCAGGGCCTTCAGGGCTGTGGAAGGGGATTCATTGGCTTTTTTCAGGCCAAAATAAGCCATCACGCGGTTCTCTCCGGTCATTGGCACGATGTCGGCTGCAATGGCGGTAGCAGTGAGGTCGAGGCACTCGAGATAGAGTTCTTGATCCAGTCCACGGTGCTGCACCAGGGCGGTAATTAGTTTGAATCCAACTCCGCAACCACAGAGTTCTTTATAGGGGTAGTGGCAATTATCTTGTTTAGGATTCAGGATGGCCGCGGCGGGAGGAAGTGTGTGGTCCGGGATATGATGGTCGCATACGATGAAGTCAACACCCTGCTCTTTGGCATAGGCGATGAGTTCCTGGGATTTGATGCCGCAGTCAAGTGCGATCACGAGGGTGAAGCCCTGGGAAATGGCGTGGTCAACACCTTGTTTTGAAATGCCGTACCCTTCCCGGTAGCGGTGGGGGATGTAGAAGTCAAGCAGTTGTTTGTCGTAGATCCTGCCAAGGAACCTGTACATGCAACCCACCGCGGTTGTGCCATCCACGTCGTAGTCGCCATAGACCAGGATGCGTTCACGTGAGGCCATGGCCTTATTGATCCTGTCCACAGCCCGGTCCATATCTTTCATCAGGAAGGGATCGTGCAGGGATTCCAGTTTGGGCCTGAAATATTGTTTGGCGTCTTTGTAACTGGTAATGCCCCTTTCCACGAGTATCCTGCACAAAACGGGCATGATGCGCAAGTGTTTTTGCAGCGTCGACACTACCTGCTCGTCTGGCCTGAGCAGGTTCCATCTCTTCTCCATAAGCAGTTGGTCTTTTATTTCTTCCGGTCAGTGGTGAAATTCACCAGGTTGGCCAGGGTTTGCCTGACTTCATCCTCGGGGAATTCGTTGAGTATCTCCAGGGCACTATTCCTGTAGGCATTCATTTTTTCAGTGGCATAGCTGATGCCGCCCGATGCTTCCACCTTGCTGATCACGTAATCGATCTTTTCCCTTTCCTTATTCTGGTTCTTTATAATATAGATGAGTTCCTTGCGGAGTTTGCGATCCACATTATTCAGGGTATAGATAAGGGGGAGGGTTAGTTTTTTCTCTTTGATATCATTCCCGGTGGGCTTGCCTACATCTTCTTTTCCATAGTCAAAAAGGTCGTCTTTGATTTGGAATGCGATCCCCACTTTCTCGCCGAACAACCGCATTTTTTCAGTTGTGACCGGGTCCTTGCTGGCTGAATAGGCGCCTGCGGCGCAGGCCGAAGCCAGGAGGGAAGCGGTTTTATGGGTGATGATGCGGAAATAGATATCCTCGTCGAGGTTCAGTGATCTGGACTTTTCAAGTTGCAGCAGTTCACCTTCGCTCATTTCCTTGACGGCCCGGGACAGGATCTGCAGGATCTGGAAATCGTCGTTATCCAGGGACAAAAGCAGTCCTTTAGCCAGCAGGTAATCCCCAACAAGGACCGATACCTTGGCTTTCCAAAGGGCGTAAACGGAAAATACCCCGCGGCGTTCCATGGATTCGTCCACCACATCGTCGTGGACCAGGGTTGCCGTATGTAACAATTCTACGAGTGAGGCTGCCCGATAGGTCGATTCGTTGATGCCTCCGGCCATTCTTGCACTTAGCAATACGAACATAGGCCTGAGTTGCTTGCCTTTGGTCTTGACCACGTATTTCATGATCCTGTCGAGCAGCGGTACGTTACTTTTTACTGAATCCTTGAACCTTGATTCGAAAATTTTCAGCTCGTCGGCAATGATATGGGCGGAGAAATTCATGAATTGGCAACGAACTTATGAAAATTTGAACCATTTTCTTCGTTTATACGTGTTTTTACGCATCAAAAGCAGCGTATATTGACACAAAATCGTCTCGTAAAATTTGCAAATGCGGGGTACATTAAATACATTTGCCCTGTTTTTAATTATTGGAACTATCTATTACCCGTTCCTTAAATAAGAAACATCAATACAATAACTTACATTATGGCAAGGAAAAAGTACTCTTTTTTGTTGGGACTAATCATCCTGGCGTGTTCCACCTCTGTTTTCGGACAGGATAATGTCTGGTCAGATTCGTCTTACTACCGGGCAAAGAAACTTCCACAGTACAATGAATTCATGAACAATCTGTACGCGTTTCCTCCTAAGCCCAGGAATATGCTGGAAGTAGGTGTGAAGGTTGGTGCGCCAACGATCATCGGTGATGTTCCCGGCACATTTCCCACGTTTGGTTTTGGTGTTCACGTGAGGAAGTCCCTCGGTTATACCCTTTCACTGAGGGCGGAGTACATCAATGGTACTGCTACCGGCCAGAGCTGGCAAGCTGCTTCCAACTATCAGAAGAACAGTGCATGGACCAATACTGGTTATGTTCCAAATCGGGTTACTGCAAGTGGTGACAGACTTGGGGCGCTGGACAGGGTCTATTACAACTACCAGACTAGGATCAATGACCTGAGTCTCCAGGCCATATTCAATTTCTCAAACATCAGGTTCCACACGGCTAAGACCAAGATGGGCCTGTATGCGATCGCCGGTATAGGTTTTACTGCCTATGAGAGCAATGTGAATGCTTTGAATGGTAATGCGAAGTACAATTTCAACAGTATTGCCAGCGGAACATATGACAACAGGAAAGACGTCAGGAATGCCTTAAGGGACATCCTGGACGATTCATACGAAACGCCTGCTGAAAACTCTGAGTCTACCCAGATGAAGATGTTTGGTAACTCGGCCGCTTTCCACGGTACTCTTGGTATGGGTATTTCGGTTAGGCTCTCACGCCGCCTGAACCTGGCTCTTGAAGATCGTATCACTTTCGTGAAAGATGATCTGCTGGATGGCCAGCGTTGGACTGAGCAGCCGATGGGTGATGCATCCATGACGAGAAACTTCGATTCTTTCAACTTCCTGTCACTGGGCCTGAACGTTAACTTATTCTAAATTCTAATAGCCGAATAATATGAAACTTATTAAAATAGCACTGATATTCTTCGTTGCGCTGACATCCATCCAATTCGATGCTCAGGCACAGAAGAAATCTAAGAAGTCTGTTGAGCCCCTCTATTGGGAGAATCCTTTGAATTTTGCTTACAATGAATTGAATGCGCCTAAGAGGATGAAATTGCCTAAGCCGGTGCTTGACGATACTGATGGCGATGGCATCACTGACCAGTTTGACACTGAACCCAATACACCTGCAGGTGCTCCTGTGGATGCTCATGGTGTAAGCCGTGATTCTGATGGTGACGGTGTTCCTGATTTCAAGGACAAGCAGCTGATCACTCCAACAGAGTGCCAGCCTGTAGATGCTGACGGTGTTGGCAAGTGCCCGGATCCTGCGTGCTGCCAGAACATGGTTCAGAAGCCTGCTGGTTGTGGAATCGGTGATCTTCCCAGCGTTAGTTTTGGTAAGAATTCAACAGCAGTAGGTAAAGACGCCCAGGCGGTACTTGCTTCAGTAGCTGATAAACTGAGGAATAACCCAACTTGTAAAGTGGTTGTAACTGGTTATGGCGAGCCTTCCAAATCAAGCCAGCAGCTTAGCTGGGACAGGGTAAATGCTGTGATCAACCACATGGTTGACAAGCAGGGTATTGCTTCTGACAGGTTTATCTGGAGGTACGGACAAACTGAAGGAGATCCTAATACAGTTGATCTGAGGTCCGCTGCAGAAGGTGAAGAAGGACCAAATACGGTTCCTGCTCCTCACCCGAACCTCAGGAAGACAAAATAAGTCTTATAACTGAATATTTTTCACTGAACCCTCCAACGGAGGGTTCAGTTGTTTAGAAAGGCTCGTTTATATTGGGCCTGGCGTCTGGGAAGGCTTTAGTGTTTTATTAACGCTACAAGCTTCCCATCGTATCATTAGTTTGCACTAAAATCCTATTTTTGCCCGGCTTATGAATATCCGTTCGGTGTCATTAGTGGTTCTGGCAGCTGTGTTGTCCGTTTCCTGCTCCAAATTCAATAAGGTGTTGAAGAGTACGGACTATGATTACAAGCTGAAAATGGCCCAGCAGTACTATGAAAAGAAGAAGTACCGCCAGGCCCAGACTCTTTACGAGGAGCTATTTCCCATTTATAAAGGCACGCCCCAGTTTGAAGATCTGTATTACCGTTATGCAGACTGTGCCTTTAAGCAGCGTGATTATGTGTCCGCTGAGAATCTGTTCAATGGCTTTTTGGACATGTTCCCGAATAGCGCCAAGTCTGAGGAAGTGGAATTCCTTGAGGCTTACAGTTATTATAAGCAATCGCCCAAACCTGAACTTGACCAAACCAATACCATTAAGGCGATGGGCATGATGCAAACCTTCATGAATACCCATGTTGGCTCACCCAGGTCCAAGGAGGCGGAGGAGATCATTAACACATCGTATAAGAAGCTGGAAGCCAAAGAGTTGCAAGCAGCGGAACTTTACTACAACATGGGTCAGTTCAAGGCGGCGGCCATTAGTTACACCAGCGTGATCAACAATTACCCCGATTCCCCCCGAAGTGATGAGTATAAGCTCATGATCATACGATCGTATTACAAATATGCGTCCCTGAGTATACAGGAAAAGCAGGAAGAGCGTTTTGTAAAGGTGATCAGCGAGGTACAGGATTTCCAGGACAGGTACCCGGAAAGTAAATTATTGAAAGAAGCGGAACGTTACTTAACTTTGTCATCCAATAATATTAAAGCATTAAATAAATGAGCAGGTTACGCAGGCAGATAGGCAATAGCATAGGTAATAACCTTGAAACAAAGGATGTGTCCAAGATCAAGGCCAAGACCGGCAATGTATACGAATCGATAGCCATTGTAGCTAAACGTGCCAACCAGATCAATATCATGCTGAAGGAAGAGCTCCACAATAAACTGGAGGAGTTCGCCAGCCATACGGATAGTCTTGAAGAGATCCATGAGAATAAGGAGCAGATCGAGATTTCCAAAGCTTACGAGAAAATGCCAAACCCCGCTTTGCTGGCAACTCAGGAGTTTATGGAGGACAAGGTCTATTTCAGGAAGAACGAGGGTGATCTTTTCAGCTGATCAGTCATCCGATCAAATTAATTTTTATATCGAAGCGGCATGTACTGTCGCTTTTTTTATGTTATCCCATGAGTTTGAAAGGCAAGAAAATACTACTCGGTGTAACCGGCAGCATTGCCGCATATAAGGCTGCAGTACTGGTCAGGTTGTTGGTGAAGGAAGGTGCCGAAGTGAAAGTCATTATGACAAGGGCGGCCACTGATTTCATTTCGCCGCTGACCTTGTCTACACTCTCCAGGAATCCTGTGTTACAGGATCTTTTTGACGAGGGCACATGGTCTAACCATGTTATGTTAGGAAGATGGGCGGATGCCATGGTAATGGCCCCGCTAAGCTGCAACAGCCTCTCCAGGATGGCTACGGGAACCTGCGACAACTTGTTGCAGGCGGTTTACCTTTCTGCTACCTGTCCTGTAATTGTGGCTCCGGCTATGGATGAGGACATGTGGAAGCATCCTTCAACGAAATATAACCTGGATAGGATCTCCGCATATGGAAATAAGATCATTCCGGTGAACAGTGGCGAATTGGCAAGCGGACTTTACGGTGAAGGCAGAATGGCTGAGCCGGAAGAGATCGTACACTATTTAATGGCATTTTTCGCCAGCTCCGGTGTTCTCAGGGGTAAGAAAGCGTTGGTGACGGCAGGACCAACTTATGAACCTATCGATCCTGTTCGTTTCGTAGGCAATCATTCCTCAGGGAAGATGGGCATTGCGCTGGCGCATGAACTGCACAATAGGGGTGCGGAAGTGACCCTGGTCCTGGGCCCGGGCTCCAGTACACAGGATATGAATGGTATTAAAGTGAAAAGGGTTGACACTGCCGAGCAGATGTACCATGCCTGCAAAGAGGATTTTGCGCAAATGGATATTGCTATCATGGCCGCGGCGGTAGCCGATTATACCCCCGTGCAGGTGGCAGCGGAAAAGATCAAGAAGAAAGACGAGAACTGGAGCCTTTCATTTACTAAAACGAAGGATATACTGAAGAGCCTGGGACAGGAGAAAAAAGAAGGGCAGGTGCTGGTAGGATTTGCGCTGGAGACGGATAATGAAAAGTTGAATGCCCTGGATAAACTGAAAACGAAGAATGCTGATTTCATTGTGCTGAATTCCTTGCGTGACCCCGGAGCGGGTTTTGGGCACAACACCAATAAGGTCACCATTTTTGATAAGGCGGGCAATGAATTTCCTTTTGAGACGAAATCAAAAGCAGAGGTTGCGAAAGATATCATCGATGTTATAATTCGTTCATGATATGAATAACCTGAGAAGAATTGGTTTTACCCTTTCATTTGTTGTTCTGGCGCTTATGTCTGAGGCGCAGGAGCTGAACGGCAGGGTGACGGTGGTCTATAACCAGATCAGTACAACGATCGACAGGAAAGTTTTTAAGACACTTCAGACTGCGCTCACTGATTTTCTGAATAAGCGTAAATGGACCAATGAGGACTATGGGCCACAGGAGAAGATCAGCTGCAACTTTTTGTTGAACCTGACATCCAGTCCTGAAACGAATGTCTACAAGGCATCGCTGACCGTTCAGGCGGCCAGACCGGTTTATAACTCATCATACCAGGCTCCGCTGATCAACTTCATGGATAACGACGTGGTGTTCCGTTATGTGGAGTTTCAGCCCATTGAGTTCAATGAGAACAGGGTACAGGGAACCGAGCCGCTTACCGCCAATCTCACGGCTATTTTTGCGTATTATGTAAATATTATCCTCGGGCTTGACAATGATTCTTTTTCACCCCGTGGCGGTGACCTTTATTTCAAGAAGGCCAATGCCATTGTGAACAGCGCGCCGGATGGCAGGAATATTTCGGGATGGAAACCGTTCGACAGCCAGCGGAACAGGTATTGGCTTGCGGAGAACCTCGTGAACAGCAGGTACAGCCTTGTGCACGATGCCATATATACCTATTACAGGCTCGGCATGGACCAGCTCTCGGAGAACGACAGTAAGGCCAGGCAGGAGGTGATCAATGCTTTGAGTACGCTCTATACGCTCCAAGAGGAAAATCCCAACATCATGATCTACCAGTTCTTTTTCCAGGGGAAATCTGATGAATTGATCCAGATGTTGAAAAAGGCCAATCCGGGGGAAAGGGCCAGGGCGATTGAGATGCTGCAAAAGATAGACATTACCAATGCGGCACGATACAAACAGGAGTTGAAATGAGGTCTTTGTTTATCATACTGATCATCTTGCTGGGTTCTTGTGGAAACCGGGATAAGATTCCGGCTGATGTCATTGGCCAGGAGAAAATGGGAAAGTTATTGACGGATATACTGCTTGCAGAAAGCTTTACGGAGGGCTACCTCCTGATGGATACTACCCGTACCCGGGACGAACATTTTACCAGGGAGTTGAACAAAGTATTGGCCATACAGAAGATTTCGCTGGAAGAGTATCGTCGTAGTATGAAATTTTACAAAACGCGTCCCGACCTGTATAAGGTGGTTATCGATACAGCCCACAATCGTGCCCAGCGAAACCGCGACCACATCTTTGATGAGAGTAAGAAGCGACGGCTAATAGTTGATTAGGCTCAGGGTTTTCTATTTCCATTATTCCAGGGTTTTTGTATAATCACACCCACGGCAAAGAACAGGAACTGTATAAAGAAGATCACAACGTACAGGATGGAGAATTCATTCTGGCTATGGTAATCCAGGTCGGTTGTTTTTTTTGCTGTGAGTAACAGCAGTCCCAGTAAACCAAAGTGAAAGAAAATCCCGCCGGTAAACCAGAAGTCGGGTACTTCCAGTATGTTTTGTTCCAGGTTATTCAGTTTTGACAACAGCACCAGGACGGATGCGGTGAAAACCAGGAGTACGCCTGATAGCATCAGCGTGGAAGTATTTCCTGTTGGAAGGAGGGATACATAGGTAATATACACCGATCCGAAGATGAGGATCGCGGTGAGGATGCTGTATCGGAGTATGCTATGGTCCGTACAGAATTTAAGCAGCAGGCCCGTAAAGAAAAATTCTGCGAGGAAGCTGACGTGCATGAAGTTGTTTTCCAGTCCTGAGCCCGAGGCGAACATCATGAAAACGTGGGTGAGGATAGACCCTACGCAGAGCATGGACAGCGTTATGATTGTTTTCCCGTACAGGGTTCTCCTGATCAGTAGCAGCAATAGCGGGATAGCAGGCGCGATGAGCAACCAGGGCAATAGATATCCGGCTAAGATCCTTCCGATCAACATAATTAACAGGGTTACGGTCTCCTGGATAAAGGAAAAAAACTAGTCAATGAGATTGTTCTTCACTGCAAAGAATACCAGTCCTGCGGTATTCTTAGTTCCGAACCTCTCCATCAGTCTGTCCTTAATGGCTTCCACCGTGCGGGGACTGATCTCCATTTTCTGGGCGATCTCTTGTGCGGTGTATTCCATGCATAACAGCCTGATGACTTCCCGTTCTTTGTCGTTCAAAACAACTTCGCTGTTCAGAGACGGGATGGTTTTAGCACGGGCATGGGATTTTTTGAGGAGCACGCGATTCACGAAGTTGTTCAGGTAATAGCCCCTGGACATCACTTCCATGATCGCCTTTTTTATTTCAGAAGGATCAGCGCTTTTCAACAGGTATCCGTTGGCTCCATTTTCCATCAGATGCGACACAAATCTTTCGTCTTCATACATAGTGAGCACCAGGACCTTGATATTTGGATATAATTTACTGACCAGCTTAGTGGTTTCGATGCCATCTTTCTGGGGCATTCGAAGATCCATCAAAACCACATCCGGCTGTGATTCTGCAAGACCTGCAAGAAGTTCGTCACCATGTTCTGCTTCCTGTACAAACTTGATGTTTGGATAGGTACGCAGGGAAAGTATGACGCCTTTCCTGAAAATCTTGTGATCATCAGCGATCGCCACTTTGATCTGACTCATCTTTTTGCGGTTTAATAAGGACCCTAAGTTGATCAGGCCATAGCCTCAACATCCACGGGTATCGCCAGGCTGACTTTGAAATAGGTCTGTGACAGGTCTTTTTCAAAGTTGATCTCGCCTTGTAATACTTTGATACGGCTTTGAATATTTTTCAGTCCGAGTCCCATAGCGCTCTTGTTAAGCTTATCGAAATCAGACTGGGTGATACCTCTGCCATCGTGGTGGATGCGTATATAGAACTTATCGTCGTTATAATTCTGGGTGATGTGGATAAAGCTCGCGTTACTGTGTTTCAGGATGTTATTCACCAGTTCCTGGATCACGCGGAAAATGAGCAGTTCCTGTTCAGGTCGCAGGCGGGTCCGGTAGTCGTGGAACCGGCTGCTCGCATTGATAGAGCCTGAACCGCTTAATTTTTGGAAGAGGTCGTTTACGGCTGACTCCAGTCCAAAGTTCTTCAGGGTAGGGGGCATCAGGCTGTGGGAGATGTTCCGGATCAGTTGGATGGTATCGTCAATGATCTGCTTGGCGTTGAAAATGCTCTGAAGCTGGGTATTGATGTCCTGGTGCACCAGATTCTCGTTGAGGTAAAGCCGGGCTGTTGCCAGAAGAGGTCCGGCGTCGTCGTGCAGGTCCGCTGCTATGCGCTGCCGTTCTTCTTCCTGCCAGCGGATGGACGCATTCAGGAGGATCTTTTGCTGTTCGTCCTCCATTTTCTGGAGCTGCATTTGGTATTTAATGACCCTGCGCTGGTGAAAAACGATGAATACCACCAAGCCAATGGCCAGTACCAACATTCCGATTGTTCCAAAGAACAGTACGGAGGTGATACCCTGAGAGCTTGGGGTGGATTGCAGGAAGAACATTAGGTGATAAAAACGGCTTTTAGGGTTTGATTTACTGTAATAACGGTTTTTTTCTGGCTATCTGATTGGATTTTATGGATTTAGATTCATTTTTTGCTATTATGAACGCTATTAAGAACAGGATATTTTCGATCAAACTTGAAATACCCATAATTAATTTGAAAGTAGTGTTGAATCCAGGGAGATGGGCATTGTTCTGGGCGTAGATAAAAACGAAGAAACTCCCGGAAAAAAACAGGATAACCCCCACGATGATCCAAAAATTCGCCGTGTTATACAAGAAAAGGGAAGAGCTGTCCGTCAGCTGTTCGTAGAAATAGAATATTGACAGGGCGATCAGAATAAGGCACTCCACCACCGTAGGCAGGGAGTCAAACGACTCGGCGTTTGTTTGGGTTAGGTCGAATAAGGAAATAATAAAGAATAAAAAAGCTAGGACTGGAATTGCTTTCTTTATCAAAGTACTCTTGATGATTGTAAAAAAAATCATCATAAATGACAGGCCTTCAACTACAGTAAAAATCCTATAGCTTAAGTACTCCTTGTTGGATATTGACTGAATAATTTTGGTTAAAAAAAACGCACTTAGAAGACTATAAATTACAAAAGCAGCTAAAAACCATAATTCTTTCTTTTTATCAGGGGTAAGGAAGAATAAAATTAGGATAGTTAACTGAAGGAGGGTATTAGATATAATTAAAATAGTTTCTATATCTGACGTTGTTTAATCAAATATAGAAACTATTTAGAATAATTCTAAGTATACTTAGAATGCTGAAGTTAGTCGAACCAACTTTCGATAAGTGACCAAAGGTCTACACCACGCATATAATGACATTTTGGTGATCAATAATTAACAATGTAAATATGCTGAGCCTCAGTCTCTTACAGAATAGGTATATATATTAGCAAAGCCTAATATTGTTCTTGATGTTGGTATAAATAATTGTAAAACAGATAGTTATGAATTTTTGATCAAATTTTACAGAAACAAAAATGCGAAGATTTACGAGTGTAAAATAGTAAAATTACTATCGTGATTTGGTGTTTTAACGAATCAAGAGGTAGTAAAACAACGATTAGTCGCGGTGAAATCCTCTGAATCCTAAGGGTTTAGGCAAATTTGAAGTTTCCCGCCAATGCAAGAACTCCTTCCTTCAATCTCAGAATCTCGGATTCTGGGAGAACTAATTTTTTTTTCGCTGTTTTCAATTGAAACCGAGAAGCGAGAATGGCTTCTGAGCAATGATTGTCAAGGCTTACTATCTCTAATGATTAGCTATCAGATTGTTTTGATAAAGTTGGAAACTGACCCTAAGAGTAAAAATACTAAGTAAAAATACTCGATATTTGATAGAATAAAGGCGGATGTTCGCATTTTATTATTCATAACCCATTAGTTTTTACATGCCTACAGCTACAGAACCCATTAAAGTTGCTATTGCGGATGACCATAAAATCTTTAGGGATGGCATCAGGATGGCTTTGTCCGGGAAGGAGTACTTAAAGATTATTTGGGAAGCGGAAGATGGAAAAGACCTATTACATAAGATAAAGATCAAACTTCCGAATGTGCTGTTGATGGATATCCGTATGCCGGAGATGGATGGGATCAATGCCATTTCTCTATTGAGAAAGGAGTACGAGGAAGTAAAGATCATTGTGCTCACCATGTACGACGATCAGGAGATGATCTCAAAAATGATGGAGATGGGAGCGAACGCCTATTTAACCAAGACTACCGATCCTGAGGAGATATATAATGCCATTCTAACTTGCATGAATGACGACTTCTATTTTAACGACCTGGTTAATAAAGCCGTTTTGATGAAACTTCAGCACAAGAAGAACGCAAAGCAGTATTATCCAAACCCAATCAAGTTCAACGAAAAGGAATTGAAGATCCTGAAGTTATTGGCAGAGGATAAGACTACCGAAGAGATTTCCAAGGAAGTTTACCTTTCACCACGAACTATTGAAACCATCAGGCAGAATATGAAAACAAAAGCCGGTGTAAAAACTATTGGGGGTCTGGTAATGTATGGAATGAAGAATAAGCTGATTGATTAAATGGTTACCAAGCCATATTTGATGGCATACATAGCCAAGCCAACTCTGCTTTTCACATCCAGTTTTCCAAATAGACTGTCTCTTATTGCGTCAACCGTGCGTGGATTCAGGCCCAGTTCTTCAGCAATTTCCTTATAGGTTAACTCTGAACAGACCAACTTCATGAACGCCAGTTCCTGATCAGTCATAATTTTACTCCAGATTGGGGCTGTAGAGGAGTTTCTGAAAAAACCCGCAAGTTTTGTGCTGGTTTGCGCAGAATAATAGTAGCCTTCCTCAACTACGGAGTGGATCGCTTTATGCAGTTCGGAGGGATGGATATCTTTCTTCATAAACCCTTTTACGCCTGCCTGAAGCATTTTGATTAACATGATTTCGGTATCGTACATGCTTAGTATCAAGACATGGACGTCAGGATAGTTTTCTTTGAGCCATTCCGAACATTCGTAACCATTGAGATCCGGCATGTTGAAATCGAGTATTGCAATATCTGGCTGTTTTTTCCTGACCATATCGCAAAATTCCCTTCCGGTATTTGCCTCGAATATGACTTCGCAGTCGCCATATGAATTTATTAGGGCTGCGAGTGCATTACGCAATAATTTGTGGTCGTCCGCTAACGCAATTTTTATCATCGTTGTTTGAGTTTGAAATGATTGGAACTCTGGCTGTTATTTTAGACCCTTTACCAGGGGTTGATAAAATTTCTAATTGTCCGTTAAGCGATTCGGCTCTATGTCTCATGTTCTTCAAGCCGGCCATCTGACCGGCTTTTTTGTTTTCATACACAGTCTGTAGATCGAATCCTTTACCATTATCCAGAATTGAGATTACCAAATCGTCGTCTTCATTTTGCATGATTACTTTTACCGAACTCGCATCTGCATATTTTACAATGTTGTTGAGCGCTTCCTGGATGATCCGGAAGATCAAAAGCTCTTTTTGCTTGTCCATAAATTGGACAGTAGTCGAGATATTTAATTCAAATGATTTTTTTGAAAATTTCTTCCATCTTTCAATTTCGAATTGCAGGGCATGAATGAGTCCATGGCTTTCAATGATATCGGAATCGAGACTTTTTGACAAGCTGCTAAGGTCAATCAGGGATTTTGATATCAGTTCTTTCGAGTTATGCAGTCTTGACAGGTTTTCCGAATCATTATTCAGTTCAAGGCAGTTTAAATAGAGTTTGGCAAGGCTTAGCACCTGGGTGATATTGTCGTGAACCTCCATAGAAATGAACTGAAATGTTTGCTCCTGGATTTCAATTTCTGTTTGAAGGATGAGTTTTTCCTGTTTGAACTTTAGTTCCTCCAGTTTCATCTGCAGAGCTAACGATTTTTCATTATAGTTTTGAATGGTTCGGTATATCATATATCCATAAAACGAAATGATCAAAGTAGTAACAGATATTATTGCTACGATGATATACCAACTTGTATTTGTGTTTTGCATTTAAATGCTTTATAAATGAAAATGTTAAAGATGATATAGCAAATTGTACCCACTCGAGAAACACCAATTAGAAGCAGTCGATCTTGATAAGAATTTCGAATACTTGGATAAAAATTTGGGTCAATGAAACTTATCGTTGCCATTGTTGTATTATACGCAAATGGCATACTGTAGCAAAAAAATAGGCCAAGCATAAGAAGGGTGACAGGGTCTCTTAAAACATTTGTGGTTTTTATCTGGTCGCCTAGCTGAATGAAATAAGCAAAAGATATTGATGTTGCAATTAAAGATTCGTATGCAAACAGTGGGTCGAATGTAATGTCAGTCCATGCTTTTGTAGCCAGAAAAGGTATAAATACTAGGCCCGATAACAGTAACACTCCGAATATAATTTTCAATTTGTTACTACGAATAGCTACAAGAGTTATAATTAGCAGATATGTAATTTCAATAATTAAGAATGTGACAAAAACTGTCAGTCCAATTTTGTCATTTCTATTAGAAAAGTTGTGGGCAATAAGGGCTGCAATGCATGCGATTACGAATACTAAAGTAGATAATGTGATTGTACTATTTTGAGAAGTTCTTTTTCTATATCTTAATATCCTAATTATCACTATGATGCAGCTTGTGAAGTAAGTGATTTCAATTAATGGGACCATGATCAATAATATGTTGTAATAAGCATCCATTCCCCAAATCTAAACAAGCCTGCGGCATTGCGCAAGGTGAAAATCAACAGAAAATCAAGGAAAAACACCAGAAAATGGTGGTGTTTTGGCGGTGATGGGGTTTTTAGCAACCCTTAATTCGGGTAGTTTTACGCTGGCCTTTGGCCGATAAATCCCTAACATTGCACTGGTATATTTACATCCAAAACCCTTGGCATAAAACCTGATCCAATGAAAAAGGAAGAAACGGGCGATCAAATTAAAGTGGCTATTGCAGATGACCATGTCCTTTTCAGAACCGGCGTAAAAACGGCCCTTTCCATGAAAAAGGACATCAAAATGGTGGCAGAAGCGGATAATGGTATGCAGTTGCTCACCCTCCTCAAACATAT
>Ga0315904_10004301_pt1 | contig 20420 bp, 15 predicted proteins | sample LakEriMetagenome_6_FD_203529 | JGI IMG/M metagenome (GOLD analysis project Ga0315904, IMG submission 203529) | Freshwater fungal communities from buoy surface, Lake Erie, Ohio, United States - Buoy 12 MA120 | ecosystem: Environmental > Aquatic > Freshwater > Lake | place: USA: Lake Erie, Ohio...
GCCGTACCTTCGGTTGGTCGCCGTCTCGACGAACGACAACGATTCAAGGAAAGAAGTGGATCGCGCAGTGAAGCGGATCGGGCAAGCGATTCCTAAATTGGAAGATATCATGGTCGAAATGAACCTCGATGATCAACAGGCGTCGCACGGCGTTGGGTTCAACGTGCAGCAATCTGTCGATTTTCTCATTGATAGTAATCGATGGCCCGCACTCTTGCTGATACTGAGATCCTAAGGTTGCCACAAGCGATGAGTTATTTCTCTATACAAACTGCAACATCCACATCGAAATGGCGTTATCAGAAGCTTCTGAAGTTAACGCTTGGATTGATCCTGATCGCCGCTTTGGGTTGGTTTGGACTAAGACTCATCAGAGCGTGGGTTCAGGAGCATGAGGTCTTGGCGCTTCGAAGGATCGAAGGCTGTCGAGTAAAGTACGCTGGAGAGGATACGAATCCCCTTGAGTTCCTTACAAGACCGCCTGTGTTGCCACCTGTAAGTTGGCCGGAGGCGTTACTTGGCAAGCATTTTGTCCATCTCGCAGAGTTTGTGGAATTGCCAGCCGATCGGTTTGATGAGGCCATAGCACACATCAAGCGACTTCCGTACCTCAGGAAGATAGAGGTTTACGAAGTTGGAGTCAGCGTTGGGAACAAATCAGGTCTTGTTGCCGAAAAGATCAGGATTGCGATGCCCAACGTAGAGACCCTTGGTTTCGCTTTTGATACCAACGTGGATGACCATCGTGTCCGGTTACCACGCTGACCCATACAGCTGCGACTTGCCCATGCAAGGTCGCTTCTGTATGCCCCAACCCGGTTTGGCCAGTGATCTTGGGGCTGATCCACTCAATTGCCACGATGAAGGCGACGGAGAGCGGCATTTCGGCTACCATTCTCTGCGTTGATACGGTGAGGTGATGAAATGTCAACGGCTGAATTGAATGAGTTTCCAAGCGATGCGTTCCGCGCAATTCTGGCGATCGGTCCGAAGCAGCGTGAGCTGATTAAGCGATTCATGGAATGTAGCGATGAGGTCCAGTCGGTTGTGCGATCCATGTTTGCCGTCCTTGAGTATGAACATTCAACGGTTGAGGATAAGCAGCGAGCACTGTCGACCATTGCGGATGCGCTCTTTCTAAATCCTGAGGTTGGACACGGTAGCTACGGCATGGACCTAACGCGAATTCAAGGGGATACCGCGAAGGGACATCCTGTTGAATCGCGTAGGCCAATCGTTTCGAACCCTTTGGATCAACTACATGCCCAGGAGTCATCGTTTGCAGACCGTTTGAGCAAATTGTTGATGGAAAAAAACATTACCCAAGAGGAGTTAGCCGATCGTATTGGTTGTACACAGTCGGCTATTTCAAAGATGTTAACGCGAAATGCTCGCCCGCGGCGAACGACCATTTTCAAACTGTCAGAAGCACTGAAAGTAGAACCTACTGAACTTTGGCCTCAATTGGAAGTTGCTGCGATCCTTGATTCGGTTGCAGATGCATTTGCTGATGCAGAATTGACTCCAGAACAAGCAACATCCTTGGAGGCTGCTAGCCTACGTTCGCCAGCAAGAGTCAAGACAAGGGAACTCCCGTCAAGGAAGAGCACCTACTGCGCATACCAACAGGGGCAAGTACGAGGTTGTCCCAAGAAAGGACGCCAGTGAACTCGTACGAAGCGATTGCCTTACGTCATGAAATAAAGCGGTCAATTCGTTTGACGACAGTCCATGATCGATGAAGAAAACCTGTGGAGCAGGTTCTGAGTGGGCGTTCTGCCTCGCCGAAAACCATTCCGAGATTCGTCGATGCGCAGTTTGGAATGTTTCCAAGTCGCTGCTCTCCGGTGACGAATCAATGCAGAAAATGCTCGACAAATGGCCGGGGAACCCGAAGGCTCCTTGCGCCAAACGTGCCGATTGTCAGCCTGTGTCTTGCTAGTTTTTCGTCCACATGATAACATGTTTGCTGTTCACTGAACAGTCTCTTGGCTGTTGTTTTGCTTGAAAGGCATTTGGACCAATGGCCAATGAAGCCGATACCTGCCGGAAAATCGTAGTCCCTCGACTTCAGGCGGCGGGCTGGGATAGTGATCCGTATCGCATCAACGAGCAAGTCACTTTCACCGACGGTCGAATTGTCGTCTCCGGTCGCCGTGGTCGCCGTCGCCCCGGTAAACGGGCCGACTACGTTCTGCGTTATCGAGCCGATTTCCCGATCGCTGTGGTTGAAGCCAAAGCCTCCTATGCATCACCTGGAGATGGTCTGCAGCAGGCGAAGGACTACGCAGAAATTCTTGGCTTGAAGTTCGCGTATGCAACGAACGGGCACGGCATAATCGAATTTGACTTTACGACTGGCCTCGAGCGCGAACTGACGGTCTTTCCTACGCCGGAAGAACTTTGGACTCGTTTGCACAATGACGAGCAGATTTCCGATGAGGCATCGAAGGCCGTCCTTGCTCCCGCCTATCATCTCAGTGGTTACTCACCTCGGTACTATCAAGAGATCGCGATCAATCGAGCAGTTCAAGCGATTGCGAGTGGAAGACCTCGCAGCTTGCTAACGATGGCAACCGGTACAGGAAAGACGGTCGTTGCGTTCCAGATCTGCTGGAAGCTTTGGTCGTCGCGTTGGAATCGGAACGGCGACCATCGAAAGCCAAGGATTCTCTTCCTGGCTGATCGAAACATCTTGGTCGACGATCCTATGGCAAAAACGTTTGCTCCTTTTGGAGACGCTCGTTTCAAGATTACCGGAGACAAGGTCGTCCAGAGTCGCGAAATGTACTTTGCGATTTATCAGTCGATAGCCGAAGATGCGAACCGCCCTGGACTTTACAAAGAGTTTGATCGAGACTTCTTCGATCTGATCATCATTGACGAATGTCATCGCGGAAGCGCCCGCGACAACAGCACATGGCGAAAGATCCTGGAATACTTTTCCCCGGCTATACAAGTTGGGCTTACTGCCACGCCGAAGCGAGAAGAGAACGCGGACTCCTATAATTACTTCGGCGACCCAATCTACTCATACAGCTTGCGGCAAGGCATTGCGGATGGATTCCTCGCTCCCTACCGAGTTCATCGAATTGTTACGACATGGGATGCGGTTGGTTGGCGTCCTAGCGCTGGCGAGCTTGACCGATTTGGGCGCGAGATTCCTGACGAAGAGTACCAAACAACCGACTTCGAGCGAGTGATTGCGCTGCGAGCACGTACAGATACGGTCGCCAAACACCTGACCGACTACTTGAAGAAGACAGATCGCTACTCCAAGACGATCGTCTTCTGTGTGGACCAAGAGCACGCCGACGAGATGCGGCGCGCGATCTCCAACCTCAACTCGGATCTGGTCAAGGAAAACGCTGATTATGTCTGTCGCGTCACATCTGACGAAAAGGATATTGGCCGAGGACATCTGAGCAATTTCCAAGACCTTGAGCGATCGACTCCAGTTGTCTTGACGACTTCTCAGCTCCTAACGACCGGCGTTGATGCACCGACTGTTCAAAACATCGTGCTTGTGCGAGTCATCAATTCCATGACCGAATTCAAGCAAATCATCGGTCGAGGCACTCGTGTTCGGGATGACTATGGCAAGCTTTTCTTCAGCATCCTCGATTACACAGGCTCCGCGACCCTTTTGTTCGCCGATCCCGAATTCGATGGTGAGCCGACGATTGAAACTGAGCAAACCATCGACGAGGAAGGCGCGACAGTTGAAGACGAAGTAGTTGCTGTTCACGAAGACCCCGCCGAGTACGATTCTGGAGGCTCAACCGAGACGGAACTACCACCAGATGAACCCGATTCGCCTCGAAGAAAGTTCTACTTTGACGGTGGTCAGGTTGAAATAGCGGCTCATTTGGTTTACGAGCTTGACCCAGACGGCACGCAGCTTCGAGTGGTTCAATTCACCGACTACACAGCCGACAAGGTGCGAACGCTGTATCGCAACGCAGCTGAGCTGCGCGGCCAATGGGCTGACCCACAAAAGCGAAGTGACATCATTGAGAAGCTGAAGGAGCGAGGGATCGACTTTGATCAGCTCGCCGAGTCTGCCAATCAGCCCGACGCCGATCCGCTCGATCTGCTTTGCCACCTAGCTTTTAATGCACCACTGCGGACTCGTCGCGAGAGAGCAAACCGCCTGAGGTCCGATCGGAAGGACTTTTTCGATCGGTTTGGTACAGATGCCAGAACAATTCTTGAGGAGTTGCTCGAGAAGTATACCGATCACGGAACCGCTCAGTTCATCATCCCCGACGTTTTGGAAGTTCCGCCCATTAGCCAACATGGCAACGTAATCGAGATTGCGAAACGGTTTGGAGGCGTCGACAAACTTCGTAAAGCGATTGTTGAATTACAAACACTACTTTACGCGGCAGCTTAGTTTTAAAGGATCTTATATGACCGCAATCGTCACTATGTACAACAATAAAGGCGGAGTTTCGAAGACAACAACGGTCTTCAACCTTGCTGTATTCTTGGCTATGTCCGGCAAGAAAGTCCTACTCGTCGATTGTGACCCTCAGTGCAATGCTACCGAGCTGTTCTTTGCATCAACCGATGTATTGAATGAACCGGATAGCGAACTGCCAGGAACTTCAATTTACGAAGCTCTTAAGCCACGTTTCTTTGGTGATACGAGGTCGATTGATCCCGCCTCTGTTACTCTAGTTCGGTCTAATATCTACCCCAACCTTGAACTTCTGCGAGGAGACCTCGAATTCTCGATGGCCGAGAACTATTTTGGCAACGCGTGGAATCAGGCCATCACTGAAAATGTAAACGAAAAAAATACCTACGTTGTCTTTTATCGAATGCTTAAATCACTCGCTGTGGAGAAGGGATTTGACTATGTTCTTTGCGATGTTGGTCCCAGTACAGGAGCGATCACGCGTGCGGTAGTATTATCCTCCGATGGATTCATCATGCCCCTCAGCCCCGATCGATTCTGCTATCAAGCCGTGCGAGTGTTAGGAAAAGTGGTAAAGCAATGGGTGGAGCGGCATCGTGAGATCTCTAGAACATTCGAGCCTTTTGGGATCGATTCGTTCCCGGGACGCCCAATGTTACTTGGCTGCGTGATACAGAACTTCAAGGTTCACGGCGGAAGAGTCAAGGAGTCTTACATTAAATGGCAGAACTTGATTGCCAATAAGATAAGTACCGAGCTCGTAAGTGAGTCCGGAATTCAGGCAGGGCCCGGATTCTCGATCGAGAATCCTTTCGTATCAACGATCCGAGATGTTGGCCCTCTTGCCCCAGTAGCTCAAATGTTTGGTAGAGCAATCTTTGACATACAGCAAGAGCACACAAAAGAAGCATCGACTACAGGGAAAATGTACTACGGAACCATTTGGGAGCCTTGGATCGAAAGAATGGATGAATACCGCCATGAAATAAGCAAGATAGCGAGCGTCCTGCCATGAATTCATTGCCTTATGTGTATGCAGCACTGCTTGACGTTCTCGGTTACCGCGAGTTGCTGAACCGAGACATCAAAAGGGGCGCATTAAACTTCAAGACGACGTTACAGGATGCACTTGCTTGCCTTGCTGAGATCAACGATGCGGAGTTTGCCTATCAAGCGATTTCAGACACCGTCATCATAACGTGTGGTGACCGCAGCCGATTCTTGGAATTCCTAGGTGTAGTGAAGAAGGTGCAACTCGGGTTCTTGAGTGCTGGCCTATTCTTGAGAGGCGGTATCGCCTTTCAGCAGCACTTTCGTAGCGGAGCGGTAACCTACAGTCCTGCATTCGCAGCTGCATATGAATTGGAAACAAAAACGGCAATTTATCCTCGTGTGATTATTGACCATAACATCATTGAAATGCTCGAATCGAACGGAGAGGCCTCTCCGATTGCTGAATCAAACCTTGTTTGTGAGCGTAACGGAATATTCTTTTTGAACATATTAGACGTGGATAACTGGCAGTCGGTCTATATCCAAGCGAAGGGTGTTTTTGTAAGCGATAGCAAGGCGTTGTTTCGGAACGAAGCTGTTTTTCTTAAGCATTTATGGTTTCAGGATTACGTACTTAGCTCTCCATTCGCCACAAAGGATTGCATCTCGTACATTCCAACAATCGGAATCTGGAAGAAGCAGGATTGAAAATGGCAAAGAAGAAAGCCACGACGGCTAAAAAAGATGTGAGCCCGAAAACAACAGCACAGCAGCTGGGATCGTTGATCAAATCGGCTCGTGACATTATGCGCAAGGACAAGGGCCTCAATGGTGACCTTGACCGCTTGCCGTTGCTGACTTGGGTCATGTTTCTCAAGTTCCTCGACGATCGCGAGAAGCTTGAAGAAGCACGCGCTGAAATCGGTGGTAAGAAGTACAAGTCCGCTGTGGACGCCCCGTATCGTTGGCGCGATTGGGCTGAGGATAAAGATGGAATAACGGGTAACGAACTTATCGCCTTCGTCAACCAGGATGAGGCAACAAGGCCCGACGGTACAAAAGGGCCTGGGCTACTCGCTTACCTTCGAAGTCTTCAGGCGACCGCCGATGATCGTCGCCGAGGAGTTATCGCTACGGTTTTCAACGGCGTGAACAACCGTATGCTCTCCGGTTACTTACTGCGAGACGTGATCAATCTAGTCGATGGCATTCATTTTGATTCGACCGACGAGATTCATACGTTAGCTCGACTCTATGAATCGATGCTGCGAGAAATGCGAGACGCCGCCGGTGATTCTGGCGAGTTCTACACGCCTAGGCCCGTCGTGCAGTTCATGGTGAAAGTCATCAACCCACAACTCGGCGAGGTCGTGCTTGACCCTGCCTGCGGGACTGGCGGGTTTCTGTCTGAAACTTTTGAGCATCTGGAGAAGCAATGTAGCACCGTCCAGCACCGAAAGGTTCTTCAAGAGAAGAGCATCCACGGAGGCGAGGCCAAACCGCTGCCGTACATGCTCGCACAGATGAACCTGCTTCTTCATGGTCTCGATGCACCCGCAATCGAATATGGCAACTCCTTGACGGTGAAGATCACGGAGCTTGGTGCTAAGGATCGAGTTGACGTCATCCTTACCAATCCGCCGTTTGGCGGTGAAGAAGAAGCTGGAATCAGAAATAATTTTCCAGTCGACAAGCAGACTTCGGAGACCGCACTTCTGTTCCTACAGTTGATTATGCGTAAGCTGCGAAAGCCATCGAGTACGAATATGACCGGAGGACGAGCAGCCGTGGTAGTTCCGAATGGCTTACTTTCATCACCGGGAGTTGCGGCACGAATTAGAGACGAATTACTGAAAGAGTTCAACATCACCGCAATTATTCGCCTTCCCCACAATGTGTTCGCGCCTTACACGGATATAAAAACCAATATCATTTTTTTCGATAGATCCGGTCCAACAGAGTCAATACTTTACTGTGAGCCGCCTATTCCATCAGGCTGCAGCCTGAGTAAGACAAAGCCACTAATCCTTGACTGGCTACTGCCCTATGTAGAGAAGATTCGGTCGCGTGTGACATCGGATTCGTCGTGGTTGGTAACTGAGCAAGGACTAGACGAATTCAAGAATCTAGACCTGACGAACCCTACGCTGAAACTCGCTGAGCTTCGTTCTACAGACAAGCTGCTAGATAGTTTATCGAACTCCTTCCGCGACCTGGAGAAAGAGTCTGCTCGGCTCCGCTCAGAATTCAAAAGTGTGGCAAAGAAGCTTAAATTCGCTCCACTAAGGTGTCTAGCTGAATTGACGACTGAATGCGATGACCGAATCGGCAGTAAGTATACCCCAGAGTCAAGACTTATTGGTGTATCAAGCGCGGAGGGGTTATGTACTCCGAAAACGGAGATCGGCAAGAATGTCGGCAAGTACAAAATAGTGTCGCTTGGGTGCCTAGCGTACAACCCTATGCGTATCAACATCGGTTCTATTGGTGTTGCTCTATCAGAGTTCAACACAGGAATCACAAGTCCAGATTATGTAGTTTTTCGCTGTTTGGATGGATTAGACCCTGAATATTTGTACCACTTCTTGCGGAGTGAGGCTGGGAGGTTTGAGATTAGCAAGAAGACCAAAGGAAGCGTTCGTTTCAGGCTCTATTACAAGCAGCTTTCAGAAATGATTGTCCCAGTACCCGCAAAGATAAGTGTTCAAAAAGAGTTTGCGGTGATATGTCGTCGCTTGGAATCCATTAGAAACAAACTTCAACAGATGAATGAAACATCAACCCACGCACTAGACGCACTGCGGCGTGAGGCATTTATTGACATGCCTCAGCCAAAGAGTGGTCAAGCATCGGCAGGTTAGGAACGTGTTATGGCAAAGCAGTCTAATAAAAAAACCTTTGGGCAACTATTAAGAGAGAAGCGGATCGCGAAGAGCTATAGTCTTCGAAAGTTTGCCAAGGAGGCAGACATTAGTCCGACATACCTATCGCAAGTTGAACAAGACAAGATTTCACCTCCAACTGCTGACCGAATTAAGCGAATAGCCGAATTACTTGACGAGAGTGTGGACGAGTGGATGGCTTATGCGGATCGACTAGCCGATGAACTGCCCGATATTATTCACAGCGATCCGGCCGTCCCCGACCTGTTGCGAGCTGTTCAAGGCATGACTCCTGAGCAGCTGAAAAAGGTGCGAGCTGCAGCTGACAAGATTCGTGAGAGCGGGGAGACGTATCAGTGAACGGGAAAGGCTATGGCAAGTATGGTGTGTCGTTCATTACGCCCGAGCAAATGGAGCTTGAGATCCACAGCCTTTTGGCCGAGTACAGCAATCAACACGGCCAAATCCTCGATCCTCCGATCCCGATAGACGAGATAACTGAGATCTATTTGGAACTTGCCCTGGAATTCGTGGACACCAAGAAGCTATTCGGAGTAGATGGTGTTTTTGGCGCGTTGTGGGTGGAAGAGCAACGTGTGGGTATCGACCATTCGCTCGAGCCAGAGAGTAATCCGAAGATGCTCGGCAGATACCACTTCACGCTTGCCCACGAAGTTGGGCACTGGCGGTTGCACCGCCGAAAGTTTCAGAAGCGCGTTGTTACGCAGCCGTCGCTATTGCCCAATGACCCACATAGGCCCAACTATATTTGCCGGGACGGCGACAACGATCCGATTGAGCTGCAAGCCGACATGTTTGCTGCTTCGCTTTTGATGCCCGAGGCCATGGTCCGCCGAGTTTGGCACAGCCAATCCCGGAACCATGGCGATCCGCTCTCACTCGATGAAATTCGCAAGTCGCTGACGCCAGCGATGGAATCGGAGCTCCAAAAGCGGCTCAGGTACAAGACTGGGCCAAGTGCAGAGCATGATGCAGCGTTCGAGGTTGCTTCCTTGCCAATGGCAGAGATTTTCCAGGTGTCAGCGGCCGCCATGCGCAAGCGACTTCAAAAACTGAATTTGCTTGTGAAACACAAGCAACGCTCGCTGTTCGACGGCCTCGAATAGCCCCAGTGTTTGCTGAACACTTGACAGTCGGCAAAAACATGCTCTAATCCCGAAATGTTTTGCTTTGGCTGCGCGTTGCAGCCATTTTTTCGAGGCAAATCGTACAGTGTTCAGCAAACAGGATACCCCCGGCGAATGCTGGAAACAGAACAGAGAACCCTGGGTCATCAGGCAGGAGAAAGAACAGACCGATGCACAAACTAACCTTTCACCCACTCGGAAACGCGGACAGTACGCGAGTTGACCTTGAGAATGGCTCGAAGATTCTTATCGATTACGCGGATATGCGTGATCCGTTGGACTCGAAAGACAAGCGAATCGATCTACCGAAAGAGCTTCGGGCAGATTTAAAGAAGTTCAAGAAGGACAACTTTGATGTCGTGGTCTTCACTCACTTAGACCGCGACCACATCAATCGTGCATCAGAGTTTTTCGAGTTCGATTACGCTGCCAAGTACCAGGGTGGCGAGCGAGTGAAGATGCCAATGATGTGGGTGCCAGCGGCGGCAATCCTTGAAGAGGCTTGTGATGGGGACGCCGCAGTCATTCAAAAGGAAGCCAAGCACCGGCTTCGCGAGAACTATGGCGTCCGCGTTTTCTCCTCGCCAGGCATGCTTGATAAGTGGTTTCGAGACAACAAGATCAAGCCGGCCGAGCGCGTCCACTTGATCACAAATGCAGGAGAAACTGTCAAGGGTTTTTCGTTGGAGAAAGATGGAGTGGAGTTCTTCTGCCATTCGCCATTTGCCACTCGGACCGCTGACGGTACACTTTTTGATAGAAATAAAGATTCAATTGCGCTTCATATAACTTTTCGTTCTGGTGGCGTCGACTCTCGAGCACTATTCCTGTCAGATCTTACCTACGATGTGATCGCGGACATCGTAAACGTCACCGAATGGCATGCCAATAAGGACAAGTCTCGCTTGGCAAGGCTGATGTGGGATATCCAAAAAATTTCGCATCACTGCAGCTACACAGCCCTCAGCGATGACAAGGGCAAGGAAAAGACGAAGCCTGACGAAATGGTTGATCGGCTCTTTCGACATTATGGCCAGAAGCATGGCGTGATCGTTTCGACTAGCACGCCGATACCATCTGACGACAGTGATGTGCAGCCACCACACCGGCAAGCTGCGAGCTATTACCGCGAAGTTGCCCAGGACGAGTTTCGCGAGTTCAAGGTCACAATGGAAACCCCCAGCAAGACGAGCCCCGCACCGCTCGTGATAAAAGTCGACCAATTCGGGGTTACTCCAGAAAAGGCGATGCTTTTAGGGGCATTGTCAATCGCCAGTAGCCCTGCTCCCCGGGCTGGCGATGGTCGTGGAGTCTGAAGGATGACTGACATAGATTCACAATGCTATCCATCCCCCGGCGATCCGATTACGGTTGATCAACTTACGTCAAGCAAGGCACTTGAATTAGTAGCATACCTTTCCACTCAGGCGGTCAACTTTGTCGATTTGGTCGAATGTCGTCGCAACGGTGAGAACGATGTGGTTGTGCTTGAGATTGAACCCGAAGTTCCACAACGCCCCGCGAATGACATCGCACGTCGTGAGCGACTTGCCGTTTACTTCGATCATGCCGACCGGAAACATCAACGGGTGTTGGCCCTGCGCCGTACATTCCCTAGAGTTATGCACACAAATGTAACGCCTGCAAACTCGCCGGTCGAGCTTTGTCTTTATGAGATCCCATATAGCGAGCTTCGGCTGCAGTGGACTGCGGCGAGATTCATGCATCAGTTGTTTGGTTGGCTAATGAAAACCGCTCGCGGCGAACTCCACAATGAGGATCAACCGCTTGAGCAACTGTTTATTGGCGTCCATGATCGCATCATACTCCCCAGAAGCTGCTCCACTGATTCGAGTGTCGAGCCGCTGGTCGTTCGCAATTTATACGCGAACAACAATGGCTTAGTCTTGATTGCGACTGCATTGAAGGAAAGCGTTGCCTATAAAGAGCAGCCAAGCTTTACGCTGCTGACATACAAAGCCGTGCCGCGGAGTCATGGTGCCATTCAAACCCTGCCTCGCACTCTGTCCGAATTTGTTGGATACCTGGGAGAGGAAGGCGAGTCATTCCTCGAATGGCTTGCCTCAAAACTCAAGTTATGCCAGGACGATCCGGTGGTGGACATGAGTTTGCCACTGTTCTTGGCGGTTTACTTCCCCAAGAAGCGTTTAGCAGATTCAGTTGTTGAGTCGGTGGAGACATGGGCTTTTGCTACAGAATCAAATCTGCATCAGGTCGGCGCAGCGATTGGTTGCTTTGGAACCGAGAATAGCGATACCCGTGGCGGAATCATCCTGGGCCGGGATGCGAGTAAATCCGGGGAAGGGATTAACCTCGATACCTTCAGGCCGACGCCAAGGCTAAGTCTATCGGATGGCGCATACTGCAGCGGCCTAGAACCAAAACCACTTGAATACGTCGCTGTTGGACCCGGTGCATTAGGCTCCCAGGTGCTTAGCAATCTAGTTCGTATGGGACAGGGTAAATGGACGGTCGTCGATAAGGACATATTTCTTCCGCACAATGCAACACGACATAGCCTGACAAGTCAAACGAGTGGCTACCCCAAGGCCAAGGCAACAGCATTTCACCTCAACGCGATTTACGAGGAACCGTCCGCCACTCCAATTGTGGCCGATGCTTGCGATCTGGAAGACGAAGTACTACTCGGAAAGTACGAAAACGCCATCGCCATTTTAGACCTCGCTGCGTCGATTTCCGTGTCAAGAACTTTGGCAATCGATGTCAGTGCCAAAGGTCGCCGAGTATCCTCGTTTTTGTCACCTTCCGGACGCGACTCCGTGTTCCTCGCCGAATCGGTTGATCGCCTGATTCGTCTCGATCTACTTGAAATGGAGTACTACCGTGCCATCGTTCAAGACAGGCGGCTAGATGGTCACTTAAAAATTTTTGGAAATCAGTACCGCTATTCAAATTCATGCCGCGATGTTTCCGTCCGCCTCCCACAAGACTCAGTCGCTCTACATGCCGCCGTTGCCGCTAGACAGTTTAGGTCTCTCAGTACCGATTTCGTTGCAAAGGTCTTTCGTACGGATGATAGTCTCATGACCACCTGTATCGAGGTGGATGTCTCTCCATATAGGCAGGTTGTGGTAAACGGTTGGACTCTGCACGTCTCCGAGAGACTGATACGCAGCATGGTTCAAGCACGAGTATCGATGCTGCCGCGTGAGACCGGAGGGGTACTACTAGGGAGCATCGATCTTGCAAGGAAGTTGATTTACGTCGTCGACTCTGTGTCCGCCCCACCTGATAGTCAGTACAGCGAAACGTCATACCTCCGAGGTTGCGAAGGTCTGGTGGAGTCGTTGGAAATCATTCGTTTGCAGACAGGCGGACAGCTAGAGTACGTTGGCGAATGGCATTCGCATCCAGGAGCATCTACGCGACCTAGTAAGCATGACGGCCAGCTTTTCGCCTGGCTCGTTCAGCATCGGTTGATGGATGGGATTCCTGCTCTGATGGCAATTGTTGGCGAAGATAGTTCTCGCTGGCTTGTGAAGCAATTTTCGAAATCGAAGGAGATGAAGCATGGATGAAAAAATTGGACTCGCACTGTCTGGTGGCGGGTTTCGAGCGGCTGCATTCCATTTGGGCGTGCTAAAGCGACTTGAAGAGTTAGAAATTTTGCAGCGGATCACGCGTGTCTCCACTGTGTCCGGTGGCTCAATCACCGGTGCACTATATGCGTTGAAATGTCGCCAGCATGGAAACGGTAATCCCGGGGATTACTCGGTCGAAGCATTGATCTCCGATATGCGTGCGATTCTAACCAGCAGCTTTCGGTGGCGATCGCTATTTGGCAACTGGCGGCGCAAGTTGCGCACCTCGGCCTCAATTGTTCGCCTAGGGACTCGCGTCGCACTCGTGTCAGAAACGCTCGATCAAGACCTTTTTAACGGGGCAATGCTTTGCGAAACGCCATCGTGGTTGCTCGTCAATGCGACAAATGTGCTTACTGGAAAGGCGTGGAGATTTTTCAACGATAGAGCGGGCGACTATCTGATTGGCGCTACGGATAAAACTGATTCGATTCTGCTCGCTGACGCAGTCACTGCTTCTGCTGCTTTTCCAGGTTTTGTTGAATGCCTGCCGTTTCGTACTCGGTGGCAAGATCTGCGAGGGGATTTACTAGATGACCGTTGGCAAAAGCCACCAACTAAGGGCACAGGGGACTTTAGCCGATGGCGTAAGCAATATGGCAAAACAAATGGTGACCTCATTGTGCCGTTGACAGACGGTGGGCTCTATGACAACGAAGGTCTAGAAGGCCTGCGATCAAGTAGAATTACCCACGCGATTTATGCATGCACCGCACCGCCTGAATCCTCGCACAATTCGCGGTGGCGAATATCAAAAGCGCTTCGGCTGGTTGACATTTTGCACTCGCGACTTGGTGATCTTACAAGACGATTGGCACACGAGATGACTCATGGCGTTCATCCCAATGAAGCACGCCGTCGGCTACTGGAAATTGCGGATGAGATCACGGAATCTAAATCGCCTGATGCAGAACGGATAGTTGCCGAGCTGCAGTCCATCGCTGGAGTAGGTTGGCCTCCCCGTGGACTTCAGTACCGCGCTTCAGCTCCCATATTGATACATCGCACAGATTTAGCCGAAAACGTTTTCGCAACATTCGAACCTCAGCTAGATGTTCCACCCGAGCATCGCGGATTGCATCCCGCGTTGGTTGATGCATTGGCGAGAGTGCGAACAGACCTCGATAGCTTTAGCCCGTTCGTGATCGACCTACTGATTTCTCAGGCTTACTTCCTAACGGACGCTCACATTCGCATGGCAATGCCGGAGCTAATGCCCAAGCAATCTCCCACGATCTGGGATTGGGCGAAGTCCATCATTGCTCAGGCAAACTCAAATGAACGCACTGTGCTGGCTGACTTGGGTGAGGAGTCCAAGAGGCATTTGTTAGGGCGATGATGGTAGATTGGTTTCAAGTGAATTACAGACAGAAATATGGTGGAATGAAAGAATGAAGGTCAATAAAGTGCTTAAACAAAAGGTGGCAGTTGCTCTCCTAGTGTGGCTATCAATGCTTGCTTTTCAAAAGCCTGTCGAAAGTCAGGATGTTGCAATCAAGGAAATCACAGAAAGATCTCTATTGAAACCTGATCTGGCTCTGGATCGTCTTCAGGCCGATCATAGCGATCATGCGCCACTCCTTCTCTCGCAAGACGAACTCGACCAACTGATTCAAAAGGATGGCGGCGGAGCTTGCCCAATCGCAGCGGGATTGATTGTTGAGCAGACCTTGCGATCGATGATTGGACTTCCCTTGGATCTGCATCCGCATCGGACCGCCCTTCGACTCTTCCAAGAAAAGCCAGAATTGAAAGAGGGACGAATAAGTAACCAGCGGTTTGTGGAGGTACTTGCGATTCTTTGCAAGGGTCTCGATAAGACGCCAGTGGCCATCACGACAGTATCATCTCCGACGAGCGGCTACGAAACTATTGGCACACGATGGAATCCAGCCGACGGACCGGACCTGTCCATTGCCGCAGGTCAGATAAAGATTCTCGCCTATACCGTCACCACAGCCGATGGTACGGTCCTTGGCCGGCATTTCGTATTACTCCAAACGAGCGATGGAAATCAGATATCGTTCGTGAACCCAGGAAAGCCAACGAAGGACTACACGTTTATCGTCGAATATCGCGGTGATTCGTCTGGACATATGAGGCAGGTGTTCTTTCACAGTCCAGCCGGTTTCGACAAATCCAATCAGACCTACGAGCTGAATACGATCTTCACGATTCGGCTGATCAAGGAACATACAGGCATTGCTCCAAAAGCGGATGCATCTATTAATGAAATGAAAGAGAAGACTGATCAATTAGCAAAACTGCTTCGCGAACAGGGCGATCTCACTAACCCAATTGCTTGGCGTCGACATGGTGCAGCGTTTGGATTGCCTGGTTTGGATCTACCAACTGAACTTGGAGGTAGCGGATGGTCAACTGTGGACATGCTTGAAATCTTTCGACACGCGGGGAAACACAATCTCAACCTTCGTGATGTGGTCGGAGCCGCGCACGGCCGACCGTTGGCAAAGGTCAACTCGGATTATGCTAGGAAAGTCGTACAAGGGATCGTTGAAGGTAACACCTACGTTGCCGTCGCTATCACCGAGCCTGATGTTGGAACCGAGATGAAGGCGATGACGAGCACCGCAACTAAGCTTGGCGACGGATTCAAGCTCACAGGGAGCAAACTTTGGAATGCGAGATTGCGACAGGCTACCCATGTTGTGTTGTACACCCAGTCAGCGACGAATGAACCAAGGAAACTCACGGCTTTTCTGCTCCCGATAGATCACCCCGGTTTGCATTTAGTTGATCAGTATGCACACGGATTGACTGGTAATTCGTTTGGTGGGTTGGAGTTCAAAGACATGTATGTTGGATCAGAGCATCTTCTGGGCAGCGATGGGGAAGGTGGTAAGATTTTCGATGATCATTTCTTGTACTGGAGGCTGATGCAGGCAGCCGCAGCAATCGGCTGTGGAGAAGGTGCGCTTGATCAAATGGCGCAGCGGATTCGGACGCGGCAAGTATTCGATGCCCCAATCGGCCGCTTCACTCATTTGCAGCAACCGCTTGGTGAATGCGCAACAAAGTTAGCCATGGCCGCAGCATACGCCGCGAAGGCCGCTGAATTGATTGACCAAGGAGACTATAAAGCAGCGTCGACATTGGTAAACGGTGTGAAGGCGGAGGGCGTCGAGATTGCGTTAGCTGCCGCTGACGCAGCGATGCGAGCACATGGTGCTTTGGGTTATAGCAGAGAGGTAGATCTTGGTGATCGTGTGCGAGACCTAATGGGACTGCGGATCGCAGATGGGACTACTGATGTTATGCGGATGACTGTTGTACGAGACCTTTATGGCTATGATTTGTGGCAAATGGCAGTCGAGCCTGAAAGTAAATCAAAATCCGTTGTGCGTAATGCCAAAGAATCGACTGAGTCAACAAAGTCAAACAGTACTCCATAGAATTCTTGGTTCTTGCTCCAGAAGCATAAAAATAAAAATCAAGTGCATTAGCAGAGTATTGATTCTGAGCATTATCAACAACCACGATCAGCCTCAACCAATTTCTCCTTAAAACCTGACAGACTATTTGAGGGAAGATTCCTCCCTTTCATTTGAGATGCGAGTTCGCGAGATTTTTGCGTCTAAGGATTTGCGATTCGAGCGTTCGCTAGTGGGCAGCTTGTCAAATTCCGCGATCAAATTTTGCCATTCGCGTGCTTTTGCTGCCTTCGCAATCGCCTTTTGTCGCTTGTCGAATTTGGGAATTGAGGCTAGTTGGTAGGAACTCATGGCAGTGCTTTCTTGGTTATGATACCAAGATACGGATAGTTTCGAGGCCGTGTAAGTTCGCTATAATGTACAAAACGTTTGGTTCGGCATCGTCGGCCGATGCCCCCGAGCACACAATAGATCTGGTTACCTTATCGGAAAATGTATGACGCTCGTTCTGCCCGCCCTCACCGCGTTCGATCCAGAGACGAGCAGCGAAGGTACGCTCGATCCGCTTGGGCTGTACCTAATCGCTGATCAGCTTGCGACAAAGCTGGTGCCGGCGGTGCGCGAACGCATGCAACGCATTCGGTTTCAGACTGTGATGGCAGTTGGGGCTGTTCTCACCGAAGAATTGGATTGGGATGCTGATAGCGGCGAGTGCGAACCGTGGCTGGTTTGGGAGTGGCTGGTAGTCGAAGCGTTGCTGCGAACACCCAACATCGCTACGGAACTGCGTGGTGTGCCTGGTACGCTGGTGACGAAGCGTGCGCTTAGTGCGCATCAGTATCTCGATGAGCGTAGCTACCTCAAAACACCCCGAATCTTTGGCTTTCACGGTGTGTACAAACGCCTTGCGATTCATCTTGGACTTGTCGATGTAAACATGAATCCACTGGCAACTGCAGAAGAACTGGTCCAGGCATGGGCTCGCGATCAACGCTCGCTCACCGGCCAAGAGACTCACCAAGTGTTTGACGTCTGGAGAACTGGTCTGCGCCGCAGCCTGGAAGCAAACCCACCCCGCACACACACCTATTGGAGCAGCGAGAAATGGGAACAACTTGCGCAAGCAATGCGACCAGATGGCGCTGGCAAGCATGAAAAGAAAGTGCTCACCCAACTGTTGCTGAACAATGACCATCGCTCACTCGGTGCACTGTCCGATATCTGGGCTCTTCAAAGCGAGCTAGACGACGATATCTACGGTGAGGAGCGCGTGTTCGCGGAACTGAAGTCCCGCGTGCCCATCTTGATCCCATTGCTTGATGCCATCACGGCCTACGAAGCGTTCTGTCGCAAGTTGACCGATGGCTTTAATCTGATCCGAAAACATGCAGCACAAGCCGATGCGAGAGGCTTCAAGGTCACCGAGATTGGCATTGAGTCGATGTTTGTCGAGGCTGTTGCGAATCTCTCGTCCGCGTTTGAGTCGACCTATGCGACGCTTCAGGCTTTCGACGGACGACTGGCAAGCGAATTCGACGATCGCTTCCGAACGTTCGCCGAACCGATGGAGTCATCGGAGATTGCTGTTGCCTTGTGCGACCATCATGAATCGATTCAACGCGGAAAGAGCGAATCGGGCAAGCGAACTTGGTTCGATCGGTTGGGTGACGATCGCATTTACCTGCGTCAGCAGTATCGCGAAAGCATCTCCGATCCGATGCCCGATCGTTTCGTCCATGATTACCGGGCGCGACCCATCCGCAACTTCTATGAGGACCTGAGGTAATGGCAAAGAAACGCAAGTCCGACTCTGCCGTCGCCATGCTCGAGCTGTGGCGAGCACCTGCAGGGGCCGGTGAACCGATCGGCTGTCTTGCTACGACATTCACGTTTCAGCCTGGACTCTTTGAGGAACAGTGCTTGGCTCGCTTCCTGCAAGTGGATTCCGATCCGAAGCGAGAGGAGTTGGCTTATCTGTTGGAACGGGAAGCCAACCTCGGAAAAGCCTACGCCGGCGTGCTTGTCGATCGTTCGCAGGCGGGTGTCGAACATTCGCTTCGCTGGGATGTCTTGTCAGTACACATCCCGCGTGGAAAACAACACGCCAAGCTCAGCTTGCTCGCCTGGGGGAATTGCGTACGTGTCATTGTGAGCTCCGCGAATCTGACCGAACAGGGATATCGTAGTAATCAGGAGGTGACGATCGCCATCGACGGCAATGTCGATGGTGCCGATCAACGAATCGTAGCCGACGCCGTTCAATTCCTGGAATCGTTGATCGATTTCGTCCCCAGTGGTGAAGGCGAGAGCCCACAGAAGAAACGTGCGACAGCATTTTTAGAGCAAGTGAAGTTGCTGATTCAGGATTGGCCGAAAATTACTAGCGATCCGTCAGTGAGACAACTACTGGTTGCAACCTTGCCGCGAAATACCGTGCGACCGGAGGAAGCTCGGAGCGCTCTTTCTGAGACTGTGAAAGCTTGTCTCAAGAATGGAGCCCCGGAGGAGATATGGGTTGCTTCTCCGTTCTTCGATGTCGGTGACGGGGAAGATATGACGACAGCCTCGCTTTGCAAGGCCTTTGCGGGAGGAAGAACACGATCGATCTATTTCGCGGTACCTTCGTTGGACCGCTTGGGAACGGACGCTCCGAGATTGGCTGCTCCAAAGACCCTATTGGCTACGAGCAAGAAGTACGCCGACCACATCGAGTTTGAGATACTCCCACATACAGACACAGGGGGTAATGAGCGTCCGTGGCACGCAAAGATGTTGGCATTGCGTCGATACGACGATGAGGGAGGTTATGCTGCTTTGATGATAGGCTCTTCGAATTTCACGAAAGCTGGCATGGGGATCGGCGGCGTTGCGAACGCGGAACTGAATCTGCTGACGATTGCGAAACTCAGTGGCCAATCCAAAGTCTCCAAGCAGTTGGATCAAGTGTGGCCGGAAATGGAGACTGTTGAAAATCTGAGCGAAGAATTGCTGCAAGGTCCAGCAAAGGGGCTTGTGGAGGAAGAGCGATCCGGGGTGGTTTCGGTCCCTTTGGCTTTCGTTTCAGCGACTTTTCGTGCGGGCTCGAACCCAATGCTGACCATCGATCTCGATTCAACAAATCTACCTTCGGACTGGTTGTGTCAGTCGCTACCTCAGACACATTGGTTCGCTCTTGCAGCGGGCGAGTGGATCGCGTCAGGAAGCAAAACGAAAGTTGAAGCCGAATGGCCGCATGCTACGCCTCCCTCTCGTTTGCTAGTGCGTTGGCTTAGCAACGATGGCACATGGAGTGAAGGCTTCTTGCCCATCAACGTCGAGTGCCCAGATGATCTTCCGGCACCTACCGAAATTCAGAGCATGTCGGCCGATGATCTACTGATGATCCTCGCTGCCTCTGATCCAGGTGCCGCTCTTCGGGTTTGGACCAAGACGATACAACGAAGTGAAGACGGGTTTGACGAAGACTTGGACTCAGCTGAACCTGCAGATCTAGACCCGCTGAGGGCATATTCGTTAGCAAACACATTTCTGCATCGGATTCGGAATCGGGCCCGTGTGTTTGCGCGACTGCGACAAAACCTGGAGCGCCCGGCACGCACGAAGCAATCGCTGCTGTGGCGACTGGAAGGGTTTATTGGTGTCAGGGCTCTGGCTGAGCGATTGTGCGCCGAAGCCATGACGAGATCGACCAATGCCGAAGAGGCCCTGTTGTCGCTAATCGACTTCATCATTCTGCTTCGTGAAGTGAACTACTCGGATGAAGTCGGTGCAGTAACGCGTGAGCAATTCGATGGCATCTATCTGCCGTTCCTAAGCAACTTGGTACGACTCTTGGACCAACGCATACGATCTGACAGCACAAGGTTCGGAAGAGATCTGCTCGCATTTTGGGGAAGGACCATCAAGCAATGTCAGCCGTAGATACCTTCCAAATGGTGGACAGCTTGGTGCTGGGCTCA
>Ga0315904_10004303_pt1 | contig 20411 bp, 29 predicted proteins | sample LakEriMetagenome_6_FD_203529 | JGI IMG/M metagenome (GOLD analysis project Ga0315904, IMG submission 203529) | Freshwater fungal communities from buoy surface, Lake Erie, Ohio, United States - Buoy 12 MA120 | ecosystem: Environmental > Aquatic > Freshwater > Lake | place: USA: Lake Erie, Ohio...
TTCCGACGGCGACGGCGGCGGCCGCGGCGACAGTGACGGCGGTTTGGTGTTCTCTGATCCAGGCGGCGGTTTGAGCCGTGGCGTTGGTGAGGGCGTCGATGGCGGCGGTCAGAGCCGGCGCGAGGGCCGCGCCGATTTGGTTGGTGACGCCTCCGCCGGCGGCTTTGAGGCGGTCGAAGGAATCCCCCAGAGCGGCGGCCGCGGCGACGGCCGCGCCGTCCATCGTGATTCCCAGTTGTTTGGCCTCGGCCTCGAGGTCGGCAAGTTCGGTGGCGAGCGGAATCAGTTCGGCGCCGGATTTTCCCCAGAGTTCGAGGGCGGCGGCGGTTTTGCTGGCCGGGTCGGCGATTCCGTTGAGGGCGTCGGCGATGCGGGAGAATTGTTGGTCGGCTGACAGTCCGGCGAGGTCCGCGGCGGTCAGTCCGACGGCGGCGAGGGTCTCTTCTGCTCCTTTCGAGCCGGCGGCGGCTTCTGCGGCGGCTTTCTGCGTTTTGAGCAGCGCTTTTTCGACGGCTTCGAGGCTGCTGCCGGTGCGGCCGGCGGCGTATCCCAGCACACTGAGCGCCTCGGCGTTGGCGCCGGTGCGTTGGGCAATGTCGTCCAGTTGGCTGCCGGAGGCGACAAAATTGGCGGTGGCAGCGGCGAGCGGCGCGAGAATCGCGGCGGAGGCCGTGAGGGCGACGCGGCCGGCGGCGGTGACGCGGTCCGACCAGCCAGCCAGTTTGTTTTCCCATTTGGCGAGGCTGGCCGTGAGGGGTCCGTCCGCGGCGAACAGTTCGACAAAGGCGCGGCCGGCGCGGATCCCGCTGGGGCTAGTGGCCATTGGGCAGAAAGATCCTGAGGGCGGTAATGGGGACGCGGGTTAGCGGGGGGTCGGGCCATTCGTCCGGCCAGGGATACCAGTGCCGGGGGTGCGTGTGGGTGTTGCCGGGGATGGTGGCGGCGATGATGGCGGCGAGGGTGGCGGTGTGCGTCCATTCGTCGCGGCTGCGTCGGTCGGCGGCTGCGGCGAGTTCGCGGAGGGTCCAGGGCCAGGGCTCGAGTTGAGCGCGGGCGGCGAGGATGGCGACGGCGTTCCAGGGATTTCGGTTCTCTCGAGGGTGGAGGTGGCCGTTACCAGTGCCTTCGCCCAAATCCGTCCGCTGGTGTGGAGCAGTTCTGCCAGGTCCGTCCGGCCGAGTTTCTGGAAAAAATCGACAAGTTCCTCCGTCAGCGCTTGGTAGGCGGCGGCGAGCGCCGGGCCGTCGAGGAGGCCGACAAAGTCGGTCTCGGAGAGGTTGGCGTGTTCGAGTTGCGGGGCGAGGAGGGCCCAGAGGATTTCGCCGGTGGTGTAGGGGTCAGAGCGGAGCCGGAGCGCTAGCGGGGGGTCGCCGGCGTCCAGTGCGAGCAGGTCCCAGCCGGCGGCGCGCACGCGGCGCAGTTCCCCCAGCGTGAGGTTGATTTGAAACGTGTGGGCGCCGGCGGAAAAGCTGTGCATTAGGTGACGGTCATCCAAACGGGCGGGTTGGTCACGTTGAATCCGGGTTTGGCCGTGATGGAATAGGTGACGGCCTCGCGGAGGTTTTCGTTGCGGGTAAATCCGATGATTTCCCAGAGGGCGCGGAGGCCTTGGGCGCCGGAGGCGTTGGCGGCTCCGTCGAGTACCGCCAGGTCGATTTGAGTGCCGTTGAGCCAGGCATCTCGTAAGGCGGTAAAATCGGCGTTGGTGTTGTCGGCGGCCATTTCGAAAGACAATTCGGCCTCCTTGATGGTGCCGCGCGTCTGCGCCCATCCGCCGGAGCCGCGGGTCGTGACGTCGGTTTCGGCCTTGCTGAGGTTGAGCGTGGCGTCTTTGACCAGTTCGAGCGCGTTCCAGGTCGGGGCGGCGTAGGTCTGCGCCGTGTTGCGGCTGATCACACAATCGAGGGCCAGGCGGGTCATTTGAGGACGTCTTTCCAGAGTGGGGGCAGTTTGGACAGGTTGGCCGCGAGGGCCGGGCCCATGTACGGCCGCGGTTCAATCCGGCGGGCCTCGAGGGCGTCGCGGCGTTGGCGGTAGAAGGTTCCGCCGGCTTCAAGAGTCAGCGTCGGGGGCGTCGGTCCGTCTGGTGATTTGCGGCCGGCAAACAAGGCCGGGCCGACGACAACGGAGGACGTTGAGCGGTCGTAGCCGAAAAACAGCAGTTTTTTGAGTGTGCCGGTTTGGTTGGTCGGTGGCTGGCCGGGAGTGGAGGGCGTCTTGCGCCGGCGGATTGAGTTACGGGCGGTCCGGCGAATGAAGGCGCCACCGCGGGCGAGGGCGACGCGGCGCGATGGGTCGAGCGCGGTCAGTACCGCGGCGGAGTCGAAAAAGCTGGCGGTTTGCAGGCGGAGCATTGGGTCAGCGTGAATAGGTCAGCCGGGCGACAAAAAACCAGGCGCCGCGGGCGAGCGGGTCGGCGTCGGCGAGGGCGAGGTTGTCGCGGGCCGTTTGGGTCCAGGTGAGTCCGGAGGCGTCGGTCAGGGTGCGGGCCTGGGTGATCAGTTCTTCGGCCAGGTCGAGCAGTGGGTCGATTGTGGCCGGGTCGACGTTGGCGACGGCGGCGACGATGGCCAGGTCGATTGAGATTTGACGGTCGTAGGTCGAGCGCGTTTCGATGGTCTCGAGGTCGTCCGCCGGAATGATCAGCGCGGCGGGGATTGTGGGGAGTTGTTCCCGGGCAAAAGTGGGCGGCCGCCAGTAGCGGGCGGCGGTCAGGGTCGGCGGGTTGGCGGTGGCCTGCGGTAGCGCGGCGAGTCGAGCCGTGAGGGCGGCGGCGATGAGCCGGGCGGGGTGTTGCGCGGGCATTTTAGGCGGTGCGGGTGGTGTGAATTCGGAGGTGGGTGGCGGCGTTGTCCGACGGCGTCCAGGTGCGGCCGGTGGCCGGGTCGGGTGTTACCCGGTAGGTTTCCGTTCCGCGGCTGGTGGCGTGGTCGATTTCGTCTCCCTCGAGCGGCGTGAGTGGCTGGCCGTTGGCGGTCAGGTCGTTCCCCCGGATGATCCAGGTGGGAGCTAGGGGGGCCAAACTGGCCGGGTCTGCGGTGTCTGGTGTGGTGACGCGTTGGCCGCGCGTGGCCGTGAGGGAGATTGAGGTTCCCCCGCGGCGGTAGGTGATCTGCCGGCCGAGTGCGGCGCGGCCGGCAGATAAGAACGGCTCGAGGTTGAGCGGCATTAGAAGACGAGCGCAGCCGTGGCGTTGGCCGCGCTGGCGTTGCCGGCGGCGGAGTTCGTGGCGGTGAAGCCGATATAGCGGGGGCAATTGGTTGGCAGTCCGACGCGTTTTGAGGCCGCGGCGGCGCCGGTTCCGCCGGCTCCGGTCTGTACGAGCACACTGCCGGCAATGGTGACGGGGTTGGACAGGTCGGCGGCGGTCGAGCCGATTACCGAATAGGTGATTGTGGCGCCGTTCCCGAGTTGGCCGGTGGTCAGGGCGGGCGCTGAGATTTCCAGTTCGGTGTGCGCCGTCAGGTCGCCGCGGGTGCTGTTGCGGGTGTCGAGGCTGGTGCTGGTGACGGTGGCGGCGCCGTTGGGCAGGGCGCGGGTGAGCGACAGGGCAGCGTCGCGGGCGGTCATGGTCATTTGCGGGGTTCCGTTGGGGTGCAAAGAGTTGGAAGTCGGCTGGCGGCTGGGGTTCGGGCCTCAAAACACAGCGGCGGCCTACAGGGCGAGTTTTTCGGTGTCGAGGATGGAATCGGTGGGATACAGGGGGATTCCGAATGATTCCGTGGGGATGGGGGCCGGGGCTCCCGTGGCGTTGGTGGCGGTGCGGCTGCGTTGGAGTTGATTCAGCGAGCGCCTCGAGAGGAACAGGGCGTCGGGGGGGCGGCCTACGGGAAATTTTGCGAGCAGGTCGGAAATGAGTCCGTCGGTGAGTCCCTTCCCGTTGTCGGTCGTCAGTTTTTTGATTCGGCCGACGGCGTAGCGTTCGCCGACCATCAGGCCGGGCCGGGACAGGATTTCTTGCCGGTAGGCGGTGTAGGGGTTGCCGGCGCCGTCGGTGACGCGGACGGTGGCAACTTCGGAGAGCGCCAATTCGCCTCCGTTCCCCCAGAGCCATTGGACTCCCTGGCCTCCCCAGCGAACGGCCCACACACTCGAGGCGACGTCGTCAGTCGTGCCGCCGGCGTCGACGGTGAGAGCCGAGTCCAAAAAGTCGAGGAGTCCCGGGTGGCCTTTGGCCTGGCCGCCGGTGGCTTTGTTCCCGTAGTAGAATTGGCTGCCGAGCGTGACCATTGCGGCCTCCATCGCTCCGAGCGCCTCATTGGCCATTGCGGCGGCCGCGCCGTCTTCGTGGGAATCGGCAACGGCTTTGTCGTATTCCCAGTAGGGATTGAGGATGTGACACGAGTAGAGGCGGTTTTCCCATTGGCTGAGGGAGGCGTTGCCGCCTTCGTTGGCGTTGCGGAAATTGGCCGTGGGGAGGTTGGAGCGGACCAGCGTGCGGAAATTGATTCCGGTGATGGTGCGGGCGGCTCCGAATTCAATCTCCGGGTGGGCTTTGATGACGTCTTCGATGATGCCGACGACGGCGTCGGAGCCGTTTTGAATCGCGATATTGAGCAGCGTGGACACAGGGGGCCTCTATTCGGAAGGGGGAGGAAGTGGTTGGCGTTTTGGGGCGTGGCGGTTGTCAGCGTTTCTGGAATTGCGTCGACAGGGCGGCGACCAGTCGGGCGCGGCCGTGGAGCGCGGGCGGCGGGGCGGCCGGGGGTGAGGCGGTGGCGAGCGGGGTCGTTCCGCGGGCGGATTTGAGCGCGGCGAGTTCGGCGGTGAGGGCTGCGGTGTGACGGTCGGCTGCCTCCTGGGGCGTGAGGCCGTCGGCCCAGTATTCGAGGCCGGCGGCTCCCCACCTGCGGCGGAATTCGCGGGCCTCGGCGCGGGCGTCGTCCGTGACAGAGCCGGGCGGGGCAATGTCTGCGGCGGGCTGTTCCGCGGGGTTGGGGTGGGAGGGCGTTTCAGTTGCGGCAGGGTTGGGCATGGGTTCGGGGATCGGGTCGGGGATTGGGTCGGGAATCGGGTCGGGAATTTGGTTGGGCAGCGGTTGATTCGGTTGGGAGAGGCTGAGTTGGTTGCGGCGCAGCCAGGCGGCAAAGAATTTGCGAGCGCGGGCCAGGTCGATTCCGGGCGGAGGCGTGGACGGCGTTTGGTTGGTGCGTCCGGTGATGTACGCGGTAGTCGTCTCCCAGTTGATGGGGTTGGCGGAGAACATACCGTCGGGGTTGGCGGCGGGTTCGTCGACGATGTCCGCGGCGTGGAGCCGGCGGAGCCGCGCGTGGGGCAGGTTGTTGGTGTTGTCGGGGTCCGGCGACACGAAAAACGGGTTGGAATTGTCGGTCAGAAAAGCGTTTTCGGCTTCGGGGTCGTGCGTAAAGCTGATCGAAACGCCAAAGAGGGTGGGGTCCTCGTCGGCCAGGTCGAGCAGGTAGCCGGGCAAATCTCCCTCGGGGGCCCGGGTGGCGGCGTCGAGGAAATGGATGTCGGCGCGGACGGTGTCTCCCTCGAGAAATGCGTCGGTGACGCGGCCGACGGCGCGGCCGAGTCCGTCGTTGCAGTAGTTGGGATGCGACCAGCGTGACTTGATTCCCTCGGGTCGGGCGTTGATGGCATCGACGACACTGGCCAGAAAACTGGCGTCGATCCACAGGCCGTGGCCAGACGCCTCTCCGCGGGTGACGATGGCGGCGCCTCGAATCCATCCGGCTCCGTAGCGGCCTCCGCGGTTGGGTTGGCCGGCCTCGGCGGTGGCCGTGGTCGTGGCGGGTCCGTCGGAGGGTTGCCAGTCGTCGTCGTGGTAGGAGAGGCCGCGGGCGGGGTCTGTTTGGAAGCGGGTCATTGTGCGGCGTCCGTGGTGGTGGTGTCGGTGGGCGTCTGGTATCCGATTTGGGCGGAGAGGCCGGCGGCGGTGAGTTCGTCCCGTTCCCGGGCCAGTTCGGTCACGATTTCGGACCAGTCCTGTCCCTGGGCGGCGAGAATGCGGGTCCGGCTTGTCAGTTGCGCTTGGAGTGCGAGCGTGTCGGCTTGGACTTCGCGAAGCGGGTCAATCCAGGGGACTCCGTTGGGGATCCATCGCCAGGGGCGGGCGGTCAGGTCGAGTGGTGGCAGGGCTCCGGCCGTGATCCATTGTTCGAGTTTCCATTGGGTGATTCTGTGCAAGAGTGCGAGCGTGGCGCGCCTCTTTTGGCTGGCGGACAGGTCGTATTGAATCCAGGCCTGCCGCGCGCCGCTGAAATTGGTGAAGTTTTCGGAGTGGAACGAAAAGGGAATGTCCAGGGCCTTCAGAGCCGACGCGGTGACGGCGGAAAACCAGCTTTGAAACTCTCCGGCCGGGGATTTGCTCTCGAGGATTTCGGCTTTGTCGCCGGCGTCTAAGTCGAGTTGGTACGGGCCTCGAGAAAAGTCGACGGCCAGGGCGTCTCCGTCGTCGGTGGTGGCGGGCGCGAGCGGGTCGGAGGAATTGCGGTACAGGGCCAGTCCGAAGAGTTGGCCGATTTTCATTTTGGCGAGCGAATAGGCTTTGGCGTCGGCCAGGTCGCGGAGGTCGGTCAGCGCGGCTGCAAATGGGGAGATACCGCGGGTGGAGTCAAAACGCCAGAAATAGGCGTGCAGGTGGAGGTCCTGGGCGTCGACGATGCGGTCGAACGTCCATCCTTGGGCGCCGGGGGCCCGGTCGTTGGGCGTGGAGCGTTTGCAGATTGCGTAAGCCAGGGGTTTGCCGGCGGAGTCGGTGGCGACTCCGTGCGACCAGATGGCGAGGCCGGTTTGATTGGGCGGAATTCCGCCGGGCGGCGTTCGGATCCGGTCGGATTCAATGGCTTGGAGCCGGCCGTCGGTGAGAAACACAATACCGACGTCTCCGTCGATGGTGCGATGTGCTTCTGCGAGGCGAATCAGGTCGGGAAGGGCGATTTTTCCCGCGGCGTTGCAGGCCTCGGGATCCTCCGCCCATTGGTTCCAGAGGCGTTCGATACGGGTATTGAGTTGCGGCGAGTCCGTTTTGGCCTGAAACGCGAACGTGGCGACGTAGTCGAGGTGCCGGCGGAGCATCCATCCGGCGAGGGAGTAGTTGCGTTGCAGGTCCCGGGATTCCGCGAGCAATTGGCGGCGGCGGTCCGGCGTGAGTTCGGCGTCTTCGTGGCGGAGGATTGGCGGGGCGTGCCGGCGCAGGGGCGACGGCTCCGCGGCGTCATAACTCCAGGCACGTTGAGCGGCGCGGACGGCGGCCAGGCCGGCGCGGCTGAGGCGCTCGAGGGGCGTGGGGCTCATCGGGTGGGGCCTCCGAGATTCATCCGGAAAAGTCGGGGGCGGGTGTTGTTTTCTACGGCCGCGCGGTTTTTCCAGTAGGTGTGTGTGCGGTCGCGGTCGGCGAGGCTGGCAAAAGTGACGGTTTGGCCGTCGACAGTGGCGGAGAGCGTGAGCGGGTTGGCAAGGATGGCGGCTTCGAGGGCGGCGACAATGGCGGCGGCGTTGTTCATGCGGCCACCCATTTTTGATAATCGCGCGGCTCAAACCCCTCATAGGCGGACAGGGCCCATGAGTCGGGTTGACGGGCGAGCATGTTGTGGGCGTCGCGGGCGCGTACCCAAAATGAGCCGGCGGGTTGGTCTTCGGGCCAGGTCGGCCCGGTGATCCAGTCGGGTCCCCAACTATTGAGGCAGAGCAAGGCCGGCTCCGGCCTCGTTTCGTCGGCGGCAATGAATGTCATACAGTGGGGCCAGGTGCCGCGGGCCTCGGCGTATCCTCCGGCGGTCCGGCGGTCGGAAAATCCCTGATTGGAGCAGACGTAGACGGGATAGCCGGCGGCGATGGCGTCGCGGGCGTCTTCGTAGGTGGTCACGAGCGAGGTGGTGAGCAGCCGATGGCGTTTGGCCTCCGGCTCGAGGTCGTTGGGGGCTCCGGCCCGGGGTGCGCCCCATTGGCGGGAGCGAGAGCCGTCGTATTGGCGCAGGTCGTGGCCGTTGGGGTATTGGCGCTGGAATACGATTCCGTAGAGCCGGACGGCGTCGGCCGCCCAACTGCCGGTTGATCCGTCTCCGGCTCCGAGACGGCCGCGGCCGATTTCGACGCGGCTGGCGGCGTAGATCCATTCGGGCGACGGGTCGCCGGGCCAGGTGATGGGGTGGGATTGGTCCAGGGCGGCGACGGCGACGGCGAGCGCTGCGGCTTTGGCGGCTCCGTGGCCTACGCAATCCCCGACGGTTTGGTCGTTGGGTCGCAGCGTTCGGCCGGCGGCTTTGTGGTAGACACGGTAAAGCGGGGAGAATTTACCGCGGCCGATGTCGCGGCCGGTCCAGGCCGCAATTCGATAGAGCGGCGTCGGACTTGTCGCCAGTGTGCGGCCGACGGCCTCGGCGTTCCAGGTCCATCCCATCGGGCCGATCATTGGCGACGACTCCAGGCGTCGAGGCCGGCGGCGATTTCTCGCCAGGCGGTGGCGAGGTCGGTGGCGGTGGAGAGTCCCGGGGCGGTCTCGAGGCCGGCGAGGGTGCGGGCGAGCGGTTCGAACAGCAGAGGCAGGAGGCGGGCGCGGTGTTCTCCGAGCGTGGCGCGGTTGGCCTCGGCGGTCTGGCGGCGGATTTGGTCGGGCGTCTGCCAGGTGGGGTCGCCGGCGGCGATGCGGCGCGCGGCGTTGTTGTAATTGGTGGCAATGGCGGCGATGAGCGGTCGGTCGGTTGGCGGCAGGGCGCGACAGAGCGCGAGCGTGGTCGCGGCGAGGTTGTAGCGGCCAGCGTCCGGCGCCGGGATGGGGTCGGGGCTGGGGTCCGGTCCCGGCGCCGGGGCTGGGTCGGTCCCGGTCAGCGTGATTTGATGTTCCGCGAGCACAAGGGCGGCTGAATCGGCGGCGGCGGCGACAAATGTGTATTGGCCGGGCTGCGGGCTGGCAAATGTGACCGTGCGGCCGTTGGTGTCGGTCCGCCAGGTGGACGGGTTGCCGGCGGCAAGAATCCAGGCGGTTTTCGGCGCGGTCGTCCGGGCCGTGAGCGTGACCAGCGTCCCGGCCGGGGCGGTCGCCGGGCCTTCAATCTCGAGTTGGGGGAGTGGTCCCGGTTCGGGCGAGGGCGACCAGTCGCCGGGGCCCGGGGATTGGGCGGCGGCTGCGGCGAGCAGGATGGCGAGCCAGGCGGTGGCAGTGCGCATCAGGCGAGGTCCCATTTGGTCAACTCGTCGGCGATTTGCGCGCGGTCCTGGGGCGCGGCGCGGCGTTGGGCCTCGAGCAGCGCAGTAAGTGCGGCTTCGACGCGGTGCGGTGTCGGCCGTTCTCCGCGCTCGCGGAGTTCGCGGCGGATGGCTCCGCGGAGTAAGGCGGTTTCAGCCAAGCCGGGGTTGCCAGTGATGGCGGCGGCGGCGGGTGTTTTGTTCCGGCATTGCGCGACCAGTCCGACCAGTGCGGCCAGGGCGGCGGCAATGGTGGCCGGGTCGAGGCCGACAGCGTGTTGTTCCAGATCGGTTTCGAGGTCGGCGAGGTTGTGCATGGGAACTGGTAAGAGATGCTTACAGGTTGGCGGGGATCAGCGGCGACGGTGTCGCGTCGTGGTTTTGGTGATTGTGGTTCGGGTCGTGGTGCTGGTGGTCGCGCGGGGGGGAGCCGGGCAGTTGCCGGCGGAGCAGGTTGCGCGATGGCGTTCGATGCGCGTGGAGGCGTGGGCGGCGGTGGTCAGCGCCAGCAGGCACAGGCAGAGCAAAGCGGCAAAGAGCGTGGTGAGGCGCATAGGCGGAAAATGGGGGAGTGTGCGAGCGGCGGACGGGTGAAGCGTTCGGCGCGATCATAGCGGGAGACAGTCGGCGGCGCGACAATTGTCAGAGCGTTCCGACGGAAATTTGAGTGGAAAATAAGGCGGTTTGGTGTTTGTTGGCGGGAGTTATGCGGGGTCCGGGTCGCGGCCTTGAAAAGTGAGCGTTCGGTCAATGCGCGTCTGGCCGCAGTGGGTGCATTGGACGCGTTGGCGGCAAATGGCGTCGAACGGTTGGCCGTTGGCGTCCAGGCCGGCAAATGGTTGGTACTGCTTGCGGCCGAGTTTGATTGAGTCCGTGGAGGAACAGCGTGGGCAGCGGCTGGCGACGGCGTCGGATTGTTCTCGGACGTTTTTGGCTCCCTTGGGTCGGCTCATGCGTAGCGTACTCCTCTCCGGCGGCGGCCGGTGTTGGGTTGCGTGGTGGGTTGCGCGGTGAGCGGGCAGCCGGCGACGGACGCGGCGACGGCTGACAGGATGAGAGCGTCCCAAAGGTGATTGTCGGGGGCCGTTGGGCGTGCGGTCCATTCGTCGATTGTGCGGCCGCGGCCGGTGACGCGTCGCCGGTATTCGGCGGCCAGGTGGTCACACAGCATTTCGTGGGGTCGCGGGTCGGTGCCGGGCAGCGTGATGGCGGCCGCGGCGGTCAGCGGCAGGGCCAGGCGGTCGGCCACTATGGATTTCCAGGCGTTTACGTCGATTTGCAATGTCCGGGGTTCGCCTCGGGTCGGCGCGGGGAGTCGCCAGCAGTGGCCGGCGAGGTCTCCGGGTTTGTGGTTCCATTCGGCCATTGGGCGTGAGCCGGCGCCGACAAAGCGGCCGCGGGAGGGCGTGGCGTGGATCGTGCGGCCGTTGGGCAGGTTGCAGACGCGGAATACCGCGGATTCCGATTGGTTCCAGTTGCAATCGATGAGCGTGCGGCCGATGGTGAGTTGTTCGCCGGCGGGATTGGTCCAGGGGAGTCCGGCGAGGTGTCCGGCGAGGGCGTCCAGGCCGGCGGCGATTTGATCTTCGAGGGTTTGGCCGGGATATGCGGTGGCGAGAGTTTTTCGGAGGCTGGCGAGGCTGGCGTATTCGGCGGTTTGCCGGGGCCAGATACCATAATCGAGGATGGCCGCGCCGAAGCCGGCCGACCAGGCGGCGACCACCCACCAAAGAGAGCTCTGTTGGACGTCGATTCCGGCGGTGATCCAGTGGGCCTCGGCTGGGGCCCGGTGACGCGGCTGGCCGTTGAGCCGGGTGGCGAGGGCCCGGTTGTTGAGTATCGACGCGGTTTCGGCGCCGTCGCGGAGCGGGTCGTTTTGGTACTCGGCCAAAAAGGCCTTGTCTCCCTTGTCGAAGCGGAGATTGTAGGCGTTTTGAAGTGCCGATAGTTCGTTGGGTGCGTGTCGTTCGGGCCAGGCGAGCACGGCGCCGGCGTCCATCGTGGGGCGGTGGGTCTGGTAGAAGTCGTTTTCCGGTCCGGGGGTGGTGCCGGCGAGCATGGCGGCGGCGCGGATGTCTTTGTACTGCGTCCAGAGTTCGGAGGCTTTGGGGTCGGTTGGCCAGGTCTGGACAAGTTTGGTTCGAATCCCTTTCCATTCGGGGTGTTTGGCGTGGTCTAGAAAGCGGTCGGCCAGGTCGTCGGGTTCGATTACCGTGCACGGCATGACGGCGGCCAGGCTCTTGCCGGGGCCGGCGAGGCCAAGCACGGTTTGCAAGATGAGCGCCTCTCGTTGGGCGTTGCCCGCTGGGGATTTGGCGCTTTGGTCGGTCTGGGGGTCGTCGATGATGACGAGGTCAGGCCGGAGGCTGCGGCCGTCGGGGGTGATCCATTTGCGGCCGCGGATACTGCCGGTGAGGCCGGCCGTGGCCAGCAGGCTGCCGGCCGTCGGCGAGGGCGGCAGGTTGGGCAGGGCGAGGGTTTCGGCGGTCAGTTTCTGGACGATGGGGGTTCCGTTCCACAACAGGCGGCGTTGGGAAATACCCTCGAGCCGCCGGAGCGGGTAACAGGTGGCCGGAAAGTCGGCCGCGAGGTCCTCGTTTCGGCTGAAGGTTTGCGCGAGCGCTTGCAGGGAGGTGGCGGCGTGTTGAGCCGTGGCGCAGATCAGCAGGACGAATTTCCGGGTGCCGCGGAGAATGGCCCATTCTGCGGCGGCTTCGCAAAGTGAGGTTTTGCCTGAACCGCGGGGCATGGCGACGGCGATTTGTCCCCCGTGCAGGATGGTGGTCTCGAGGGCGGCAATTACGCGGCGATGGTCCGCGGAGAATGGCAGGTCAAAGATTTTGGGTTTGTAGGTTTTGCAATAAAACTCAAGCGACGCGAGCGCGGCCGCGCGGCGTTTGAGGCTTTTGGGCCTGGGGCAATCGGGAGCAATTTCCCGGGAGGCGGCTGATTTGAGACGCGAGGCCGCCGCGGCCTTGGTTTTGTGCCGCGTGTAGGCAGTGTTGCGCGTGGTGTGTGATGGCGCGGCGGAGGGAAACATCAGGAGTTCGCGAGGTGATCAATTTCGCGGAGGGTGCGCAGGGCGGAGGCAAAATCTCCCACTTCGATTTGTCGGCGGTACAGGTCACGAGCGGCTAAAAACACCCATCCGCGGACGGTGTCGGCGTCTGGGTGGGCGTGGGCGCGGCAGAATGAATAGGCGGCGTCCATCAGCTTTTTAGGGTCACGGTCGGGAAATTTGGTCGCGGCGGCTTCGCAAACGTCGGCGTCTGGGGCTCCGGAAATGAGCCATTGGACGATCTGGTGAACGATTTCCGGAGCAATGGGTTCACATTTGATCGCGCCAGTATTTGGCGATTTGTCCCGGCGATTGGTCGGCAAGTTCGGGTCTCTGATTGGTCCAGAAGTCGTCGAGGAGTGCAGTCAAAAATTTGTGGAGTTCTGGGTCGGCCGAGATTGTGAAGTCTTCGAAGCGTTTGTTTAGATTGAGGTTTGCCGATGTTCTGAGTGTGACCGTTGTGTTTTTGCCGGTGAGCAGGGCAAATTTTGAATGGGTGAGGCATACCCGGACGGCGCCGTGGCCAAAGTGTTTGCGGATTGCTTGGATGGTTTGCGGCTCCCGTTTGACAAAACTGGTATCGAACAGGAAGCGGCCGGATGTGATACGGCCGGCGGATTGTTCGCCGGCGAGAATCCCGATTTGTGAAGCGTGCGCGGTCCAGGTCGATAGCGATAAATCGGCCGGTCCAGTTTTGTTGAGCGTGGCTAGGAGCAGGTCGAGGAATCCGAATGCGCCCTTGGTGAACCCATAAACTTCGATTGATTCAGTCGGTTCCCAGTTTGCCAGGGCGTCGGCGGCGGATTTGTGCCGTCTCATATCGATTAGGCGGCGCTTTGGGTTTGGTCGCGCAAAGATTGTTGCCGCTTGCGAATGTTCCATGTCTGCGGTTTCGACAACTCCTCCCTCCGTGACGCGGTTGGGAGTTGTGGGCAGATTTGCGGCAGTGCGGAGTTCGAGGCTGTGCATGGCCGGGCAAAGAAACAGAGTCTTGGTAGAAGCGAGTTCCCTCGGGGGGCTTCCGTCGTTCGGTCGGAAAGAACCTAAGCCGGGGGGGGGGTCGGGCCTCGAGCGTGCGGCGGCGGGGTGCTGGGTGGGTCGTGGGGCGGTGCCGGTCTGGTGCGGCGGAGTCGCCGGCGGTCGCGGTGCAGGTCGCGGCGGAGGCCGCGGGTTTCTTTTGCGACGGTGTTTAGGCTGGCCGTGACGTCGTTTCCGAATTGCTCGAGCCGGCGGAGTGCGGCCAGGGCCAGCGACCAAAGAATGGTTGCCCATCCTCCGAGATTCAGCGCCAATTTCCCCAGAGTGTCCCAATCGGTGGGCGGCGGGGTGGCGGTGGTGGCAGCCGGCGCGGCGTCGGCCAGCGTGAGGAGCGTGGTGAGGTCTGGTAGTGGCATTGCGCAGAGGTCCCGGGGGCTGGTGCGGGTCCGTCGCGCTGGTAGATTGTGCCGCGGGTTGGAGGGTATGTCAAATTGTTTGGTTTTTGTGTGTTCATTGCGGGCTCAGCGTCAGGTAGACGGCGGAGAGGTAGGGGAGCAATAAGCGTGGCGGCGAGGTCAGTTTGTGTTGTCGCGTCGGTCGGAATGGCCGGGACCAGGTCGATTTCGGCAGTACGGCCTCCAGAATGAGGCGTAAATGTTTGTCGTCGGTCAGGGCTCCCCCGTCGACCAGGCCGTCGATTGTCGATTTGAGGGCCGCGATTGCGTTGTCGGGGTCCGGGGCCTGGGCGGGGCAGTGCAGGCAGATGGAGAGTGTTGCAGAGTCGAGCGTTTGCCAGGGGTCGTCCGTCGGTCGTGCGGCAATCGCGGTTCGAGTCGCGAGCGCGGCGGCAAAGCGTTGGGTTTTGACTAGCCGGGCGCGGCGTGTCCAGTGGGGGCGCTTGTTGGGCCAGAGCGCTCCGGCAGGATACGGCGTGGTGATTGTGAGTGGTTTCATTGGTTCAGGTTAGTCTCGTCTGTGATTTCCGCGGGCGGTGGTGGGTTTAGGTGGTTTGCACCGATGGAAATGAGCCAGGTCGTGGCTAAAACTGCGAGTTGTTGGCGGTCGTTGTAGTTTCCCGTATGAAAATTGAGCGTGCTCGTGGCAAGCTTCGAGAGCATTTTAGTTGCTGTTGTTAATTGGTCTTCTGTTGCTGTGGGGTTCGGCAGGTCGTTTGGCTTGGGGAAAATGATTGTTGCAAGGCGGTTTTGGATACTTTTGAGACGATTTGCACAGACATATGCGGTTCCGGTGGCTGCTCGGGTGAAGTCGTCACGTGGTTTGTGAGTCGTCGCGATGCGGTCGAGGTCTCGCAGGTCGTTTTCGACGGCGGCGAGGTGGTCAATGATTGTTGCGATTGTCTGAGCCGGCCACATGGTGGCCTTCGAGTCCGTCGCGACGATTTGGTAAATTGGGCTCATGTTGTTTGGGTTTCTAGTTGGGCCAGAGCGCTCCGGCAGGATAGGGCGTGGTAATTGTGAGTTGGGTCATGGCAGTGGGTTGAGCGTCGTCAAGATGGCTTCCGCGGCGAGCAATTCGGTTTGGGCGGCGTCGAGTGATTCGCCGGCGCTCGTGTGGAGTTGGTCGTAAACGTCCGCGATTTGAGCGGCGAGCGGAGGGTTGCGCGTTCGAGCAAAGTCGTACGCGGCGAGGGCGTCGGCGCAGGCGGCGATTTTCTGGGCGGCGGCGGTCAGGTGGTCTGATGCGGTGGTGATGTGCGTGGCAGCTTGGCGGAGAGCCAATTGGCGGCGCAGGTCGGAGGCGAATGGCGTCGCGGCGAGGGTTTGGGCGGTGGAGTTCCGGAGGTCGGTGAGTTCAGCGAAGTCAGAGCGCAAAACGGCGAGCGTTGTGGCGGTCTGGGCGTTGGCGGCCGTGGAGAGGAAAGCGAGCAGCGTGGCGAGCGTGGTCAGGTATTTCATGGGAGCCGGGGGGAAGGGGTGAGGGGCGGTCAGTCGGTGGTGAGTGGCGTGGTCTGGGTTTTGGTTGTGATCTCCTCGAGTTTGGCGATGGCTTGGCGGGCTTGTTCCCAGTTGGCGGCCGTGCCGACGGTCCAGTCGCGTTGTTTGACGCGGCGCGTAAAGACGGCGCCGGGGTTGGTCAGGTTTTTTGCGGCTGTGATTGCGGCGGCGAGCGCGAAAAAGCCGGTCCGGTCTTCGGGTCCGATCCAATTTCGAGACGCGGCGAATTCGTACAGGGTTTGCACGGTGGCGACAGTGCGCAGCGTGTCGCGAGTCAGGGCGAGCGGCCAGCCACCGGGATACAGTCCGGCCGGGCGGTTGGTGGCGGGGGTCTGGACGGCCGCGGCTGGCGGCTGCGGCTCGGCGGGCGTGGCAGGATTCGGGCCGCGAGCGGCGCGGAAGATGCCAGGCCAGTCGATACGGTATCGGTTTGCGTCTCCGCGGGTCGGCGTCGTCTGGACGGCTCCGACGGTCTCGGCCAGGCGGAGCAGTCGCGCGATTGTCCGCGGGGTTACCTCGAGCTTGGCGGCGAGTAATTCGCGTGTGCGGCCGTCGGCCGGCGTTGTTTCGAGGGCCCAAATAAGCCGGCGCAATTGGCGTTGCGTTCGCGGCGCGGCGAGGAGCGGCCAGACGGTTTGCTCGAGGGCGGTTTGTTTTTGGTGGCGGCTGGGGAAAAGGTCGGTCATACATCAAGGTCCGCCGAAAAGCCGAGCAGAGCGCGGGCGGTGTTGCGCAGCGAGTCGAGCATGGCGCCGCGGTCGGCGAGTTGGGACGTATAGGGTTCGAGTGGGGTGGCTGTGTCCGTTGTCGCCAGGTGAACGGCGTCGGTCCAGATTTCTGCAATTCTTGGGATGTACTTGTCCCTTCCGTAGAATCGGTCGAACAGGAATGGCGTGTAGGGGTAGTTGGCGAGGTCGGGCAGGGTCGTCGTTTTGATAGCCCATTGTTTTTGGTTGAGGAGGTGTCGGGCCTCGAGCACGGTGGCGAGGTCATCGGCGGCCGCGATTTGGGAGGCGTCCAGGTCCGACAATGGCGGGAGTTGGAAAAACGTGTTGGCGGCGAGTTGCCAGGATTGGCAAATGGTGTTGAGTGCCGGGAAAGCGTCGCGAAACGGCCGGCAGATATCTCCTGTGATGGCTTCGCCGGCGTCGTGGATCAGGGCGGCAAGGGTCAGGCGACGCGGCACGAAAGAGGCCACGATTAAACTGTGTTCGGCGACGGAATAGGCGAACGGGGTATGTCCGTTCCATCGGTTGATTGTGGCGAGTGTCTGGGCTACTTCAATTTTGGAAAAGGTTTGCGGGTCCGGGTCGTACAGGTTGCAGGTGGCTCCGCGGCTGAGAAAAAACAGGTTGGTCATTGGACAGGGGACAATTCGGCGAGGATTTGCGCGTCGGTTTGGCCGGGTTGGCGCGGGGCGTGTTTGAGGCGGTAAATGGGGATTTGTGGCGGGGCGGTGATTCCGATGGCGTGGCGGCCGGCCGGGTCTTCGTTGGTGATCGTGATTTTCACCGGGTTCCCGGCGGAGTCGTAAGCGTCGATTGTGCAGGCGTCGGGTTTGGCGCGGGGGTTAAGGCGCAGGCGGAGCATGTTCCATCCGTGGGTGAGAGGCGTGGGGTTTATTGCTCGGAGTTGGCCGTGGCGTAAAACAGCGCGACGACAGCGACCAGCAGGGCCAGCAATTGGGCGGCGGTCATTGAGTGCGGGCGAGCCGGTGCAGGTCCGGCCAGGGGATTCTTTTGTCGGCTCCCAGCGTCACGGCTGACAATCGGCCGGCTCTGAGCGCCTCGTAAATCGTGGTCCGTGAGACGGCCAGGAAGGCGGCGGCCTCGGTGATTCGGGCGAGTCCCTCACGTGGCCAGGTCGTGGGGCGTCGAGTGGGTTTGGCGTGTCTCATGCGGGCATGATACTGCCGGTTTGTCAAAAACAGCGAAAAAACTGGTGGCGGTACAGGGCGCCTGTGTACAGGCCTTGCGGCGTGGGCACAGTGTCGGCGCGTTGTCGGCGCGTTGTCGGTACGGTCGAAAAACTTGGAAAAAAATGGTCGCCAGCGAGCGGCGGGGGTTGACAGTGTTCAGACTGGGTCGGGCGTTGTCGTTCTGTGGCGGAGCGTTTTGACGATGGCGACGGCGGCGTCGATGGCGCGGGCGTGGTCGGCTGCGTCGACGCGGCGGGCGATTTGGTAGGCGTCCAGGGCTGCGGCGAGTTTTTGGTTGACGTCGCAATAGCGAACGTATTCGAGGCCGGCGGTGGCGGCGTGTAGTTCGACCAGGGCCCGGGTTTGGGTGGCGGCGAGGTGCCAGGCGCCGCGCGAGCCGATCCGAACATAGATCAGGGGCGGATTTGGTCCGGCGTCGGGTCCAGAGATTTCAACTCCGTTGATCGTGGTTGCGTTCATATCGTTTGCGTGAGAGGTCAGTTCGGGATTTTTGAGTCGGTCCGTTCGATCCCGGTGGTTGTTCGGTCGGAATACCAGAATTTGAGCGGTGTGACGTGCGGGCCGAAATGGTAACCGGCGTCGTCGATGTGGAATGTGGTCCAGGGCGAGGGGGTGCCGGGCGTTGGGGGCAGGGCCTCGAGAGTGTTCGGCGTGTTGGGGCGCGGCGATGCGTTGGCCGTGGGTTGAGTCGGTCGCCAGGTCGTGACGGTCGAGAGGGCCAGGCCGGCGGCGATTGCGAGCGCGGTAGCGGTTTCGAGTTTCATGTTAGCTGGGGTGTTAGCTGGCTGTGGCGCGGGGTGGTTGTGTGTGGCGTGGAGCAAGTCGTATTGCAGGGCGGTGGCGGACGGTGCCGGACGGTGGCGGCCGTCAAAAGGGACTTTTAATCCGTAGGTCCTGGGTTCGAATCCCAGCCGAGTCATTCAATTTTCCCGGTTTTCGGCCGGGGTTTGTTGTTGGTCGGCGTTCGGGTTGGGGGTCAAGTTAGCAAAAGTGTTAGCTGGTGTCTCTTGGATAACGTTTTGGGGCTCACCGGGGGGAGTTGCCGGCGCGAGGGGTTGCAGGTCGGTCCAGAGTTCTCGCGCGGAGGCCAGGGCGTCGGCGGTGGCGTAATAGGTGAGGGTTGTTTGTATGGATCGGTGGCGCATTAGCAGTTGGAGGAGAGCGGGGCGGACATGGGGAGCCAGGCGGAGGGCAAAGGTCCGGCGGAGGTCGTGGGCGCTCGCCCATTTGCGCGGCGAGTCACTGACGACGATTCGGGCGAGTTTGCCAAGTCGGCTGATGGTCTTGGAGACGGTGTCGAGCCGTTCGAGCCGGCGGCCGTTGGCGTCAAGCGGGCGGAAAACCTTTCCGCGGCGTCGGTCCGGCGGAGTTTGGGCAAAGAATTGGGCGGCGTCCGGCGTGAGCGGCAGAATCGAGGCGCGGCGGCTTTTGTCCGTCCCGGCGTCAATTTCAAGGGTTGGCGGATTGGTCCAGGCCAGGCGGATTGGCGGGGCGGTCCAGTCCAGGGCCAGGGCCTCGGAGAGTCGGAGACCGGTAAGGTACAGGCCGCGGATCAGGTGGCGCCAGGTCGGGCCAGATTCTCCGAGTGTGTCGGCGGCGGCTTCGAGGCGGTCGAGCTCCTCCTGAGTGATTGGTCGGCCGCGGGCCCGGTGGACGTTCGCGGGCGTCGGCGGCATGGGTGGGACGGTTGGGAAATACTGGTGAGCGGCCGCCCATTTGGCGAGCGTGGAGAGATTGCGCAGGTGGCCGGCAATGGTGGATTCGGAGCGATTGGCGGCGCGCAGCGCGGCGACAAAGCCGGCAAGCGTGGTTGTGTTCAGTCCGGCGGGTTTTGTGGGTCGGCATTGGGCGGTGAATTTGTCGAGAGTGGTCTGGATTTTGGCGCGGCTGGCGGCGGCCAGGGCGGGCCATTTGGCGGCCTTGTACGCGGAGACCATATCCGACCAGGTGGCGGAGGTCGGTTGGAGTCCGGCGGCCAGTTCCGCGGCCAGTTTTCCCGCGGCTCTCTCGGCGGCGCGGCGGTCGGAGGTTTTGAGCGTCTTGGTCCGTTTGCGGCCGGTCGCCGGGTCGAGCCATTGCGCGACATAGTGGGGCCGGTCCGCGGGGCGGAATACGGTCAGTCTCGGGGCGGCGGCGTCCATTGGCGGAGCAATTCGAGCAGGTCGTCGGAGAGAATAAACGCGTGGCGGGTTCCGGGGCGGATGATTCGGAGGCCCGTGGCCTCCCAGCTTTTGACGGTGCGGCGCGAAAATACCCGGCACAGGTCGGCCAACAAATACACCTCCCCACTACGGAAAAAGGGCGTGGGGGGGGTTGGCGGCTTGGGTTGCCCGGGTCGGAGTGTGGGCGTAGAATCCATTTGCATTTCCTCGGCTGGCGGCTGGGGGATGTACAGCCGGGCGAATGTTCGAAGCATTCGTCCGGCGTTTTTCTGCGCAGGGCGCAGCGTGACGCAAACTTGAAACAATCGGGCTCTCGCCGGGAGCGAATATTGCGGCGAGCAAAGAGCAGGCGGGGCGCGTGAATTCACGGCGGTGGGTTCCTGGGTTGCTTCCGGGGACTCTTTGGAGGCGTTCGGCTGGCCGGCCGACGCCTCACGTCGTTTTTGTAGCGGTCGTGATACCGCGGGGCAAGTGTAAGCGTGTTGCCGACACGGTCAAGAGGTTTTTGGATGGCGTCCGTTTGTTGTGATGAATGAATGGATGGATGTTATTTATTCATTCATTCATTCATTCATACATGGGGCCCGGGTAGTGTACGGGCATATTTTGGAAATGGCGTAAGGCGTGCGTGAGCATGGAGTTTGGCGCGGTCGGCAGGGGTGACAAAATAGCGTCACGGGTGACAAAGTGGCGTCACGGGTGACAAAGTGGCGTCACGGGTGACAAAGTGGCGTCACGGGTGACAAAGTGGCGTCACGGGTGACAAAGTTTTGTCAGCGGGCGCGGCGGAGCGTGAGGGTTCCCGTTTGCAGCGTGATTGTGTGGCCGTTGGACAGCGTGGCAGTGATTGCAAAACTGTATTCCCAACTCGGCGCGGCGTCCGTGGGAGTGGGCAGGTCCTGGGCGGTCGGCTCAAATCGGATTTGTTGAGCCCCGGTCGGGGTTTGCACGGTCCCGGGGAATTGGAGCCGGCGGGCGCCGTTGCGGTGGGCGGTGAGTTGCAGCGCGGCCGCGGTGAGGTTGGGCCAGGTGCCGGCGGCGTTGGTCCAGAGGAGGGCGCGTCCGTCCGCGGCGCGGTAGTCGTCGCCGGCGTACAGTTCCAAGTTTCCTTCGGGTGTGAGCGGCGAGGTGACGGTCAGGGCGGCCGTTCCAATTTGTCCGAGTCGGTG
>Ga0315904_10004304_pt1 | contig 20407 bp, 16 predicted proteins | sample LakEriMetagenome_6_FD_203529 | JGI IMG/M metagenome (GOLD analysis project Ga0315904, IMG submission 203529) | Freshwater fungal communities from buoy surface, Lake Erie, Ohio, United States - Buoy 12 MA120 | ecosystem: Environmental > Aquatic > Freshwater > Lake | place: USA: Lake Erie, Ohio...
CGGGAAGGCCGGCGATGCGCACCTCGAAGCCGCCCTGACCGTCGGGCAGCGCGCACGTGCGCGTCACCATCGCGCGGCCGCGATAGAGCGTGACCGCGGTGATCGGCGCGTCGACGGCGACCTCGGTGGGCGGCGCGAGTTCAGCCTGTGCCACGGCGCGCGCATCGATGAAGCAGGGCATCGCGAGCGTGGTGCCCGCGAGACCGGAAATGAGGGCGGATAGGCGAAGCGCTGTCTGCATGGCGTCTCCGATCGAGGGATGCGTGTGGACAAGGGATACGCAGGCCATTGCCTCCGGCGTGCGCGAAGCCTCCGTGATTCGCTCGATCCTACCAGCGCCCGCAGCGTCTACATTGCCTCGATGCCCGCACGCACGCGAAAGTCCTCCGCCACCTCCCCGCACGTCGATGCTTCGTTCGACCCAGACGCAGCGGCGACAGGCGACGGCCTCTTCGGCCTGTCGACGAGCCCCGACGAGGCGAACGTCGTCGTGATTCCCGTGCCGTTCGACGCGACGACGAGCTACCGCCCGGGCACCGCGCGCGGGCCGGCGGCGGTGCTCGAGGCGAGCAAGCAGGTCGACCTCGAGGACCTTCAGTACGGCGCGATCTGGAAGGCCGGCATCGCGATGCTGCCGATCCCGCGCAACATCGCGGCGCTCTCGAAGTCGGCGCGCAAGGCGGCCGAGCCCGTGATCGCGGCCGGCGGAGCCGTGCCCGGGAATCGCACGCATGCGAAGGCGCTTGCCGCCGTGAACGCGGCCAGCGAGCGCGTGAATGCGTTCGTCGCGGGCGAAGCGCGCAAGGTGCTCGATCGCGGTGCGATTCCCGCGCTCTTGGGCGGCGACCACGCGAGCCCGTTCGGATTGATCGAGGAACTCGCGAAGCGCCATCGCGGGATGGGTGTCCTCCAGATCGACGCGCACATGGACCTGCGCGAGGCGTTCGAAGGCTTCGCGTTCTCGCACGCGAGCATCTACCACAACGTCATGACGCGCATTCCCGGCGTCGCGAGGCTCGTGCAGGTCGGCATTCGCGACTTCGGCTCGCGCGAGCGCGCGTTCGCCGAGAACTCCATGAGCCGCGTGAAGGTCTTCTACGACCAGGCGATCCGCGACCGGCAGTTCGCGGGCGGCGCGAACGCGTCGTGGAGCGCGATCTGCGCAGACATCGTCGCCGCGCTTCCGAAGGAGGTCTACATCTCCTTCGACATCGACGGCCTCTCGCCCGACCACTGCCCGAACACGGGCACGCCGGTGCCGGGCGGGCTCTCGTTCCCCGAGGTCTGCCACCTGTTCGAGACGCTCGCGAAGAGCGGCCGCCGCATCGTCGGCTTCGACCTCGTCGAGGTCGCGCCCGGCCCGAACGGCGAGGACTGGAACGCGAATGTGGGCGCGCGCGTCCTCTACAAGATGCTCGGGGCGACGCTGAAGAGCAGGCGCATCGTGTAACCTCTTGAAACCCGCGCACACAAGATTTGGACGCACCGCGCGCGAAGGAGAAGACGAATGACGGAATCGGCGATTCGCGATCGTGACGGCGCTGCCGACCCTGTATCCGCGGCCTCCGCCCTTTGGACGATGTTCCTCGACGACGGCACCGCGAAGGGCGTGCGCGTCGAGTGCACCGCCGAGAAGATCGGCGAGTTCATCCTTGCGCGACGCGCTGGTCCGATGACGAACGCGATCGCCCCAGGCTCGACCGCGCGCGTGCCGCTCGCGGCGCTCCCGCTCTTCGCGCCCTTCTTCAGCGCGGACGATCGACGCCATGCGCTCGAGATGAGCGGCCAGGTCGCGGCGGCGCTCGACCCGAGCCTGCGCGAGGCGCTCGAGGCCCAGGTGGCGAGTCGGCGCGGGGCGAAGCGTCCGAGGTCGCTTCGGATACTGGCCATCCTCTGCAAGGTGTGCGCGTGGCTCTTCGTCGCGATCGGGGCGCTCTGGCTTCTCGCGGCCTTCTCTGCACCTGTCCGCGTACAAGGATTGAACGCGACGGTGGGCCTGATGGTGGCGATCCTGCTTGCGCTGGTGCCGATCTTGGCAATCCCGATCCTGTTCTTCACCCTTGCAGGGCTCGCGAACGGACTCGCGGATCTGCTTGAAGACAGGCTCGTCGCGCGTCTCCGTCAGCACTGAAGCTGCTCACTCCGCCATCAGCTGCGCGCGGGCGTCGGCAAGCTTCGCGCGGCCAGCATCGTCGAGCGCGGGGTAGTGCAGGTCGACCGATGCGAGCGCGTCGATGACCGTCGCCGCGACGACGAGCCGCGTGTACCACTTGTTGTCGGCGGGCACCACGCTCCACGGCGCGAAGTCGGTGGCGGTGTTGCGGATCATGTCCTCGTACGCGTCCATGTACTCGTCCCAGTGCGCGCGCTCGGCGACGTCGGCGGCGCTGAACTTCCAGTTCTTCGCGGGGTCGTCGATCCGCTCGAGGAAGCGCTTCTTCTGCTCGTCGCGCGAGACGTTGAGGAAGAACTTGCGCACGATGGTGCCGTTCCTCGCCATGTAGCGCTCGTAGGAACGAATGTCCTTGAAGCGCTCGTCCCAGATGTCCTTCGTCACGAGTTCGCGCGGGAGCCGCTGCTTCGGGAGATACTCGCGGTGGATGCGCACGACGAGCACCTCCTCGTAGTACGAGCGGTTGAAGATCCCGATCATTCCGCGGCGGGGCGCCAGACGCGTGCAGCGCCACATGAAGTCGTGGTCGAGTTCCTCCGCGCTCGGCGCCTTGAACGAGTGCACCTCGCAGCCCTGCGGATTGATGCCGCTCATCACGTGCTTGATGACGCCATCTTTACCCGCAGCGTCCATGGCTTGGAACACAAGCAGCACCGACCAGCGGTCCTGCGCGTAGAGCATGTCCTGCATGCGCGACACGATGCGCACGCCGTCGGCGAGAAGGTCCTTGGTCGCCTCCTTGCGCGAACCGGCGGCCGCATCGGGAATGAGCGGGTGATCGCCGTTCTCGAAGGCTCCGATGTCTGCGGGGTCGTGCTTCGACAGCTTGAAGCCGTCGCCATCGCGCACCATGTGCCTCGCGGCGAGCTTGCGCGCAGCCTTGATGAGCGCTTCGTCGCGGTCGGACCACTCGGGATTCGCGTCGCCACCGGCCATCGATCCTCCATGCGCCGCGGGAATACCGAGGCAGCGCTGGGAATCATCGTCGCGCGCGGCGCCGGATGCAACGCGGGAGGGGCGCGCCCCCTACTTCAGGCCTGGCACGACTTCACCCCCGTCCCTACTTCAGCCCCGGACTGTCCTCATCGGCCACCCCGCCGTCCTCCTCAAGCGGGTCGGAATAGCCTTCGCGCCACGCGCCGCCGCGGAACGCGCGCGCGATGCCGCCGTGCCACTGGCGGCGACCGTCATCGAGCGAGTTCCTTCCATCGTCGCCGACCTGCTTTCCGTCGAGCTTCGCATCGATCAGCTTCAGGAGATCGTCCGTATCGAACGGCTTCTCGAGGACGCTCGCATCCTTCAGTTCGGCGATCTCCTTTCCATGATCATCTGCGAAGCCTGTGATGAAGATGATCGGCACGGCCTCGGAACGCACGAGCGACCTCGCGAGCGTGATGCCGTCACCGTTGGGCATATTGAGGTCGGTGACGACGAGGTCGAAACTGCGCTCCTGCCACTCGGCGAGCGCCTGCGCGCCCGTCGCTGCCGTCACACAGACGTGCCCGGCGTCCTTGATGACGTGCTCGAGATAGCCGCGTACGGTCGGGTCGTTGTCGACGACGAGGATCACCGCTGTGTCGGTCGCTTTCATGGTTGAGCCTCCGGAACTGCGCGTGGCGCGCGAGCAGATTGAAGGCTGCATGGCTTGCGCGGGCGCGATCGCAGCTGAGGGCGCAGGCGGTCCCACGGCAACTTGGGCGTCTTCCCCGAGGGACGAAGCCGCGACTCAAGAAAGGTCCCTTTGACCACATGCACAGCGCTTGACTTCATGCCGCGCGCGTGGCGGTACGCTGCGGAGCGCAGTTGTCATGCCCGCACGCCGCGCCCACACCCGCCCTCACCCCGCTTCCGACACCGTGCCGATCGAGTCGGCGCGGCGGCTCCTTCTCGCGGGCTGCGCGCTCGACCGCGCGCCCGCGCGCGCGACGAAGGCGCGCGTGATCGCGCTCGTGCGCGAGCTCGGCTTCGTGCAGGTCGACAGCATCAGTTCGGTCGAGCGCGCGCACCACCTCGTCTTCCACGCGCGGCTCGACGGCTACGAACCCGCGCACCTCGCGCACCACACCGAGTCGACGCGCGCCGCATTCGAGCACTGGACGCACGACGCGAGCGTGATCCGCGGCGACTGGCTCCCGTGGTGGACGCACCGCTTCGAGCGAAGCCGCGCGCGCCTCGGGCAAAGCGCGTGGATGCGCGAGCGGCTCGGGCGCAACTGGCGGAAGACGATCATCGAGGTGCGCAGCGCGCTCGAGGCCCGCGGCCCGCTTGCGACGCGCGACTTCCCGCGACCGGCGAACGCGCGCAAGAGTGAAGGCTGGTGGGACTGGTCGCCGCACAAGGCCGCACTTGAGTTCCTGTGGCGCACGGGAGAAGTCGCCGTCCACTCGCGTCGCGGCTTCGAGAAGATCTACGACCTTGCGGAGCGCGTGTACGGGTCGCCGCCCACGCAGCCCTCGCGCGATGCGCTGATCGCGTGGGCGTGCGTGTCGGCGCTCGAGCGCCTCGGCGCAGCGACGCCGCGCGAGATCGCGCACTTCGTGTGGGCGATCACGCCGGCCGAGGCGAAGGCGTGGTGCGAAACGGCGGCAAAACGTGGCGAAATCGCGTCCGTCGCGCTCGAACGTCTCGGCCGCGCGCCGGTCGCCGGCTTCGCGCGGCTCGACTGGAGGCGCGAGGCGACACGCATCGACCCCGACCCGATGCCGCGCCTTCTCACGCCGTTTGATCCGCTGATCCGCGAGCGTCCGCGCCTCGCCGAACTCTTCGGGTTCGACTACCGCTTCGAAGCGTTCGTGCCCGCCGCGAAGCGCGTCCACGGCTACTACACGATGCCCGTCCTCGCGGGCGAACGTTTCGTGGCGCGGGTCGACCTCGAGAGCGATCGCGCCCTCGCGACACTCCAGGTCAACCGAATCTGGCTTGAGCGCGGCGTGCCTGCCGCGCAGGCTCGGCGAGGCACCACGGCGGCGTGCGAACGGCTTGCCGACCAACTCGGACTTCGGCTTGCAATCGCCGACAAGTCAATCCAAGGAAAGTGAGCCGCGGCCAACACGGTCGTGTCGGGAGAACCTACGCTCTTGCCGCGCGCGCTGCACCGCGCAGACTCAGATCTTGCGCGGCGGTCGCGGCGGTCCGCCAACAGGAGATCGGGGGGAGAGATCGGGGGGAGAGATCGGGCAGGAGATCAGGCCTTAGATCGAGGAGGAGATCCATGAGCGACGAGCCACACCAGCAGCCCACGAACGTCGCGCCGTCACGCGTCTCCAACTCACCCGCCTCCGCCTACGGACGCCCGTCGGCAGCGCCGTCGGCAGCGCCGTCGGCAGCGACACCGCCCGCCGCACCGACGCCGCGCGCTGGCATTTCGAATCTCCGCTTCATCCTCGCGATGGGCGTCGCGTTCCTCGCCGACACCATCGGCCTCCCCTTCGGCGAACTCGGCGTCTTCGTCTTCGACGTCTGCGTCGGACTCCTGCTTGCGCTCTGCCTGCGCGGTTTCCGCCCGGAGATTCTCATCGCCTGCCTCATCGAGGCGATTCCAGGCGTGGGGCTCTTCCCGAGCTGGTCGCTCGCGGTGCCGGCCCTTTGGGCACGCTTGCGACTTGCGAAGGGCGGCGAGCCCCCGCGGCAGGCGTAGGCCTCGCGCGGAATCGACGCGAGTCCCGCGAGAATCCGCGACGCCACGAAGGGCCCGCTGGATTTGTGCGGTTACACTCGCACCATGACGCTTCCCGCGATTGTCCGCTTCGCCGCGCGCGCCGCAGTCACCCTCAGCATTCTCCTTGTGCCCATCGCCGGGGCTGCGCATGCGCATGCTGCGCCGCCTGCGATTCCCGACGAGTGGTTCTTCGAGGGCGCGAACCGACCTGCCGCGCTGAAGGCGCTGGAAGGAAGGCCTGCGCCGACGCTTGAAACCGACACGTGGATCGGCGCGCAGACTTCCATCGCCGAGAGCAAGGGCAAGGTCGTCGTGGTCGACTTCTGGGCAACGTGGTGCGGTCCGTGCATGGCGGCGATTCCCGAGAATGTGGCGCTTGTCAAGAAGCACGAATCGTCGGGCGACCTTGTCTTCATCGGCGTCCATGACTCGAACTCCGGATGGGAGAGCGCCGACAAGGTCGCGAAGGAGAAGAAGATCAACTACCCGCTTGCGAAGGACAAGGCCGGCGGCCCGTCCGCGCAGGCGTTCGCGGTCCAGTTCTGGCCAACCTACGTCGTCATCGATCGCGCGGGCATCGTGCGCGCGGCTGGCCTGATACCGAACCACGTCGCCGACGTCGTCGAGATGCTGCTCAAGGAAACGCCGCCCGCAGGCGGCGAGAGCGCGGCCGGAGAGTTCCCCGTCGACACCTACGTCGGCGGCGCGAAGCGGCCGCAGTCGCTGCGCGCGGTCGAGGGCAAGAATCCGGCGCTTGCCGAGAAGATCGCGGGTGTTGAATGGGTTGCGAACGCACCCGCCGCCAACTGGACCTCGACGTGGAAGGGCTCCGTGGTCGCACTTCACTTCACGGCGCCGCTCGGCGCGCTGAGCGCGCGCGAACTTGAGCGCTTCGCCGCGCTCGAGAAAGATTTCGTCGCGCAAGGCGTGCATTTCGCGGTCATCGTCGATTCGAAGGCCGAACGGCCGGCGGTCGAGCAGATGATCGCGGCCGCGAAGCTCACGCTGCCGATCGGCGTCGACGGACAGCGCAAGGCGTCTGAAACCGAGGGCGGCATGACCGCCGACAGCTACGGCGTCAGACGCCACCTCCTCCCCGCCACCATTCTGATCGACCGCTCGGGCACGATCCGCGCCGCAGGCATCAAGAGCGACAAGGCGAAGGCGCTCATCGAGAAGTTCCTCGCAGAAGAGGCACGCTGAACATGACCACCTTGACAGAGCCAGCCACGGGCCATTCCCCGTTCGTCGATCATGTCCGCACCGAAGTCGCGCGCACGGTGGTCGGTCAGGACACCGTCGTCGAGCGCGTGCTCATCGCGCTCCTCACGGGCGGCCATCTTCTCCTCGAAGGCGTGCCCGGCATCGCGAAGACGCTGCTCGTGCAATCGGTCGCGAAGGCGATCGACCTCAAGTTCGCGCGCGTCCAGTTCACGATCGACCTTCTGCCGAGCGACATCGTCGGCAGCGAGATCCTCGAGCAGAAGACGGGCGAGTTCCGCATCCATAAGGGCCCGATCTTCACGAACCTGCTGCTCGCCGACGAAATCAACCGCGCGAGCCCGAAGGTGCAGTCGGCGCTGCTCGAGGCGATGCAGGAGCGACGCGTGTCGATCGGCGACACCACGCATGATCTTCCCGCGCCGTTCCTCGTGATCGCCACGCAGAACCCGGTCGAGCAGGCGGGAACGTTCGAACTGCCCGAAGCGCAGCTCGATCGATTCATGCTGCGCCACCGCCTGACGTACCCGACGCCGACCGACGAGGCCGAGGTTGTGCGCCGCAGCCTCAAGCTGAAGCTGAAGCGGCAAGGCGACGGCGCCGTGCCGATGAGCGCGTTCGACGCAATCGACGGAAGCCGACGCATGCACATCGGCGATCTCACGACCGCGATGGCCGCCGTGCAGGCGGTGCACGTCAGCGACGTCTTCGTGCGCGACGTGGTCGAGCTCGTCAACCTCACGCGCCGCCACAAGGACATCGAGCTCGGCTGCAGTCCGCGCGCAGCGCTCGCGCTCGTCCACGCGTCGCGCGCGCGCGCCTTCATCCAAGGCCGCAACTACACGATTCCCGAGGACATCTTCGCACTCGCGGACGACGTGATCCTTCACCGCATGCGCCTCAACTACGAGGCGCTCGCGACCGGCAAGACAGCGCAGGGCGTCCTGCGCGAACTGCTCTCGACGATGGCTTGAACGCGCCCCGCTCTCCCGCGATGGCAACCTCCGCAGCCAGCACCGACCTCGACCTCCCGGCGCCCGAGTCGCTCGCGCGCGGCGACTTCGACATCGTCATCCGCCGGCTCGCGGACGATCTCGCCTTCGGCAGCGACACGTCGCGCCTCGTCGGCAGCGGCCTCGAGTACGCGAGCTCGCGGCCGTACATCCCGGGCGATTCGGTGCGGCTTCTGAATTGGCGGCTGACCGCGCGTACGGGCAAGCCCTTTGTGCGCGAGTACGAGGCGCTCAAGCGAACGGTGGTGTATCTCTTCGTCGACACCTCTGCGTCGATGGCGGTCGCGTCGACCGCGCGTTCGAAGCACGACCTCGCTGTGTGGATTGCATCGGCGATCGCGCTCGTCGCGCAGCGGCGCATCAGCCCGGTTGCGCTCGTGTCGGGCGGCGAGCGCGAGATTCCGCTTGTTCCAAGCCTCTCGCGCAACGAGCTCTGGCAGGCGATCGAGCCGCTGCGCACGAAGCGCGCCGACGAACAGACGACCCTCGGCTCGCAATTGCGTCGCGTCGCCCAGCGTGCGACGCGCGCGAGCGTGATGTTCGTCCTCAGCGACCTGCACGACCCGGACGCGATTCCTGCGATCCGACACGCGGCGCAGAAGCACGACTGCTCGGTCATCCATCTCGTCGACCCTGCCGAGGCGAAGCCGCTCCGCGGAGGCTTCTTCCGCGGCCGCGAGGCGGAGACCGGCCGCCGCTTCGTCGGAACAAGCGCCACGGTGCTCGGCGATGTCGACCTCATGCGCGATGAACTCCTGCGCTCAGGCGCCGACTATCTGCGCCTCGCGACCGACGCGCCCTTCATTCCCGCGCTGCGCCACCACCTTGGCTCGCGCGGCGCGCTGAACAGGGGGCGCGGATGATCCGTCGCTCGCGCACGTACGCCGCAGCCTGCACCATCGCGCTCGCCGCGAACGTCGCTCCCGCGGCGGCACACGCAACGCCGCAGGCCGACGCACCCAGCACCGCAATCTCGCGCGCCGCGCGTGGCACCGTCGGCTCGGTCGAGGTCACCTACCGCGACGCGCCGCTGCGCGCGAAGGCGCTGCGCGACGCGAACGCGCCCGTTCTCGTCCGCGTCACCGCGCTTGGCGACGACCGCTATCGCATCGACTACATCGGAGCGGTGACCGGAACCTACGACCTGCTGCCCGCGATCGAGCGTGCGGACGGTCGCCCCGCCGAGGGCCTCGGTGCCGGCATGGGATCGCTCTCGGTCGAGATCTTCACGCAGCTGCCTCCGAACGCAGGCACCGACGTGTTCGGCCTCTCGGCCCCCGGCTTCGACCTCGCGGCGCACTACACGACCGCACTGTGGGCCGTGGGCGCGGCGTGGACCGCGGTTCCAGCCTTCTTTATCGCACGGCGCATCCTGCGGCGAAAGCCGGCGCCGATCGCCGCACCGCCAGCGCGCGAACCGACCACCGCGGAACTCCTCTTCGCAGCGGTCGACGCCGCGCGCAGCCGCGAACTCACGGCCGACGAGCGCGGCCAGCTCGAGCTGCGGCTTCTCCAGATCCTGCGCCGCGGTTCGCCCGAAGGCGATGTCGCCGCCGCGATCGCAGCGCTCCGCGCCGACGCGCGCACGCGTGAGATCGTGCGCGCGGTCGAATCGTGGCTGCACGCGCCCGAAGGCGGCGACGCGGCGCGCGCGCTGGCCGAGCTCGACGCGCTGCGAGCGAAGTCGACGGGCGCCACCACGGGAGGCGCGCCATGACCTTCACGCATCCGTGGGTGCTCCTCTTTCTCGCGATTCCAGTCATCCTCGTCTGGTCGGTCATTGCGCGCGCGCCGGGAATCGTAAGCCCAGCCGATCACGCCGCACACCGCGAGCGGCCGTGGCTCGTGCGCATGCTCGGCTTCTTCGACGCCGTCCCGCTTGCAATCCTGTCGGTCGCGATCCTGATTCTCGCCGGCCCGCAGACGCTGCAGCAACCGAAGCGCGAACGCTCGCTCACGAACATCCAGATCTGCCTCGATGTGTCGGGAAGCATGATCGGCCGGAACTACGAGCTCGCGTCGAAAGCGGTCGACGACTTCACACGCGCCCGCGAGGGCGACGCGTTCGGCCTCACGCTGTTCGGCGTCGAGCAGATCCGCTGGATGCCGATCACGAAGGATCTCAACGCGATCCGCAACTCGCTTCCCTTCGCGAACCCCGAGCAGCAGCCGCCGCACATGGGCGGCACCATGATCGGCGCCGCGCTTGATTTCTGCAGGAAAAACATGGTCGCCGAGGCGGCCGAAGGCGATCGCCTCATCATCCTCGTCTCGGACGGCATGAGCGGCGATCTCGGCGGCGACGCGCCGACCGTGATCGGCTCCGCGCTCCGCGACGAGGGAATCACCGTCTTCCACATCCACATCGACGAGAGCGACGTGCCGGCCGAGGTCGTCGAACTCGTCGAACTCACTGGCGGACAGGCCTTCGCCGCCACCGACACGAACTCGCTGCGCGCGGTCTTCGACCACATCGACCGCATGAAGCCCGCGAAGTTCGCCCAGGTCGGCACCGTGCCGCTCGATCGATTCCAGCCCTTCGCGCTCGTGGCGCTCGCGCTGCTCGGCGCGCACGCCATCGGCCTCCTCTTCGCGAGGTACACGCCATGGTGACGCCGATCGTGGCCGCCGTGCTCGTCGGAATCACGGCGCTTCTCGTCGCGGGAATCGCGGAGTGGCTGCATGCGAAGCGCGTCGCGCGCGTCCGTCGCCTCGCCTTCGGGCCAAGCGGGCGCCCCGCGATCTGGGCCGAGATCGCGCCGTACGCGCGCGCGATCGCGTTTGGCCTCGCATCGTTCGGCGCCACCGCGCTCTACCTCCATGATCCGCTCGAGGGCGACGGCGAACCAAACCCGCGCGCGTCGCGACAACTGCTCGTCGTGCTTGACGTCTCGCCATCGATGAACCTCTCCGATGCGGGCCCAGGGAACGAGAAGTTGATGCGCGGCGTGTGGGCGGGCCGGGTGCTGCAAGGGATCCTCGACCGGATCGACATGACCGACACGCGCGTCTCGATGATCGCGTTCTACACGAAGGCGATTCCGATGCTGCAGGATTCGACCGACAAGAACGTACTCGCCAACCTGATGGACGGCCTTCCGCTCTACACGGCCTTCCGCGCCGGCGCGACCGACATGCAGGCGGGTATCGACGCAGCGTTTGAGATGTCAAAGGGCTGGGCGCGCGGCTCGACGACGCTCGTCGTCATCTCAGACGGCGATCTCGACAAGCCCGTCAGCGTGTCGCGGCGTCCCGCTTCGATCGCCGACGCGATCGTGATCGGCGTGGGCGACCCATCGCGCGCCACCGCGATCGCCGGCCGTTCGTCGCGACAGGACCAGTGGTCGCTCAAGAGCGTCGCCGGAAAGCTCAACGGCTACTACCACGAGGGCAACACCAAGCATCTGCCCTCGGAAATCCTCGATCAACTCACGATGATCGCACCGCGCGTCTCGGATGGCATCGGGCTCCGCGAGGCCGGGCTCGTCGCCCTCGCGCTCGGCTGCGCGATCCTCGGCGTCCTCAACCCGCTTCTCCTCGCCTTCGGCGTCCGCCGCGGCGAAACCCGCGCCGCCGCCGCGCGCGCGGCTCTTCCGCTTCAGCAAGGAACCCCAGCATGAACAGCGCGAACTCCTCCCGTCACGCAGCAACCGCCCGTCCGCCGTACGCGCGCCGCCTTGCCTGGACGCTGTGGGCGCTCGTGCCCGTGGGGCTCCTCGCCTTCCACTACGGCCCGGGACAGGACGCGTGGAAGGAAGACCACGCCGCGCGCATCGTCTCGCGCGCAGAGTCGCTTCAGGAAGGCGCGGTCGCGCTGCAGGACCTTGCCTATGACGCGCACGTCGCTGCGATCGCGGCCCGCGTGGCCGCTTTCGGCAACTCCGATGAGTCGAAGCGCGCCGCCGCGATCGAGGCGGGAAAGGCCGAGGAAGCTGCGTACGCCCGCGCCGCAGCCGCGTGGCGCGAGACAGCCGATGCGCTCGCGGAGGCAGAAGCGGTCGTCGCGGAAACCAGCGGACACGTGCGCGACGAGATCCGCCTTGCGCGTGGCCGCGCGCTTGTTCGGACGGGCGACGTCGCCGGCGGCACGACGATCCTCGAGGACTTGCTCGTCGATCTTGCGGAGGCCGACTCGGATGGGGCGTCGGGTGCGACCGCCGTGCGCGTGGCGTCGGCGCCAGACCCCGCGCGGCTCGCACGCGAGGCGCGCACGGAACTCGCGACCGCGTACTACTACGGCGCACGGCTTCTGCGCCTCGCGGGGCAGCCTGCCGAGCAGTGGCGCGAGGCCGCCTCGCGCGCGAAGCAGAACTTCCGCTACCTCGCCGAGGAGGCGAAGGCGCGCGGCGCCTCGCGCGAGGAGATCGCGAACCACGAGAAGAACGGCGAACTCGTGCTGAACCTCGAGCAGAGCTCGCTCGACGAGCTCTATGGGAAGCCGCGTCCGAAGGATTCGCCCACTGGAAACTGCAACGGCCTCTGCGACGGGAAGGGCAAGAAGCCGGGTAAGAAGCCCGGTGGCGACAAGCCTTCGAAGGGTGCTGGAATGAACGGCGAGATCGGCAACGGCTGGTGAACGCGTCGAAGGCGAAATGGAATCAGACATGAACGCAATGAACTCCTCCCGAGATCCGCGCCCGTGCGCCAACCATGCAGCCGCGCTCGCCATCGTGGCCACGTTCGCCTGCGCGCTGGGCGCATCGGCGCAGATGGTGCCCGTCAAGATGGTTCCCCCTGGTGGAGTGCAGCCCGATGTGTTCGAGTACGACGAGCCGCCGGCCGACGCGATGCCGATGCCGATGGATGGGGGGTTCGAACCGAACGCCGGCGGCGACGCGATGCCGGCGCCCATTCCGCCTGAACTCATGGTGCAGCTCGGGCCGGCGGAGATCGCGACCCTCAAGGCGCTCTACGAGGCGCTCGATCCGCCGTCGCAGGACGAGATGCGCGCCTACTACCGCGATCTCGGCGTCGATCTCGACATGGCGCTCGGACTCGCGCAGGCGAAGTCGATGCAGGTGCAGCGCGGGCAGATGATCGCCATGTCGATGCGCGACGGAAGCCTCGACTTCACGCGCAAGCCAGAGGCCGTCCTCAACGCACGCGCGCGGCTCGGCTTCGGGCAGGTCCCCTACCCGAATCCCGAGACGGCGCAGCCGCAGGAAGTCGCACGCTGGATCCACCTCCACATCATGGCAGGCGAATGGAAGACCTTCGCGAACTATCTCGAGACACGTCCGCTCGTCGAGAGCGAGCAGATCTTCAACGCGATCCTCCAGGCGATGAACCGGGGCGACATCGGGCTCCTTCCCGAGGAAGTGCTGGCGTTCACCGAGGCTTCGCCCGTGCCGTTCAAGCCCTGGCAACTGACGGCGCTCGGGCGCATGCTGCAGCAGTCGGCGCAGCGAAACTCGACGGGCGAGATGCTCGATGCGCTCCGCAAGGGCACGCGCTACTTCGGACCGCAGGACGACGGTTCGCGTCGCCGCACCGTCGACTTCCTCGCGGCCGCCGGCCTGCTTGAGGCGGCGTACGAGTTCCTGCCTTCGCTCGAGGATGCGCGTGCAGCCAGCGACGGCGGACTGCTCGTCGTGCACGCCCGCTACATGCTCGACCTCGCGAAGAAGGCAGGCGAAGGCCCGGAGGAAGAGGCGCTGCGGCTGCAGGCGTTCCTCGTCCTCGCGGAAGCGTCGCTTCTTCCGAAGGAATCGACCGAGCGGCGGCGCGAGGCGCTCAAGCTCGCGATCGGTCAGATGAACAACGTGCCGAAGGTGCAGGTGCAGCCCTGGCTCGCCGAGGTCTTCGCAAGCCCCGCGCTGGGACCGGCCGCGCTCGAGCAGCTCGCGCTCAGCGCCGTCTCGATCGGGAACATGCAGATTTCCGCGGATCGGCGCGCGAAGGCGATCCTCAACCTGAAGGAGTCGGTCGACGTGCTGCTTGCGCGCGAGGACGTCGACTCGGCCGCGCTGCGCGTCCCGCTGCGCATGGTGACCACCGCGCTCGTCGCCGAGATGGAGCGCGCCGTGCAGGAGCAAGGACGGCAGCAGTTCATCGGGCGCGACTCGCAGTTTCTCTATCGCGCGATTCCGAGCGAGCGGTGGCTTGCGTCGCTCGAGCCGAGCGTTGCCACGCGCGCTCGCGCGGCGTGCATCGGCATCGCGACGATCGCGGACGAGACCGACCAGGCGCTCGCGCTTCTCGATGCGGCGATCGCCGCGAGCCCGAAGGAGGCTGCGCGCTTCGCCGACCAGTTCCTGTCGACGTGGGTCATGCGGCTCCAGCCGGAGAATCCGTATGCGAACGACGACATGATGTTCTTCTACTTCTACCGCGATGCGATGCCGATGGCGCCGCTGACGCGAGGAAGGCAGCGCCGCAACCTCGACCGCCTCATCGGCCTGATCGACACGCTCCGCGAAGTCGGCGTCGACGCGCGCACGCTGCCGAGCGTCGTCACCGCGTTCCGGGCGTGCCACGCGCAAACCGAGGTCTACGCGCGCGCCGACATCGAGCGCGTGTTCGGTGACGTCGCGAAGATGCCGCCCGCGACGGCGGCGGGACTCGCGATGTCGATGGGCGCAAGCCTGAACGGCGACTGGCGCAGCCGCGAGGCGCAGCAGGCGACCGGCACGAAGCGCTCGGATGGCGAGATCGCGCAGCTCGTCGACAAGGGCTACGAGGTCGCGATCGCGCTGATCGAGAGCGCGGTCGCGCAGCGTCCGACCGCGTGGAACCTCGCGGTGATCAACGCCGCGCTCACCTACGACCGGCTCCAGTTCCGGCAGTCGCTGAAGACACCGCAGGATCCCGTCAAGCAGAACGAGCTCCGCAAGGCCGCCTTCGAGGCTTTCGGCGACGCCGCCGCGCGCTACGTGGCGGCGCTCACTGCGGGCCAGACGCGCGACGATCCCAACGTCTACCGCCGCTGGTTTGGCGCCGCGATGGGCACGGCCGAACTCAACTTCCTGCGTCCGGAGGACCTTCCGAAGGAAGGCACGCTGCAGGACGACCAGATCGACCTCATCCGCAAGTCGATCGACTCGCTCGAGGCCGAGGCGCGCGACCGCCATCTCGCGTCGTTCGCGGCCGACATCGAGGGCGCCGTGCAGCGCGCTGCGCCGGAAGTCAAGCCTCGCCTCGTGCGCCACGCGCTTCGCATCGTGGGCGCGCATCCCGCGGGCGCCTCGCTGCGTTCGATGGAGGAGCTCTACCGCGACCTCGTGAAGAACGAGATCAAGCTTCGACTCACGATCGATGGCGGCGACGAGGTTGGCGTCGGCAAGCCGTTCGGCGCGCTGCTCTCGCTGCGATTCACGAACTCGGTCGACAAGGAGACGGGCGGCTTCAGCAAGTACCTGCAGAACGGCGTCTACGCGCGCGTCGGCAACAGCTTCAGGCCGATGAACTACCGCGACGAGCTCCAGAAGGCGATCCGCGAGACGTTCGGCGCGCAGTTCGACGTCGATGCGATCGGCTTCTTCGATGCATTCATGCCGCCTCGGGGCGTCGTCGAGGATGGCCAGGACGGATGGCTCGAGAAGCCGCTCGCCTACCTCGTGCTGACGCGGAAGGATCCGGCCGTCGACACCATTCCGGCCGTCGTGATGGAGATGCAGTTCACCGACCAGACGGGGCCGGTGACGCTTGCGCTTCCGAGCAACACGCCGCTGCTCGCGACCGGCGACGCGCGCGCGGCGCGCGCGTGCTCGGATCTCGAGATTCAGCAGCTCGTCGACGTGCGCGCCGTCGCCGACGGCGCTGGCCGCGGTGACGCCGCCGACACCGAGGCAGTGACGCTTGAGATCCGCATGCGCGGCAAGGGCGTGTTGCCCGAGGTCCGCGAGGCTCTCGCTGGCCTCGACACGGCGCTCCCCGGCTACACGATCGCGGCCGACGGCATCGTCGCAGAGCCGCCGATCATGCTCACATCTGGCGAGGTCAGCCAATCGCCCTTCGCGATGATGCGCGCGGGCAACACCGAGCCGAAGGAAGGCTATCCCGAGCCCGATGCGACCGGCATGTACCGTCTCCCGATCGAGCGTTCATTCAAGATCACCTACACGCGTGCGAGCGGCGCCGCGGGCCGCGAGTTCACGTTGCCGACGCTTGTTGCCGGAGTCGATGCAAAGCTCGAGAGCCGCTTCTACGACGATCTCGATATCTCTCCGGTCATCGGCGCGGCCGTCCCTGTGAAACTGCCGTTCTGGACGCTCCCGCGGATCGCCGTGTTCGCGCTCGCGGCTGTCGCAGCCGTGCTTGCTGGCGTGTGGCTTGCGCGCTCGCGGAAGTCGCAGGCTGTCGCGGTGCGGACGCCATGGGAGCCATCGCGCGTCACACCACTTGGCGTGGTCACGTCGCTCCGGCGGCTTGAGCGCGAGCGCGGTGCATCGCTTGACCGTGCGAAGGCTGAGTCGCTGCGGCGCGAGATCTCGATGCTCGAGCTCAAGTACTTCGGGCCCGATGCGAAGGAGACGAGCGAGCCGGAGCTGCGCGAAGTCATCGACCGCTGGTCTGCAAGCGCCCGCTGACGGCGTACGAGAGGCACGGCAAGTGCCACGTCGCTCGGCCAAGTCGCTCGGCCAAGTCGCTCGGCCACGTCGCTCGGCCACGTCGCTCGGCCGTGTTACTCAGCCAGATCATTCAACCACATCATTCAACCACGTCATTCAGCCACGTGGGTCAGCACGAATTCGCTCGCACGCCTCTGGATTGCGAGGCGCCGCTGGAACGTCACGTGCTCGCCGATCTTCTCTGCGTACCGCTCCGCGCCCTCGCGAAGCGGCTCAGACACCTTCTCCGTGCCCGCGCGCGCCCAGAAGTAGGCTTCCGCGTGATTTGGATCGGTGCCGCGGCCTTCGCTGTACATCGCCGCGAGATTGAGCATCGCCTCCGGCACGCCGGCGCGTGCGGCCTTCTCGGTCCACTCGAAGGCCTTGTCATCGTCTCGCTTCGTGCCCTTTCCATCGCCGAACATCGCGCCGACCTGCGCCATGCCGATCGGCTGCCCGAGTTGCGCCGCTCGCTCGTACCAGATGAAGGCGGTCGCGACATCCGCGTCGACGTGAATGCCGTTTCGGTAGAGGTCGCCGAGCGCGACCATTGCGCGCGCGTCGTCGCAGACCGCAGCCGTCTTGAGCCAGCGCACGCCTTCCTCGGAGCTCCGCTCGACGCCCGTACCCTCGAGATACGCTGTGCCGAGATTCGCCATCGCGGTCGGGTCGCCAAGTTCGATGCCCTTGCGGAAGAGCCGCACGGCTTCTTCGGCGTTCCGTTCGGTCCCCTCGCCCTTCAGCGATGCCGTACCGAGCGCAGTCCACGCTGCGGCGTAGCCGCCGTCGGCTGCGGTGCGAAGCCAGCGGTGCGCCTCCGCGGTGTTGTCATCGCCACCAGTGCGAAGAAGCGTGGTTGCAAGGAGATACATCCCCGAGGCGTCGCCACGCTCCGCCGCCTTGCGGTACCAGCGCGTGGCTTCCTCCTGGCTCTGGGCGTCACCGCGCTCCTGCGCTGCGCGCGAACCAAGCATGACCATCGCCTTCGCGCTTCCGGCTTCGGCGGCCTTCGTGTACCACGCGATCGCGGCGGAGTCGTCCTTCGCAACGCCCTCTCCGCGCGAGTACATGACGCCGAGGTTCGCCATCGCGCGGGCATCGCCCTTCGCTGCGGCCTTCCGGTAGAGCTCGGCCGCCTTCAGATCATCCTCGGCCACGCCGCGGCCGTTCTGATACGCAACCGCCAACCTGAACATCGCGTCGCGGTCGCCTTGCTCGGCCTGCGCCACGAGCGTGCGCACGGCGGTCGGCGCAGGACGCGCGGAAGCCGTCGCCGAAGCCGGCGCATCGGTTGCGCCGTGCGTGCCCATGGAGAGGGCTGCAATCACGATGGACTGGGCGACGCTGAACATGTCCGATTCCTCCCGTTGCAACGGACCGTACGCGGGGCGCGGCCACGCGCCAACATCCGCCGGTTTCCAGGCAGCGACTTCAGGGAGACAATCGGCCTCTCGAGGCCGTGAATTCGGAGCAAGCCTTCGGCAGCGCGGAATTCACAAATTATCTGGCGGTTGCGCGGACCTCCACAGGGCGGCGCGCTCCTCGACCTCCGCGCGGCTCTCCGGAGAAATGCGCGCTCCGAGCTCGTCGCGCTGCGTCGCGGCACGCTCGCGGTCGAGCGCCGCGAGGTTGCGCTCGGCGAGCAACGCCCAGAAGTAGGCCTCGATCGGATTCGTCGGGGTCCCCCTGCCCTCGGCGTACATCGCCGCAACCCGTCGCATGGCTTCGCCCTTGCCGCGACCGGCGGCGCGCTCGATCCAGCGGAATCCCTCCGCATCGTCGCGCGGCATCCCGCGGCCATCGGCATGCATCAGGCCGAGATTCAGCATCCCGTCGACGTCGCCGCGCTCAGCGGCCTTCCTGAACCATGCCGCCGCTTCGGTCTCGTTCTGCGCGATCGCACGGCCCGCGAGCGCGAACACGCCGAGGTGGTACATCGCGGACGCAGATCCCCGATCGGCGGCCTTGACGAACCACGCGCGCGCTGCGGCGTCATCGCGGACTTCAGGTGCAGCGCCGGCGAGCACGACGCCCAAGGCGCACATCGCCTCCGCATCGTCGCCAAGCGCGGCGACCTTCAGCCACTTCATTCCCGCACCAGCATCCTTCGACGTGCCGCGGCCAACGACCAAGCGCATGCCTGACTCGCGCGCTGCAACCACGTCGCCGCCCTCCGCCGACTTGAGGAACCACGCCGTCGCAGCACCGTCGTCGGCGGCGACGCCACGGCCGCTTGCAAGCGCGATCGCGTAGAGCCGCATGCCCTGCGCATTGCCCGCGTCGGCGGCCTTGCGGTACCAGTCGGTCGCCATTCGCTGGTCCTGCGGCATGCCCTCGCCGCGATCGGCGCGCGCTCCAAGCGCAAGCATCGCCATCGGCTCGCCCGCGTTCGCAGCGAGCGTGTACCAGCGCACCGCGTCGGACTCGCTCGCGACGACGCCGCGCCCCTTCGAGTACATGACGCCAAGGGCAGTCATTGCGCGGGCATGTCCCTTGTCGGCGGCGCGCAGGTACCACACGACCGCTTCCTTCTCGTTGCGCGCAGTGCCCTTCCCGGCGGCGAGCATCTGTGCGAGACGGAACATGGCGTTTGCATCACCGCGCTCGGCGGCGGCCTGCACGGCAGCGGGCGAGCCGTCCGATGCAGGCCGCGCCGCGTCCTGCGCGACGTGCGGAGATGCGAAGGCAACGAGTGCGGCGACGATCGTCAGCGAGAGCATGGGAGTGCGTCACGGTAGCGCAGTTCGCCGTCGGAACCGCCGCGAAAGCGCGGTGGATTGACGCGCGCGGGGTGCCTTCCGGGGCCTCGGCGACAGCTGCGGACCACGGGAAGTCTGGAAACGTTCAAATCCAATGGTCTTCTCTTCGGTTCGGGCGCAGTTGGAGGTACGCTTTCCTGACCACGGGAGCGCGCACCCACGTTCGCTTCCAAGGTCAGGAGTGCACGATGAATACAAGTTTGACTCTCGGCGGGCTGCTCCTTGGCGGCGTTGCGGTGTTCCTCGGACAGTTCAGTGCGAACGCCGTTCCCGGCGAGGGCAAGCATGACGGCGACGGAGGCGTCGCGGGCGGTCCGGACGTGATCGTCGGCGCGATCCCCGACACCGCGAGCTATCCGCCAGGCACCTTCAACGGAGAGCAGTTTGCGGCGTATGCCTTCGGCTCGACGAGTTGCAACATCGGCGTCGCGCAACTGCAGTGGCAGCAGCTTCCGAGCAATCTCCATCCGGTAATCCCGCAGAACATGTACCGCATCAAGAATGGTGCGATCGAGCAGATCGGCATGTCGTGGGTGAAGCATGGATTCTGCGCGCTGCAGGAGAACCTCTGCGGAACATGCGTTCCTGCTGGCGCCGGATGTCCCTCGGTTCTTGGCATCGGCTGCTCCGATCCCTACACGGCGAGCCTCAACGGCTCGCCGAGCGACCTGAAGAGTCGCGGCCCGATCAACCCGAGTCTTGGCTGGTTCAACGGGAACTACCCCGACCCAACGCCGCCCTCGCTGTTTCCGACGAGCTTGCGCGAGCGCGTGGCCGTGCGTCGGAGCGATCTCGATCCGGCGCAGAACGCCGGCGCGATCTATCTCGCCGAGTGTCAGTACATCCACCCGCAGGACGCCGCCGCCGAGAACGACAACAACAACGCGTCGTATCGCTTGGTGACGATCGGATCCACGTGGTCGACGAACTCGGGATACCCACTGACCCTGACCGGCGCGACGATTCAGCAGGTGCCGGCGCTGTACGGCTGGAAGACAGCGCACCCCGACGTACAGGTGAACAGCCTTGATTTC
>Ga0315904_10004305_pt1 | contig 20401 bp, 21 predicted proteins | sample LakEriMetagenome_6_FD_203529 | JGI IMG/M metagenome (GOLD analysis project Ga0315904, IMG submission 203529) | Freshwater fungal communities from buoy surface, Lake Erie, Ohio, United States - Buoy 12 MA120 | ecosystem: Environmental > Aquatic > Freshwater > Lake | place: USA: Lake Erie, Ohio...
TACCCAGGAAGCCGTGGAGGTCGGTGCCGCAGATGCCGCACCTCGAGATGGAGACGACCCCGACCGACGGGCCGGGTTCGGGGTCCGGGAACTCGACGAGCTCGAACCGCCGGTGGCCGGTCACCAAACCCGCGAGCATCAGGCGCTCCCGCCGCCGGCGTCGGCCGCAGCAGCGGCATCGGCGGCCTCGGCGGCCCGGGCCGGCTCGCACGACCAGGCGATGCCCCGTCGCAGGAGCGTGTGGAACTCGTCGAGCTCCCAGGAGCCGAGCTCGATGCGCGGCCAGTACATCCCGTTGAACGGCGGGGCCACCATGTCGTAGTGGCTCCGGCAGTGTCCGAGCGTGAAGTAGAGGACGCAGCCCTGTCCGAGCGGCCGTCGGTACATCACGAGCCGCGGCTCGTCCTCGTGCCACTCCCGCTCGGCGAAGCCCGCGCCGGTGTCACCCGACCAGCGGGTCTCCAGCAGCGGCTCCAGCTCGCCGTGGTACTCGCTCAGGTACAGCTCGTCGTTCGCGTCGAACGGCTCGATGTCGGCCACCATCGGGTCGGTCTCGGCCCCGGGCGACACGGTCACCCGGTAGGGCTCGATCGCCGGGTGCGAGAGGAACTGGCTGCCGAGCGTGTCGACGAACGTCGGGAACGCCCGCGGCGTGGTGAACGAGCCCTGACCGAGCGCCGGCGGCGGGTCGATCGCCGAGTTCGTGCCGTGCAGCGCGAACCAGCGACCGCCCCGCTCCACCCACGAGCGGAGCCGCTCCTGTGCCTGCTCGGTCGGTCGCACGTTGCACGTGTACGACACGAGCAGGTCGCACGCGTCGATGCGGTCGACGTCCTCGTAGTCACCGGAGACGGTGGTGCGGATCTCGTGATGCTCGGCGAGCAGTTGGAGCAGCTGCAGCCGGGCGTAGTCGAAGTCGTGCCACCAGCCGCCGACGACGAGGTGGGCGTCGATGCGCCGGGTCACTTCGGTCGCGTCCCGACGCTCAGAACTTGATGCGCTTGGTGTAGCCGCCGTCGATCACCAGGTTGGCGCCGGTGATCAGCGACGCGGCCGGCGACGCCAGGAACGCGATCGCGTTGGCGATCTCGCGCGGCTCGCCGAGGCGCTTGATCGGCATCTTGCCGACGATCGTGTCGTAGAAGCCGGCCATGTTCTGCTTGATGGTGTCCCAGTTGCCACCCTCGAAGAACACCGGGCCGGGCGACACGATGTTGACGCGGATGCCCTTCGACGCGACGGCCTGTGCCAGGTTGTTCGCGTAGGCGACCATGGCGGCCTTCATCGGGCCGAAGTTGCCCGGGCCGGCGAACTCCTCCTGGGCGGCGATCGACGACAGGCACACGATCGAGCCGCCACCGCCGGCCTCCATGATCGGCACCAGCACCTCCTGGGCGCGGGTCAGACCGAACACGTCGAGGTTCAGGTTGTTGACCCAGGCACCCTCGCCGCGGCCGCTCGCACCCGACACGTTGTGCACGAACACGTCGCAGCCCCCGAGCTGTTCGGCGGCCTTCGCGAGCCAGCCCTTGTAGGCGTCGGCGTCGGCCACGTCGACCCCCTCGCCGTAGACGTTGCGACCGGTCGCCTGCAGCGCAGCGACCGCCTCGGACACGTCACCGCGTGCGCAGATCGCGACGTCGCAGCCCTCCTCGGCGAGCAGCTGAGCGGTGGCGAAGCCGAGACCGCGCTTGCCGCCGGTGACGATCGCCTTCTTGCCTGCGAGACCCAGATCCATCGTGATTCCCCTCGTGTCCTTCGTGACCTCTCGGTCGGAGATCGAACTGGCGCGGAGCCTAGGGTGCCGCCGTCGGTCGATGGCGAGTCGCAGCGTTGGCCGGGGGAACGGGGACCGCTGCGGCCGCACCGGGTTCGGTCGGAGGAAGGGGCATCCATGGCAGACACGGCGATCGACGCAGTCGCACTCGTGACGGGTGCCGGGTCGGGGATCGGGCGCGCCGCCGCCGAGCTCTTCCTCGAACGTGGTGGTGCCGTGGTGGCGGTCGACCTCACCGACGAGTCGCTGGCGTGGACGGCGGACCACCCGAACGCCGTCGCGTTCCCGGGCGACGTGACCGACGACGCGAACAACGCCGCCGCGGTCGCGGCGGCCGTCGAGGCGTTCGGACGGCTCGACGCGGCGGTGCTCAACGCCGGAATGGCCGGTGGGCTCCCGTTCGAGGACCCCGATGCGCTGGCCCGGTTCGACCAGATCATCGCCGTCAACCTCCGAGCGGTGGCGAGCGGCATCCGGCACGCGGCGCCGGCGATGCGGGCGACGAGCGAGCGCGGCTCGATCGTGATCACCGCCTCCACGTCCGGCCTCGGCGGCGATCCGCGGAACTGGGCGTACAACGCCTCGAAGGCCGGCGTGATCAACCTGATGCGCGGCGCGGCGATGGACTACGGCAGCCAGGGCGTCCGCGTGAACTGTGTCGCGCCCGGGCCGGTGGAGACCGGCATGACCACCCGGCTCGTGGCGGTGCCGCAGCTGCAGCACGCGATGGCGCGACGGATCCCGCTGCAGCGATGGGGGCGGCCGCGCGAACTGGCGGAGGCGATCTGGTTCCTCGCGTCGCCCGCGGCGAGCTTCGTCCACGGCGCGGTGCTGCCGGTCGACGGCGGACTCAGCGCGAACGCCGGCCACTTCGACCTGCCCGAGCGAGCCGTCTGAGGGAACCGTCCGAGCGGGAGCACGAACTCCGCCACCGCCACGATCACCAGCACCGCCACGATCACCAGCATCTCCACGATCACCAGCATCTCCACGATCACCACTCGACACACCAGGGGGGAACCCATGAGCGACGAGAAGCTCATCAACAACTACGAAGACGTCACGGTCTACGGCCTCGACCCCGAGCGCGAGGAGCAGCTGATCGCCGAGCAGAACGAGTGCACGTTCGGCTGGGTCACGAAGGACGGCTCGCCGATGGCGGCGATCATGAGCTACTTCCGGACCGAGGACGGCACGTTCTGGATGACGGCGAGCGGCCAGCGCAAGCGCATCCCCGCCATCCGCCGCGACGCGCGTGTGGTCGTCACGGTCACCTCGACCGGTACCTCGATGCGGCCCGGCAAGACCGTGACCTACAAGGGCATCGCCACCGTGCACGACGACGAGGAGACCAAGCAGTGGTTCTACCCTCGTCTCGCGGAGCGCCTGTACTCCCAGCGCAGCCCCGAGCGCGTGGTGGAGTTCGCGAAGATGCTCGACTCGCCGCGCCGCGTCGTGGTCTCGATCGTCCCCGTGCTCCGCGTCGGCTACGACGGCGACAAGATGGGCGAGGCGACGCGCAAGGCCCGCGAGGCCGGCGTCATCTTCCAGCACGACTGAGGTCGCGACCCCGCACGCCCCGAACTCGGATCGGAGTGTCGGATCAGGGGTTCGGGTCGAGTCCGAACGGATACGGGCCGTTCACCGCGAAGATCTCGCACTCCGGCTCGGCCGGTGTGCGCCCCTGGGTGAGCACGGTGCGCTCCCACGCGACGGTGTCCCCGGGGGACACGTCGTCGACGATCACGTCCGCGCGTGCGACGAACTCGCGCCCGTCGAACACCTCGAGTTCGATCGTGTAGTCGCGCTCCGCGTCGTCGAGGTTGGTGATGGTGCCCGCCGCACGCACCGCGAGACCGTCCGCCACACACGACGTGATCTCCACGTCGTTGGGTCCCGGCTCGGCGAAGCGGGTGACCTCGCGGACGAGGTTGCCGGTCAGGATCACGCCGACGACGCACAGCGCCAGCGCGAGCGGTCCGAGCACGACACCGGACGTCGCCATGCCCTTCCCGGTGGCACGGCCGTCACGGATGCGGCTTCGGGCCACGAGGCCGAGCACGAAGGCCGCGATCGCCGCCGCGCCGCCGAACACGAAGAAGAACGGCATCCAGGAGGTCGCGAGTCCGGCGATGCCGAAGATCATGGCGAGCACCGCCATCGTGCGGGTCGGGCGGCGCGGTGCGGGTTGCCAGCCCGGCGCGGGCGTCCAGCCGTGAGGCGCGCCCGGTGACGGTGCGGAGCCGTACGGCGAGCCGCCCGACCAGCCGGCGCCGCCCGACCACCCCGTCGCCGGGGTCGGCGTCAGCGGCATCGGGTCGACGTACCGCTGCCCGTCGACCGACACGTCGGCGGTCCATGTGGTGCCGTTGTACCAGCGATGGTCGTAGCGGCCGAGCGGGTCGGGGAACCACCCGGCGCCGTGACCGGTGGGGGAAGTGCCCGACGCTCCGGATGGGGTGCCGGCGGGCGACGTGGGGGGTCCGCTCGGGTCGTTCACAGCGACGACGCTACCGGTAACGTGCCCGCCGATCGGGGGACCGGGCGGCGATCGCGGACCGGGATCGATCTCGGAAGGAGCACTCGATGCAGTGGTTCGCGAATCTCACGTCGGTGGTCGACGACCCGGCCGGCTGGGCCCGCGACCGCGAGGCCGAGGGCTACGACGGCGTGGCGTGCAGCGACCACTTCTGGATGAGCCGCCAGCACGTCACCCCGTTCCCGCACCTGTGGGTCACGCTCGCCACCATGGCGGCAGCGACCGAGCGGGCGCTGCTGCAACCGGCCTTCGCGAACAACCTCTTCCGCCACCCGGTCGAGTTCGCCCAGGCCTCCCTGTCCATGCAGGTGGTGTCCGGGGGACGATACGAGGCGGGTCTCGGAGCCGGCTGGGCCCGCGACGAGATGGACCGCACCGGGCAGCACTTCCCCGAGGGTCGCGAACGGGCCCGGCGCTTCCACGAGGCGGTGCAGATCGTTCGTGAGCTGCTCGCCGGTCGGCCCTGCACCTTCGAGGGCGAGCACTACCGGGTCGACGTTCCGGCCCTCGGTCCGCGCCCGGCTGTCGCGCCGCCGTTGGTCGCCAGCGTCGGCAGCCCGTGGACCATGCGACACGTCACCCCGCTGGTCGACCGAGTGGAGCTGAAGATGGGTCGCAGCACGCGTGGCGGTGGGCTCGACCTCGCCGCGCTCGGCAGCGTCACCCGGGACGAGGTGCAGCAGATGGTGGACACCGTTCGCGACGCCAAGCCGGACGTGCTCGTGAGCGTGCTGGTCTTCGTCGGGTGCGGCCCCGGCGCGGACGCCATGCGACAGGTGCTGGGTGACGGCTTCTACGGCCGGATGGTGGGCGAGCCCGCCGAGGTTGCCGACCACCTGCGCTCCCTCTCGGAGATGACCGCGTGCAGGTGAGCCAGTGGCTGCCCGGCTCGATGACGGCCGTGGCCCCGTACCTGACCGGCTGACGACCCGCCGGACGCGTCACCCGCCCGTGGCGGCCTCGCGCGCCCAGCGGTAGTCGCTCTTGCCGCTGGGGCTGCGGTACACCGCGTCCACCCACACCACGCGCTTCGGTGCCTTGTACGCCGCGAGCTGGGCGCGCACGTGCGCGATCACCTCGTCCTCGGTGGCCGAGGTGCCGGGTGCCCGCGACGCCACGAGCGTGACCACCTGGCCGAAGCGGTCGTCGGGGACGCCGACCGCGTTGCAGTCGAGCACGCCCGGGTGCGACCGGGCGGCGACCTCGACCTCCTCCGGGTACACCTTCTCGCCGCCGGTGTTGATGCACACCGAGCCCCGGCCGAGCAGGTGCACCGTTCCGTCGACGTCGATCGTCGCGTAGTCGCCCGGCACCGTGTAGCGCACGCCGTCGATCACGCGGAACGTGCCCTCGCTCTTCACCGAGTCCTTGTAGTAGCCCTGCGGCATCGGGCCGCTCACGGCGAGCATGCCCACCACACCCGAGCCACGTTCGGCGGGCCGGCCGGTGGTGTCGTCGATCACGACGGCGTTGGGCGGTGCCGTGAACACGGCGGTCTCCGTCGGCTCGGTGCCCGGCATCGTCATCGACAGCGCGAACGGGCCGCCCTCGCTGGCACCGATCAGGTCCATGATCATCGCGTTCGGGCAGTGGCGCTGGAACGCCCGCTTGTGTTCCGCGGACAGGGTGGCGCCGGTGCTCACGATGCGCTGCACCGAGGTGAGCCCGTAGCGACGACCCTCGGCCTCGGCGCGGTCGAGCGCGGCCACCATCGGTCGCGCGAACGCGTCGCCCACGATCGAGAGCTGGGTGGCACCGTGCTCGTCGACGAGCCGCCACAGCTCGTCCGCGTCGAACCGTCGCTCTCCGAGCAGCACCACGGTGCCACCGAGCACGAACGCCGAGATCGCGAGGAACAGCGCCGTGCCGTGCATCAGCGGTGGTGCGCACAGGTTCACCGGGCTCCGGCCCGCCGCGTTGAGCTCGGCGGCCACACGACCCACCTCGTCGGGCGTGGTCGGCAGGTCCAGCCCCATCGAGACGTACCCGGTGAACGCGAGCGCACCGAACAGGTCGACGTGACGCCACATCACGCCCTTCGGCAGGCCGGTGGTCCCGCCGGTGTACAGGAACAGCAGGTCGTCCCCGGACCGCTCGATGCGCGGCGCTGGGTCGGCGGCATCGCGCACCTCGTGGAACCACCGGGCGCCTGGGACGAGCGGTGACCCGTCGTCCACCTGCAACAGCACGCGGAGCCCCGGGAGGCGCTCCTGCAGACCGACCACGCGGTCGCCGAGCGCACCGTGGAACACGAGCACCTCGGCATCGGAGTTGTCGAGGATGTAGGCCACCTCCTCGGTGAGGTAGCGGTAGTTCACGTTCACCGGCGTGGCGCGGAGCTTGAACAGCGCGTACACGGTCTCCAGGTACTCGGTGCAGTTGTAGAGCAGTTGCGCCACCTTGCTGCCCGGCCCGACGCCGGCCTCGCCGAGCGCCCCGGCGAGCTTGGCCGCCCGCAGGTCGAGGTCGCGCCACCGCATCGTGCGATCACCCACGACCACGGCCACGTGGTCGGGTTGCGCGTCCGCGAGCGCCTCCCAGAGCGTCGCCCAGTTCTCCGACAGCTGCGTCATGCGTCCCCCAACGTCTCGACGGCGTGTGGGGCGATGGTACGCGTTGCGACCGCGGACGTGGTGAGACGAGCGCCGAACCGCTCGCCCGGCGATCCGCGGCATCACGCTGAGACTCGGACCCAGCGTGCTCGCTACCATCCGCGTATGGCGAAGCTGCTGCAGAAGATGGTCAACGGCGACGAAGGGCGACGAGCCGCCGAACCGGCGCTCACCGACCGCCACGGCGTCACGTCGTGGGGCGACCTCGATCGACGGGTGAACCGGCTGATCCACGTGCTCCGGTCGCACGGCGTGCAACCGGGGGAGCGTGTCGCGGTCCTCTCGGGCAACCGGCGTGAGGCCTTCGAGGTCATCCAGGCGGTCGCCCACAGCGGCATCCTGCTCGTCCCGATCAACTGGCACTTCGCGCCCGACGAGGTCCGCTACGTGGTCGAGAACTCGGAGTCGAAGGTGCTGTTCGTCGACCCCACGTACGGCGGCGCCGCCGACGGGATCGACCTGCCCCGCTACGACTTCGTCGACCACGACCGCGGCGGTGGGTCCACCTACGAGGACGCCCTTGCCGCTGCGTCGGACGCCGAGCCGGATGACCAGCAGATGGGCGGCGTGATGTTCTACACGTCGGGCACCACCGGTCGTCCCAAGGGCGTGAAGAACACCGCCTTCGCCGGCGGCGTGCCGCCCGAGGTGTACGAGCTCATGGCGGCCGGCATGGTGAACATCGGCTTCCCGTCCGACGGTCGCACCCTGCTGTGCGGACCGCACTACCACTCGGCGCAGTGGGCGTTCTCGTTCTTCCCCATGATCGGTGGGTCGAGCATCGTGCTCCAGGAGAAGTTCGTGCCGGAGGAGACGCTGCGGCTCATCGACGAGCACGCGATCACCAACGTGCACCTGGTGCCCACCCAGTTCGTGCGTCTGCTCCGCGCCGACGACGCGGCCAAGGCGGCGTTCTCCGGTGCCTCACTGCAACTCGTGCTCCACGGCGCGGCGCCGTGCAGCCCGCAGGTGAAGCGTCAGATGATCGAGTGGTGGGGGCCGAAGGTCACCGAGTACTACGGCGCCACCGAGGGCGGCGTGGTGAGCATGATCACGGCCGAGGAGTGGCTCCGCAAGCCCGGTTCGGTCGGCAAGCCGATGGCGACCTACCTGGTGCGCATCCAGCCCGAGGACGACGAGGGCGCCGCGGTGGGCGACACCGGGGCCGAGCCGTTCGTGCCGGGCACGATCCACATCCGCAACCTCATGGGCACCGACTTCGAGTACCTCGGCGAGCCCGAGAAGACGAAGGACGCGCATCGCCTGGAGGGCATGTTCACCCTCGGCGACATCGGCTACCTGGACGACGACGGGTACCTGTTCCTCAGCGACCGGAAGATCGACATGATCATCTCCGGCGGCGTGAACATCTACCCCGCGGAGATCGAGGGGGTGCTCGCCGGCCACCCGGCGATCGTCGACGTCGCCGTGTTCGGCATCCCTGACGAGGAGTTCGGCGAGCAGGTGAAGGCCGCGGTGCAGCTGGCGCCCGGTAGCACGTGGGACGCCGACACCGAGGCCTCGGTCGTGGCCCACGCCCGCGAGCACCTCGCGGGGTACAAGGTGCCGCGCAGCTTCGACGTCGTGGAGACGATGCCGCGCAGCGAGGCCGGCAAGCTCGTGAAGCGCCAGCTCCGCAACCCCTACTGGGAAGCCGCCGGCCGCTCGATCTGACGCGACACGGCGGGGGAGCCGGCGTCACTCGCACGTACGCTGGCGGGCGCCATGGAGATCGTGTTCATCCGCCACGGCGAACCCGAATGGGTTCGTGACGGGCTCAACGTCGACAACCCGCCGCTCACCGAACGGGGGCACCGACAGGCCGAACGGATGGCGGAGGCGCTCGCCGGCGAGCACTTCGACGAGGTGTTCTGCTCGCCGCTGCTCCGAGCCCGGCAGACGGCTGCGCCGTTGTTCGCCGCGCTCGGCCGTCCCGAGACGATCGACCCGTGGCTGGAGGAGATCCGCAACCCGATCTGGCACGGCACCCCGCAGGAGATCGCCGACCGTGCGTACACCGAGCAGCGCGAACGCGCCGCCCACGACCGCTGGCACGGTCTGGAGGGGGGCGAGTCGATGCGCGACTTCGTCGATCGGATCCACCTCGGCTGCACCCTGTTCCTCGAGGAGCGTGGAGTGTGCCGGTTGCCGAGCGACTACTCGCTCTGGGACCTCGCTCGGCCCGACCTGCGCATCGCGCTGGTGGCCCACGCCGGCACCAACTCGGTCGCGATCTGCCACCTGCTCGGCATCCCCGCGGTCCCGTGGGAGTGGGACCGCTTCGTGATCGGGCACGCCTCGATCAGCCGAGTCACCACGCTGCGGATGGGTGACGGCCACACCTTCGGGCTCACCAAGCTGAGCGACGTCGAGCACCTCGACCGCGACGATCGCACCGAGTGACGCGACCGACGCCGGCGTGGGTGCTGGTCCGGTGAACCGTAGATCCGGGGTCGCGACCTAACGTGCGGCCATGACCGACACCGACCGCTCCGCGATCGATCCCGACGCGCTGAAGCTGTTCTCGTTCCAGCTGTTCACCAAGCTCGAGGGCGCGGTGACCGCCGGCATGATCCACCTCGGCGACCAGCTCGGTCTGTTCACCGCCCTCAAGGACGCCGGCGAGCCGATCTCCACCGCCGAGCTCGCCGCCCGCACCGGGCTCGCCGAGCGGTGGGTGCGCGAATGGGCCTACAACCAGGCCGCGGCGAAGATGATCGCCGTCGTCACCGGCGAGCACGGTGAGCGGTTCACGCTCACGCCCGAGGCCGCCGCAGTGCTCGCCACCCCCGACCATCCGGCCTACGGCATGGGCATGTTCCACCGGCTACCCCAGACCATGCGCGCGTTGGAGGACATGCCTGCGAGCTTCCGTTCGGGGGTCGGTCACGACTACGACAGCCACGGGCCGCAGGGTGCGGTCGGCATCGAGCGGAGCTTCGAGCCGTGGAACCGGGCGAACCTGCTGCCGAACGTACTCCCGAAGCTCGACGGCGTGGTGGACAAGCTGCAGGCGGGCGCACACGTGGCGGACATCGGCTGCGGCGCCGGGGGAGCGGTCCTGCTCATGGCCGGCGCCTTCCCGGCGAGCCGCTTCGCCGGGTACGACATCTCGAAGTACGCGCTCGGTCGGGCGGCGCAGAAGCTCGAGGAGGCCGGCGTCACCAACGCCTCGTTCCACGACCCGCGCCAGGACCCGATCCCGTCGAACGGCACGGTCGACCTCGTCACCACGTTCGACTGCATCCACGACATGACGCACCCGCAGGAGATGATGCAGACCATCCGTCGCGCGATCCGTGACGACGGCACCTGGCTGCTCGTGGACATCAAGGCGCTCGACACGTTCGAGATGAACGCCAAGAAGAACCCGATGGCGGCGCTCATGTACGGCATCAGCGTGCTGAGCTGCATGTCGTCGGCGCTCAGCGAGCCCGACGGCGCCGGCCTCGGCACGCTCGGGCTCTCCGAGAACCGGGCCCGCGAGATGGCCGAGGCGGCCGGCTTCCGCCGCTTCCGCAAGCTCGACGTCGACCACAGCGTGAACGCGTTCTACGAGGTGCGCCCCTGACGGGTGCCGGTCCCGGCGACGGAGGTCAGAGCGTGGCGATGACGTGGAGTTCGCGCGAGTCGAACAGCCACTGACCGTGCACCCGGCGATAGGTGTCGTGGTACGTGGCGAGGATGCCGCCGCGTCCGCCGCGGGTGCGCTCGAAGCGCTCCTCGATCGTGACCCGACCGTTGGCCGTGCCCTCGTGCTCGTCCACCTCGAACAGGCACACGCCGGGTGTGTGCACGACCCACTTGAGGCCCTTCATCGCGCCGGTCCAGGTGGTGAGGATCGCGTTGCGTCCCTCGATCCACGTGCCCGGCGACAGGCTCCACCGGCCGTCGTCGGCCCACGTGGCGATCCAGGCCTCGGGATCGTTGCGGATGACCGCGTCGCTGTACTGCGCGATGAGCTGGCGCAGCGCCGACTCGGTGGCCGCCCCCGGGGCGACCGACACGCTGCGCGGACGAGGTGGCACGGCGGACGTGCTCTCGAAGTCGGCCAGCGTGAGACCGACCTCGGCCGCCGCGACGGTGCGGACGTGGTCGATCAGTTGGCGACGATCCATCATCCCGTCGTGGGCCGCGAACTGGACGGCGAGGCCGTCGACCAGCGCGGTGAGGCGGATCGCGGACGACTCGGGTGCGGCGCAGGAGAACTCACCGGACTCGACGCCGGCCGTCAGCACGCGCTGCAGCAGGTCGGTGGTCTGCTCGTCGAGCTGCTGGCTGATCTTCTTCATCATCGGGTTCCGGAGCGCCTCGCCCCACCCGTCGATCCAGAGCATCCACTCGAGGTCGTCGCTGCCCTCCGGCACCATGTTCTGGATGAGCCGGTCGAGCTGCGCCGTCGCCGTGGGAGCCGAGGCGATCTCGCCCTCCATCTCGGCGAGGTCGTTCTGGGCGTAGTGCGCGAACGCCTCGGCGAGGAGCGACTCCTTCGAGTCGAAGTGGTAGTGGATCAGGCTGCTCGAGACGTCGAGGCGCTTGGCCACGTCGCTGATGCGCGTGCCTGCGAAGCCGCGCTCGATGACCACCTGGCAGGTGACCTCGAGGATCTCGTTGCGCCGTTCTTCGACCGACTGCTTCTTCACCGGTTTTCACGCTATCGCTCGCCGTCGCGCTCCGGTGGGACACGGTCGGCTCCGGGTCGCCTAGCGTCCCGACCGAGTCGCCGTGGGGGCGGCGTCAGGGAGGAGACATCGTGGATCTCGACGACATCAAGGCCAAGGCGCAGGCGCTGTCGCCGTGGGCGCACTTCGCCACCGTCGGTGCCGACGGCAAGCCCGACGTGGTGCCCGTGCATCCCTGCTGGGAGGGCGACGTGCTGTGGACCATGGCCGGCACCACCTCGGTGAAGGCCCGCAACATCGATGCCAACCCGAACGTGGCGCTGCACTGGCAGGTCACCGAGGCGGGCGACGGCGTGGAGATCTGGGGCACCGCCACGGTGCACGCCGACCTGGAGACCAAGCGTCGCCTCTGGAACGGCGTGTTCGACTACGACCTGAACGCGTTCGCCCCCGGTGGTCCCGACGGGTCGCCCGACACCTGCTTCATCGCGGTCCATCCCGAGCGGGCCCTGTACCTCGCCACGTACGGCATGGGCGGGTCGTTCCGGTGGCAGCGCGGGGGGAACTCGTGAGCAGCATCACCCTCGCCGACGTCCAGACGGATTCGCGCCGTTACGGTCCGATCGCGTACCTCGGCACGGTGTCGCCGAGCGGCACGCCCTACACCTCGCCGGTCGCGGTGAACTGGATCGACGACGAGCTGGTGGCGTTCGTCGCCACCGCCGAGGCGAAGGTCGCGAACGTGCGGGCGAACGGACGGATGACCGCCCACTTCGCGGTGAGCGAGGCCACCAACTGGGACAGCTGCGTGCTGTGGGGTGAGACGCGGGTGATCGACACCACCGATGGTCGCCGCGCGCTGTGGGACCGCATGGGGTACGACCTGTCGCGGTTCGAGCCCGGAGGCCCCGAGGCCGACACGCACGTGTTCCTCGCGATGACGCCGGCCAAGGCCGTCATCCTCCGCTTCTACGGCATCCAGGGCCGCGAGGAGTGGCGCCGCTCATGAGCGGCCGGCTCACCTCGCGGTCGCGCTCGGTCGCCGGCCGCCGCGTCATCGTCACCGGTGCGGCGTCCGGCATGGGCCGCGCCACCGCCCACCTGTTCGCCGACGAAGGGGCCCGTGTGGCCGTCGTCGACCTCGACCCCGAACGGGTGCTCGCGGTCACGAACGAGATCCGCGACGTCCACGGTCCCGACGCCGCCACCGACGTGGTGTGCGACGTGGCCGACCACGCTGCGCTCAAGGCGCTCGTCGCCACCGTGGTCGAGCGCTTCGGTGGGATCGACGTCGTGGTCAACAACGCGGGCATCTCGCTGGTGAACTCGGCGTTCCAGGACGAGGACACCTACGAGGCCAACTGGGCACGCACCCTCGACGTGAACCTCACGGCCCACTCGCGACTCATCCGGCTCGCGCTGCCGTACCTGCGCGAGGCGCCCGACGGCGGTCGGGTGGTGAACATCGCGTCCACCGAGGCGATCGTGGTGACCGCCGGTCTGGCCGCCTACGCCGCCACCAAGGCCGGCGTCGTCGGGCTCACGAAGAGCTTCGCGGTCGAACTCGGCCGCCACGGTGTCACGGTGAACTGCATCTGCCCGGGCCCGATCAACACCGGCATGACCTCCGGCATCGACGACGAGGCGAAGCAGGTGTACGCGAAGCGGCGGGTGCCGCTCCGTCGCTACGGCGACCCGGAGGAGGTCGCCCAGATGACGCTCAGCTGCTGCCTCCCGGCGGCGAGCTTCCTCAACGGCGCCGTGATCCCCGTCGACGGTGGCATGAGCATCCGCCACACCTGAGCCGGACGACCCGGAACACGACGCGCCGGGAACATCGCGCTGGTCCCTGGCGCGGTCAGGGCGCGTACGGGTCGAGGATGCCGCGCAACCCGCTGACGTGGTCGCCGAACGCGAGCTGTTCGAGGATCCCGAGCCCGTGCTCCACCGTGCCGTCGGCGCGGGTGAGCGTCGCGCGGCACATCGCCTGGACGTGCACGTGCTCTCGGGCGCACGGGGTGTCGACGGGGGAGGTGATCCGCTCGCCGCCCACCACGAGCTCGCCCTTCCAGTACCCGTGCCCGAACTCCGGGTTGCCGTAGCCGATCCCGCGCATGTGGAACTCGTACATCGGCTCGAGTCGCACCGTGTCGACCGATCCGTCCCAGTGCACGAGGTCGTACTCGAACCAGGCCGCCCAGCGCGTGCCCGGACGCCACTCGCCGCGCCACTCGACCGTGCGGCTCGACACCGCCTCGGACTCGCCGACCGGGGCGACGGCACCCACCTCGTGCCAGCGACGACCGTCGGCGAACTCGTTCACGTCGAAGTGGGTGGAGCACGACGGGAAGTTCACCGGCGCCCACAGCCAGAAGAACTGCGGCCAGCCGGTCGGCGCCCCCTGCGGGGCGGGTTCGCCCACGGGTCGGATCCCCCACGAGCGGTCACGCGAACCGAGGACGTCGGTGGGGTCGACAGCGATGCGTTCACCGTCCACCTCGAGCCACCCGTGCCACGACCCGAACTGGGTGAGACGGGTGTAGTCCATGAAGGTGCGGTTGCCCGTGCGCTGGAAGAAGTGCGGCTCCTCGATCACGGGCGACCGTCGCGTGAAGGTGAGGTCCGCCCGGAGGCCCTGGTCGGGCGCGTCGACGAGCACCTGGAGCACCTGGAGCGGCTCGATCACGCGCACCTCGATCGGTCCGAGTCGCGTGGCGTCGCGACGGTCGGCGGGTGCCCGCTGCGACACGAACACGGATGCCTGCTCGCGCGTGCTGCCGTCGCCGGTGGGTCGCACCACGCAGAACGCGGCGTCCGCGACGTGGCGGTTCGGGTACAGGCCCATCGCCGTGGCGAAGTACAGCGAGCCGTCGGACGAGTAGCCGTTGAAGAAGTAGCGGTCGTACTGGTTGACGTCGCCGCTCGCGGAGTTGGCGATCGGCACGGACGCCTGGTGGATCGGGTAGTCGTCGAAGCTCGTGAGCACGGACGTGACCGTAGCCACCCCGGTCGTGCCCTCACGGAGTGGGCACGGCCGCGGCCCGCCTCCTACGCTGGCGCCCGTGAGCACGATCGGGCGTTGGCGTCTGTCCCCCGAGCGCTACCGGGTGATCTGCATGTTCGCCCTCGGCCTGCTCGGCATCATCGTCGTCTCGGGGGCCGCCGTGCGGCTCACCGGATCGGGCCTCGGGTGCACCGACTGGCCGAACTGCAACAACGAGCGGCTCATCGACGTGTCGTCCACGCACGCCGCGATCGAGCAGATCAACCGCCTGTTCACCGGTCTGGTGGCGCTGGGCGTGGTGCTGGCGGTGCTCGGGTCGAGGTGGCGCACGCCCCGTCGTCGCGACCTCACGCTGCTGTCGTGGGGACTCGTGGCCGGTGTGGTCGGCCAGGTGATCCTCGGCGGCATCACCGTGCTCGTCGACCTGCACCCGGCAGCCGTGCAGGCGCACTTCCTGCTGTCGATGGTGCTCATCGCGAACGCCGTGTCGCTCGTGTACCGCGCCGGTCTGCCGGACCGCCGCCGAGTCCCGCGTGTGGCCCTCGACCTCCGTCGCCACGTGTGGCTGGTGGCGGTCGCCACGTCGATAGCGATCGTGCTGGGCACGATCGTGACGGGTTCCGGCCCGCACGCGGGGGACGAGAAGGCGCGTCGCTTCGGCTTCGACATCGGACGGACCGTGCAGGCGCACAGCATCTCGGTGTGGATCACCGTGGCGCTGGTGGTGGCGCTGATGTGGCGGCTCCGGAACCGTGCCGCCGACCGCGCGGTGCTCGACGGGCCGCTCGTCGGCTGGATCTGCGTGGCGTTCCTGCAGGGTGCCGTGGGCTACCTGCAGTACTTCACCGGCATCCCACCGGCGATCGTCGGCATCCACATCGCGCTGGCCACCATCCTGTGGGGCATCACGGTGTGGACGATCGAGACCATGCGGACCACTCCCGCCGAAGCGGGCTCGATCGAGGCGGGCTCAGACGAGGGCCTGGACGAACTCGGACGTCTTGTCGATGATGGTGCTGAAGAAGCCACCGACGTCGCCGACGAAGTCGCTGAACGCGCCCGCTGACGCCGACGGGTTCTGCCAGAACGAGATCACGAGAAACATCGCGATCACCGTCACGAGCATCTTCTTCACGGTGGGAAATGTCACGGGTGTGCCTCCGACTGGCCGCTCGAGCCGACTCGCCACCGGAGGCCGGTGTCGGGGGTCGGCGAACGAGCAGTGAGCACTCCGCTTGGGGGCGAAGGCTAGCAGGTCTCCGGCTCAGAGCAACGGCTGGAGCGCGCGGATCGCGTCGCGACACTCACGGACCGTGGAGTGGAGGATGTCCTCGGCGGTGCGGACGGCGTCGATGCGGCCGGCCACCTGACCGGTCAGCGCGAGTGACGCCTCCATGTCGCCGCCGAAGTACAGGTCCATCGCGGTGCCGAACTCGGCCATCGAGACGTTCTCCTCGCGCTCGAGCCGCTCGCTGCGCGCCGTCCGCAGCGCGCGCAGGCCCGGCCGGGAGAAGCGGTTGAGGAACACCGTGTCGGTCTCCGCCGCCCGGACGATCGCGTCCTTCCAGTTCTGGTGCACCGGCGACTCGGCCGCGCTCACCATCCGCGTGCCCATCTGCACGCCGTCGGCGCCGAGGGCGAGCGCAGCGGCCATCGACACGCCGTCGGTGATGCCGCCCGCGGCCACGATCGGCACGTCCACGCGCGACCGCACCAGCGGGAGCAGCACCATCGACGACACGTCGCGTGGGTTCTTGAACCCGCCGCCCTCGCCGCCTTCGACGACGAGTCCGTCCACACCGGCGTCGACGGCCTTGAGCGCCGCTGCGAGGGTCGGCACGACGTGGAACACGGTGAGCCCGGCCTCCTTCAGCTGCGAGGTGTACTTCGTGGGGTCGCCGGCCGACGTGGTGACGAACTGGACGCCCTGCTCGACGACGAACTCGACGATCGCCGGGTCGCGCACGAACGCCTGGGCGATGTTCACGCCGAACGGCCGGTCGGTGAGCTCTCGCATCGCGACGATCTCGCGCCGCACGGCGTCGAGCTCGCCCGACGACGTCTCGATGATCCCGAGGCCACCGGCCCGGCACACGGCCGACGCCAGCTGCGATCGGGCGATCCAGCCCATCGGCGCCTGCACGATCGGGTAGTCGATCCCCAGCATCTCGGACACGCGGGTGCGCAGGGGAGCGGGGCGGTCGGTGGTCGCGTCGGTCATGGGCCGACCGTAGTCATCGTGACCGGCGGTCGATCGGATCGTGATCGGCGGGCGGACATCCGATCGGCCCGATCGACCCGGACGGACGGCCCCACGCGCTCAGACGGTTCCCTGACGATCCCTTGAGCCGCGGCGCCCTGCCACCTAGAGTGCCGCCCGATGACGGGGCCGGTCCGGGGGAGTGACGTGCAGATGACGGATCGGTGGCGACTCCACCGTCGCCGCGTGCGCGTGGTGCAGATGATGATCGGACTGCTGGTCGGGCTCGCAGCGCTGGCCGGCCTCGCCGCTCCCGCCTCGGCAGACGGGGAGGCCATCCGGGTCCAGGTGAAGGATCAGCAGCGCACCGCTGACGGCAAGACGGACAACCAGCCGGTGCCGGGCGTGACCGTCACCGTGGTCGACGCCACCGGTGCCGAGGTCGGCAGCGGTGTCACCGACGACAAGGGTGTCGTGGTGATCCCGGTGCCGGGCAAGGCCGACTACACGGTGCGCATCGACGAGAGCACCCTGCCCGACGGGAAGGCACTGTCCGAGCAGACGCCGGCGGAGCAACCGATCGCAGCGGACTCGTTCATCACCGCCACCCGCACCGTGAACTTCTTCACCGGCGAGAGCCAGCGCACCGAGACCGGGACGGCGGAGCGGTGGTTGCAGCGCCTCTCGGACGGCATCCGCCTCGGCCTGATCATCGCGATGTGCTCCGTGGGCCTGTCACTGATCTTCGGCACCACGGGCCTCACCAACTTCGCCCACGGTGAGATGGTCACCTTCGGTGCGATGGTCGCCTACCTGTTCAACACGATGGGCGTCCACATCCTGCTCGCCACCCCCATCGCCGTGGTGGCCGGAGGGTTGCTCGGGTACAGCAGCGACCGCTGGGGGTTCGCCAAGCTCCGCGCCCGCGGCGTCGGCCTCATCACCCAGATGGTGATCACGCTCGGCATCTCGATCGCCGCGAAGAACTTCTTCCTCTGGCGCTTCGGCGGCCGCAACCAGCCGTACGAGAACTACACCAACCAGGTGGGCATCGAGATCGGCCCGATCACGATCACCCCGCGAGACCTCATCACCGCCATCTTGTCGGCGTTGGTCCTGGTGGCAGTGGCGCTCACCCTGCAGTACAGCCGGCTCGGCAAGGCCACCCGAGCGGTCAGCGACAACGCCGACCTCGCGTCGTCCACCGGCATCGACTCGTCGAAGGTCATCCGTCTGATCTGGATCGCCGGCGGTGCGCTGGCGGCCCTGGGCGGCGTCTTCCGCGGTCTCGACGAAGAGGTGTCCTGGGACCTCGGCACGATCCTGCTGTTCCTGATGTTCGCCGGCATCACGCTCGGCGGTCTCGGGAGCGCCTACGGCGCCCTCGTCGGCGGGTTCGTGATCGGTGTGCTCGTGGAGATGTCGGTGCTGTTCGGCGTGCCCACCGAACTGAAGGCGGCACCCGCACTGGTGGTGCTGATCTTGATCCTGCTCGTCCGGCCACAGGGCATCCTCGGACGATCGCAACGAGTGGGCTGACGGGAGACACCCAGATGGACATCGGCTTCGTCCTCACACAGACCGTCCTCACCTTCATCGGCTTCCAGGCGTGCTATTTCGCGATCGCCGCCATCGGCCTCAACGTGCAGTTCGGGTTCACCGGTCTGCTCAACTTCGGCCAGGCGGCGTTCATGGCGGCGGGTGCCTACGGCATGGCGCAGACGGTCCCCATCTTCGAGATCTCGCTGTGGTGGGGCATGTTCATCGGCATCGCCTACGCGCTGTTCCTGGGTCTGCTGATGGGTGTGCCCACGCTGCGGCTCCGCGCGGACTACCTGGCGATCGTGACGATCGCATCGGCCGAGATCGTCCGGCTCGTGGTGCGCTCGGTGGAGTTCCAGGACACCTTCGGCGCCACGGACGGTCTGATCGGGTACGCCGAGTCCTTCCAGCAGGTCGGCGTCGACCTGGGGCTGAACTCCACCACCGACTACGGCTTCTGGATCTTCACCTTCAGCGGCCGGGACCTGTGGCGGCTCATCGTGGGATGGTCGCTCGTGGCGGTCTTCGCCCTCATCGTCTGGTCGCTGATGCGCAGCCCGTGGGGTCGTGTGCTGAAGGCGATCCGCGAGGACGAGGACGCCGTGCGCAGCCTCGGCAAGAGCGTGTACTCGTACAAGCTCCAGTCGCTCCTCCTCGGCGGCACCATCGGTGCGTTCGGCGGCATGTACTTCGCCGTCGGCCAGGCGGCGGTGCAGCCCGACGTGTTCAGCCGCGACCTCACGTTCTTCGTGCTCACGGGTCTGGTCATCGGCGGCGTCGCCAAGGTCACCGGGTCGATCATCGGTCCGATGATCTTCTGGGGGATCTACGCCTTCCTCGACTCGCTGCTGCGTGAGCTGGTCGACAAGCCCGTTCGCATCGGTGACTTCACGCTCATCCAGTCGACCGACATCGGCGCCGTCGTCTACATGGTGATGGGCAGCGGACTGGTCGCGCTGATGGTCGTCCGACCGCAGGGCATCTTCGGGAACCGGAAGGAGATGGCGTTCGATGGACGATGACATGTCGCTCACCGACACCAGCGGCGCCGCCGACGGGATCGAGGGCACCGTGGACACCACCGCCGAGCGCGTGTACTCCGAGTTCGCCGCGAAGGCGCGAGCCGCCCTCAGCGGTGTCGCCCCCGAGCCGGGCGCACCCAAGCCCGACCCGATCCTCGTGGCCAACGGTGTGCGCCGCGCCTTCGGTGGCATCGTCGCTGTCGACGTCGACCACATCGAGGTGCAGCGCGGCTCGATCACCGCGCTCATCGGACCCAATGGCGCCGGCAAGACCACCTTCTTCAACCTGCTGACGGGCTTCGACAGCCCGGACACCGGCACATGGCGATTCGACGGCGCCGACATGGGGGGCGTCGCCCCGCACCGCATGGCGTCGCGTGGCATGGTGCGCACCTTCCAGCTCACCAAGAGCCTCACGAAGATGTCCGTCATCGAGAACATGAAGCTCGGCGCGACCGGTCAGAAGGGCGAGAAGTGGTGGAACGGCCTGTTCCCCGCGACGTGGCGGCGCCAGGAGGCCGAGATCGAGGCACGCGCCGACGAACTGCTGAAGCGGTTCCGGCTCGACCACATGCGTGACGAGTACGCCGGGGCCCTCTCCGGCGGCCAGCGCAAGCTGCTCGAGATGGCCCGAGCGCTCATGACGAACCCGACCCTGGTGATGCTCGACGAGCCGATGGCCGGCGTGAACCCGGCGCTGAAGCAGAGCCTCAACGCTCACGTGCGCGGGCTGCGCGACGAGGGCATGACGGTGCTGTTCGTCGAGCACGACATGGACATGGTGCACGACATCTCCGACTGGGTGATCGTGATGGCGGAGGGCCAGGTGATCGCCGAGGGCACGCCCGACGACATCTCCTCGAACACCGCCGTCATCGACGCCTACCTCGGGACGCACCAGGGCCGCAGCCTCCTGGAGGACGAATGAGCACGACCGACGCCGCTGGCGCCACCGCCGCACCGGTGCTCGAGGCCGAGCAGGTGATCGCGGGCTACATCCCCGAGGTGAACATCCTCAACGGGTGCAACCTCACCGTCGGCCCCGGCGAGTTCGTGGGCATCATCGGCCCCAACGGCGCCGGC
>Ga0315904_10004306_pt1 | contig 20399 bp, 12 predicted proteins | sample LakEriMetagenome_6_FD_203529 | JGI IMG/M metagenome (GOLD analysis project Ga0315904, IMG submission 203529) | Freshwater fungal communities from buoy surface, Lake Erie, Ohio, United States - Buoy 12 MA120 | ecosystem: Environmental > Aquatic > Freshwater > Lake | place: USA: Lake Erie, Ohio...
CGGCCGTTTCAACTCGAAATTTTCCGGACTGGGTATTACGGTGGCGCGGGGGCACGGTTGATGTCCAAGGTCGGTCCGATCGAGGGCAAGACACAGGCGACACCGGAGCTCGGTGAAAAAAATCTCAACGAATGCCGGTGGGAATCGAGTCACCGTCTGACGATACCCAACGATTGGGTATCGGGTGTGTATCTTGGACGTTTGACTACGATTCCCGAATCGGACCAGGAGCCTTATTGGCAAAGCTATGTGATCTTTGTCGTGACTGACGATCGGCCTTGCGATGTTCTGTTTCAATGTTCGGACAATACTTGGCAGGCTTACAATACCTGGCCGAGCAAGTACTCGGTCTACACCCATCCGAAGGGGAATCAAGGGCCGTGGGCTGACGTGAGCTTTGATCGCCCTTATGGACGCGAGGCGCAGTTTGATAGTGTGGTCAACGATCCGCTGACGCAAGGCTCGGGGGAGTATTTACCGCTTGAGTTTCCGCTGGCGTTTTGGCTTGAGCAGCACGGCTATGATGTTTCGTACTGTTGCAACAGCGATATGCTGACACCGGACCGGGGGCTCAAGGCGAAAGCCTTTATCAGTGTAGGGCATGACGAGTACTGGGATATTCGCCAATTCCGATCGGTCGAGACGATGCGGGATCAGGGGGTCAGCTTGCTGTTTCTCTCTGGCAACAGTGTTTGTTGGGTGTCGCCGTTTCGCGACGGTTTTGATGGGCGTCGAAACCGCATTTTTTATCGGGGTGGGCCATATGGGGCCGACCGACCGATCGCCGAGGCGCGGGCCAAGGAGCACGGTCCGTTTCCTGAGCGAGGGCCAGACGAGGGTTTTTTGATGGGAGCTAGGAATGTCGAGCCGGTCAACGGTGGTGGGGATTGGATATGTACGATGCCTGAACATTGGATTTTTCGCGGGACCGGGATCCAGCAAGGCGAGTCGATTCCGGGATTGATCGGTTGGGAGTATCACGGGGACCCGGCCGAAATTCCGGGGCTTGCGGTCGTCGGGACCGGAAAGGCTTGGGTTTCAGGCCAGACGCCTCAAACCTGGACCGCTACGGTGTATGAGGGTCCCAAGGGGAACGTCGTGTTCAATGCATCGAGTATCTTTTGGGCTCAGGGACTTTCGGATCCACCGGGCCATACGTTGCCATGGTCCCATTGGAGCAGGCCACACGGCCCGGATGCCCGTGTTCAGGGGATTACCAAGAACGTGCTCGAGCGAGCGATTGGGGAACGTTAGGGACGGCCGCTAGGATCGGCCGACTTGCGCCATAGAGATTTGTTGGGCATTTCTCAGTTGACTCAGAGTTTCCAGTTTCGCTAATCTACCAACGCTTCGCTTGGCTTAGGACGAGAAATGGATTTTCGTCTGAGGAATTCGCCTGACAATCTATCCTTAATCGCACTTATGTCAAAGGATTCGACATGACCGCTTTTGGGCAATCGTTTATTGGCACCGTCGGCTCGGTCGCCTCGTATGTAATCGCCGATACCATGACGCTTTTGCGTCAGTCGTTTCCGAAAACTGTTCGGATTGAAACGACTAACCACTGCCAGGCCGACTGCGTGTTTTGCCCCCGATCGACGATCGGCCGTGCGAAGGCCAACATGAAGCAGGATGTTTTCGAAGCGGTCGTCAAGCAGTGTGTTGAGGGTGGCACACGTTTGGTTCATTTGCACGGTTATGGCGAGCCTCTGATCGATAAGCAATTGGCTGATCGGATCAAGTACTGCAAGGATCAAGGGATCCCGCGTGTGAAGATTTTCACCAATGGGGATTTGCTCAAGGGGGATCTTGCCAAGCGGATCCTTCACAGTGGGCTCGATGAGGTCAAAATCAGCATCGACGGGTCGGACTCCCAGGAGTTCAACAAGCTCCGTATCGGATTGGACCACTCGAAGGTTGTCGAGAACGTCAAAGCCTTTCGCAAACTGCGGGATGAGGCCAAGATGAAGACTCCGATTATCGTCGCTGCAACGTGCCAAACCTCGAATCGCAAACAGACCGAGGAGATGCTCGACGGAGTGGTCGATCACATCGACTTTACCCATATCCACAATTGGGGCGGCGCACTGGGCGATGCCGAGCAACAACGGGTTCGCAAGCCATGCGATCGCCTATGGCGCACGATGACGGTTTTGGTCAATGGCGATGTGGCCTTGTGCTGCTTGGACTACAGCGCCAAAGAGGTACTTGGAAACGTCATGGACGCACCTATGCTCGATATCTGGAACAACGCTCGCTACAACGAACTACGCAAGCTCCATCGCGAGAGCCGTCAAAGCGAGATTCCATTGTGCAGCAATTGCACGAAGTGCTTTTTTTAATCTGCGAATTGACTCAACAGCCGATGATGGCCAATCCAAAAGCCGGTCCTTTATTGAAAAAGCCGTCAATGAACAATCGATCCGATCCCGAGCGAATCCTGATTGTCCGGCTCTCGGCCGTCGGGGATACGATCCTAACGCTGCCGGTCCTGTGCGCGCTCCGAGACCGTTTCCCGGCATCGAAGATCGCTTGGGTGGTTGGAAAAGGAGCCTCCGATTTGCTTCGGGGGCATCAGGACCTCGACGAGCTGTTTGTTTTATCCAAGGATCAGACGGCATCGCCGAGGGCTTATTGGAAGTTCCTTCAATCGATCCGTCGGTGGAAGCCCGACACGGTGATCGAAGCGCAGGGGTTGACCAAGAGCGCCTTGATTGCAAGGTACTCGGGAGCTGCCTGTAGGATTGGATTGAGCTGCTCAGAATTCGAGGGCCGAGAGTTCAGCACTTGGCTCAACAATCATTTGGTCAAGCCCGAGCATGACCAGGTGGTTCTCCGAGGGCTCGAACTACTCAAGCCCTTGGGCATCGACGCTCCGGCGGTCGAGTACCGAGTTCCCAGAGATATTCAGGCCATCGCGACTGTCGATGCACAATTCCGTGAGCTAGGCGTTGCGGAGCATTGGGGGATGATCAATGTCGGTGCGGGGTGGCCGTCGAAGATTTGGCCGGCCGAGCGGTACGCAGCGGTCGCTAGGCATCTTGGGGAACGTTGGGGATTGCAATCCTGGATCGCTTGGGGAGGCCAGGAGGAAGGCAAGATCGCTCAAGCGGTCGTCGCGGCATCGGATTCCTGGGCTAGGATGATGCCCCCGACGAACCTGCTGGAGTTGGCCGAGTGGATCCGCCGCGCGAGGATTTTTGTTGGATCCGACACCGGACCGATGCATTTGTCGGTGGCCTTAAACACCCCGACCGTTGCGCTCATTGGCCCGATGCCCGTCGAGCGGGTCGGACCTTTGGGGGCTTTGCATCGGAGCGTTCAGAGAGACAGGCTCAGCGAGCAAGAGCGTTCGAATCGCAAATCGGACCATCGCCCCATGCTCTCGATCCAAGTCGACGACGTGACGGAGGCTTGCGATAGCTTAGCGAGCCAGGGTGCGGTTGCGGATCGATCGGCCTACTGCGGCGGTCCGCACCGGGCCGGTCCGCTCCGGGCCGATCCGCACCGGTTGCGTGCTGCTTAGTGCAGTCGCGTTGTCTGTCGGTTACAATTCGGTTTTGGCGTCCATCTGCTGGACCCACTCGATTCGGTTCTGTTCTAGTGAATCTACCCCTGGAAATTGTCTTATGAAACGTCGATTTGCTTTGGTTCTCGTTGCGCTGAGCCTGAGTCCCTTGGGTGCTTTGTCGGCCAACGATTGGGTTCAATGGCGAGGCCCGAATCGCGATGGGATCGCCAAGGAGTCGGGGTTGATGGATCAATGGCCCGAGCAGGGTCCAGCGGTTGCTTACAGGACCAAGGGATTGGGGTCGGGGATGGCAAGTCTTGCAATTCATGCGGGGCTGCTCTACACGATCGGCAACATCGATGGGAAAACCAATTTGATCTGTCGCAATGCGGGGGATGGAGCCGAAGTTTGGGCGACCCCGTTTACCGATGACAAGGGAGCGGCCAATGGAACGCCGACGATCGATCCAGAGACTGGTTTGGTTTATGCCATGAGCTTCGATGGCGTCATGGTCTGCTGCGATGCCAAGACCGGCAAGGTAGCTTGGAAGAAGAGTTTCACAGGAGACTTCGGGGGCAAGATGGAGTCGGGTTGGGGGTACAGCGAATCCCCGTTGATCGATGGAGACAAACTGCTCTGCACGCCGGGGGCGTCCAAGGCGATGGTCGTAGCGTTGAGGAAGAAGACCGGAGATTTGATTTGGGCAGGCAAAGCGCCCGAGGGCAAATTGCGGGGCAACGACGGCGCGGGTTATTCCTCGATTGTGATCTCCAACGCTGCGGGGCGCAAGCAGTATGTTCAACTCGTTGGGCATGGGATCGTCAGCTACGATGCCGAGACAGGCGATTTGCTTTGGAACTACGATCGGGTGGCCAATACGACTGCCAACATTCCAACCCCGCTTGTCAGTGGAAACTATGTCTTTTGCTCGACCGGTTATGGAGATGGAGGTACGGCCCTGCTGGAGATTTCGCCCAAGGCGAATCGATCTTTGGGTGTCAAAGAGGTTTACTATAAGTCCTCCAAGGAGTTGCAGAACCACCATGGTGGGATGATCATGATCGGCGATCATGTGTACATGGGTCACGGTCATAACAACGGCTTTCCGGCTTGTGTCGAGTGGAAGACCGGTAAGGATCTTTGGGACAAAGGACGCGGAGCCGGGGGCGGTTCGGCTGCGATCGTCGCTGCCGACAAGAAGCTTTTTTTTAGGTATCAAGATGGCATAATGGCCATGATCGACACCGATACCAATGCGTACAAGTTGCTGGGTAAGTTTAAGCTTGCGACACACAATGGCGAGAGTTGGCCGCATCCGGTGATCGTCGATGGCAACCTTTACATTCGAGACCAAGATGAGTTGATCGTCTACAAGATCAGCAAGTAGGATTTCAGTCTCCGGTGGCTTATGCACACCGGCAGGGAGGTTTCGCCCGCCGGGCTGAAGGCAGGATGCTGGCGCATCGGGAATGTGTGAGCTGAAGACGAATAAAGGCCTTGGACCAATACCATCTAAAAGACTAGAAGAACCGTTTTTACGGCGCGATACGCAGCCAAAGGTGGGGTTGTTTGGTGCTAGCTGCGTTTGCCAATTGCTTTTCGTTGCGGCCCTGAGTCTCGACTTCGATCCAGACAGGGCCGGCCCAAGCCGCAGCGGCTGAGCCATCGGCTTTGGGAGTTGCGGTCACTTTCAAGACGACTTTTTTTTCGCTCTCTTCTTTTGCTTTGGAGATTGCAGGTTCGCAGGTGTATTCGGGTCCAAGTCCGACCAGCCGCACCGTGGCTTCGTCGATGCAGCCGTGTGTCCGCTCTAGGGTCACTTCGATTTCCGTTGGCTTGTCGGGTTTGCCTTGGATGATGTCATTGGCAAGCGAACCTAGGACCAAGGGAGCCTCGTTTTCGAGTTCCAGGCGGTATCGATACGTGGGGCCAAAGCGACCGTGCAGATCCCGCAGAGCGATTCGATAGACGCCGGCGGTTTTCATTTGGCCAACAAGGACCGGGTCCTTAATCTCGCCTGATTCACCTTGTTTGCCAAGGGACTTGTTGGCTCCGTCGAGAACCTCGATCACTGGATCGAGTGGCGAGCCTAGCGATTCGGCCATGGCTGAGATTTTCCAGAACCCCGGTGTTGTGGTTTCGATTTGCAGGACGTCTTCGTCGCGTGGCGATTCGAGGGTTCCGTAAAACAAGTAGCTGCGTTGGTTTTCCACCAGGGGCACCGCAGTGGGCATGTCGCGTTGGCTCGGTTCGCCGATGGGGGTGGCTTGGGATTGGAAGCCTAGTGCTAAATCATCGACATCGCCGATGAGGCATTCGATGCGGTAGAGGTATTTGTCACCACCAGCGTATCCGATGGTGCTGTCGGGGGCTTCAGGGAAAGCGTAGATGCGGATCGAGAAGAGACCATCGCGGGGTGCGATGAAGACAATTCGAGGGTCGAGCCCGAGGGAATCGAGGTTTTGAGCGAGAATATTCCCTCGCTGGTCGACGATCTCGAGGCAAGCATCCATTGGGGATTTGAGTGATCGATTCGCGTCGACGCTTGCGACGAGCCGTTGGCCTTTGTTCAGTTTGACTTGATAGTGATCGACGTCTCCGGATTTCTGGAGTAGCCCGTAGATATCCACCGGTAGCGCATCGATCGTTTGGGGTTTTGCAAACGCGTCGTTGGGTTCGGTTTCAAGGACACCGGGTAGATCGCTCACAAGAAATCGCATCAGAGGCGAGACGCTTTCGGGGGAGTGCAAGCGGACCCAATGGAGTCCGAGTTTTGCATCGGCAGGGATGTTTGCGGTAATCTTTCCGGGGGTTTCACTGGCTGCCCACTGGATCGGTGGCGTTTGAGTCGGTTCGGTCCAGATCGCCACGGGCCATTTCTCGAACTTACCGGGCAGTTCGATGGTGACCGTTGAGTTGCGTTGCGAGCCGCTCGGGAGCAGTCGAGCCGTGTCGAGGTTTTGCGCGAGGGCTTGGGCGTCGAGGCCGGATCCGACGGCCAGGAGACAGAGCAGCTTGGTACCGATCCATGGACCAACACCGATCCTAGAGTGGTGGGGTTGGTGGTAGGGCATCGGCTACATGAGTTCTTTGATAGGGGTCGGATCGCTGACCAAGTGCGTCGGTCGTCCGGAGGGGGTGTAATAGACTTTATCTGGGTCGATGCCCATTTTGAGATAGACCGTCGAGACAAAGTTTTCTGGGGAGAGGATCCGTTCGCATGCCGAGTGGCCTTGGCGATCGGTCGCGCCGATGACTTGTCCACCTGGTGTACCTCCGCCGGCAAAGAGGATCGACATGGCGTTGGCCCAGTGGTCCCGTCCCGCTTTGGCTTGTCCTGGCAGCGTGCTTATTTTTGGGGTGCGACCGAATTCCCCTAGGGCGATGACCATGGTGGTTTCGAGCAGTCCGCGTTGATCGAGGTCGTTGATCAGAGCAGCGACGGTTTGATCCCAGGACGGCAGGCGTGTTTTCAGAGCGCCAAAGAGGTCCGAGTGGTGATCCCATCCACCGTCGTATAGGGTGACGAAAGGCACGCCTGCCTCGACGAGTCGTCGGGCGAGCAGAGCGCGTTGTCCGAAGCTGTTTCGGCCGTAGGCATCGCGAGTCGCATCGGACTCGGTTTGGATATCGAACGCTTTTTGGGCTTCTGGCGTTGTGATCAGTTCGATTCCTTGTTGGAAGAACTCATCGACGGCCACGACCGGGTCGGCTGTTGCAGGATCGCTGAAGCGTGGGAGTCGATCGACAAGGTGGCGTAGGTCTCGTCGGGCCCCGAAGCGATCGTCGGTAATCCCGCTAGGGAGTTCGACATCACGGACGCGGAAGTGTTTGTTGTTGGGATCCCCGCCGACGACAAACGGGGCGTATTTTGCGCCTAAGAAATTGGGGCCACCCGAGCGGGACATGCTCGGCATGGAAAAGTAGGGGGGCAACCCGTGGGGAGCTGGGCGTTCTTTGGCAGCGACCGAACCGAGGCTTGGGTGAAAGCTGACAAAAGCGCCGCAACCGACTGGGATTCGCGGAGGTGCACCGGTCATCATGTAGTGGTTGCCTGCACCGTGGTTGCCTTGGTTGTGGCAGACGGAGCGTACGATGGCGTATTTGTTGGCGATGCTTGCGAGTTGTGGCAAGTGTTCGCAGATTTGGATGCCTGAGACGTTGGTTTGGATGGGTTGGAATTCACCGCGAATTTCGACGGGAGCTTCGGGCTTTGGGTCGAAGGTTTCGAAGTGGGTTGGCCCACCATCCATCCAAATCAAGATACAGCTTGATGGCTTTTTGTTCGCAGGGAGGCTCGCGGCGCAGGTTTCTCGCAGTTGCAAGAGGTTCGCGAAGCTACCGCCAGCGAGTCCCGCGACACCCAATTGGAGCCAATGACGTCGGAGCATGATTCAATCCTTGTGAGTGAATTCCGGAGAGTTGAGCATCGACCAGAGGATATCTTCGACCAGTTTTCTTCGATCATTGTTGGGTTTTCCGAATTCGCTTGCTAGATCGGAGAGTTCGGAAGCTTCGGGAAAACGGGAAAAGATTGCCAAATAGAGTTCTTCGAGGATTTTCTCAGGGGGCATTTCGGAGCTGGCTAGACGTTTGGCACGGCCGTTTTCGTCGGCGATTTTCGAGGCGATCGCAGGAGCGTTCATCAGATGGAGGGCTTGGACGACGGTCGATTCGGGGATCCGTTCGCAGGGTGGATCTTGGTTAGGGTCAGGACGGCCGAAAGCATCGAGAAGTTCCGATTCGGTGCGAACGGTCCAGAGTTGCATCGCGCGGGTACCGTTAGGCGAGCCGGAGTAAGGTTGGGTTGTTTCGGTGATATCGCAGATCGCATCGGCGAGGACTTCGGCGCGAAGTCTTTGGCGGTAGTGGCGCGAGAAGTTTCGGTGATCGCCACGGTTCGTTTCGTTCGGTTCTGAGGCGAGCGCATAGGTATGGGACTGAAGGATCGTCTTGAGGAGTTCTTTTTGGTTGAAACCGATGCTGCGAAAATGCGTGGCGAGCTGATCTAGGAGTTGAGGGTTGCTCGGAGGGTTGGTCGCACGGAGATCATCGACAGGGTCGACGATACCCACACCGAAAAGTTCCGCCCAAACGCGATTGACAGCGACGTGCGCGAACGTGGGATTGGATTCGCTGACCATCCAGTCGACGAGTTTTTCCCGGGGGTCATCCCCTTCGGAAATGGGAACTTCAGAGCCGCGTAGGATTTTTGGGGTAAGGGCTTTGCCTGTCAGGGGGTGTTTGACATCGCCGCTGGATTTCACCAGGACGGTTTCTTCTCCGCCGGATATGGGGGGAGACAGGCCGGTGCCCTTGAATCCGACTCGGGAAAAGAATGCTGCAAAGGAGTAGAAGTCATGTTGGCCATAGACTTCAAAGGGATGTTGGTGGCATTTGGCGCAATCCAGACGGATACCAAGGAACAGTTGGCTGGCCATCGTTACGATTTCATCCGGTTCGCGACGATCTCGAAAGATCGTAACAGCACCGTTTTTCCAGTTGCTGCCTCGTGCCGTGAGGATTCCTCGAACGAATTGATCGTAGGGTAAATTTTGTCGGAACGCGTCGCGGATCCATGTATCGAGGCTCAGGACGGCTTTGATACCGACGCGGTAGGGGTTAGGTCGGAGCAAGTCGGCCCATTTGTTAGCCCAGTTGTCCGCGTATTCGGGGCGTTCGAGCAGTGCATCGATCAGAGCGATGCGTTTCTCGGGGTTGGGGTTTTGAAGGAAATCGCGAGCTTCATCGCTGGTGGGTTGTCGACCGATGACATCGATGTAGGCGCGGCGTAGGAACTGCGAATCCGATGCGGGTTTGCTAGGAACGATATTCAAGTGTGCTAAGCGTTGGTAGACCAGTTCATCGATGAAGTTCTTTCGGGGGAGTTGGGTATAGGTGTTCGGGTCGACCGGATCGGGTCTGGGGATGGCCGAGGACCAAGTCGCTATGTTTCCCATGTAGCGCGCCATGATGGTTGCTTCGCCAGGAAGGGAGCCAGCGCGGATTGATCCGTCGGGCTTGACGGCAAGGACGGCAGGTTCGTTCGATTGGTAGGCGCTCGTTTGCGTCACATCGCGGGTCGAACCATCGCTGTAGGAGGCAGTGACACGAAGGTTCAGTTCTTCGCCTGGGGCCAGGGGTTTGGGGGCCGGGCTGATCGCGACTTGCGTCAGGGTCGGATCGGACTCGCTGATACGGGGGAAACCCGATTCGATCCAAAGGAGAAGGGTTTGGTAGTCGGGCGAATCCGGTTGAATTTTTTTGCCGCCTCCGTGGGGGAGTTGGGCGGTTGCTTTGAGGAGCAGGAGGCTATCGGCCGGGGTTGCTGGGGCGACGCGGCGACCTCGGGCATCGGTGACGATCGAGCGGTAGTCCATCTCCGAGTCGAAGCCCAGCAGGGAGAGGGCAAATCCGTTTTGGCCTCGGGATTTACCGTGGCAGGGACCGGAGTTGCAACCTCGGGCTGTGAGGATCGGTTGGATATCGAGTTCGAATTTCGCTTTCAAGGCCGGCGAAGGCATCAGTGATTCTGATGCTGTCGCGGGGGCTTGGGCTTGGGCGCGGGCTTGCTTGGGCCCAAAAGTCGTCATGAATGCTAGCAAAAAACAAAAAATAGCAGTGGCAGACCTCGCGTAACCCGGTGCCTGGCACCGGGTGGAGGCGGCCGGGATTGCTAGCAAATCGAGGTCGGCGGGGGAGCCGAGAGGTGCCTGGCACCGGGTGGAGGCGGCCGGGATTGCTAGCAAATCGAGGTCGGCGGGGGAGCCTAAAGGTGCCTGGCACCGGGTGGAGACGGCCGGGATTGCTAGCAAATCGAGGTCGGCGGGGGAGCCTAAAGGTGCCTGGCACCGGGTGGAGGCGGCGGGGATTGCTAGCAAATCGAGGTCGGCAGGGGTGCCGAAAGGTGCCTGGCACCGGGTGGAGGCGGCCGGGATTGCTAGCAAATCGAGGTCGGCAGGGGTGCCGAAAGGTGCCTGGCACCGGGTGGAGGCGGCCGGGATTGCTAGCAAATCGAGGTCGGCGGTGGAGCCGAGAGGTGCCTGGCACCGGGTGGAGGCGGCCGGGATTGCTAGCAAATCGAGGTCGGCGGGGGAGCCGAGAGGTGCCTGGCACCGGGTGGAGGTGGCGGGGATTGCTAGCAAATCGAGGTCGGCGGGGGAGCCGAAAGGTGCCTGGCACCGGGTGGAGGCGGCCGGGATTGCTAGCAAATCGAGGTCGGCGGGGGAGCCGAAAGGTGCCTGGCACCGGGTGGAGGCGGCCGGGATTGCTAGCAAATCGAGGTCCGCAGGGGAGCCGAAAGGTGCCTGGCACCTAGCTGGGGGTTGCATGGTTGCCCTGGTGTGCCTAGAAGCGGTGCTTGAAAAAAAGGGAGGGTTGTGTTTGGCGGGAAGGGGGGCGTCTTGGCTTCCCTTGGAGTTCCGTTGGGTCTCCTCTGAGACGCCGAGTCTCGTGTCATAGGATAATCGACCCGCAGGTGGCTTGGAAACAAACAACCATGGATGAATAGGGGATTTTTGAAAAAACGCTCCGACTCTTCGTATCGATGGACTTTTTGGTTCGATTTGCCTTGCCTGGGCTTGCGCTCCCCTAGCTGGCATTGCACCCAACACGCTGGCCCAAGGGGGCTTATACTCTGAGCACCATCGGGATTCCCACGAGCACGGCCGGTTTTCTGTTTCGCTAGGCCTTTTTAACACTTCGAACCAATCGACTTCTTTCTATGCATCGCTTGCTTACTTTAGCCTTTTTCGTCTTGGGTACTGTACTTCCGGTTATCGACGCACTGGGGCAGTTTGATGGTTGGAGCCATACCGGGTCGATCTTTCTTGTGACGACCCCCGAGGGTGCGAATTTGCCCGAGTCTGCTTCGGAGGAAAACGTCCCGGTGCTGATTCATCTCCATAGGGACTTCTTTGATTTCGCCAGCGCGGAACCGAACGGGCAGGATATTCGTTTTTCGGCCAACGGCTCGAATCTGGCTTATCAGATCGACCACTGGGATGCAACTGCTGGATCTGCAAGCATCTGGGTTCGAGTCCCCAGGATTCAGGGTAACGCGCGCCAGGAGCTGACGTTGCACTGGGGCAATCCGGAGGCGAAAAGTCAATCCGACGGAGCGGGTGTCTTTGCTTCATCCAATCATTATTTGAGCGTACTGCACATGGATGATGGGTTGATCGATGAATTGGGCAAGATCGAGCCGTTGAATCGAGAAACGACGCTTAGCCCTGGGCGAATCGGTTTGGCAAGGCATTTGGGCATCGGTCAGGGGATCCTAGGTGGTGAGAAGATCGATAGTTATCCAGTCGGTTCCCAGTCGCACTCGACGGAAGCTTGGATTCGTCCAGAGAGATCCAACGGCCGCGTGCTCGGATGGGGCAACGAGCATGGTCAGGGCAAGGTCATCATGCATTTCAAGAGTCCACCACATATCGAAATGGAATGCTATTTTTCGGGTGCGAATGTCTCGAGTCTTGGCCGAATCCCGCTGAACCAATGGACCCATATTCTCCACACGTACGAAAAAGGGGATTCGCGAATATACGTCAATGGCGAACTGAGCAATAAATCGCAGACAGCCAATGCACCGCTGGCAATCAAGTCCCCGGCGAGGTTTTACATCGGCGGCTGGTACAACAATTATGATTATGTTGGAGATATCGATGAGGTCCGCCTAAGCAACACGGTTCGGTCTGCGGACTGGGCCAAGCTTCAGTATGAGAATCAAAAGGAGCTGCAAACCCTTGCTGGTCCCGTGGTTCGACCTGGAGACCGTTTTGGTGTTTCGCCGGATCGGCTGACGATTGCCGAGGGATCGCAAGCGAGTATCACCGCAGAAGCGCTTGGCGCGCAAAAAATTTACTGGCTCCTCGTCGAAGACCTGAAGGAAACGATCGTTGCTGTCGATCGGCTCACGTATCCATTCGATGCAGGTCGCGTGCAAGGAGATTCCCAAGTGACGTTGCGATGCAAAGCCATCTATCCTGAAGGGGTTCGAACTCGGGACATCGCCATTGCCGTCAAGGAGAAGATACCAGAACCGGAATTTACGCTCGATGCCCCGCGAACCTGGAATGGACGCGATCCTATCGAGGTCATCCCGCGTCTGGGCAACCTAGAGGCGATGAGGGTTGTTGGGGCAGACCCATTGAACATCCGATGGGAAGCAGGGCCCTTTGCAGTCCTTCAAGAACCTACACAAGGGAAGCTGCTGCTGAAGCGTTCGCAGCAGAGCGGCACTTTGAGAGTTACAGCAACGATCGACAACGGAGGTCAAAGCGTTTCGCAATCGATCGACATCGCAGTGACTGAGCCCGATCAAGACCCTTGGGTTGCGCGTGCCATTGGCAAGGACGAGAAGCCTCAGGAGGGGCAGTTCTATGCGCGCGATCCGAGCAATCGAGGCACCTTGCATTACAACGGAAAATTGGACGCATCGTTGCTTGCGGATACGAAGAGTGTTTACCTGAAGCTCTATGCAGACGACCGGATGATCGAGACGGTCAAAAGCGAGCTTGGGTCTGACGGAAGCTATGCGCTTTCGGTAAAGTTGTCGCCGGGTTTGATCAAGTACCGAGTGGAGTTTGGAGTCGATGAAGATCGGCTTCTTGCATCGGTAGGAGACATTGTGTGTGGGGACGCTTATTTGATCGATGGTCAGTCCAATGCGCTTGCTACCGACACGTCGGAGAAGTCACCATCGGAAACCAGCACATGGATTCGCAGTTATGCGAACGCCTCGCAGAACCCCAAGGAAAACGAGGGGAATCTATGGGTTCTGCCGGTGTGGAAGGCGCAGCAGGGGCAGCGAGCAGAGCTCGGATGGTGGGGAATGGAACTTGCCAAACGACTCGTCGAGAGCCAGAAGGTACCGATCTTCATGATCAATGCGGCAGTCGGAGGGACTCGCATCGATCAACACCAGCGCAATGCGGCCAATCCGACCGATCTATCGAGTATTTATGGTCGAATGCTTTGGCGAATTGAGCAGGCGAGACTCACGCATGGGATCCGAGCGATCTTGTGGCATCAGGGTGAGAACGACCAAGGGTCCGACGGACCGACAGGGGGTTTTGGCTGGGAGACCTATCATCCTCTATTCATTCAGATGGCGGCTGGATGGAAGCAGGATTTTCCGAATGTTCAACGTTACTATGTGTTCCAGATTTGGCCTAATTCGTGCAGCATGGGAGGCCGAAACGGCTCTGGCGATATGCTGAGGGAAAAGCAACGGACCTTGCCCGAGTTGTTCTCCAGGATGCGGATTCTCTCGACGCTTGGGGTGCAACCCGAGGGTGGTTGTCACTTTCCTTTGGAGGGGTGGGGCAAATTTGCACAGATGCTCGAGCCTCTCATCGAGCGTGATTTCTACGGCAAGGATTCCCAAGGGGCCCTTACGGCCCCGAATCTTAAGCGTGCAGTGCTCGATGGGAAGCGTTCGAGCATCGAATTGGAGTTCGACCAGCCGATTGTTTGGGACGAGGGTCTCGAAAGCGAGTTCTATCTCGACGGGGTCAAGGGCAAGGTCTCCGGTGGAAGCGTTTCGGGCAGGGTGCTTACGCTGCAGCTAGTCGAGCCGACTGAGGCTACCAAGATCACCTACCTTAAGGAGATCGATTGGAAGCAGGATCGGCTGCTCAGGGGAGCCAACGGAATTGCGGCGTTGACGTTTTGCAACGTGGGGATGGTCGTCAGCGGCTTGGGAGATTCCTCCGAATCCCGGAGATAGGCTCCCGGCGATAGGGTCCTGTTGGTGTGGCCTTTGGAAGCCTCCCAAGTCCGATAGCTTCGTGCATCCACCTTGCAGTCCTCTGTAGCTGAGGAGAAAAAGTGGCCAAAACGCTCTTCGCGGCGCTCTGTTCTTGGCGAATTCTAAGAAGGTATGTATAAAAGGCGATCTTATCGACCAAGTACCCTTCGAAATATTGCTCGTCGGAAAGGCCATGCGATGGCGGAATCCAAGAAAAAACCGGATGCGGCTTCCAAAGTGGAGAACCTATTTGACCTCGACCTTGTCGGTCGGTTGGTGGAGTTGATGAAGCAGCATCAATTGGGCGAGATCGATCTTCAGCAAGACGACCAGCGGATACGGCTCTGCAGTGCGCATGGGGCTGGTGTGATTGCTCCGACGGTTTATACGTCTGGACCAGTGGGTGGCCCGAGTGCACCTTCGGTGGCCTCTGGTCCATCGCCTGTAGCACCTTCGGACGCCGATGCTGCGCACATTGTGGTGTTGAAATCGCCGATGGTCGGAACGTTTTATTCGAAGCCCAATCCGACCTCCAAGGACTTCATCGATGTCGGTTCGACGGTTCAAAACGACACGGTGGTTTGCATTATCGAGGCGATGAAGGTTTTCAACGAAATCCCGGCTGAAATGCGGGGCAAGGTCGTACAGGTTTTGGCCCGCAATGAGGAAGCCGTCGACGTGGGCAGACCCCTCTTTAAGATCGATACACGAGGCTAAGGCGCTCTATGTTCAGTCGCGTACTAGTCGCCAACCGTGGCGAAATCGCTCTGCGTGTGATTCGAGCTTGCAAAGAACTCGGTATCGAAACCGTAGCGATTTTCAGCGAAGCGGATCGAGGCTCGCAGTACCTCGAACTGGCCGACCAAGCCTTTTGTGTCGGGTCGGCCAAGTCGATGGACAGTTATCTCAGGATCGATCGTGTGATTGCTGCAGCCGAGTTGGGTAAGGCCGACGCGATCCATCCTGGCTACGGTTTTCTGGCGGAAAATTCGCATTTCAATGAGGTTTGTCGCAGTTGCAATTTTGAGTTCATCGGTCCGAGTCCTGAGGCGATGGAGAAGCTCGGCGATAAAAATACCGCCAGGGAGATGGCGATCGCCGCGGGGGTCCCGGTCGTCCCGGGCTCTGATGGACTGATTGAAAGTGAGGAGGACGCGATCCGGGCGGCTCGTAAGATTGGTTTTCCGGTTTTGATCAAGGCCACGGCAGGGGGTGGGGGCAAAGGGATGCGGGTCGCTCTCGACGAAGCTTCGTTGCAAAACGCGGTTGCCCAAGCCCAGACAGAGGCCAAGGCGGCCTTTGGGAACCCTGGGGTTTATCTTGAGCGTTACATCGACCGGCCTCGGCATGTCGAGGTCCAGATCATTGCAGACCAACACGGCAATGTCGTGCATCTTCATGAGCGAGATTGTTCGGTCCAGCGTCGGCATCAGAAACTGATCGAAGAGAGTCCATCGCCCCGGCTTCCCGAAGCGACGCGAAAAGCCATGTGCGACGCGGCGGTTCGGATGGTCAAACAAGCGAATTATCACAATGCAGCGACCGTAGAGTTCATCGTCGATCAGCAAGACGATTTCTACTTCATCGAAGTCAACGCTCGAATCCAGGTCGAGCATCCGGTGAGCGAAATGATTTCGGGAGTCGACTTGATCAAAACGCAGATCCTTGTCGCAGCAGGCCAAAAGCTCCCATTTTCTCAAAGCGAGATCAAACCCCGAGGGGCCGCTATCGAGTGTCGGATCAACGCTGAGGATCCTGATCGGAATTTCCAGCCTTGTCCTGGTAAGATCCAGACGATGTATCTTCCAGGCGGTTTTGGTGTTCGGGTCGACTCCCATGCGCATGCGGGTTACACCGTCCCGCCCCATTACGATTCGATGATCGCCAAGATTATCGTCCATCGCCAGACGCGTGACGAAGCGATCGCGACGATGCAACGGGCTTTGAGCGAACTGCGCATCAGCGGAATCAAGACCACGGCTGCTTTTCACAAGACCGTATTGGCTCAGGCTGAGTTTGTCCAAGGGACTGTCGATACCAAGTGGGTCGAGCGGGTCTTGCTCCCTCGGCTGCAGAACAAGTAGTCGGCTCGGTATGGATTCGGCAAGCGATCTGTGGCTTTGCTTGGCCGTAGCCATGGTTGCTTGGCTTTATTCGAGCGTCGGTCATGCTGGGGCTTCTGGTTACATCGCCTTGATGACGCTCTCGGGGTTGGCTCCTGAGCGGATCAAGCCTTTGGCGTTGCTGTTGAATATCCTTGTCGCTGCGATCGCTTCGGTTCAATTCTATCGAGCAGGACATTTTTCCTGGGATTTGTTTTGGCCTATTGCGCTGTTGGCGCCTCCGATGGCGTTTTTCGGAGGGTATTGCCGGTTGCCCATGGAGTGGTTCAAGATTCTTCTTGGAGTCGTCCTGGCGGCCTCGGCTCTATGGTTGTTGAACCCGATCAAGCATGAGCCGAGGGAGCATGTGTTATCGAAGCCAGTGGCGATTGGGCTTGGAGCCTGCGTGGGGTTTTTGAGTGGTTTGACAGGCACCGGCGGAGGGATCTATCTCACGCCGCTGCTGTTGTTTTTCGGTTGGGCCAAGACCAAGACCGCTTCGGCAGTGTCGGCGGTTTTCATTGGAGTCAATTCGATCGCAGGGCTTGCAGGGGTGATCAGTTCTGGTTCGCCGATGCCGCAGGGTTGGGTTTGGCTAGCGGTGGCAGTGGTTATCGGGGGGAGCATTGGTGCGACGCTCGGAAGTTTCCGATTTCCGGTGGGTTTGGCTAGGGTTCTTCTGTCGATAGTCATGAGCATAGCAGCAGCGAAACTGCTATTGGGCTGATGGCAGGGGAGCAACTTGCAGCTAGGATCGGATGGAGTACACTGCGAGGGCGGATTGGCGTGGCGGTTGCTCCGAGCTACCGACTTAGGTATTGGCTGACGGCACTTGAGTCTATCGAGCTATGAAGAATAGAGATTGCTTGGTTTTGGCCCTATGTAAATCGCTTGCCCTCGGGCCGGTCAGGTTGTTGCCGGTCAGGTTGCTGACGGTCAGATGGCTGACGGTCTGTTTGCTCTTGGTGGTTGATTTTGGGCAGGGCTGTCTTGATGCACAGGAGGCTGTGAACTCGGCGAGTATCGTTTCGGGCATCACAGCGCAGATCGACCAGCGGATCGCATTGGGCTATAGCAAAGCATCGATCGTTCCGGCTGAGAATTGCACCGACGAGCAGTTTATCCGTCGTTTGTATCTGGATATCGCCGGTAGGATTCCAACGCTTGGCGAGCGAGAGTCTTTTCTTTTGGATCACTCTGGGAGCAAAAGGCTCGAGTGGATCGATCGGTTGCTAGCAAGCGAGGACTATGTAGAGAATTTTGTTGACACGTTCGATGCCTTGTTGATGGGACGAGCAACTCGCGGCAAGATCGGTGAGAGAAAGAGTCACTGGCGACCTTATTTGGAGGATGTATTTCGAAGCAACCGACCGTGGGATCAGGTTGCCCGAGAGATTCTTTTGGCAAGGCCACAGAGTCCGGAGCAGTCTGGAGCGGTTTGGTTTCTCTACGAGCGCAACGACAATGCTCAAGCGATCGCCGAGGCGGTTGCACCTGCATTTTTTGGGATTCGGATCGATTGCGCGCAGTGTCACGATCACATGATTGCTACGGAGATCCACCAGGAGCACTATTGGGGGTTGGTCGCTTTCTTCAATCGCAGCAAGAATACAAAGACCAGCACTGGACCGAGGCTCAGCGAATCGGCGATTGGAGGGTTTTCGGATTTTGCGAATATTTACGGTTCGAGCTACCCAAACTTGTTGACGTTTTACGAATCCAAGACGATCGATGAGCCCCGACCTGAGAAAGACGCTAAGCAAGAAGATAGTGAGGATTTGTATGTGCCGGCGGTGGATCCAGCGGATCCGAGGGTTCCCAAGTTTTCGCGGCGAGAGAAGTTTGTTGAGGAGATCCTCAATGGTCATCCGCGATTTGCTAAAGCCTTCGTCAATCGCATATGGGCAATGCTCATGGGACGTGGGATCGTGCATCCTTATGATCAGATGGACTCGGTTCATCCGCCTTCGGATGCCGAGTTGCTCGATGGGTTAGCCAGAGAGTTTGTCGATTCGGGGCATAACATTCGAGGATTGGTTCGAGGGATTCTGGCGAGTCGTCCTTATCAACTCGGTTCGCTTCGCCCGGAGGGGGCTGAGGATCCCTCGAGATTCGCTTGGGCGCTTGAGCGGCCGCTGACGGCCGAGCAGCTTGGTCGATCGCTTCAGATCGCGCTTTTTCAGAAAGCCGACGAGGATCATGCATGCATCGGCGATCTTCGGGATCGGATGCCTGAGGTGTTACCTGAGACGGTCGTCACGGATGTTGGTGACGCGTTGTATTTGACAAACAATCCCAGAGTGCAACAGATGATTCTCGAAGCGAGCAGGCAGGACGCCTTGGTAGGCAGGTTGGCTTCCAGAGAGGAGCTCAGGGATGCAATCGACGAGATGTTCCTTGCGATTCTCGGTCGATCTGCTGAGGAAAGCGAGACTCAAGCTGTGCTAGATTTTGTTCAGCCACGGCTAGCGAATAGGCCAGTGGCCGAGAGAGTTTCGGTATGGCAAAGTGCAGTTTGGGCAGTCTTAACCTCTGCGGAATTCCGTTTTAATCACTAGGGAGCTAGGCCAGTGGTCCGACGAGAAGATTGTGGTAGTCCGGAGCATCAGGCCCATCGGCGGTTGTTTCTACAAGGTTCGATGGCTGCTGGGGTTGCTTCGGTAGCGAGTTTCAACGGGCTTTTTTCGATCCCTACGTTGGCACAGGAGACCAAGAAGCGGGGTAAGAAGTGCATTTTGCTTTGGCTCTGCGGAGCGCCCAGTCAGTTTGAGACATGGGATCCCAAGCCAGGGACGATCACCGGGGGGCCTTTTGGATCGATTGCCACTTCGTTGCCGGGAATACGGATCAGTTCTCTGATGCCGCGGTGTGCGACGATCATGGACAAGCTTGGGGTGATTCGCTCGATGAGTACCGAGCCGAGCGAGCATTTTCAGGGGATCGACGTATTGACCAGGGGCGAGGCGCCACGTCCTCCCTTTACGCGTCCGATTTTAGGATCGGTCGTGGCCGAGAGGCTCGGACAACTCGACAGTCCGGTGCCTCAGTTTGTTTTGCTCGATCCTTGTCCGGAGGGCAACGAGTTCAAGTCGTTCAAGGCAGGGAATTGGGCTGGTTGGCTCGGTGCCGAGTATGGCCCGGTGCGTTCGGGTGGAGAGTATGCGATTGCGGATATATTACGTCCGGAGTCGATCGATGGGCTTGACCATGAGGACCGCGAGGCGTTGCGAAGTTTTCTCAGTCGCAAGTATCAGAACGATCAGCGGAGCCAGGCGGCGGCGGGCTACAATGCGGCGTTTGATCGTGTTCGAGGGCTCATGAGTTGTGCACCCCTTTTTGACCTCGAGACGCTTCCTGTGGCCGATCGGGAACGGTATGGACCGGGAGCCTTTGCGCAGCATGCGCTTCAGGCCCGCCACTTGATCGAGAATGGTTCGACGTTTGTGATGGTTGCCAATGGGATGCCTTGGGACAACCATGTGTTTCAGCACGAGATGCATCAGATGCTCGTGCCTGAATTGGATAACGTACTATTTCAGTTGGTGATGGATTTAGAGCAGCGGGGGATGCTTGAAGATACACTTGTGATCGCTATGGGTGAGTTTGGCAGGACCCCTTGGCTCAACGAGGCACGGGGTCGCGATCATTACTCGAAGGCTTGGAGTATGGCGATGGCTGGCGGAGGGATTCGCGGAGGGGTCGTCGTTGGGAAGACCGACCCGATGGGTTTTGAGGTGACTGAAAACGCGATCGACAATCGCCGGTTGTTTGCGACGATTTTCACGGCGCTTGGGATCGATGCCAAGGAGCAGTATGATTTGCCGGACTTACCGACCTTCCACCGAGTCGAGGGGAATGTGCAGCCTATCGATGAACTTTTGATTGGCTGATCGATCGGAACTTTTGGAGCGATGATGCAAAAGACACTCACACGGATCCACGATTTGAAGCTTCCGACGGCGATTCTTGGAGCCTGTCTGCTCGGGGACCAAAACGAGATGGTCGCCGCTTGCATGGATGGCATCTACCGTGT
>Ga0315904_10004310_pt1 | contig 20391 bp, 21 predicted proteins | sample LakEriMetagenome_6_FD_203529 | JGI IMG/M metagenome (GOLD analysis project Ga0315904, IMG submission 203529) | Freshwater fungal communities from buoy surface, Lake Erie, Ohio, United States - Buoy 12 MA120 | ecosystem: Environmental > Aquatic > Freshwater > Lake | place: USA: Lake Erie, Ohio...
CTCAAGGAACTCAAGGTCTTCAAGGTCTAAGTAATCAAGGTGTTCAAGGTACTCAAGGTGTTCAAGGAAGACAAGGTACTCAAGGTTTAAGTAATCAAGGTGTTCAAGGTACTCAAGCAACACAAGGAACTCAAGGAACTCAAGGAACTCAAGGTCTAAGTAATCAAGGTGTTCAAGGTACTCAAGCAACACAAGGAACTCAAGGAACTCAAGGAACTCAAGGTCTTCAAGGTCTAAGTAATCAAGGTGTTCAAGGTACTCAAGGTGTTCAAGGAAGACAAGGTACTCAAGGTTTAAGTAATCAAGGTGTTCAAGGTACTCAAGCAACACAAGGTACTCAAGGTGTTCAAGGTGTTCAAGGTATTCAAGGTTCTAATAATGGAGGATTTGCTATTGTAGATGATACAAGTACAAATGCTACCAGATATGTACTTTTTGATGATGCTATAAGTGGCACAGTAACTTCTGCTCTTGTATCATCAACAAAACTTCAATTTAACCCATCTACAGGAACTTTATCTGCAACTGTATTCACATCACTCTCTGATAGAACACAAAAAACAAACATTAGACCAATTGAAAATGCAATAGATACCGTAAAACAGATTCAAGGTGTTAAGTATGAATGGATAGATAATCACAATCAACCATCAATTGGTGTAATTGCACAAGATATTGAAAAGGTATTACCAGAGGTTGTGATGCAGAATACAAATGGACTTAAATCAGTTTCTTATGGAAACATTGTTGGATTATTAATTGAAGCAATTAAGGAACAACAAGTTCGCATAGAAGAATTGGAGAGAAAGTTAAATGTCTAATCAGTTCTTTTCCCCAGAAGGTGATTTAGAAAATTATTTTGTAACTGAGTATTGGTTAATTGACCAGTGGGTTGGTGATACTTTATGGACTTGGGGATTTAATAATAATGGACAACTAGGAGACAATACAACAACTACAAGACTCACTCCAATCACAACATCAGTTGGAGGAACCAACTGGAAACAAGTTGCTTGTGGATATTTGCATACAGCAGCAATCAAAACTGATGGAACCTTATGGACTTGGGGACGTAATGGTACTGGGCAACTAGGAATTAATTTATCAGGAACAGCAACCAATAGAACCACCCCAGTAACCACATTTGCTGGTGGAAACAACTGGAAACAAGTTGCTTGCGGAGATAGTCATACGGCAGCAATCAAAACTGATGGAACTCTATGGACTTGGGGTTCTAATGATTTTGGGCAACTTGGGATTAATAATGTAATAGGAAGATCCACTCCAGTTACTACATTTGCAGGAGGAACCAACTGGAAACAAGTTGCTGCTGGAGGTTTTCACACATCAGCAATTAAGACTGATGGAACTTTATGGACTTGGGGTTCTAATAATTCGGGGCGATTGGGAGACAATACAACAACCCAAAGAAACACTCCAGTCACCACATTTGCAGGAGGAACCAACTGGAAACAAGTTGCTGCTGGATCTTTTCATACATCAGCAATCAAAACTGATGGAACTTTATGGACTTGGGGACTTAATTATGGACAACTAGGAAACAATAGTGCAACAATCGATAGATCCATTCCAGTAACCACATTCTTAGGAGGAAGCAACTGGAAACAAGTTGCTTGCGGAGATTATCATACGGCAGCAATCAAAACTGATGGAACTCTATGGACTTGGGGACGTAATGCCCATGGGCGACTGGGAGACAATACAACAACCGATAAACTCACACCAGTAACCACATTCGCGGGAGGAACCAACTGGAAACAAGTTTCTTGTGGAGAGCTTCATACAACATCAATTAAAACTGATGGAACTTTATGGGTTTGGGGACGTAATAATCTTGGACAACTAGGAGACAATACAACAACTACAAGAACCACTCCAGTCACAGCATCAACTGGAGGAAATAATTGGAAACAAGTTGCTTGTGGAGGTTATCATACAACAGCAGTCACATCAGGTACTGATCCTACCTTCTTTATCTCATAAATATCTAAAAAATTCATATGTATGCACTTGTTAATGGTCAAGAATTACTTTTAGGACCAATTGCATTCAACTACAGAATGATTAATTCAGTTCTTGAGGAAGAACTTGAAGTGGATTATAGAGTGACTTCACAAGATTATCAAAAAGTTCCTATTCATTTTACAGAAGACATTAAGATTCTTCCAGCAAGAAATGATATTCCAGAATTTGATCCAAGATTTCAAACAGTATCTCAGACAAGTCGTACAATTACAGATGATGAAGTAGTTTTTACTTATACTGTTTCTGATAAAACTCTTGAGCAGATTAAAGGTGAATATAAAGCAGGTGTAAAACCAGAAAGACAAAGAAGAGAAAATACATCAATTGAAGTTACTATTAATAATTCTACAATTACAGTATCAACAGATAGAGAAAATAGACTAGCACTTATTGCAAAATATGTTGCTGGACCTGGACCTCATAACTTTAAGTTTGATAATGGAACTTGGTTGCAAATTACAACAGAAGATTTGCAAACTATTATTCAATCAATAGATTTGAAAGTTCAAGAAGCATATGATTGGGAACTTGCAAAACTTCAAGAGATTGATGCTTGTGAGACTAAAGAAGCAGTTTATGAAGTAGAGATTGTTCCTCCTGTAGAAATTCCTGGAGTAGTCTGAAATGCCCAATCCAATAACCAATTTTAAGGATAATTTTGGTACTGATTTAGGCAATAAACTCATTACCAAAGAATACTTAATGACTGTGTATCCACAGATTGCAAATCAATTGATTACTCCAGAACTTTGGGTTTGGGGTGATAATTCTTCTGTGCAACTTGGAATTAATGCTGCAGGTAGTAGATCCACCCCAGTCACAACATCTGCTGGAGGAGCAAATTGGAAACAAGTTGATACTAGTAGATTTCTGACTGCAGCAATCAAGACTGATGGAACTCTATGGATTTGGGGAGTTAATAACAATGCACGACTGGGAATTAATAATAATACAACAAGTCCAATATGCACTCCAGTCACAACATTTGCAGGAGGAACTAATTGGAAACAAGTTGCTTGCGGAAATAATCATATGGCAGCAATCAAAACTGATGGAACCTTGTGGGTTTGGGGACTTAATACTAGTGGACAACTAGGAATTAATAATACAACAAGTCCAATATGCACTCCAGTCACCACATTTTCAGGAGGAAATAATTGGAAACAAGTTGCTAGTGGTCAAAATCTTATTGCAGCAATCAAAACTGATGGAACTTTATGGACTTGGGGAAACAATACTTCTGGAAGTCTGGGTATTAATGATGCAAGTAATAGAACCACCCCAGTCACAACATTTTTAGGAGGAACTAACTGGAAACAAGTTAGTGCAGGTGGGAAAGGAACCACTTCATCGAATGTTGCTGCAATCAAGACTGATGGAACATTGTGGGTTTGGGGATTTAATGGTACTAGTGGAGCATTGGGAATTAATGCGGCAGGTAGTAGATCTACTCCAGTCACCACATTTGCTGGAGGAACTAATTGGAAACAAGTTGCTTGTGATAATTTTCATGTGACAGCAATCAAAACTGATGGAACTTTATGGACTTGGGGAGATAATGCTAATGGACAATTAGGAATTAACAATGCAGTTGACAGATCTACTCCAGTTACGACATTTGCTGGAGGAACTAACTGGAAACAAGTTGATTGTGGAGATTTTAATACATCAGCAATTAAGACTGATGGAACTCTATGGACTTGGGGAAGTAATGCTTCGGGAGCATTAGGAATTAACGATGCAGTTGCCAGATCCATTCCAGTCACGACATTTGCTGGAGGAACTAACTGGAAACAAGTTGCTTGTGGGACTAATATTACAGTAGCAATAAAAACTTCAGACGATTTGCAAGGTATCTAAATACCTTCAAATACATTATTTTATATGAACCCCCTTGAGTTAGTTGCAAAGACATTATATTCCTTTCAAGAACATCAACTTACCTTTAAACTTCTAGATGCTTTTGGTAAAAAGGCACAAGTATTCCAGCAATATGATGAGATTGCAAAGTGCTTTTTTGAACTTAAAAACTTCTCCAAAGCGATTGAGTATGGAGAACAAGGGCTTAAATTAGCACAAACAAAAGAAGAAAAATATACAACAGCAAAGAACCTGATTAATGCCTATAATCAGTCAAATAATCCAGAGAAATCAATTACTCAAATTGAAAAACTAAAGAAACAAAATCCTCAAGATACTGAACTTCTTCTTGAGGAAACTTTTGCTTACTCTGCAATTAATCAAAAAGAAAAATCAGAAAAACTTTTATTCAATCTTCTTCAAAAGAAACTACCAGAAGAAATTGAAAGAAAGGCATATCATAACTTATCAGGACATTATTTCAGGAAGGATGATATTCATATAGGACTTCAACATTTTCTCAAAGCAGGAGAAGTAGAAGCATATAAAAATAAAAAACTTCCTGAATATGAGAAATGGGATGGAACTATTACATTAGGAAGAACAATTATTGTAGATAATGAATGTGGTGCTGGTGATGAGGTAATTCATATTCGGTTTATGAAGCATCTCAAAGAACTTGGAATGAAACCGATTTGGAGTTCAACCAGAAGAGAACTTGTAGAACTCTTTCAATATAATGGTTATGATGCTGTTTGTGTTTATGATAATCCAGAGTTTCCTAAAGATGCCTGTTGGGTTTATGGACTTGCACTTCCTTATTATCTCAATCTAACAATAGAAGATTTAGGACAAGAACCTTATCTTCAAACCATTCCAAAGTATGATGAAAAGTGGAAATGGATGCAGGAAGATACTGAATATAAGATTGGAATGTTCTGGGCATCTAGTTCTGGATTTGAGCAGAACTCATTTAGAAGTGTAGAACTCAAGGATTATATGAGTGTTCTTGGAGATAAAGGATACTCATTATATTCACTCCAAACTCATAGTGATAATAAGGATGCTGATGAGTATCCAGAAATCAAACAATCACTTTCAGTTCAAGGTAGAGAATTTGCTGATACATTCTCTATCATTCAAAACCTTGATATGGTTGTGACATCTTGTAGTTTTGTTGCCCACGTTGCAGCATCAATGGGAAAAGAAGTCTGTGTCTTTGTTCCTATTATGGAATACTATGTTTGGACAAGTTCTTCGGGAAAATCTATGTGGTATGGAGATAATGTTCATCTATTCAGACAAAAGAAACCAAGAACGTGGGATGCTCCTATTAAAGAATTTAAAAAGTTTATGAACAAATGAAATTTCATACATTTTATACAGACAATCTTCCTAGGCAACTGATAGAAGATCATAAGAAAGTCTGTGATTATATCGGTATAGAAGTTCAATATCATAGTGAAGAATTTATTGATTATGATAGTGCTTATATTGCTCACGGAAAGTTTATGACTTCTGTGATGGAGCAAGAAGAAGTTGCTTGTTTTTTAGATATTGATTGTCTTCCTCACAACAAAGAACTTTTAGAAAAAGCATATAACTGGGCAGTAGCAAACAATTCATTTGTAGGTAATGCCCAAATTATTTCTCATACGCAAATGAGAAATCACATCTATGCTGCTGCTTCTTGTTTGATTGTAACAAAAGATGCTTGGAATAATTTAGGCAATCTAGATTTTTCTTGGTTTATGCAGAATGGAGTACAAATAGATACGGCACAACTTTTAACATTAAGAGCGGATCAAATTGGAATGCCCTATCAGTTAATGTATCCAATTGGATATGATGGACCAGAAAAATATAAACTCTCTGGTTATGGAATGGTTGGAACGGGAACTTTATATCCAGCAACCTGGCATTATTTTAGAATTAGTAGATTTAAAGATTCAATTCCGGACCTTTGGACAACTAGAGTAAATAATATATTAGAAGACAAAAAAATCATTCCACATCATTCATCGTGTTTTTATGAACTATAAGTTTTTGTTTTTAGTTGGATCTGCAATTAATCATTTCAACGAAGAACATATAAGTGCTTTCAAAGCAGAAGAAAGATTTCAGCAGACATTAGATACAATTCAGTCAATCAAGAATAAAGTTCCTGATGCTTATATTTTAATCTATGAAGCATCAGAAACTTCAATTAAGGAAGAATACAAAGACATCTTAAGAGAAAAGTCTGATTTATTTCTTGAGTGTGGTAATGACCCATATATGAGAACTCTTTATGAGAATCTTCGTAGTGATCCAAATAAATTTACATTTGTAAAGTCTATGCTTGAGTGTAGATGTTTGGAATTAGTTTTAGAGTATATGATGGAACATAATGTCTTTAGTGATGTAACTAGAATATTCAAATTAAGTGGCAGATACAAATTGAATGAATATTTTGATATTGATGATTATAAGACTAGGTTCTTAACAAATAAGTATGTAATGAAGTATTATGATTATGAAGACAGATTTGAAGATATTGAAAACATTTACTCACTTCTTTATGGATGTAAAGGCAGTATCGTAACTGGTTTATGGTCATTTGATAGGTTTTTGTTTAATGATATTTTTAGTGTTCTTCAAAGAAGTTTTCAGTATATGGAAAGAGCAATTCAAATGACCGCTGGAATTGATATTGAACACTCTTTCTATCATTTTATTGATAGGGATAAAATTCTAAATGTTCCTGTGCTTGGATTAGATTTAATTAAAGGTATGGATGGAGATAGATTTTCATTATGAAAATTGCAATCTTTTATCATATAGCACAAATGGGGATGGGTGCTTTCATTTATCAACAGCAACTTCATAGACTTTATGCTTCAGGTTTAATTGATGTAGCAAATTATATTCATTTTGGAGTCAATGGAGATCAAGAACTTTTCAATGTTCCAGACAAAGTAAATATTAAATATAATCAGCAAAAATATTGGAATACAGAAAAAGAAACTTTATTAGACTTGAAGGAATTTTGTAAAACAAATCCAGATTATAAAGTTCTTTATTTTCACACAAAAGGAGCAACCAAAGATGAACTTTCTGTCCAGTCTTGGAGACTGATGATGGAATATTTTGCAATTGATAAATGGAAAGATTGTATTGAATATCTTAATCAATATACTACTGTAGGAATTCAAATGTGTAGAGTTGGTCCAACATTTTTTTCAGATGGGTCTATTGTTGAAGAAAATCCTACAATAGTATATGCAGGAAATTTTTGGTGGGCAAATTCTTCATATATTAATACTTTAAACTCAAAATATCTTGATGATACTTGTAGATATGCAGTAGAAAAATGGATAGGTGATAGTGAATTGTCCAACCCTAAAGACTTATATACACATCCAGAATTTGATAAAAATCCTATGAATTACAATTATGAAAATTATCATTCAGAAAAAGAGTACATAAAATGAAAATAGCAATTTTTTATCATACTTTTCAAAATGAAATATCTGCTTTCATTTATCAGCAACAAATTAATCGGCTTTATGTATCGGGTCTTTTGAATTCTGCTGATTATTTCCACATTGGTGTAAATGGGAATCAAGAAATGTTTTATGTTCCATCAAAAGCAAAGATTGTTTATAACACTAGTTGGAAAGAAGAGACAGAAACTATGATTGCTTTGAAAAATTTTGCATATCAAAATCCAGACTACAAGATTTTATATTTTCATATGAAAGGAGCAAGTAAAGGTACTTTGATTGCAAATGCTTGGAGACTGATGATGGAGCATTTTGTAATAGATAAGTGGAGAGAATGTGTAGAATATTTGAATGATTATGATTGTGTTGGGGCAAATTTAAATCCAGTTGGAGAAACCTTGTGGTCTAATGGAACAACTACTCAACCAGTGGAAGGAACATATAATTTTACTGGAAATTTTTGGTGGACAAATGCAAAACACATACAAACTTTAGATCATAAGTTCTTATCCAGTGATTATAGAATTGATAGAGAACTATGGATAGGAAGTAATCCAAATTCAAATCCAAAATCAATTTATCAACCGGGAGTTTATGAATCTTATGAGCACTATTACAAGGAGGAGGATTATATGAAATGAGACCTTGTGGAGATTGTACTGCTTGCTGTACTTGGTTAAAAGGAAGTGCTTATGGTTATGAGTTTGGTGGTGGAAAGTCCTGTAAATTCTTATGTGGATCGGGATGTAGTGTTCATAAGGCAAGACCGAAGGTATGTGAGAGGTATTTTTGTGCCTGGTCTCAAGAATTAATATCAGAAGAAATGAGACCCGATAAATGTGGAGTTCTTGCTTCTGTTGAAAATAATGAGAATGGACAATATTTGAGATTAACTTTAACAGAAGAACAAATAAATACAGATATATTAGAATATTTTAAGGAGTGGAGTATCAAGATTAACACTCCAGTTTTGTATTTAAACAACCATATCTGGGAAGTTCTTTAAGATGCCTACTTTTTATAACTACACAGAAAATGGATTGATATATTCCTTTGATGATGTCTTTGTGCCTGCTGATGCTTTTAGACAGGGAAACTTATTTACTTGGGGAGCTGGAAGTTCTGGAGCTTTAGGAGACAATACTTCAATTCTTAAATCTACTCCAGTCACAACATCTGCTGGAGGAGCAAACTGGAAACAAATTTCTGCCGGAAATGTTTGTATATCAGCAATCAAAACTGATGGAACACTATGGACTTGGGGAGGTAATAATCCAACTGGGCAACTAGGAGACAATACAATAATCAGTAGATCCACTCCAGTCACCACATTCGCGGGAGGAACCAACTGGAAACAAGTTTCTTGTGGATATTTTCATACTGCAGCAATCAAAACTGATGGAACTTTATGGACTTGGGGTAGTGGAAATAATGGAAAATTGGGGACTAATAATGTAATAGGAAGATCCACTCCAGTCACAACATTTGCCGGAGGAACCAACTGGAAACAAGTTTCTGGTGGAAGGGACCACACAGCAGCAATCAAAACTGATGGAACCTTATGGGTCTGGGGTGCAAATACTTTTGGAGCATTGGGAATTGGTAATGTAACAACTCCAATATGTACTCCAGTCACCACATTCTTAGGAGGAAGCAACTGGAAACAAGTTTCAGTAGGTGGAGACGCAACTACAACAGGACATACTGCTGCAATCAAAACTGATGGAACTTTATGGGCTTGGGGTGGAAATGGTAATGGACAACTAGGAAACAATAATACATCAGGCAGATGCACTCCAGTCACAACATTTGCTGGAGGAACTAATTGGAAACAAGTTGCTACTGGAGATTCTTTTACATCTGCAACAAAAACTGATGGAACTTTATGGACTTGGGGAGATAATGCTAATGGACAATTAGGAATTGACAATGCAGTTGACAGATCTACTCCAGTTACGACATTTGCTGGAGGAACTAACTGGAAACAAGTTGATTGTGGATATAATCATACAGCAGCAATAAAAACAGATGGAACTCTATGGACTTGGGGAAATGCTAGTTCTGGTAGATTAGGAAATAATATAGGAGGATCAACCTCTAGATCCACTCCAGTCACAACATTCGCAGGAGGAACTAATTGGAAACAAGTTGATTGTGGATTTTCTCATACTGCAGCAACCACATACATAGACGATTACATCTAAATTATTTTATTCATTATGAAAACATTATTTTTTCTTTCTGGTCTTCCAAGATCAGGTTCTACTTTACTTGGATCAATTCTTTCACAACATCCAAAACTACAAGCAACTCCAACATCACCACTTGCAGATTTGCTTTGTTGGATTGATGAAGGTTTCTCTAAACTAGATCTTCAATACACTTATGATAAGCAACAAATTCAATATAATACTTATAATTCAATTCTAGAAAACTTTTATAATCACATAGAGAAACCTTATATTCTTGACAAACATCGTGGTTGGTGCAAGAATGTACCTTCTATTGAAAAGTTTTTACATCAAACTCCAAAAATCATAGCAACCAATCGTAGAATAAGTGAAGTTCTTGCTTCTTATATTTTACTCATTCAAAGAAATAATGAAGCAGATAATTTTGTAGATGCTCATTTAAGAAGAGAAGGAAAAGAAATTAATACTGATAATCGTATTGAATGTCTTTGGAAGAATTATGTATGCGATCCTTATGAAAGTTTGGTGTATGGTCTCACACATAACAGATCAAATATCCATCTAGTGGATTATAATGATCTTACACAAAAACCAGAAAGAGAACTGAATAAGATCTATGAGTTTTTAGGAATAGAATATCATTCACACGATTTTTTGGACATTCTAAATACCTGTAAGGAAGACAAAGATCACGAATGGGGTATTGATAATCTTCATCAAATTCGTTCAAAACTTCAAAGAATTTCACCATCTCCTGAAGAAGTGATTGGTGAAGAGAACACTAAACTTTATGATAAATTCAACATATGAAAAAACTTATTGATATTTTTGAAAATGATACTAGTAGATCACTTACAAAATGGAATCATTATTTTGAGATATATGAAAGATATTTTCAAAAATTTGTTGGGACTTCTGTAAAGGTATTGGAAATAGGAGTTGAAGGTGGTGGTTCTCTTCAAATGTGGAAGGAATACTTTGGAAAACAATCCACTATTGTTGGTATTGATATTGATCCATCTTTCAAATATGAAGAGGAACAAATTTTCATAGAAATTGGTGATCAATCAGATCATAATTTTTTGAATACTGTTATTGAAAAATATGGAAATTTTGATATCATTATTGATGATGGAAGTCATCATCAACTTCATATATTGAAATCCTTTTCTTGCTTGTATCCAAGTTTGAATAATAATGGAATTTATCTAATAGAAGATCTCCATACTTCTTATTGGAAAGATTATGGTGGCGGAATAACTTCACCATTCAATTTCGTTTCAATTTCCTCAAATTTTGTTCACGATACTAATGTTCAACATATTCAAGAACCATATACACCTCATATTCCTGATTTGAAATCAATTTCTTTTTATGATTCTATTGTAGTTTTTGAAAAGGAAAAAGAAAAACAAGTACATATGGTAAAAAATGAAAGAAATTGAAGTATTTTTAAGACATTGTTATCAAACAAAGTTAAAATATTCTGCAGAAAATCGTCCAGAGTGGTGGGATAAAGAAAAGGTATTTGAGAATTTCAAGAATACGCTCAATCCAGAAACCACCAACTACACAATCATATTTGATGAGTGTTATGGGAAGAAAGAAGATACTTTTTTAAAAGATGAAGAAGCAATAGAAATTAACTGTGGTAAAGAAAGTTTTAGTTTTTGTAAAACCCTAGATCATATTCTTTCTCAAGACTTTGATGATGAAACAATCATCTATTTTCTTGAGGATGATTATGTGCATCGTCCAGGGTGGGATAAAGTTCTTATGGATGCATTTACTCTACCAGTGCAGTATGCGACCTTGTACGACCACGGAGATAAGTATCAGGAGATGTATAAGGACTTTATGACTAAAGTTCTAGCAACAAAATATTCTCACTGGATGCCAACTCCTTCAACAACAAATACCTTTGCTGTTAAATTCAAAACACTCAAAGAAGATAAAGAAATTCATAGGCACTTTTCAACAGGATTTGAACCTTCTGCAGACCACGGTAAATTTTTAGAACTACATAAGAGAGGAAGGAATTTAATCTCAAGTATTCCTGGTTATTCTACACACGCACATAAAGACTTTTTATCCCCTTGTATTGATTGGAGCGCATACTTATGAAAATTGTTCAACTAGGCGCAAATAAAGGTAATGATGAACTAGCAAAACACATAAAGAAAAACTATGATAAATTGGACTTTGCCCTTTTTGTAGAAGCAAATCCATTACATATTGAAGATTTAAAAAAATGTTATGCTGGATATGAAAATGTTTTCGTAGAAAATATTGCAGTTAAACCTCTATCATATGATCAAGATACTTTAAAACTTTATTACTATGAAGATGATGCTCCTGGATATGAGGTAACATCTTGTGTAAAATCTCATATTGAAAAACATTATGGGCATTTTAACTATTCTGAGGATAAACTTCACCAATTTGAAGTTCCTGCCCTAACTATTGATGAGTTATTTCTAAAATATAATATCCAAGAATTAGATTGGTTACTATTAGATGTTGAAGGACTTGATGCAGAATTATTACTCAATACTGATTGGAGCAAATATGATATTAAAAAAATTGAGTATGAACATTTACATTTAGGGAATGAAAAGCAATCAATAGAAAAAATTCTTGAAAATCTTGGTTATGAAAAAACAACTGCTTTACATCGTTATGATGATTCTTGGATTAAACCAACTGAAGACAATGAAATGAAAATTACACTATACACAATCGCAAAGAACGAAGAAAAGAATATTGAAAAGTTTCTCAAGAATGCAGAGAAGTTCTCTCACACTGTTGTAGTTGATACTGGAAGTACAGATGATACAGTTCAACTGCTGAAGGATGCTGGTATTAAAGTTTATGAGCATCCACAAACTCGTGAGGATTTTGATTTTTCGGTTGCAAGGAATCAGGCATTATCCTATGTAGAAACTGACTGGGCGTTTGCACTTGATTTTAATGAGGATGTTGATGAGTTTCATCCTGAAGGATTTGGTGTAATTGCAGATGAATTCACTACATTCCGTCATTTAAGATATGATGATAGTGGTGAAGATGAACCTGTCCAATCCAATGAGGTTCATACTCGTCTTCACAGAACCAAGAATTATATTTGGGCAAATGCAGTTCACGAAGTTCCAAACTTTATTGCAACAGAAGAATACCCTACTGAAGTTGGTGTAGATACTACTATTAAGATTACAAAGAAGATTAATAAGACTGTAGATAAGGAATTATTCTATTTTAATATTTGTGAGAGAGAACATAAAAAAGATCCAACTAACTGGTATTGGATTTGGTTTATTTTTAATCATTATTATAATGTCAAGAACTTTGAAAAAGTACTAGAATATGGACAAGAGTTTCTGAATGTATCTAAACCATATTTTGATAGTTTTAGAGTTCTTGCTTTTATTCGTTGTAGTCAAATTCTATTGAGTACTGGTGATATTCAAAAAGGTGCTAATTATGCATTTCACGCAGTTAGTGAAGGAATGAACATTGGGGGAGAAATGCTTGGGAATGCCTTTATGCACTTATTAATGGTAGGAAAAACTCTTAATAATCCTAATATCATTATTTTTGCAAGTGGATTTAATCCGGAAACTTTATCCTTACCCGAAAGACTTGAGGCTATTGAATCTATCAAATGAAACTATCTAAGTTAAAGAAATGAAAATAAACCAAAATAAATATTAGAAAATAAAAAAATAACAATGAAATATGATTGGAAAATAAAAGAAATATTGAAAAAAGATCTCTCAAATAAAGAGAATGTTATTTATAAAGTTTTTTGGGAAAAAATAGGAACCGATGAAAATGGAAACATTGGGAAAGCACAAGGATCAACACTTTTCAATACGGATAAAGTGAGTTATGATGAGTTTGTTGAATATGATGATTTAACCGAAGAACTTGTTTTGGGGTGGATTTTAGATGCAATAACTGAATCCTATGATAAGAGATTGAATAGAAAAATTTTAAATAAAATAGAACAAATTAAAAATCCTTCCACTAAAGTTTCTGAATTTCCTTGGAGTAATTAAATTTAACTGATATGATTAATTTTGTAAAACTTGCCATAGAAAATGGGGGATCAATATACCCTCTCATAATCCCACATTCAGACTTAAAGGGTCCCGCATTAACAAATCCCTCAATTTATAATGATAATGGTAAATTATTATTAAATTTAAGAAATATTAATTATACTTTATATCATTCGGAAAAGAAAAAATTTGAGCATCATTGGGGACCTCTAGTTTATATTCATCCCGAAAATGATATTCGTCTTCGCACATGGAATTATATGTGTGAAGTTGATAGTAATATGAGAATTAAAAAGTATAGCAAAATAGACACCTCAAAGTTTCCTGATAAAGAACTTTGGGAATTTGTTGGTCTCGAAGATGCTAGAATTGTTCGTTGGGATGAAAAACTTTATATCTGCGGAGTTCGTAGAGACCTTGATGAAATTGGAACTGGTCGTATGGAACTTTCTGAAATTGAGATTACAGAAAGTGGTGTTAAAGAAATAAATCAATACAGAATCCCTACTCCAGGAAACAACGATTCTTATTGTGAAAAGAATTGGATGCCTATTCTTGATATGCCATTTCATTTTGTAAAATGGACTAATGGTACCGAAGTAGTCAAATATGATATTAATACTGGAAAAACCGAACAAGTATCAGTTACTCAATGGAGAGATCTTGGGTGTATAGATCTTCGTGGAGGGTCTCAGGTTATTAGAATGGATGATCAATATAGATTTGCACTAAATCACGAAACTTATTTGTTTAAAAGCGAACAAGGAAGAAAAGATGGAATATACCGTCATAGATTTATTGTGTGGGATAATAATTGGAATATTGCAAAAGTTTCAAAGCAATTCTCATTCTTGAATGCAGATGTTGAATTTGCAGTTGGTATGTGTGAATATAAAAATGACTATCTAATGACTTTTGGTTTTCAAGATAATGCCGCGTATCTATTGAAAGTATCTCAAGATTTCGTTAAAAAATTTATTTTTCAATAAATTAGAAATATTTTTTTTATTAATATTTTCTGCCATAAACACTTAATTAAAAATTAATTTATGAAACACCCTTCAAAAGAATGTCATATTACTGTATTTGTCTTTGGTTCAAACGGTATGCTTGGCAAATATCTGACAGAATATTTAAGTTCTTATTTTGAAGTTGTTCCTATCACAAGAAATCAAATTGATTTGAATGATGACTTTACTAAAATTGTAGAGAAATATAACTTTAAAGAGTCTGATGTAATAATCAATGCTGCTGGGATAATCAAACAAAGAAATTATTTACAGGAAGAACTTATAAAAGTTAATAGTTTATTTCCGCAATTTCTTTCTAAATTAAATTGTAATATAATTCATATAACAACAGATTGTGTATTCAGTGGAAAATCTGGTTTTTATGATGAAGATTTTCCTCACGATTGCATAGATGATTATGGAAAAAGTAAATCTCTAGGTGAAAATTCAAATTTAACTATTATTAGGACTTCTATCATAGGAGAAGAAGTAGAAAACAAAAAATCTCTTTTGGAGTGGGTAAGGTCAAATAAAAATAAAACTATAAATGGATATTTAAATCATTTTTGGAATGGTGTAACTTGCCTGGAATTATCTAAGCAAATATGTAACATAATTCAAACTAATTCTTACTGGAAGGGAATTAGGCATTATCATTCTCCTGATATCGTAAGTAAGTATGAATTAGTTTCATATATAAATGAAATTTATAACTTGGGTATTAATATAATTCCAAAAATGGAAAAATATTGTGATAGAAGTTTAAGTAGTAAATATGAGTCTCCAATTAAAACTACAATTAAAGACCAAATTTTAGAATTAAAGGAATATAAACTAAAATCACGACTATCCAATAAAGACAAATTAAAAAATTTTCCTACAGTTAATTTCATAAGTATAGAAGAGTCTGAAGATCGAAGAAAAGCATTATATGAAAATTTTCAAAAAAATGGAATTAAAGTAGAACAAGTAATACCAAATATATTCAAAAGATTTAGTAGTGGTGATGAATTAATACAATCAAGTAATTCAAATCTTTTATTTACACATAATGATCAAAAAGTAGACTTAGAATTTAAAATTCAAGAAATTGAAAAATATTATCCATCATATATGGGTGTTATAACATCTCATCTAAAAGCAATTAAAAATTGGTATGAAACGACAGATGAAGAGTATGCTATTTTCTGTGAAGATGATCTGGGATTTGATACTGTTGAATATTGGAACTTTACTTGGCAAGATTTTTTTGAAAATTTACCTCCTAAATGGGAATGTATTCAACTTTCGGTCTTAAGAGATAGTGAAATTTTTTATACTTTTTGGACTCCTGATATACATTTCAGATCTAGATGTTGGTGTGATTGGTCATGTTTGTGCTATCTAATCACTAGAGAACGAGCCAAACAATTGTTAGATAATTATTATAGTGAAGGAATTTTTTATTTTGATTATAAAGGAATTGATATATATGATAGGCAAGAATTTGCGTTGAATCCATATGTAGAGAATATAATCTACACCTTTTTTGGACAAGACGAAATTTTTTCTTTCCCTTTATTTTGCCCAAATGAAAAATTTGAAACTACAGTATGGGAAAAACATAAACCTGAAATAGAAATGGAGAGTAGTTTCAATGAAATTATGAAATGGTGGAAAACCAAAGGAAATGAAAAGTCTTTAGAACAAATATTCATCAACCAATAAATTAGGAAAATCTTATGATATTGAATTTTGATCATGTCTATAAAAAATATAACCTAGACATTACTGGAATTTTACATATTGGAGGACATTATGGAAATGTCATTCAAGATTATAAAAAATACAATGTAAATGATATTGTATTGTTTGAACCACTATCTGATAATTTTTCAATATTATCCAAAAAAGTAGATGATATTGCTGGAAATATTATCATACATCAGGTTGCTCTAGGAAATGAAAATAAAAGAGTGATAATGAATGTTAGTGATAATGAAGGACAAAGTAGCTCTATATTAAATCCTAAAATTCATTTAACTGCTCATCCTGAAGTTTCATTTATTGGAACCGAAGAAGTTGAAATGAAAAAACTAGATGATTATAATTATAAAAATTATAATATGATGGTTATTGATGTTCAAGGATATGAATTAGAAGTTTTTAAAGGTGGTATAAAAACTTTAGAAAATATTAATTATATCTTTTGCGAAGTAAATAGGGATGAGGTATATGAAGGAAATGCTCAAATAGAAGAGATAGATCAATTTCTATTTGAGCAAGGATTTGAGAGAGTAGAAGTTGAATGGTATTATAGTCAAGTTTTTGGAGATGCCTTTTATATTAGAAAAAATAAAAAAAATAATGGAAATGTATCTATAATATGTTCCTGTAAAAATAGATATGATGCATTAAAATTATCTTTAAATTCTTGGTTGAAATTTGATGAAATTAAGGAAATTATAGTTGTAGATTGGAGTTCAGATGAACCAATAACGGAAATCACAAAAATAGACCCAAGAATAAAAGTAATTAGAGTATCAAATAAAAAATATTTTAATCAACCGCAACCATTAAATCTAGCAGCAAGATTAGCTACTGGAGAATATATTTTAAAAATGGATTGTGATTATATTTTAAATCCATATTATAATTTTTTTACAAAATATCACCCAGAAGAAAATTGCTATATCTCAGGTAGAGTGAAGACAATTGATGAGTTAAATTGTTTTTACGATGAAGGTGATGATTCATATTACATAAAGAAAGATAATATGACTATGGAACAATTAAATGATTACTTTGATGGAAATAGTCAATTTTTCAAATATTTAATTGGTTTATTGTATATCAAAAAAGAATATTTTGATAAAGTTGGTGGATATAATGAAAATTTAGGAGAATGTTATGCATATGAAGATGGTGAATTGTATGAAAGACTGAATTTAATTGGTTTAACTGAAACACCAATAGAATACGATACTTATATTATGCATATTCCGCATTCAAATAAAGCAAGAGTAGAAAATTTTGTGGGATTTCCTGATTATGAAAACTTTTCAAACATGGTTAAAACAAACTTAAGTCAATATTATAGTGGAAATGAATTAGAATGGCAGACAGAATATGTTTTGGCTCAACAGCATATAAAACATAATAAAAATATTATTGGAGAAATAACTGAATATTATGTAAAGTCAGATACAAAATGGAGTATAACTAAAATCGATAATCAAAATTACACTGCAGTTGAATTAATAGATCGTGGAAAATTGAACAATTTTCCTTCAGTTTATTATGTAAGTCTTGAAGAGTGTGCTGATCGTAGAAATGAATTAGAAAAACAATTTAAACATTATAATATTTCGCCAAATGCAGTAATATCAAAAAGATATAGCGAATCTAATGATATAATAACAGGAAGATATATTGATTCATTAAATGAAGGAACAAAAGGTTGTTGTGTATCTCATTTAAAGGCAATCAAAAAATGGTATGAAGAAACTGATGAAAATTATGGTTTCTTTTGTGAGGATGATTTAAGTTTAGAAAGTGTAGAATACTGGGATTTCACTTGGGAAGAATTTATGAATTCCATACCAAAAGATCTAGAATGTATTCAGTTATTCACAATTAGAGAAGAATATGACACATTTAATTTAAGATCTAGATATTGGGATGATTGGGGCGCTACTGCATATGTTATATCAAGAACTTATGCGAAAAAATTAATTGATACTTTTATTGTAGGAGAAACATTTAATTTAGAAATACCAAATTCAAATGTAATGCCATTGATTGAGACAATATTATTTTCTAGTGTTGGTACATCATACGTTTACCCTCTTTTTGTTGAAAACACTAGATTTGATTCTACTTTTGTCGGAAGGGACGAAGATGTAAACAACGGACAGAAAAAAAATCACAGAATATCCAGGGAATTAGTTTTAGAATATTGGAAAAATAAAAATAATGTAAAGGAAAAAACTAAACTTGAAGAATTAATCTATCAGTATTCTCTAGATACTGAAGATCCTGTGAGTAATTTTAATATTGCTAATTGGTATGAGTATGAAGGGCATACTGCACCTGCATTATCTTACTATTTGAGATGTGCTGAAAGAGGAGCAGAATCGCATCCCGATTTAGCGTATGAAGCACTTATTAGGGGGTCATATTGTTATGAAAAACAAGGAACTCGTGATGGAAGTTCAAGGTCATTGTTGTGGCAGGCACAAATGTTTCTCCCACATAGACCCGAAGCATATTATTTGTTAGCAAGATTTTCCGAGAGAAGAGAATGGTGGCAAGATTGTTATACTACGTGTGATTTTGCTTTGAAACAATGTGATTTTGATTCTGTCCCATTACTAACAAATGTAGAGTATCCTGGAAAATATGGAATTTTATTCTTAAAAGGAATTTCTGGATGGTGGTGGGGTAAAGGAGATGAATCTCGATCTTTGTTTAAAGATATATTAAATAATTATGAATTAGATGAAAGATCCTATAATTTAGTATCTGATCATTTAAAAAGAGTAAACGGATAATGCAGACACCTTAAAAACTGTCCTAAAGACCCCCTGAGACTACCCTCAGGGGTCTTATAGTACTTATGACACGACCTACTCCACCAAACTTTTATACAATGACTAAAGTAAAACGAAAGTTTGTGAATGTTACTCCTAAATCAAAGAAAGCAGTGAATCGTTTTAAAAATATTATGAATTCTTTTCACGCTTGTGAAGTAGAACAAGAAACTGATGATAAATTCTTTCTAGTATCTATTAACAAAATGTATTGTTTTTGGATTCAAAAGAAAGGTAATGAGCATTGGGAAATTACTAAATGAATCCATCTTACATATACTTCACAATATTTTTTTGCATTGCATATTTAATTCTTACAGATCAATCGGTTGCAAAGGCATTTTATATGCTTACTCAACTAATAAGAGTTGAATATGAAAAGATTAAATGGTGGATTTTGTATAATCCACGTAATCCAATCGTAAAATATTTGATGTGGAAAAAATCAATGAGACTTGCCAAAGAGTTGATGGATGAGTTAGAATCAAAAAATAAACCAAAATAAAAAACTTAACTAGATAATGTGAGCATGGTGAAAACTCATGGCTAATCCAACAATACAACCAAATACTTCTGTTTTGGTGCTTAACTCATCATACGAACCAATTAACATCACAAATTGGAAAAGGGCGATAGTATTACTCCTTAAGGAAAAAGCACAAGTTCTCTCTCATCGTGTTATTCGTTTATTGAGTTACGTAAAAATTCCACTTTCAAAAATTGTTTCTCATAGACCATCAAAAGCAATGATTTATAAGAGAGACAATAATTCTTGCCAGTATTGTGGTTCTACAAGACATTTAACGATAGATCATATCATTCCAAAATCTAAAGGTGGAAGTGAAGAATGGACTAATTTAGTTGTTGCCTGTTCAAAATGCAACACCAAAAAAGGTGATAAACTTATATCACAAACTGATATGAAACTTATCAAACAACCAAAAGCCCCTCATAATACAATGCAAATTAAGTTGAATCAATCTGGAGTGGATGAGTGGGAAGAGTATATTTTTTAGAGGTTAAACTATGAGCAGAGCAAAAGAATTTATGAATGCAGTATGGGACCAACGTAATAATCAAGGTGCTGATACTGAAGAAAAATTAGTCTCTTCCATTCTTAAACTTATTTCAGAAACCGCTGTCTTTTATAATGCACAAGATGGTAG
>Ga0315904_10004315_pt1 | contig 20379 bp, 18 predicted proteins | sample LakEriMetagenome_6_FD_203529 | JGI IMG/M metagenome (GOLD analysis project Ga0315904, IMG submission 203529) | Freshwater fungal communities from buoy surface, Lake Erie, Ohio, United States - Buoy 12 MA120 | ecosystem: Environmental > Aquatic > Freshwater > Lake | place: USA: Lake Erie, Ohio...
GGTTATCTCCCCCTCCCTCTGAGGGTTTGCAGCACCGAGCAGCTCTACCGCGCCTTTCAGCGCTGGGCCCAGGCCACGGGTGAGCGCTTTCCACCAGCGCAGGTGGTCTTCAGCAAGGGCGTGGAGAAGGCGGCACGCGGCAAGCTGCGCTGCCACAGCGTGAAGCTGGACCAGGGGCAGAACGGCAAGCAGGCCATCCGCGTGTGGATACCTGGCGAGGCCGGGCCACCAGACGGCCAGACCATGGGCGAGTGGGCGAAGGAAAGCTGCGCGGCCTTTGAGAGCGACATGGCCCGCTTTGGCCGGCACTTTGGCGGCAGCAAGGGCGAGGACGGCGACACATGACACGCTCCATCGGTTACGCGGGTTGCGCGCCGGTTGCGCGGCGGTTGCGCCGGAAACCCGCGTGGTTACGTGAGTTGCGCGACTTTCGCGCGCACGCACACATGAGCAAAACACCCAAAGTGTTTTTACACCAGCAACCTCTTAACGCGGGTTTTCGCGTAACTCGCGTAACCACGGGCATATGTCGCGCAACCACTCGCGCAACCACCCCGCAACCAACACCCCCATCACGTAACCAAACCATGAGTGAGAAGAAGAAAGGCGGGTTGAGGGATGAGATGCCGGGTGCTGCGGCTTTGGTGGACGAGATGCGCCAGGTGTTTGGCCAGGCCTGGGTGGACGCCGCCCTGCGCGAAGGCCTGCGCCTGCAGCGTGAGCACGCCAGGCGGGCCGCAGAGCAGGGCCAGGCTGCTGCAGACCAATGGCTGGACGCCCAGCCCCATCAAGCCCCTGCGCTGCGCGTGAGCGAAGGCGGCGCGGTGGTGGGGGCGCTGGCGGGTAACAGGCCGGCCAGGCTGGCCAGGCCAGGCCGAGGAGTACGGTGATGGACATCCGTGTCAACGTGGACCTGCCCGCCTTGCGCCGCATGTTCTCGGGCCTGGAGCGCCAGGTGGACTTCGCCACCGCGCAGGCCCTGACCGCTACGGCCAAGAACGTGCAAGCCGCCATCCCATCGGGCCTGGAGCAAGCGCTGGACAAGCCCACGCCTTTCACCAAGGGCGCAGAGGAGGGCCCGCGCGCCAGCACGTTCATCCGCGCTGCACGGCGCAACAAGCTGGTGGCCGAGGTGGTCTTCAAGGGCCGCCAGGCTGAATATCTGCGCTACCAGGTCGAAGGCGGCGAGCGCAAGCCTAAGCGCAAGGCCCTGCGGCTGCCGGCCGACATTGCGCTGGACGCCTACGGCAACATTCCGCGCGGCACCATCGCCAAGCTGCTGGCCGTGGCCAGGCGTGAGCAACGGCTGGCCAAGCGCACATCTCGAACCATCCGCGTCAGCCGTGACGTGGAGATCTTTTACGGCGACCCCACCGAGGTGGGCCTGCCCGACAGCCCGCCCGGCATCTACAAGCGCGTGCGCCTGCCTGACGGCCGGGGCCGGCTCATTCCGTTGATCGTCTTCCCGCAGACGACGGCCACCTACCGCAAGCGCGTGGACCTGCATGCCATCGCCCAGCCCGCAGTGGACCGCAACTTCCAGCGCAACCTGGTCAACGCACTGCGCGAGGCGCTGCGGACAGCCCGATGAGCCTCGACCACCCCACCCCCCGGTCTGGGTCCTCCCTGGAAGGTGCAACGCGGGTCATTCGCGATCGCGTTTTTTCGCTAGTCGGTCCCGCGCGGACTTTGTACGGCTGAAGGTGCGCTGATGCCTGTCGGTACGGTCCAGCTCATCACCCAGGCCGAGTACGCCCGGCGGCGCGGCTGCACCGAGGGCGCGGTGCGGCGCGCGGTGCGCGATGGGCGGATCAGCCTCATCAACGGCAAGATCGACCCTGTGGCCGCGGACGCGCAGTGGGCGCGCAACACGCGCGTGCGGGCGGGCAGCCGGGCCACCGACGACGCCAACCTCAGCGGCAGCGGCAGCACCGGAGGCACCGCCGCTGGCGACGATGACGACGAGGAAGATACCGCCGCCGGCTACTGGAAGAGCCGCGCCAGGCGCGAGCGGGCCGAGGCAGAGCTGGCCGAGCTGAAGCTGGCCGAGCTGCAGGGCCAGCTGGTGCGCGCCGATGACTGGGCCGCCGCCCTGGCCAAGCGCGCCGCCGCCTTCCGCGAAGGCCTGCTGCAGATACCCGCCCGCCTGGCGGCGCAGCTGGCCGCCGAGACCGACCAGGCGCGCATCCACGGCCTGCTCGAGGACGAGCTGCGCCAGGTGATGTCACAGCTCACCGCGGCCACCTGACGCATGGGCGCCCGCGACCTTCACCTCTACCTGGTTGACGCGCAGCTGCGCGTGGACGAGGTGCTGCGGGAGTTCGCGGCCATGCCCGCGCGCATTGGCGTGGCCCAATGGTCCGAGCGCTCCATCATCCTCAGCGCCAAAGACAGCGCCGAGCCCGGCCCCTACCGCAGCGCCCGCACGCCCTACGCCAGCGAGCCGATGGACGCGCTCAGCCAGCACAGCGCGGTGGAGGAGGTGGTGCTGATGTGGGGCGCGCAGACCGGCAAGACGCGCATCGGCTCCAACTGGCTGGGCTACCTGGTGGACACCAACCCCGGGCCGGTGATGATCGTGCAGCCCACCATCGACATGGCCAAGCGCTACAGCCGCCAGCGCCTGGCGCCCATGATCGAGGAGAGCCCCGCGCTGCGCCGCAAGGTGCGCGAGAACCGCAGCCGGGATGACGCCAACACCACCCTGCTCAAGGAATTCGCGGGCGGCTTCATGGCCGTGGCCGGCGCCAACAGCGCCGCGGGCCTGCGCTCCATGCCCGTGCGCGACCTGTTTCTGGACGAGATCGACGGCTACCCGATTGACGTGGACGGCGAGGGCGACCCCATCAAGCTGGCCGAAGCCCGCCAGTCCACCTTCAGCCGCCGCAAGCGCCTGCTCACCAGCACGCCCACCACCAAAGACTTCAGCCGAATCGAGGCCCGATACCTGGCCAGCGACCGCTGCCGCTACCACGTACCCTGCCCGCACTGCCAAGAGCTGCAGCCGCTCGACTGGGGCACCGACAAGCCCCACGGCCTGAAGTGGGACCGCGACGCCGAAGGCCGCGCGCTGCCCGACTCCGTGCGCTACGTGTGCCGCAGCTGCGGCGCCGAGATCCGCGAGCACCACAAGCCCGCCATGCTGGCCGGTGGCCGCTGGGTGGCTGACAACCTCGGCGCCGCTGCCGGGCGCATCCGCGGCTTTCAGCTCAGCAGCCTCTACAGCCCGCTGGGCTGGCTGAGCTGGGCCACGCTGGTCACCGAGTGGGAAACCGCCATCACCTCCAGCCGCACGGGCGACATCAGCCTGCTGCGCGTGTTCGTCAACACCCGCCTGGCTGAGACCTTCGAGGAGCAAGGCGACCGCGCCGACGAGCACGCCCTGCGCAAGCGCGCGGCCGACATCCCGCTGCGCCAGGTGCACTGGGGCCACTTCGTCATGACCATGGGCGTGGACACCCAGGGCGACCGCCTCGAGGCCTACCTGTGGGCCTGGGGCCGGGGCATGGAGCGCCAGCTGGTGGACCGCGCCGTGTTCTACGGCGACCCCGGCCAGGGCGAGCAAGAGCCCGGCAGCCCGTGGGCGCGCCTGACCGAATACCGCCGCACCCCCGTGCTGCACGCCAGCGGCCGGCCCGTGCCGCTGCTGGCCTGCATGATCGACTCGGGCGGCCACCACACCCAGGCGGTGTACGCCTACACCCGCGCCCACCAGCACGCGCACGTCTACGCGGTGAAAGGTCAGAGCCAGGCCGGCAAGGCCATCCTGGGCAAGGCCACCGACCAGGACGTGTCCTGGCGCGGCACCAAGCTCAAGGGCGGCGTCAAGCTGTTCCCCATCGGCACCGACACCGCCAAGGCCGAGATCTACGGCCGCCTGCGCAACGAGGCGCCCGGCCCCGGCTACGTGCACTTGAGCCGCCACCTGCCGCCCGAGGTCTTTGAGCAGCTGACGGCTGAGCGCCTGGTCACCAAGTACGTCAAAGGCCGCCCGCGCCTGGAGTGGGTCAAGCCCGCCGGCCGCCGCAACGAGGCGCTGGACTGCGCCGTCTACGCCCTGGCCGCCGCGCACCTGTCGGGCATTGACCGCTGGAAAGAGGGCGACTGGGCCAAGTGGCAGCACCGGGTGGAAGAGCGCAGCCTTTTCGACCAGGTCGAAGCGCCGGCCCCGCAGGCGGCCACCAACGCCGCGCCAGAAAGCCCGCCCGTACCGCCACCGCCGCCGCCGCTGCTGGCCGCCCCACCCAGGCCGCCCGCCGTGCCGCTGCCGCCCATGCCCGCCCCGCGCCCGCGGTTCTCCATCAACTACAAGCGCTGAGCCGCCGCCATGCCCAAGCCCAAGCCGCCCACCTATCGGCCCGCCGCAGCGCAGCAGGCACCCGGCCCGCAGCCGCTCCAAGAGCCACCGCGCATGCCATGGGACGATGCCAGCGCCGGTGAAGACATCGTGGCCGACATCCTGCAGCGCGTGGTGGCGCTCACCCCTGGCTTCACCGCCGCCCTGGCCGCCCAGGTGGACCGCCAGGTGCGCGAGCACTGGGGTGGAGACCGGCCCTACATCGCACGCCGGGCAGGCGAGGGCACCAGCGCCCGCAACGCCGCCATCCGGCGCGACCACCGCAACGGCGAGCACATCGGCCTGCTGTGCCGCCGCTACCGGCTCAGCCGCCAACGCATCCACCAAATCCTGGCCGAAGACGAGCCGGCGGCCGGCGTCAAGCGCCTTGCCTTACCGGCTTGACAGGCCGGGCCCTATCGTCAGCCGCAACCGCGCCCTGCCCGGGCGCCTTAACGCATGGCCGACACCCCCACCATTGAGCCCAGCAGCGTCAACGCCGGCGACACCTGGCGCTGGACGCGCAGCCTGGCTGACTACCCCGCCAGCGCCGGCTGGGCCCTGAGCTACACGCTCATCAACGCCAGCGCCAAGATCACCGTCAACGCTTCGGCCTCGGGAGACGACCACGCCGTCACCGTGGCCGCCGCCACCACCGCGGGCTACGCCGCCGGCACCTACGACTGGCGCGCCCGCGTCAGCAAGGCCAGCGAGATCTACACCGTGGGCGAAGGGCGCCTCACGGTGCGCAACGCCTTCAGCGCCGCCACCTTCGACGCCCGCACCCACGCCCGCAAGACCCTGGACGCCATCGAGGCCGTCATCGAGGGCCGGGCCAGCAGCAGCACGGCGGAATACACCATCGCAGGGCGCAGCCTGAAGCACATCCCCGTGGCCGACCTGCTGGCCCTGCGCGACAAGTACCGCGCGGAGGTGCTGCGCGAAGACGCCGCCGCCGCCGTGGCCGCCGGCCTGCCTGACCGGCGCCGCGTCTTCGTGAGGTTTGGATGAACATCATCACCAGCACCCGCCAGTGGCTGGCCGAGCGCATTGCGCCGGTTGCCCGCGTGCAGAAACGCCGCTTTGAGGCCGCCCGCCTGGACCGCCTGACCTCTGACTGGCAGGCCACCACCGTCAGCATCAACCAAGAGCTGCGCGGCGACCTCGACCGCCTGCGCGCCCGCTGCCGGCAGCTCATCAACAACAACGACTACGCCCGCAAGTTCCGCCTGATGGTGCAGTCCAACATCGTGGGCCCAGGCGGCATCCGCCTGCAGGCCCGCGTGTCAGACGGCCCCGACCGGCCTGACCGCCTGGCCAACCAGGCCATCGAGGCCGCCTGGGCCGAGTGGAGCGCGCAGTGCGACGTGACCGGCCGCCAAAGCCTGCGTGACCTGTGCGACACGCTGGTGGGCCAGCTGCCCAGCGACGGCGAGTTTCTGGTGCGCATCGTGCGCGGTCCGCAGGCGGGCAACCGCTTCGGCTTCGCCCTGCAGGCCATCGACGTAGACCGCATCGACACCACCCACACCGTGGCCCGAGCCGGTGCGCAAAACGCGGTGGTCATGGGCGTGGAAATCGACGAGTTCCACCGCCCGCAGGCCGTTTGGATCTTCGAGGCCCACCCCAACGACGGCGCCGCCAGCAGCCGCCAGCGCATCCGCCTGCCCATTGGCGAGGTGCTGCACGTGCTGCGCGTGGAGCGCCCCGAGCAAGCCCGCGGCGTGCCCTGGATGGCCCCGGGCGTGCTCAGCCTGCACCACCTGGGCAAGTTCAGTCTGGCCACGCTGCTGGCCGCCGAGAACGGCGCCAACCACTTCGGCTTCTTCCAGACGCCCGACGGCCAAAGCCCCATAGGCGCTGTGGACGGCGAGGGCGAGAACATCACCGTCACCCAGCCGGGCACTTACGACGTGCTGCCGCCTGGCGTCACCTTCCAGGCGCATGAAAGCCGCTACCCCGACCAGGTGGTCGGCCCCTTCGTCAAACACCACCTGCAGCGCATCGCCAGCGGCTGGGGCATTGCGTACCACTCCCTGGCCAACGACCTGGAGGGCGTCAACTTCTCCAGCATCCGCAGTGGCACGCTGGAAGAGCGCGACCGCTGGGCCGCAGACCAGGAGTGGTTCATCGCCACCTTCATGGAGCCCGTCTTCCAGGCCTGGCTGCAGTGGTGCCTGATGAAGGGCCTGATCGTCATGCCCAACGGCAGCGCGCTACCCGCGGCCAAGGCCGACAAGTTCCGCGTGCACCAGTGGCAAGCCCGCCGCTGGGACTGGGTGGACCCAAAGGCCGACACCGAGGCCAACATCCTCAAGGTCAAGGCCGGCCTGATGAGCCCGCAAGACCTGAGCGCGGCCATGGGGTATGACTTCGACGACACCCTGGCCGCCATCAAGGCCGCGCAAGACCTGGCCGCCGAGTACGGCGTGCGCCTGACCGCCTACGACGCCACGCCTGGTGCAGGCGGCCCGGCGCCGGCCAGCGCACCCGCCGCCCAGGCTGGTGACGACGCGGAGGCAGGCCGCGCCCAAGCCACACCCGTGGCCGCCGTTATTGACGCCATGGCCAGGGCCATGCAGGCCGCCCAGCCGCGCGAGCCTCAGCGCATTGACCTGCGCCTGGAGCAGCCCGCCAGCCAGGTCACCGTGCACGCCCCCATCACCATCCGCCAGGCCGACGTGCAGCTGGAGGCGCACATCGAAACGCCCGAGCCCCAGGTGCACATCGAGGCCGTCATGCCCGAGACGCGCGCCGAGGCCCCGGCCGTCACCGTCATCAACCAGGTCGAGCCCGCCCCCGTCACCGTCCACAACACCCACCCGGCCCGCGCCGTGCAGACGGTGGAGCGCGACGACAACGACGAGATCGTGAAGACGGTCACGACTTACGAGGCGTAAGCCGTGGCCATCTCCGTCACCACCGATCTGCAGGTCATCACGACCGCAGACACCACCACGGCCAGCGGCACGTTCTACCGCCTGAACGGCGTGAACACCGGCAACCCGCTGGCCGAGGCGGATGCGTTTGTGGAAGGCGCTGGCTGTATTGCCAACAAGACGGGCGGCACGACGGGCGCCACCGATGTGGGCGGGCACTTCAACGCCACCGCCACGTTTGACCTGACAGGCCTCCACCTGTTTGTCTGGCGGCTGATCGTCACCGCCGGCAACATGCTCACCCGCGCCAACCAGGGCGTGAGCATTGGCCTGACCAACACCTCCACTACCTCCACCAGCGCGTGGAGCACCACCAACATGAAGCGGTGGAACGTGGACGGCTCAGACACCATGCCCGTGTCGCAAGGCTGGAAGTGCTATGTGATCGACCCCGCCAGCACGGCAGACGTCTCCGCCGGCACGCTCACGCTCAGCACGGTGCGCAACGTCGGCATCCTGTGCCGCCAGAACACCGCCGTCAACACCGCGCTCAACAACGTGTTCGTCGACGTGATTCGCCGCGGCACCGGCCTGACGGCCACCACCTCACTGGCTGGCGACACCATCACGCTGCTGTCTATCTACAACGTGGACCGCACCACCGCCAACGCCTGGGGCATCCTGACGCAAAACGCGGGCATCTACTACGGCGCCGGCAAGATCAACATTGGCGCCACCGGCCAGGCGCAGGCCTGCAATTTCTCAGACACCGACCAGGTGCTGATCTGGCGCGACTACCCGGTGGCCGACACGCTGTACGAGTTCAACCTCAAGGGCGCCTCGGGCAACAAGACCACCATGACGCTCACCGCGTGCGTGGTGCGTGGCCAAGCAGGGCAGGTGTGGAACATCGCCGCTGACGCCAACAGCGACTTCAAGGCCTACGGCTGCTCGCTGGCCAACCTGCGCTCGGGCGTGCTGTCGGCCGGGTCGGTGTTGGACAACTGCTCCATCGACGTCAGCGGCACCATCGATGTCAACGGCGCCACCATCACTGGCTGCTCGTTCAGCAACCAGACGGCCTCGCAGCTCAAGCTCGATGCCGCCTCAGACGCCACCAACCTGAGCGGCTGCAGCTTTGCCAGCGACGGCACCGGGCACGCCATTGAGATCACGGCCGCCGGCACCTACACGCTCACCGGCCACACCTTTACGGGCTTCGCGGCCAGCAACGGCAGCACCGGCAACGAGGCGGTCTACGTCAACATCGCCAGCGGCAACGTCACGATCAACTCGGACAGCGCCATCAGCGTGCGCACCGCAGGTGCGACGGTCACCGTGGTGGCGGGCCAGAAAACCCTGACCATCACCAACATCGTCAGCGGCTCGGATGTGGTCATCCTGACGGCCGGCACTGACACCGTGCTGGCCATCAACGACGGCGCCACCAACCCCGTCACCAGCTTTGCGTACAGCTACACCTACAGCGCAGGCGTCAACGTGGACGTGGCTGTCTACAAGGCCGGCTACGTGCCCTACATCGTGCGCAACTACCTGCTGGAAAACGGCAACGCCTCGCTGCCGGTGGCGCAAGTGGTCGACAGGAACTACACCCCATGAAAACCGTCGTGGACTCCACAGACAAAAAGCACCTGGGCGAGCGCGTCGACGAGACCGCCGAGGTCATCACCTTCGCCAACGGCGAGACCATGAACGTCGAAAAACGGCTGCACGACAACACCGTGCTGGCCAACAGCAACTACGTCATCACCCTGGAGTAAGCCATGCCCAAGATCATCGACGGCGACAACCTGAACGTCGGCACCGAAATCACCATCAACACCACCGCCAAGACCTTCACGCTGGTGGCGGCCGGCAACCTGGTGGCCAAGGATGGCGTCACGCTGCAGGCGCTGTATTCCAAATTCATCAAGCTTTGGGAGACGGACACCTACAACAAGTTTCCGTTCCCCATGTACGCGATTGACGCGAAGTCGGGCCAGTTCCAGTTCGGCACCGACGGCGGGTCTTTCAGCGGCTGGAAGCCGGCCAACGACACCACGCGCCAGATGCTGCGTGACGGTGGCTGGTCAGAGTACACGTCCGGTGGCGTTCTGGCCCGCCAGTATGTGGGCATCGTGTCACTGGGTGAGGTAAGTGCCAACGCCCAGCTCTATTACCAGCGGGCCTCAACCGATAGCCCGACCAACTTCACCTTCACCGATGAGGTAAACGAAGGCATCCAGGTTTTTGGCAATGCCACCGCTGACGCGACCACAACCACCTTCGACAAGCGCGCATTCTTCAAGGCCTACGCCCGCGAAGAGCAGAAGACCTACTCCAGCTCCACCCTGGCCGACACCGGCCAGACCGCCACGGGCGCCTACACCGTCAACGTGCTGCTGAGCAACGCGGACGACCTCAACACCCTGGTGGCGGACGCAGGCATCGGCGTTGCGCCCTACACCGGCATCAACGTCAGTTACTACTCGGTGGCGCAGTCCATCGACATCAACACCGCCAGCGACAACTTCCCCTTCAGCATCATCGTGGAAGGCAACAGCGCCACGCTGCAGGAGATCTACACCAAGGTGCAGTACTTGCTGCGTCAGGGCACCGACATCAACAGCGCGGTGACCAACAGCGCGGGCACCAAGATCGGCAAGATCCAGAACGACTTGATGTACTTTGTCGGCCCGGACCTGTTCTGCCGTCAGGGCGTGTTCATCCAGAACATCGACCCGAACTTCCTGAACAACGTCTACTTCATCGACGACAACGGCGTCGCGCGCCAGTACAACTACGCGGCCGCTGGTCAGCTGCAGTTCAACAGCTTCCTCACCAGCGGCAGCACGGGCTACTACCGCATGTACATCACCGACTCGGTGACCGGCACGGATGACTACGGCACCGCCACCGCCATCACGGTGAACGACAAGGATGGCAACCCCATCGCGGGCACCATCGACGCGGCCACCAAGGGCTTCACCTTCGCCTACGACACCAACACCCAGGGCGGCCGCTCGGTCTTCACCAGCCCCGGCGGTGACGTGCCCGTCACGGTGGTGGCCGGCAACAAGGGCGTGGCCAAGCCGGTGGTGGCCACAGGCATCATCAGCCGCAGCAAGGGCATCGTCATCGGCCTGGTGGCAGAGCAAGACCGCGCCTACGTGGCGTAAGGAGCAAACATGGCTGGCGAACGTCTCTTTACTCGAATCCCCCCGGCCTCGACCGGGCCGAGGATCAATTACAAGCACACGGCGATGGTGCCGTACACCAATCGCACGGGGACGTTCGTCATTGGTGAGCGCGTGTCGCTTGGAACCTCCGGGTTCACGATGCACGTCCACGGCGTGGACGCCTTGACCGCGACGACGGGCTATCTTCAGGTCCACTACAGCAAGTCGGCGGTCTTCAACAACCTGTCGCCGCAGCCCAGCGAGAACATCGTCTACGACGGGGTGACCATTGCCCAGGTCCACCCGACGTTCGAGATCCGCGACCTGTACATCAACACCAACCACATCACCAGCTACGACAACCCAGAGTACGGGCTGTGGGTGGACAAGTTCGGATCGGCCCAGGTCACGTTTGCCGAGGGCCAGCCGCAGCTGGATGCGTTCGGCAAGCTGCGCGTCAGCCAGGGTACGCTGCTTGGGGAGTACGTCTTTGCCAACGGCCTGATGCCGGAAGCGTTCAGCAGTACGCTTGTCAATGGCGGCACGGTGACGTGGGATGCCAACAAGCGGGCCGCGACGCTCTCGGTGGGCACCACCAGCGGCGCACTGGCCACGCACACCTCGAACACCTACCACCACTACATCCCCGGCTCATCGCACCTGTTCATGGGCACGCTGGCTCTGGGCGATGCGGGCAAGGTGGGCCTCACTCGGGCCTGGGGCATGTTCGACGCCAGCAACGGGTTTGCTTTCATCCAGAAGGCCGACGGCGCGACGGTCAAGCTGGGGCTGCTGGTGCGCAGCGACATCAGCGGCTCGGTGGTCGATACGATCACCTGGCAGGAGGACTGGAACAAGGACAAGCTCGACGGCACCGGCCCGTCGCAGATGAATATTGATGTCACCAAGGACAACCTGTACTGGATTGACATTCAGTGGTTGGGCGCGGGTGGAGCGCGCTTCGGTGTGTACTACGAGCACCAGCGCATCGTGTGCCACGAGTACAACCACGCCAACACGGCATCGGCGTCGATGACCGGCACCGGCTCCCTGCCGGTGTGCTTCGTGCAGGAAAACACGGCGGCCACGGCCAGCACCAGCGAGATGCGGGTGTTCTGCTCGTCCATGTGGACCGAGAGCGCCATCGATATTCGGACCTTTGGTCGGCCCAATCAACACATCCTCACCAAGGAACTGACGACCAACGACACCTACCACTACATGGGAACGCTCGCCCCGGCGGAGCTTCTCGACAACGGCCGGGTGAACCACTCGCTGTACCTGCCCACCGAGCTGGAGGTGATGGCCTACGACACCACGACCGGCAACCCCGCATTGGTGGAGGTGGAGATCGTGGCCGAGCCTGTGATGTCTGGCTTGGTATGGCAAGACACGACATCTCCCACCGTCGACTACGACGTTGCGGCCACGTACTACGGCGGCGGCAGGGCCATCCTGAAGCAGCTTGTCAATGGCCGAATCAGCCAAGACCTGACGCAGACCTTCAACAACATGCAGGCCGGGGCGGTAAAGAACTACTCCGAGATGGGCGGCACCCGCACCTGTACGGTGACCAACATCACCAAGGCGGCGACCGCGGTGCTGACGGTGGACATGGTTCACATGCTGCGCGATGGCGCGGCGGTGAAGTTCTCCGGCGTTGGCGGCATGACGCAAGTCAACGGCAACACCTACTACATGAAAATCACCGGGCCCACCACCGCCGAGCTCTACACCGACGCCGGGCTCACGACCCCGCTCAACTCGTCGGCCTTCGGCACCTACACCAGTGGCGGCACCATCAGCGGCACTTTCGGTAGCCGCTTCCATTGGGCTCTGGTGGTCAAGAAATACTTTGGCTCCAACAACGTCAAGGTGATGGCCAAGACCGGCTGGAAAGAGATCACGCAGTGAGCCTGACGTATCTCTGGCAGACCTACGCCGAACAGTGGGAGCTGTTCGAGAAGGTCTCATTTGACGGCCCCAACAAGCGGGTGATCGTCAACGAGAACGTCACGTCCATCAACATCCGCGAGGACGTCTACTCGGCCTGGGTGCGCTGGGTCGAGATCGACGACAACACCAAGTACCTTCCAGCCATCCGCTTCTCTGGCGGCGACCCTATCCCTGGTGGCGAGACCGGGGTCACGTTCTTCATGACCAACGGCTGGAAGTTCCAGTACGACGCCAACGTCGTGGCCATCGCGGGCGTGCTGTACAGCGACAACTACGCCACCCCGTACTGGTCAGCCACCGATCAGCCGATCTACCCGGCCACCGTGTCGTCGCTGGTGAACTCGGCGGTGGTGACGCAGAACGTGGTCACCGGCACGGCCCTGACGCAGGAGCAGACCGCAGCCGCGGTGTGGCAGGCTGCCACGCGCACGCTCACCGCTGCCGGTGACGACGCCATTGCCACCGCAGTGCGCGCCGCCATCGCCACCGAGCTGGCCCGCATCCTCGACCTGGCTGCCATCCACGGCCTGGTGGCTGGCCAGCCGCTCACCGTCAGCGCCACACAGCGCCAGGCCGGCGGCATCACGCAAACCATCACCGAGGCGGGCGGCACCGTCACCGTCGCCCGCGCCGCGTGATCTCCCCCCGCGCCGTCGCCCTCAACGGCATCGGCTTCACCCCGCTGGCCGTGGCCTCACTCGGCTTGCTGGCCATGCAAGTGCCGCCCGTGGTGCAGCCAGGCGGCGGCGCCTTCAGCAACCGGCCCTGGCTTGATGTGCCCTTCGTGCCCGTGCGTCCGCGCCGGCCGCGCAAGAAGCGGCAGGAGGAGCTGGTGTTCCTCGGCCACTGAATTGAGCACTGTCAAGCCGCTTGCCTTACGCGCTTGACAAGCACCGCCGCACCATGCGGCGCATGAGCAAGCTCCCACCCAATCTCCAGCGCGCCCTGCCCAAGGGCCGCACCGAGCGCGCCCTGCAGGTGGAGCGCGCCGCCATCGACGAGCAAGCGCGCACCGCCACGCTGGCCTTCGCCAGCGAGACGCCCTACGAGCGCTACTGGGGCATAGAGATCCTGGACATCACGCCCACCGCCATGCGCCAGGGGCGCCTGCGCAGCGGGGCCAATCTGCTGGTCGACCACGACTCCCGGGATGTGGTCGGCGTCATCGAGTCTGTCGAGGTGGGCGCGGACCGCGTAGCCCGTGCCACCGTGCGCTTCGGGAGGAGTGCACGCGCAGAGGAAGTGTGGACCGACGTGCGTGACGGCATCCGCCGCAACGTGAGCGTGGGCTACATGATCCACAAGGCGCAACTGGTCGAAGAGCGGGACGGTGTGGAAACCTACCGCGTCAACGACTGGGAGCCCTTCGAGGTGTCGCTGGTGTCCGTGCCAGCTGACCCCACGGTCGGCGTCGGCCGCAGCCTGGATTCCACCCTGGAGTCAGGCCCCGATGCAGACCCCCCGGCCGCCGCAATGGCAGCCGTCACTGAACCCAAAACCCCATCCTCGAAGGAGCACATCGTGTCTGATGTCACCGTTGAAGCGCGCAACCACGCCGCAGAGATTTCCAAGATCGCCAAGGGCCTGCCCGGCGGCGCCGAGATGGCCATGGACGCCATCCAGCGCGGCCTGACCACCGAGCAGTTCCAGGCTGAAGCTATCGCCAAGCTCACCACCGCGCCCGTGCGCACGGCTGACGTGGGCATGAGCAAGACCGAAGTCAAGCGCTACAGCCTGATGCGCGCCCTGAACGCGCTGGCCAACCCGTCTGACGCCGCCGCCCAGCGCGCCGCCGCCTTTGAGCGCGAGTGCTCTGACGCCGTGAGCGCCAAGCTCGGCAAGTCTGCCCGCGGCTTCTTCCTGCCGCACGACGTGCAAAAGCGCGACCTGGTGGTGGGCACGCCGACTGCCGGCGGCAATCTGGTGGCCACCGACCTGCTGGCCGGCGACTTTATCAGCCTGCTGCGCAACGCCATGGTCATCATGGGCATGGGCACCCGCATGCTGACGGGCCTGCAGGGCAACGTCGCCATCCCGCGCCAGACTGGTGCCGGCACGTCCTACTGGGTCTCTGAGGGCAACGCCCCCACCGAAAGCCAGCAGGCCTTTGACCAGGTCACGATGTCGCCCAAGACAGTGGGCGCCTTTACTGACATCAGCCGCAAGCTGCTGGCCCAGTCCAGCCTGGACGTGGAAGCCCTGGTGCAGCAAGACCTGGCCACCGTGCTGGGCCTGGCCATCCAGCAAGCCGCCATCAGCGGCACGGGCCTGAGCAACCAGCCCAGCGGCCTGCTCACGCTCATCACCCCAAGCGTTGCCGGCGGCACCGATGGCGCTGCGCCCACCTGGGGCAACATCGTCGAGCTGGAAACGGATGTGTCCGTGGCCAATGCCGACGTGGGCACCATGAGCTACCTGACCAACGCCAAGGTGCGCGGCAAGCTCAAGGGCACGTCCAAGGTGTCAGGCCAAAACGGCTTTGTGTGGGAAGGTGGCGATACGCCGCTGAACGGCTACCGCGCTGCGGTGACCAACGCCGTGCCGTCCAACCTGACCAAGGGCACCGGCACCGGCTTGTCAGCCATCATCTTCGGCAACTTTGCCGACCTGCTGATCGGCATGTGGGGCACGCTGGACCTGATGGTGGACCCGTACAGCCTCAGCACCGCCGGCAGCGTGCGCGTGGTGGCCCTGCAGGACGTGGACGTGGCCATTCGCCACGCCGAGTCCTTCGCCACCATGGTGGACGCCATCACGGCCTGATTGACCGCAGGCCACTGACGCACCAGGTGCTGCCGTGTTCACAGAAGACCTGACACCGTTCTTCAACGTCGCGGAGTTCGCCACACCTGGCGTGCTCAACGGCGCGGCGGTGTCGGGCATCTTCGAGGCCGGCTTTGAGGACGCATCGCTGGCGGGCTTCGGCCCCGCCGGCACCTCGCCCACCTACACCTTGCCATCAGCCAGCGTCCCTGCTGCGCCCGAGGGCAAGGTGCTGGTCATCTCCACCGGCCAGGCCGCCGGCAGCTACCGCGTCGCCAACGCGCGCCACGACGCCACCGGCGTGTGCGCGCTTGATCTCTTGCTTCAGCGCTAACCCTTCAAGGAGTCCATCATGACCGTTCGTTCCTCAGCCGGCACCACCATCGGCTTGTCTTCTGGCGCACCGGCCACCTTCAACGTCGCCGGCTACACCGCACTCACGTTCACCACCATCGGCGAGGTCACTGACCTGGGCGAGTTTGGCCGTGAGTACAACCTCATCACGCACAACCCCATCGGCAGCCGCGGCACCGTCAAGCTCAAGGGCTCGTTCAACGAGGGCTCCATCAGCATGACCGTAGGCCTGGACACCGACGACGCCGGCCAGATCCTGGCCAAGACGGCGAGCCAGTCGGACAACGACTACTCGTTCAAGATCACCACGCAGAACGGCGACGACTACTACTTCCAGGCGAAGGTCATGTCGTTCAAGGTCAACGTGGGCTCGGTCGACAGCGTCACCACCGCCACCATCATGCTGGAGCTGACCACCAACAGCGCTGGCGTCGGCGTGGTGGAAGACCTGGCTGTCTGATCCAGCCAGCTCACCCTGAGCACGGACCCGGGTGGCGTCTCCTCTTCGCAGGGGAGCGCCCTCGGGCACCGGCAAACCTTCAACCCCTGCGAAGCCCCCACACCTCACCATGTTCGAAATCACCTCACTCGCCGCCAAGGACACGTTCACGCTGGAGCTGGTCAACGCCAACGACGAGCCGCTGGCCGATGCCGATGGCAAGCGCCTGAGCGTCACCGTCTACGGCCCCGGCTCCAAGGCCTACCAGCGCGCCAATGCCGAGCGCACGCAACGCCTGATGAAGCGCATGCAGCGCAAGGGCAAGCTGGAGATGAGCGCCGAAGAGCAGGCGCGCGAGAACGCCTCCTTTCTGGCCAGTTGCACCGTCAGCTTCAACGGCTGGGCCTACAAGGGCGACCCGCAAGCCTTTGAGGCGGCCTACGCAGACCCGTCCATCGGCTTCATCGCCGACCAGGTCAGCAAGGCCATTGGGGACTGGGCAAATTTTTCGACGACTGCCGGGAGCGCGTGAGCCTGTACGTGCGACAGCTCGCCTACCTGCACGCGCCCATCGAAACCTCGTCGAAGAAAAACCTCAAGAAACCCACCACCACCCAGCCGGCCACGCGGATGCAACGCTTCGACGAACAAGGTGTTCAGCCCCCGCTGCCGGATGCAGGCCCCGCCGCCCACTTGGCGGGCTACCTGCTGGACGCTGGCCCGGTGGCCTACGGTGGCATGGGCCCCATACCGCTCACGCATGCTGACATTGCCGCTTGGCAGGCCAACACGGGCGTGGAACTCACCGCCTGGGAGGCGCGCACGCTGCGCGGCCTGAGCATGGATTGGGTGGGCATGCTGCAAACAGCCGCCCAGCCCGACTGCGCCGCCCCCTGGGTGGAGCTGGAAGACACCACCCGCCAGCGCGTTGCAGACCGCGTGCGCAACCTGTTTGGCGCCCGCGCACGCCAAGAGCAGGCCGCCGCCGCCAAGCGCCAGGTGCACTGACATGCAAGCCGGCGACCTCAACATCCGGCTCATGGCAGACCTGGCGCAGTTTCAGCGCCAGATGAACAGCGCCCAGGCCATGGCCGAGCGCACAGCCCAGGGCATGGCGGGCGCGTTCAGCAAGCTGGGCGGTGTTTTGGCGGGCGCGTTCAGCATCACCGCTGTGGTGCAGTGGACGCGCGCCATCATCAACGGCTTGGACGCCATGAACGATCTGGTGGACGCCACCGGCGCCAGCATCGAGGAAATCAGCAAGCTCGACCAGGTGGCCCGCCGCAACGGCGCCAGCCTGGACCAGGTGGGCAGCATGCTGGTCAAGTTCAACGCCCAGCTCAAGGAAGCGGACGGCAAGAACGGCGCCAGCATCGCCCTGCAGGCCATCGGCCTGGAAGCCGCCAAGCTGCGCCAGATGGACCCCGCCGAAGCCCTGCGCCAGACGGCCGTGGCCCTGGCCAGCTTTGCGGACGATGCCAACAAGGCGCGCATCGTCCAGGAGCTGTTTGGCAAGAGCGTGCGCGAGGCTGCGCCGTTCTTGAAAGACCTGGCCGAGGCGGGTGAGCTGCAGGCCAGCGTTACTGCGCAGCAGGCGGCGGAGGCCGAGAAGTTCAACAAGCAGATGGCCTTGCTGGGCTCCAACGTCACCGAGGCTGCGCGCTCGTTTGTCTCAGACCTGCTGCCAGCTCTCAACGACACCCTCACAACCTTCAACAAGTTCAGCGCCAATGGCGGCGTGATGTCAGGCTTCTTCAAACTGCTGGTGTCGCAGTTCAAAGACGCGCGCATTCAGGCCACGCTGGAAGAAATCGCCCGCCTGGAAAGCCGTCTGAGTGACACAAACGTCACGGGCTTCAACCGCTCCAACCTGCAGAAAGAGCTGCGCGACGCCACGCAGCAACTGCGCGAGCTGCAAGGCGAAGCAGTCAAAGCCCGCACCGCCCTGGACGCAGCGTTTGGACGCCGCAATGCCGGCGCCGGCCGTGGCGACGAAATAAACCCCCCCTTCGCCTTAGCTGCGCCGTCCGTCATTGACATCGCCGCCGAGCAAGCCCGCCGCAAGGCCGCTGATGAAGCGGCCATCAAGGCTGCCAAGGACCGGCAGGCCGAGCTGGACATCCAGGCCAAGCGCCAGATGGCCAACATTGCTGCCTACGAAAAAGCCGAGCAAGAGCTGGAAGAGCAGCTGCAGCGCACGCTCAAGGCCGAGCTGGACCTGGCCGCCGCCCGCGGCCTGAAGGCCGTGGCAGCTTACGAGGCCGCAGAGCAGGCCATCGACGAGAGCCTGGCCAAGGCCAAAGACCTGGTTGCGGCCATCAACAACGAAACCGCCGCGCTCAGCATGAGCAACCAGGAGCGCGAGATCCACAACGCGCTGCTGGCACTGGAAGCCACCGGCCTGCAAAAGGGTACCTACGCCTACGAGGAATACGCCCGCCAGATCCGCGAGGCCGTGGTCAACCGCGAAACCGTGCGCGCCAGCATCGAGCAGACCAAAACCATTGAGGAAGAGTGGCGCCGCACCGCAGACCAGATCGGCCAGTCGCTGACGGACGCGCTGATGACGGGCGGCAAGAGCGCCTGGGAGTACATCAAGGGGTTGTTCCGGTCGATGGTGCTGCGGCCGGTGATCCAGGCGGTGGTCAACCCGCTGGCTGGAGGCGCCACCAGCTTGCTGCAGGGCGGCGTCACAGCGGCCAACATCGGCAGCGTCATCACGGGCAGCATCACCGGCTCCATCGCCAACGCGGTGGGCATGGCGGGCAGCGTGTTCGGCAGTCAAGCCCTCACGGCTTTCAGCGCGGGGATGAAGGGCGCCACCCTGGCCCCGGGCCTGATGGGGCCGACAACTGCGGGCGCTGGCGGCGCAATGGGTGCGGGCGCATCGGTGGCCGCCGCCATCCCTTACGTGGCCGCGGCGCTGGCCGTGCTCAACGTGGCTGGCGTTTTCCGCTCCAAAAAGATCGTCGGCGGCGGCCTCACCGGCACGCTGGGCGAAGGCGACATCCAGAGCTACGACCTGCAGCGCCGCGGCGGCACGCTTTTCAGCGGCCCTGACTACAGTATGGTCAACCAGCAGGTGAGCGCTGAAAGCCGCGCCATCCAGACGGCCTACGAGGCGCTGCGCACCAACGCCGCCAGCATGGCCGAGTCGCTGGGCCTGAGCGGTGACGCCGTGCGCAGCTTCACCACGCAGCTGGGCACCGACATCCTTCACAACGACCTGTCAGCGCGCGGCATCAAGCTCGATGGCCTGTCGCCTGAAGAGGCCGGCGCCAAGGTGCAGGCCGCGCTCAATCAGGCCAACGAAGACCTGGCCGCGTTTGTGCTGGGCGCCAGCCGTACGGTGACCGAGACGCTGACAGAAAGCATCGAGTCCTGGAGCTACGGCGAGCAAGGCGATACCTTCAACGGCTTTGTGGAGCGCGTGACCGAAGTCACCCGCACCATCGAGGCCACGGGCGTGAGCTACCGCCGCGAAGGCGAGACCAACGTCCAGACCCTGCAGCGCCTGGCCAGCAGCCTGGGCACCGTCAACCCCGCGCTCGACGTGCTGGGCCTGAACCTGTACGCCACCAGCCTGGCCGGTGCAGACCTGGCCAGCCAACTGGCTGACGCCTTCGGCGGCCTGGAGGCCTTTGGCCAGGCCACCGCCAGCTACTACTCGGAGTTCTACAGCGAGGCCGAGCGCACCGCCAAGACCACCGAGCAGCTCACCAAGGCGCTGGGCGACATGGGCCTGAGCCTGCCCGCCACCCGCGACGCCTACCGCCAGCTGGTAGAAGCGCAAGATCTCAACACCGAGGCCGGGCGCAAGAACTTCGCGGCCCTTGTGCAGCTCAGCGGCACCTTCGCCGCCATCACGCCCGTGCTGGAAGAAGTGACCGAAGCCGGCGAAACCGTCACCGAGACCCTGCGCAGCGCGGCAGACATCCTGCGCGAGCGCCAGGGCCTGGAGCGCGAGCTGCTGCAGCTGCAGGGCGACACCAACGCCCTGCGTGCCCTGGATCGTGCCGCCCTAGATGCTTCCAACCAGGCGCTCTTTGACCAAATCACCGCGCTGCAAGACAGCCAAGCCGCTGCGGCCGCCGCTGCCCAGGCCGCGCAAGAGGCCGCAGACGCCGAGCGCGCGCTGGCCGCAGAGCGTGACCGCATCGCGCAAGAGCGCGCCGGCCTGGAGCGCCAACTGCTGCAGCTGCAGGGCGACACCAACGCGCTGCGCGCTCTCGACCGCGCAGCGCTGGACGAAAGCAACCGCGCGCTTTTTGACCAAATCACCGCTCTGCAGGACAGTCAGGCCGCCGCCTCTGCTGCTGCGCAAGCCCAGCGCGAGTACGCCCAGGCGGTGGAGACCGCCCGCGCCAATGTGGAGCGTGCCCGTACCGCCGTTGAAAGCGCCGAAGCCGGCGTCAACGCCGTGCGCGAGGCGGGCACCAGCGCCTACCTGAGTGCCCAGGACCGCGTGGCCGC
>Ga0315904_10004316_pt1 | contig 20379 bp, 7 predicted proteins | sample LakEriMetagenome_6_FD_203529 | JGI IMG/M metagenome (GOLD analysis project Ga0315904, IMG submission 203529) | Freshwater fungal communities from buoy surface, Lake Erie, Ohio, United States - Buoy 12 MA120 | ecosystem: Environmental > Aquatic > Freshwater > Lake | place: USA: Lake Erie, Ohio...
TGCGTTTCCAAAGCATCGCGGAACGTCGGCCCGACCGGCTTGCCAGCGGCCAATCCCTGCAGGAAGTCGGCGACCTGATGCACGAAGCTGTGCTCGTAACCGATCTGCAGACCAGGTACCCACCAGTGGTCCATGTAGGGGTGCTCGCCGCCGTTGTCGGTCACGTGAATGCTTCGCCAGCCGCGGACAATGCTGTCGTCGCGATGATCGAAATACTCCAAGCGGTGCAGGTCGTGCAGGTCCCAGCGCAAGGACGCTTTCTCTCCGTTGACTTCCAGGGTGTAAAGCGCCTTGTGACCGCGGGCGTAACGGGTCGACTCGAACAATCCCAGCGATCCGTTCTGGAAATGGCAGAGAAAGGCACAGGCATCGTCAATCCCGACCGGTTCCACCTTGCCCGTTGCCGTGTGCTTTCGTTCCTTGATGAAGGTCTCGGTCATGGCAGACACATCGGCGATGCTGCCGTTGAGCCACAGCGCCGTGTCGATGCAGTGTGCCAGCAAATCGCCGGTAACCCCCGACCCGGCTGCGGCCACGTCGAGCCGCCAGAGTCCGTTGCCCCCCTGCGGCAGATCGGTCGAGATCGTCCAGTCTTGAAGGAAGTTCGCGCGGTAATGAAAAATCCGTCCGAGTCGGCCTTCGTCGATCAGCTTCTTCGCCAGAGTCACGGCAGGGACGCGGCGATAGTTGTACCAGACGATGTTCGGGACGCCGGCTTGCTCAACGGCGGCGACCATCTCCTCGCCTTCCGCGGTGCTCATTGCCAGTGGCTTCTCGCAGAGGATCGCCTTGCCGGCCTTGGCGGCGGCCATCGAGATCTCCTTGTGCAGATTGTTGGGCACGCAGATATCCACCGCGTCAATGTCGTCGCGGGCGATTAGCTTCCGCCAATCGGTCTCAATCGATTCGTAGCCCCAATTGTTGGCGAAAGCGGTGATCGCCTCGACATTCCGGGCACAGGCGGCTTTCAACACCGGCCGGTAATCGAGCTGGAAAAAGTGGTTCACCTTGGCGTAGGCGTTCGAGTGCGCTCGGCCCATGAAGCCGTAGCCAATCATTCCAATGCGCAATTCTTTTTGAGACATCGTCTGCTCTCAATACCGGACTGGACTTGGTCAAAGCAAAGATTCTGAACGGGAACGAAACAGATCGCAAGCAGTCGGGCAGAAATCGCCAGCCCCGTTTTTGGCGCGGCGCCAAGCCCGTCTCGCCCTGGTCCCCGGACTGGATGCCGGCGCTCACTCGTTGCCGGTTCGTTTCGAAACCGGCACTTTCTGGTTGCATTCTTGAGAGTGCCCCGGATTTCATCCGCAGCGATCCTCCGCAGTCAAACTTTGCGGTCTCCCCGCAAAGTCCACGCTCCAAACACCGCCCGCACGCTCGACGGGAAATGCTCAGGATTTCGCGGAGTCCCCACCTGCCTGCTGGACCAGAATGCTTTTGCGGAGATCGGCTCGTTCGCGATCGATCTGCTCGGGAGTCGCCCCCAGTCCCGTCAAAATCGCCTCGGTCATCGCCATCGCCATTTCCCCCTCGTCGGCGAAAACCTGTCGGGCTCCGGCCTTGAGGTAATGCTGTCGATCGCGGAGGTAGGGGACGCGCACGAAGATGTCCAGCTCGGGGTTCAACTCTTTGGCCAATTGAACAATCTGGACCCCGCGCTCGGTCGTTGAAGAACTGAGGATCAGGGTTTGTGCGTGGATGATGCCCGCTTTGGCCAGCGTGTCGCGATGAATCGCGTCGCCATAGACGGCTGGCTGGCCGGCTTCCTTCAGTCGCTGATATGTATCGAGGTTCATTTCGATGATCGTGGGGACAATCGAATTTCGTCGCAGCAAGCTCGACATCGTCTGTCCTACCGGGCCGTAGCCAATGACCACTGCGAGATGGAGCTTCTCACTCGCGTCGCTGACCGGCTCGAACGCCAGTGGCTGGAGTGACTGCTCCCGCCGCCCCAGCCACGAGTCGGGGTTGGCCAGGCACCAGTCGCTGAGTGGACGCGCGAGGCGAAAGAGTAACGGATTGAGCGAAATGGTGATGATCGCTACCGCGATCACGGTATTGACGACTTCTTCGTTAAAGAGCTCGAGCTCCGTGCCGAGGGCGGCGAGGATGAAGGAGAATTCGCCGATCTGTGCCAGGGCGAGAGCGAGGCAAATGCAGACCCGCAGAGGAAGTCGACGCCACAGGCCGTGCGCAAAGACGATTGCCGGCGTCGCCAGCAGCACAATCGCGGTGGTCCCAAGCACCGGCCCCGGATGATGCCAGGCGTGCAGCGGATCGAGCAGGATGCCGACCGAAACAAAAAACAACACCGCAAAGGCGTCCCGCATCGGCAAGGCTTCGGTCGCGGCCCGAATGCTGAAGTCGCTGCGGGCGACAACCATCCCGGAGAGAAAGGCCCCCAGTGCCAGCGAAACGCCAAACACGTTCGCCGAAAGGACTGCAATCCCGATCGCAAGGACCAAGACGGTGAGCGTAAACAACTCTCGCGAGCGGGTTCGCGCGACATACTTGAGCAACTCTGGAATCAGCCTGCCACCGATGAAAATCATCCCTGCGATCACCGCTGCAATCTTGAGAATCGCCAGCGAGGCAATTTGCGCGAGCGTCCACCAGTTTGCCTCCTCGCCAGAGAAAATGGAGGGGAGCAGAACCAGTTCCACCACTGCCACAATGTCCTGTACGATCAACCACCCCAGGCCAATGTGCCCGACCATCGTATGCAGTTGATTGGCATCCGAAAGGACTCGCGTCAGGACCACCGTACTGGCGAAAGAAATCGTCAAGCCAAAGAAAATGGCCGTTTGCAATCCCCAGCCGAAACCGAGCCCCGCGCTGGTCCCCAGCAGCGTTGTCAGGCCCATTTGAATGAACGCACCGGGCAGGACTTTGTGTCGGACTTGCAAAAGCTCCTGGATGTCGAATTGCAGACCGACGCCGAACATCAACAAGATGACGCCAATTTCCGCCAGTTGTTGGGCCAGGTGCTTGTCCGCGACAAAGCCGGGTGTGTTCGGCCCAACCAGAACTCCGGCCAACAAATAGCCGACCAAAGGCGAAATGCCGAGTTGCAGGGCGAAGTAACCCATCAGCAGCGCAGCGGCCAAGCCGCCAGCCAGCGTCGTCAATAGTTCCAGATTCTCCATCGCTCAGCTGTTTTCCGGGTTGGGATTGAAAATCGCAAGCCTCCAGCCCGACAAGCTTCGGGGGCTGACGATCGGGATGCAGGCTGACGCGGGCATCAGGCAGCACCCCAGGTTCGCATTTGGAGCCGCGGGCTGCCAATTTGCCGTACACGGTCAGGCACAGGCCAAGAAGCGCCGCGCCCCATGAGTCACCGATTGCCGATCACTGCGCCGCTCTCTGCACGCCGCGATCAGATTGCCAATCGAGAGCTTGCGACACCCCGCGCGATGATGGGGTGCGATCGATAGCTGCGTTTGCAGGACGCACTTGCTGGACGCGCTTGCTGGACGCGATCGCAATTTTTGCTCGCTAGAAGCACTTGCAAATAGCGACCGCAGGCTCGCCTGCCGGCTGAGGGTCACTTGCCGAGTCGCAAAAAGACATGTGCGACTGTGTTGGCATCTCCATGACCCATATTTAATTCCGATTTCAACAAGTCGCGAATTTCGCCATGCCTCGTGCGACCACTGCGACGAATCAAGTCGTATATCTGGTGGATCGACTTGCCGGTCCGGTTCTGAATGCTGGTCAGTTGATTGGCCAGCGCCTTTTCGGCGGGGCTCATTCGTCACCTCCTTGTTGGGAATAGGCTCGCGTTTTCCTGCAGTCTGAAGAATTGGTGGAGCGACTTTTGGGAGCAACGGTGGCGCGGTCGCCCAGCCCGAATCGAACGACATTCTCTCCGCCCAGCCAAAACTTGTCAGCGGGAGTTTTTTGTCCTGAAGCAACAACGTTTCCAGCGCGCCCAGTCGCGCCTGTCAGGGGTTCCAGACCAGATCGCAGACCGGCGGCCAACGAGAACTGGGGGCATCCCCGTTCGGTTGTCCCCAGCAGCCAAAATTACTGCTAGCCACGGCGGCGACTGGATTTTGGCAAGGTATCAGGTATTCGGGGTGACTCCAGAGCGAGTTCAGCGACCACCACCCCCGCCTGCGCCACCAGCTCCGCCAAAACCGCCTCCACCGGCACCACCTGCTCCTCCCGCTCGGCCGCCAGAGCCGCCGCCCGCTCCGCCACGACCTCCAATACCGCCCCGGCCACCCGCACCGCCGCCCGCACCGCCGCCCGCACCGCCAGCGCCTCCGAATCCACCTCCGGCAGCCCCGCCCGCACCGCCTTGGCCGCCGCCCCCGAATCCGCCAGCCGCTCCATTCAATCCGCCGCCCTGGCCGCCGGCTCCGCCCGGCCCGCCAAAACCGCCCCCAAATCCACCCTGGCCGCCGAGACCACCCTGGCCGCCGAGACCATTCATTAGCTGTATCTGTTGAGCGGCAACCTGTTGTGCGAGGGCTTCGAGGCAACCGGTCAATTCGGTTTCATCGAGTTTCTTGTCGCCGTCAGTGTCAAATTGCTGCAGCATTTGCTGTGACCAAGCTTTGGCATCAAAGCCAGGCAGCCCGCCACCGCCGACGAAACGACCTTGAGCGGCATTATTTTGGCCAGCTTTTGCCGCGCCAGGCTGGTCGCCCGGGCGGGCTTTTCCGCGTCCAGCTTTGGCCGGTTTCTGGGGTTCCATCCCTTGAGGACCCGCCGGCGGTTTGCCGTTGGGCTTACCGTCTTGGGCCCAGATGCTGGGGGCGAACAACAAGACCGACGCCACGAAAGCCAAAATCGCTTGCTTCATCATCTCGCTCCTTGAAAAGTCCCGCTCCGCCGCGTTCCTCAGGCGGCTGAACTCGCCCCTGATTTCGCTTGGCGGACGAAAAACGCCCCGCCGGGCGATCATAGGGTCTGGCGGGGGGAGAAGCAATTTTTCCAGCCAAAAAATGAGTGCCAGCCAAAAGCTAGGGGCGAACCAAGCCGGGACACCCGGGGTCTCCAGCAAAGGCGAGAGCATTTGGAGTCCTTTAAAGCCGTAGTCTGCCGAGTAAATCTGCCGAGTAAATCGGGAAGTTATTGCCGCGCTGGCCCATTCAGCAGTGCGAACAAGCCAACCGCCTCGGCTGGTCGCTGGGAGTCTGCCGGGGTCAAACAGCCAACTCAAGTGCGGAGGAACTGCCGGCCGATAGCCACCAACGGGACGAATGGCTATACTTCCACGGTGCCGGGCGTCCGCCTCCGCTGCGCTTCCGCAAGGGTCCCCCCGCACAGGCGAGAAGTCCGGCGGGATGAACTGAAAATCTCAATCCCGCACGCGGTACGGAAGACCGAGGCACTTAACGACGAGATACGGTAAACTACTTCAATCCGGACGGTTAGCTCAGTTGGTTAGAGCGCCACGTTGACATCGTGGAGGTCGCTTGTTCGAGTCAAGTACCGTCCATCCAAGACCCCGCAGAGAGCGCGACTGGCGAGTTTCTGCGGGGTCTTTTCGTTTTCATTCTGCTCGATTCGGGACCCCGCAGGGTACGATTTAGCTCCGCCCTTCTCGGCGCCCATCGGGGCAAACGCACACGAGGCTCGGCCTCTTCCCGCGGAGTTTTGTATTCCTGCACTGGCTCCACGTTTTGCCACGTGGATGTTCGCTTTTCCTATCAGTGGTCTGCACCCCCGAGCCGCTTGGCCACTTGCTCACTGCACTTGCTCACTGCACTTGCTCACGGCCACTTGCTCACGGCCACTTGCTCACGGCAACTTGCTCGCAGTCGCTCACGCAACCTGCGCAGCGATATTTGCTTCTGTCTGTGCACCCAACTCCATGACTTGGGATGCAGCTTGCCGTTGCGGTTGAGGCAAGTATCCCGGGAAAAGAAGCTCCCCGGAACGGGTGGTTCGCCGCAGCCAAAACACAAATTGCAACGCGGACGCTGCTGATTGCAAGTCGCGATTTTCGCGGCTGGCAAGGAATTCGCAATCGCTTTCTGTTTCTGCTCGCTCACCACACGGGCCTGACGCAGCGTTTACAATGGGCCGGAACCAGATTGGGCCAGCGGACAGGAAAACAACTCGGCAGTCCAGCCTCGAGGGAGAACTAACCCCCGTGGCAGTGCGGCGACCTTGCGAGTTTGTTCGCTGAAAAACTCTCCACGAAAGGAATGATCCGATGATTCAACGGTCTCAGCCATCTCGCCGCGGTTTTATTCAGGCGACCGGCGCCGCGCTCGCGGCACCTTACATTCTGACGTCCTCGGCGTTGGGGAATTCGACGCGGCCCCCGGCCAGCGAGCGGATCGTGATGGGCGGAATCGGTATCGGCAACATGGGCTCGGGCGACATGGGGGCTTTCCTTGGTCGCGGTGATGTCCAGTACGTCGCAGTGTGTGATGTTCGCACCGGCGTTCGCGACGGGGCCAAAAACCGGGTCAATGAGCATTATCAGAACCAGGATTGCCAAGCTTACAACGACTTCCGCGAGTTGCTCGCCCGGACCGACATCGATGCGGTTCACGTGGCCACGCCGGATCACTGGCACGCCATCAACGTGATCGAGGCCTGTCGTCACGGCAAGGATGTCTACTGCCAAAAGCCGGAAACCCGTACGCTCCGCGAAGGTCCGCTGATGATTGATGCGGCCCGCCGCTACGCCCGCGTTGTTTCCGGCGGCAGCCAGCGCGTCCTCGAGGACTACCGCGGCATCGTCGATGCTTGCTGGAGCGGTTCGCTCGGCACGATCAAATCGATCAACGTCAACGTCGGTCCCCTCTCCCAGCCCTGTTACCTCCCGGCCGAACCGGTCCCGGCCGACATCGACTGGGAACTCTGGCTCGGGCCCGCACTCTGGGCGCCGTACAACAAGGCCCGCTGTGATGGCAACTTCTCGACCGGCGGCGGCAGCTGGCGATCGTACATCGACTACTCCGGTGGCGGCATGACCGACTGGGGCGCGCACCACTTTGGCGGTGCGACGTTCGCTGTCGATGTCCGCGACCAGCAGCCAGTTGAGGTCACCTTCCATCAGGAAGCCGAGGGGAATTACCTCTCCTACAAATATGCCAGCGGGATGACGATCTATCACAACAAGCCCAAGACCGACAACCTCAAGGTCGAAGGTACTGAGGGAGAAAAGAAAGAGCCCAAGCCGGTTCCTTCCTATAAGGGAGAAGGCGGAATTTACGGCGACTTCATCCACTGCGTGAAGACGCGCGAGAAGCCGTTCCGCGATATTGAGTATGCCGTCAACACAATTGTGCTCAGTCACCTCGGGATCATCGCTTACCAGCTGCAGCGTTCGCTGAAGTGGGACCCGGCCAAGCAGGAGTTCGTCGGTGATGCCGAAGCCAATCGGCTGCGCGACCGCGCCCGGCGCGAGCCGTGGACGCTGTGAGGCGTCACCGTTTGGCTTCCGGTTCTGCACTCTTTCCGAAACACATTACAAACAGCTGAAGGTAAACCCAATGAATATTCGTAATCTGGATCAGGCCTTTGAGGCCCTGAAGACGTTTGACTGGGGGAGCGATCGCGCCCCGCTCGCTCCGATTGAAGCAGCTGCGGTTGCGGCCAAAGATTCTTCCGCCCAAGCGGCGCTGGAGCAGAAACTGCTCGGGGCTTTGGGGGGCAACCTCAATCGCGCCGGCAAGGATTTTGTCTGCCGCTTGCTGGTGCTCGTTGGATCCGGGGCGGCCGCGCCTGTACTCGCCAAGTGGCTCGGTTCGGCTGAAGACGCCCAACTCGCCCGGTTTGCCCTGGAGCGGATTCCGGGGAGCGAAGTCCGGCAGGTTTTGATCGACGCGCTCAACAACCTCAAGGGCGATCAATTGCTGGGTGCGATCAGCTCGCTGGGAGCCCGCTTCGAGCCGGAATCGATCCCGGCCCTCGCCCGATTGCTGGGGGGAACGGATGAAAAGGTCGCGACAGCCGCAGCCAGCGCGCTCGGCGACATCCGCGGCGCCGATGCAGTCAAGGCACTGGGAGCGGTCAAGCCTGCCAGTGAGGCGGTCAGAGCGGCAATAACTGATGCGCGATTGTCCTGCGCCGAAGGGCTACTCGCCGCGGGCAAGTCGGCCGAGGCTCTGCTGATTTACAAATCGCTGACCGGCGACGACCAGCCGAAACATGTCAAGCTCGGCGCGACCCGCGGTGTGCTGGCCTGTGCGGGGAAGAAGTAGGTTCGGTAATGAGTTTCTGCAGTCTGCGGGAGAGTGACTAGCGTGGTGATACGCCTGCGATTCGGTCTGTTGGGGTGTTGGCTGGCCTTCAGCTTGGGGCTCGTTGCCGCGGCTGCTGCGCAGGAGCAGGGGGAAGCGAATCCCGAATTGCTCCAGCTGGTTGTGGAACTGCTCAATGATCCCGATCAGGAAATGCGGTCCGTCGGCTTGGAACAAGTTCGCACGGAGCTCAAAGGCGCGGCGGCGACCAAGCAACTGCTGGCCTTGTTACCCAAGTTGAATCCCGGAGCTCAGGCGAGTTTGATCTCCGCACTGGGCGAACGCGGTGACGCCACTGCCAAGCCCGATCTGCTGAAAATCGTCAAGGACGAGGCGGCGGCAAAAGAGATTCGCGCGGCCGCGATTCAAGCCAGCTCGGCGTTGGGGGCGGAGGAGGAGGTAGAGCTGCTGGTTGGTTTGCTGAACGCTGGAAACGAGGAACTGCAGAAGCCGGTGTTGAGTGGCCTGATCAAGTTGCCCGGTAGCGAAACGTCGAAGGCGTTGGCATCGGCAATCAGCCGCCAGCCGCTCGCGACGCAAGTGCTGTTAATCGACGTCCTCGAGGCGCGAAAAGCGGTGGAAGCCGTCCCGACGCTGCTGGAACTGGCACTCAATGAGAATGCCGCCCTGCGCCTGGCTGCCGTGAAAGCCCTCGGACGATTGGCCAGTGTGGAGCATTTGCCAGGGATGGTCGAGGCGGTTCTGGAGGCCGAGCCGGGCAAGGAGCGAGAGGCTGCGGAAAAGGCGGTGATGCTTGTTTGTCAGCGGAGCGGTGCGGCAGATGCGAGTTGCCAACCGCTGATCGCAGCGGTGAAGAAGCGTTCCCCGGCCGACCAGCGGGCGATGCTTTCAACACTGGGCAGGGTTGGCGGCGAGGGGTCGCGTCAGTTGGTCGAAGAGCGGATTGCCAGCAGTGCGGCGGACGAACACGAATCCGGGATTCGCGCATTGTGCAATTGGCCGGACGCGAGCGCCGCGCCAAGAATGCTTGAGTTGTTTGCAGCTGAAAAGCAGCCACAGCTCAAGGCGGTGTTGCTCGCCGCCCTGATTCGGGTCGCTCCCCTGCCTGACCAGCGATCACCGGCCGAACGCCTTGCACTGTTGGCGCAGGTCATGGAACTCTGCCGGAAAGACGCCGACCGGAATCAAGTCCTCAAGCGTGCTCCAGCGATTCGGACGATCGAGACGCTGCGTTTTGTGGTCCCTTATCTCGACCAGCCCGCGCTGGCCGCACAAGCTCAGGAGGCAGTCGTGGAGTTGGCACACCACCGAAATCTCCGCGAGCCCAACAAGGAGGAGTTTGCCCAAGTCCTTACCCGCGTGCAGGCCGAGACCAAGGACGAAATCGTCCGCGACCGGGCACAGCGCTACAGGAACGGCCAGACTTGGGACCGAAAGAGCGTCGGGCGGTAAGGTCCATGGTTTCGGCAATCCGCGAAACGCTTATTCGCGATTTGATTTTCCGCGGGCCGAGAGCCGAGCTTCGGTCATTCGCTCGCGCAAGTCGCCGTACACAATAAACTCAGCCTCCAGTTTTCTGAGTCGCCACTCGAACAGGAAGGTAGCCTGATGAGTTAGGCATAACGCGATCCGGGCAACGCCCTCGGCTGGTCGAGTTACCGCAAACGGTTTGACCGAGTCCAAATGAAAGTCCTCTCGCACGGATTATTTTCGGATAAACCCTGCTTCGATTGAATGAGGATGCCAGTGTTTCAAGTTTCGCGTTCACAGGTAGTCGTCGTAATCCATGTGAGGTCGTCTATGACCTCTGCTCTGCGGCAGGAGAGCAGTTTCTGATGATTTCCATGGGGCGGAGGAAAACCGTTCGGTGCTGACAGGGGGCGACCCCGGATGTGGAGTGGGTGAGTCCACTCGAGGCGGAGCGCCGAACAGAATGTTGACATGAAGCGCAGCCTCAACCGTCTCAAAAAGACACAGGACGTCCGGGACCTTTGGGACTTCCGAGGCAACTGAGAAAAAGTCGCATGAGACGCATGAGTCGCATCCGGCAGGCTCTGTAAACCGTCTCCCGCCCCCCTGATGTCATCTTCCCGATCTTCAACTTCGGCATCGCCGCAGCGGCATTCATTCCTGAAGTATGTTGATAAAAACAGGCTCACCTTGTCATGGCCGTTTCGCAAACCTGGGAAACCACCCCAAAGCCACATTAAATACGACCGCAACGAGCGGACGCTAACATCTGTCTGGACAATAGTTGTTTGAACAAGTAATCTGTGAGGGCTAGGGGTTCAGCCCGCCGGGGTCTGTTCTTTGCGAGTTGTTTCTTTTGGGAATTGCCATTCGCCGCAAGGTTTTCGGGACTTTGTATGAACAACCTTCACCTTGCGGTCCAGTTCTTTCTGCAGATTGCCGTCATACTTCTCGCTTGCCGAGTTGTCGGTTTGATTGCCCGCCGCTTGGGCCAGCCCCAGGTGGTTGCGGAAATGATCACTGGCGTCTTGCTGGGACCGTCGCTGTTCGGCTGGCTGCTCCCCGAGTGGCAGCAGGCACTTTTCCCCTGGGATCCCAAGCAGGGAACGCGCGACACTCAAAGCTACCTCTTCCCGGCATCTCAACTGGGCTTGGCGCTGTACATGTTCATCGTCGGGATGGAATTCCGGATGGACATCATCCGCTCGCGGTTCAAGGCGAGTCTGGCTGTTTCCGCTGCCGGAATGATCGCACCGTTTGTACTGGGCGGTCTGCTTGGTTGGTATTTTCACCGCCAGACCAGCTTGTTTCCGGAAAAGACCAAGCTCTACGAAGCGGTGCTCTTTCTCGGGGCATCAATGTGTATCACCGCCTTTCCGATGCTTGCCCGGATTATTCACTTCAAAGGATTGAATGGGACGACGATGGGAACGGTCGCCATCGGAGCGGGGGCGATCGATGATGCGACCGCCTGGTGCCTGCTGGCCGTCGTGTTGGCCAGCTTCGATGGAAACCTTGCCTACGCCCTGAAAAACATCGGTGGTGGATTGGCCTATGTAACGCTCGTGCTGCTGGTGGTGCGTCCACTGCTGGAACGATTTCAGACGATTCTTTTCTTTGGCAATTCGGAACGCGGCTCCGAGCCAGAAGCAGCGGGACAGATCTCCGAAAGTGGCCTGGTGATTGCCTTGGCACTGATGGCGCTCGGTGCCTGGTTTACGGATCTGATTGGGTTGCACGCCGTCTTCGGGGCTTTCATCATGGGAGCCGCACTCCCGAGAGGAGCTGTTGTTCGCGATACGATCAATCGGATCCAGCCTCTCGCGGTGGCATTGCTGCTGCCGCTGTTTTTTACGTTTTCCGGCCTCAACACCCGCATCGGCTTGCTCAATTCCAGCTATCTCTGGCTGATGTGCGGACTGGTGATGATTGCAGCGGTCCTCGGAAAAGGCGTTGCCTGTTGGTGGGCGGCCCGAGCCAGCGGCCTTCCTCATCGCGAGGCCCTGGGAATTGGCACCTTGATGAACGCACGCGGCCTGATGGAACTGATCATCATCAACATTGGTCTGCAGCGTGGTGTGATCTCGGAAGAGCTGTTCGCCATTCTGGTGATCATGGCTGTGCTCACCACGCTGATGGCCTCGCCCTTGTTTGATTGGCTCGTGCCCGACCAGTCTGTCGCCGATTCGGATTGAGCTGATTCACTCAGCCGAAGCCGGAGCTGGCTTGCTGTTTGTAACCTGACCGAAAGCGTCAGCCCGCTAAGGGTTGGGCTGACCCTCGAAATAGGAGTTGACGAGATCTCCGTCTTTGCCCTCTCCGCTTTGCTCACCATTCAGCGAGTCGAGAACCACCAAGGGGTCGATCATCTTCCAGGTAGGCAGCTGGGTGACGGCGGTAGCCATCAGGGCACTGCCACGAAGAAACCAGAAAACATATCCCAATGACGCCGCCATGGTGGCCGTTCCGATCTCGAGTGCCTCAAGGTAGAGCGATGAATCGGTGGGTGAATTCTGTTGCCCCGCGATTTGCCGCTCGAGAAACGCCAATTGTTCCCAGAGTTGCTGGCGAGCGAAGTTGATCTCAATCGTTCTCCCGTCAATTTCCAGACGCGAAGTGAGCACGTCATTTCCCGCGCCCCCCGCGGCCTTGGCCGTAAAAAGATCGAGCAAGGAGAAGCCGCTGTCCAGCCGTTGCTGGATCGCTGCTGCGTCGGCTGGCAACTCATGCAGGCGAATGACCGAGTCCGGTCCGCGTTCAGTCAACTCCTGCTCCCGGTCGAATTCCGTCAGCCCGTCGCCGACCGCGAATTTGGTTGCTCCGGAACCAGAAGGTTGCAACGGTCCGACCAAGGGTGTGGCTCCAGAGCCACCAGAGTCAGAAGCCGTCGATGTTGAGTTCTTGGCAACTGTGTCGCCAGTTGATCCAGTATTGTCCGAGTCCCCCGCACCAGAGTGACCCGACTCGCCGCCTGAGCTTGTCGCATGGCTGCCCGAATCGCCGCTGAGACTGCTCGCCGAGCTGCTCGAGTCACTGAATGGAGTGATGGCTGGGAGGATGACGGAACCCACTTCGACTTTGACTTCGACCGTTGTCGGCTGGCCGGAAGTCACGCCATCGCTGGCGACATAAGTGAAGCGATCGACTCCGATGAATCCGATTTCTGGCTCGTAAACAAAGGTGCCATCCCGGCGAAAACTGATTAATCCCCGGGTCGGAGGCGAGACCAGAATCGCAATCAGCGGGTCGTTGTCCTTGTCGATATCACTGGTCAAGACACCGGTAACCGTGGTCAAGGTCGAACCTTGAAACACGCTGAACAGTTTCTCAAGGCTGATCGGCGCGTCGTTGACCGGTTGTACCTGCAGAGTCACAACGCCCTCAGTGGTACCTCCCCGACCGTCGCTGAGTTGATACCGGAAGCTGTCGGTGCCAAACCAATCGGCTGCTGGAAGGTAACGGAAGGTTCCATCGGGATACAGCGTGAAGCTGGCCGCGTTCACTGGGCCTTCCAGCAACCGCACCACCAGCGAGTCGCTGTCCTGGTCGCCGTCATTGGCGATCACGGACTGCTCGATTAGCGTGTCTTCATCAAGCGTCCAATAGTCATTAGCTGCATCCGGCAGGTCGTTTTCGTCAGTGACCGTGACTTGTACCAGTTGTTCACTCCAGACTTGCCCATCACTGACGCGAATCCGAACTTCGTAAACTCCGTCTGCATCGGCGTCGGCAGGCATTTCAAAATCCTGCAGGCTGGCAAACTGCAACTGGCCGGAAACGGGGTCGAGGTTGAATCTTGCTGCATCGGCGCCACCGCTGATCGCATAGCTTAGTGATTGGCCCGGGAGATCAGCGTCTGTTCCCTGAACCATCCCGATATCGCGCCGGTGCTCGCCTGTGTGATAGGTCGACGGAGAGACCAAGAGTGGAACGTTGTCGTTCAGGGGCAGAACGCTGACCATGAACGACTGTTCCGTCGTCGAGCCATCCTGGCTGGTCGCCCGGACCAGCAGCGTGTGGATGGTTGCCACCTCGTAGTCGAGCGGACCAGCAACGGTCACGACGCCGGTCGACGAATTGATGGCAAAACGCCCCCCTGCGCTATTCAGCAACTGATAGGTAACCTGGGATTGGGTGGCGTCTTGATCCGCGGCAAAGACGGTCAAGCCGATAGTGCTTCCGATCGCGGCATTTTCTTCAACGCTGTTGCCGGACGGATTGGAGTCAGTGATCGCGCTGACGTCGAATTCGTCGGCATCGCTGAGGCTCACAGTCATCACCTTGTCAAAGGTTGCTCCGGCAGTATCCGTGACCCGCACCGTGATATTGTGGGAAGTGGCGGCCTCGTAGTTCAGCCCAGACGAATTTGCCACGGTCACCACGCCGGTAGAGCTGTTGATCGTGAACCGACCACCGGCGTCATCGAGGAGCGAGTAGCTTGCTCCGTCCGTCGAGTCGCTGTCACTGTGGGTGATAACTCCGACAGTCGAGCCGTTTGCTGCGCTCTCAGCAATGCTCAGGGTGCCTGTGATATCCTGCGGCGCGTCGTTGGCCCCTTGGATCGTGATTGTGATCTGGGCCGTGCTGGTCAGGCCGGCCGCATCGCGCATCGTGTAGGTAAAGGTATCCGTCAGGCTATTGGCCGGGGTCCGCAGGGCTTGGACAGCGGCGTTGGAGTTGTCGACCGTGTAGGTGTAGCTGCCGTCAGCGGCGATATTGATCGTGCCATAGGCGCCCGTCACATTCGCGCCGACATTCGTCGATGCCGAACCGACCACTCCCGCCGCGACACCACTAACCGTCTTGGTGTCACCCGTATCAACATCGGTATCGTTGGTCAGGACATTTCCGGCAGGATTGGTGCCGGCAGTGCTATTGCCGACTCCGCCCGCCTCGACGGCGGTGGCGGAGTCGGCGAAGGCCAGGGGGGCATCGTTCAAGACCGTCAGCGTGATATCGCGGCGGACCGGATTGCTGTCCAGAGTCCCATCGTTCACGAGAAATGCGATCGAGCGGGTATTCGCCGTTCCACCTGCCGTCGGGTCTTCCGAGGTCGAACTGAACTGAACGCTGCGAAGGGCCGCTTGATAATTCGCAGCGGACGCTGTGCCCGACAAAGTCAGCACTCCGTTGCTCGGATTGTAGGAGCCGGAGATTCCATTTTGATTCGTGAATGAGAGCGTATCGCCCGCTGTCAGGTTGCGGACAATCGCAACGGTCGCGGACGTCATGGTCCCGTTGTTGGCATCGGTGAGTGTCAGGGCGTTAGTCAAGGCGACTGCCGGCGCATTTTCCGTGTAGGAGATGGCAGTCCCTTCCATCGAGCCCAACAGTGGCGGGTTGGCAATTGTCACAACGTCCGATGCAGACAAGGCAATTTTGTAGATCCGCAGGTCATCGAATCTGGCATCGGTACCTTCCCAGCTTTGTGGACCGCCGAGGAGAAAGGTTCCCCAATTCGAGCCAATCGCCCACCCGCTCGCCGTGCCGAGCAAAGCCCCGTTCTTGTAAGCCCGCGCCACTCCGTTGTCGAAGGTCATTGCGAAATGGGTCCATGTACCCGTAGTCAAGGTTCCCGCCGCGAGCGCAAAGCGGTTAGAGCCAGTTTGCCCCATGTAGACCTGGCCCCCGGGCGCTCCATGAAACAGGAAATTCATCCAATCCGGACCGGTTACTCCTCCCGCATCTTCGCCGAGGATCGGTCGCCATTGCCCCATCGCATCTGCGTTGACCCAGAATGCGACGGTGTATTGGGTCGGTGTAAGATTCAATGTGCTCGAAGATACGATGTAATCGTAAGCTGCAGGATCGACGCCGTTGAGATTGATAGCGCCGCCGGTTCGACCATCGATCCATTCCGTTCCATCCATGTTGATGGCGACTCCACCGAGCCCATGCCCCGATGCATCCGCGATGCTCATCGTGGCTCGCTGCGACGCATCCTGACCGAGGTATGCGCCGCTTCCCGTGTCGTCAAGTTTCCAATGGAGCACCATGTGCGAGGTTTTGCTCGCGTCGGGCGTGATGTTGGTCCCGATGGACGCCGTTGCGGCCGAAATGGAACTCGCTCCGCCATTGAGCGTCGTGTCGACATTGACTCGAACTTCCGCAGGTCCGGAGGTTGAAAATCCTGAGCTGTAGGAGTTGTCCAGCGCTCGAATCGTCAGGCCATTTGGGATTCCATAAAAACCGGCGGCGGGGACGAATCGCATTCGCGTCGTCGCGGACACGCTCAAGGCATTGCTGCCGTTGGAGACTGAGCCGACGTCAGACCAGTTGACTCCGCCATCGGTCGAATACTGCCACACACCCTGAGTCAGGCTGTTCGCGGTGCTGCCGACAATCGCGTAGCCCGCAATTGATCCTGAATCGGCAGAGTCGTTCGCGGTGGCAAGCGTACTGATCAAGGCACCTGACGGATTCAAGGTGCCTTCCATGATGGAGGCGAGCGTTCCTCCTGCAGTCAAGAGCGGAGCATCATTGACCGAAGTGACTGTGACAGCGATGGCGTCCGTGGCGGTCGAGAAGGCGGTGCTCAGGCCGTTCGATGTGGTGTTGACCTTGGTACCCACACTGCCACTGGTTTGATCCCAGGCGCGGAACGTCAGCGCTGAAACAGCGTTGCCGTTGTAGTTGAGATTTGGAGCGAAATACAGCCGAGTATTGGCGTTATCCGCCAGGAGCAGGGAGGACGTGCTGCTCACGGTTCCGATTGCAGACCAAGTGCTTCCGCCATTGATCGTGTAATACCACTTTCCGGAGGTCTCGGAAATCGCGGTGATTGCGATACCCTTGAGCGCCCCGGCATCCACATCGGCAATTCCACCTGTGAATGTACTCAGCAGCAGACCGGTTGCTCCCGAAGGATTGCCTGCATCTTCTGCAACGGTGAGGTTTAAGGGAGTGTCCGTCAGAACGGGCGCCTCGTTGACGTTTGTCACCTGCACGTTCAAGACTCGATCAAAGGTCGCCCCGGAGGCATCTGAAACCCGGACGGTCAGGTTATGGCTGGAGGCCGACTCAAAGTCGAGCAGGCTGCCACCGGCGACGGTGACCTGGCCAGTCGAGCTGTTGACCGCAAAGCGGCCGCCAGCGCTGTCGACCAGCGAATAGGTCAGGGAGTCGCCTGAGTCGACATCCTGACCGGCAACGGTGCCTACCGCGGCACCGTTACTGGAGTTTTCGGCGATCGTCAGCGTGCCGTTGATGTTATGGGGCGCGTCGTTGGCACCCTGGATGGTGATCGTGACTTGCGTAGTGCTGGTCAAGCCTGCCGCATCGCGCATCGTGTAGGTAAAGGTATCCGTCAGGCTATTGGCCGGAGTCCGCAGGGCTTGGACAGCGGCGTTGGAGTTGTCGACCGTGTAGATGTAGCTGCCGTCAGCGGCGATGCTGATCATGCCGTAGGCGCCACTTATCGAATTGCCGACGTTACCTGATGTCGAGCCGACTATTCCGCTCGCGACGCCAATCACAGTCTTGGTATCCACCGAATCGGGATCCGTGTCATTGGTCAGGACATTTCCGGCAGGATTGGTGCCGGCAGTGCCATTGCCGACTCCGCCGGCCTCGAGCGCGGTGGCAGCGTCGGCAACAGCGACCGGTGCGCCGTTAACACCATTTACCGTGCCATTGACGGTCGCGATCGCAGTCAGGCTGCCGTCGGAGAGGGTATAGGTGAATGAGGGAGAACCTCTCCAATTGGCCGTCGGGGTGAAGGTCAACGTCCCGTCGGCATTGAGCATCACGCTGCCGCCGGTGACGGCGACCGAACCGCCGATAGAGATCGCCGTGCTGTTGATCTGGGTCACGTTGAGCGTAGCACTATCGACGTCGCCGTCGTTGTCGCGCACGTCGAATGTGACCGGCACATTTTCGCCGGTGCTGAAGCTGTCGTTGAGGGCGACTGGTGCGTCATTTACCGCCGTGATATTGACGACCACGTTACCGGTGGCAGTCAGGGCTCCGCCGGTTCCCTGAGCCCCGCTGTTGCCATCGCTGAAGCTCCAGTCGATCTGGACATTGGCAGGCGGAGCTTCGCTGGAGTTCGCATAGGCGATTTGCTGCATCGCCGAGTTGACCAGGGCGTTCGTGGCGCTGGCGTTGAAGCTCAAAACCAGCGTGCCGCCGCTGTTGGTCGTGATCGAGCCAATCGTCGTCCCGCCGACGACAAGGTTGCTGCCTTGAGTAAGCGCATCGAGCGTACCGGTGGCGGAGAACAGATCCTGGGAATTGGCTCCGCCATTGCGCGCGAGGGTCAGGGTCGCGCCACTGAAGTTGCTGCTGCTCAACTCGACATCAAAAATCTGGACATTGCCATCGAGCACCACTGGGCTGCCGTTCTCGGTGGTGCTGACGCTCCCGCCAAGGGTGCTAGCCAGATCGAAACGGGTGTCGAGTGAACCGTCGACATTGTAACGGACCACTGCGAAGTCGTCGGTCGCGCCGACTCGGGCAAACCCGGAGACTACGATCTTGCCGTCAGCCTGCACAAAGAGGTCATAGGCCTGTTCACTACCGGCGCCGATCGCAGTGGTCACTTTTCCGCCGCTGCCAAAACTTGTGTCCAGTGAGCCATTGGCGTTGTAGCGGACCAACGCCATGTCGTCGGTGCTGCCGATTCTTGCATAGCCTCCGATCACAATTTTGCCATCGGGTTGGAACGCCAGATTCCAGGCCCGGTCGTTCCCCGTGCCGATCGCAGTAGTCACCTTGCCACCGGTGCCGAAGCTGGTATCCAGCGATCCATCGATGTTGTAACGAATGAGCGCGACATCTTCGGTGCTGCCGATCCCCGCCAAACCGGCAAGCACCAGCTTGCCATCGGACTGGACCTTGAGGCCGAAGCTGTAATCATTTCCGCTGCCAATGGTGGTGGTAACCTTTCCGCCGGTACCGAACCCAGTGTCCAGCGAGCCATTCGCGTCATAACGAATCATCGCGAAGTCATAATTGCCAGTGATCGAGTAACCCCCGATCACGATCTTGCCGTCCGGTTGGACTATTACGCTGGTCCCGAAATCGAGACCCGAGCCGATCGCTGTGGTCAATTTGCCGCCGGTGCCAAAGCTTGTATCGAGCGATCCGTTGGCGTTATACCGGACCAGCGAGAAGTCCTCCACGCCGCCGACTAAACTGTACCCACCGACCAAAATCTTCCCGTCGGGCTGGACCGTAACACTTCTGCCTTGGTCCGTGCTGGTGCCGACCGCAGTCGTGACCTTCCCACCCGTCCCGAACGAGGTGTCGAGCGAACCATCGACGTTGTAGCGAATCAACGCAAAGTCATCATTAGATCCGTTGTTGCTCAGTCCCCCGACCAGAATCTTGCCATCCGCCTGGAGCGTGATGCTTCGTCCCGAGTCAGTGCCGGTGCCGATCGGGGTGGTCACTACTCCACCAGAGCCAAACGAAGTGTCGAGCGAGCCATCGGGGTTGTAGCGGGCAACAGCGAAGTCGATATTAGTTCCGATCGTGGCATATCCCCCGACCAGAATCTTGCCATCCGGTTGGACTGTCAGGCTGCGTCCCTGGTCCGCACCTGTCCCAATTCCAGTCGTAATACTCCCGTCGCCCATCAGGAATGTCGGCGCGTCGTTGACCGCCGTGACCGTGATCGACGCTGTATCGCTGGCGGTGCTGAAGGCCGAGCTGCCGTCAGTGCTGCTGATCGCTGTGTACTGCCCCTCGCTGCCGCTGGTCTGGTCCCAGGCGCGGAAGGTGATCGCGTTGCCGACTGAGCCGTTCAGGTCGCCAAACGGAATCAGCCGCAGCTGCGCGGTCGGGCCGAGCAGTAGGGCCAGTTCGTTGGTGGTGCTGTTGATCAGCTCGGCGTTGATCGTCAGCCAGCTCGTGCCGCCGTTGAGGCTGTACTGCCAGCTGCCGAGACTGGTGTTCAGGCCGGTGATCGCAATCGCTTCGACCGCCGCGCCATCTGCGTCGGTGATGCTGCCGTCGACGACCAGGGCTGCAACGGTCACGCCGCTCGGGTTGGTCGCTCCCTCAAGGACGCTCCCCAGCGTCGGGCTGGCGGCGGTGTCGAGGACCGGGGCGTCATTGACCATCGTGACGGTACCATTGACCGTAGCCGTGGCCGTCAGGCTGCCGTCGGAGAGGGTATAGGTGAACGAGGGCGAGCCACTCCAATTAGCTGTCGGCGTAAAGGTCAAGGTCCCGTCGGCATTGAGCATCACGCTGCCGCCGGTGACGGCGACCGAACCGCCGATAGAGATCGCCGTGCTGTTGATCTGGGTCACGTTGAGCGTAGCACTATCGACGTCGCCGTCGTTGTCGCGCACGTCGAATGTGACCGGCACATTTTCGCCGGTGCTGAAGCTGTCGTTGAGGGCGACTGGTGCGTCATTTACCGCCGTGATATTGACGACCACGTTGCCGGTGGCAGTCAGGGCTCCGCCGGTTCCCTGAGCCCCGCTGTTGCCATCGCTGAAGCTCCAGTCGATCTGCACGCTGGCTGGCGGCGCTTCACTGGAGTTCGCATAGGCGATTTGCTGCATCGCCGAGTTGACCATGGCATTGGTTGCGCTCGAATTGAAGCTCAGGACCAGCGTCCCGCCGCTGTTGGTCGTCACCATTCCGATCGTCGTCCCACCAACGACAAGGAATCCACCTTGATTCAACGCTCCGAGCGTCCCCGTGGCAGAGAAGAGGTCCTGGGCACTCGCTCCGCCATTGCGAACCAGAGTGAGCGTCGCCCCGCTGAAGTTCGTGCTGCTCA
>Ga0315904_10004317_pt1 | contig 20377 bp, 8 predicted proteins | sample LakEriMetagenome_6_FD_203529 | JGI IMG/M metagenome (GOLD analysis project Ga0315904, IMG submission 203529) | Freshwater fungal communities from buoy surface, Lake Erie, Ohio, United States - Buoy 12 MA120 | ecosystem: Environmental > Aquatic > Freshwater > Lake | place: USA: Lake Erie, Ohio...
TTCGCCGCCGCGTGTGCGGCTTTCGCCTCGGCCAAGGCCTCGGCTCAAGCCGCACACGCGGCCTGTGGTGAGGCACCCTGTTCCTAAACCCTCATATCGCCTGGTACAGGAAATCCAACCCGGTCACCCCCTCCCCAGCGGGACTCGACCCCGGAATTTGCAGGCCGCCGTCACCGTTGATGGGGTCGCGACCGTGGCGGGATCTCGCATGCACTTCGCGCAACCCTCGAGGAGCTTACCCATGTATCAGCAACTCGTGCCCGTGTCGAAGGACAAGCATGCCCGCAAGCGGGTCAAACAGATCGACTCCTTCTCCTTCGCCGCACGGTTTCAGCTCGCATCCGTAATGGCTCATGAGTTCGCACGGGCGGCGGCGATCTACCCGATCGTGTTCATCGAAGACAAGGCCGGGCAGGGCCTCACGCCGGTGGCGCTGATGGGCCTGGAGGAAGGGGAGAATCTCTACGTGGATGCCGCGGGCCGCTGGCATGCCTCCTACGTGCCGGCCGTGATCCGGCGGTATCCGTTCGCCCTCGCGTCCACCGGCAAGGCCGACCAGTTCACCGTCTGCATCGACGAGGGCAGTCCGCTCGTAACCGACAGCGACGGCAAAGCTTTGTTCGACGATGCCGGGCAACCGACCGCGGTGATCGAGAACGTGAAGAAGTATCTGGGGGAACTGCAGCAGATGGACGGCCTGACCCGGGAGTTCTGCCGGTTCATGCGGGAGCACGACCTGTTCACGCCCCTGAAGCTGCAGGTCCGCCAGGGCGGAACGGTCCGCACGCTCGCCGGCAGCATGGTGATCAACGAGGAGCGGCTGGGGAAGGCGTCGGACGAGGTGTTCCTGGAGATGCGTCGCCGCGGCTACATTCCCGCCGTGTATGCCCATCTCGTCTCGCTCGGCCAGATCGAGCGTCTGATGATGCTCAAGGACGAGCGCACGACGGGCGTCAAGGGTACGACGCCGGCCGCCGAGTAGCGGCCGGCCGGTCCGCCGCGGGAATCCCAGGGGATTCCACGGGATCCCCGCAAGTTCAGCTCGGCCAGCCCGAACTCCGCCCGTCCAGCCGGGCCCGGTCTACCGCCGCAAGGCAGCCCTCACCGGAGCGCTGAGCTGCGATGTCGACCCCGGATCGAACACCAGCGTGGTTGCCGCGACCGAAATCCACTCGTCGACCGCGACCGTGGCCGTGATCGTGTGGTTGAACCTCAACTGCCCGTTGGCCGTGGCCGTGACGTTGAACCTTCCGAGGTGACGGCGTCCCTGCGCCGATTCTCCCTCCGAGCTGGCATACACATCGACCGAGAATTGTTGCTTGGCCCGCGCGCCGGCGATCGTTCCCGTGACCACGAGCTGCCTCGTGCCCCCGGTTGCGGTCCGCATGACCGCCGAGTTCAACGTGATCGACGACGGTGCCGCGGCATTGGCACCGACCCTCGACATCGAGCCCTGCATGTTGCCGAAGCTCGAATTGCCCTGCACGGCGATCCGCTGGGCACCCGGCATCACCCGCACGCCCCAGCCCGTGTTCCCGTGCAGAACATTGGCGGCACCTGACACGGCAGACTGGGTGACGATGTGCCCAATGCGCACGTCCCGCGCTCCGCTGCCGACGAACACGCCATCACCACCCTGGCCTTCGATCAGATTGCCCATCACCCGCCCACCCGTGGCGGCGCCGTTGAAGGAGACGCCATGACCGGCGTTCCTGCGGATCTGGTTGCCGACCGCGGCGTTCGCCGACCCGATCGTGACGCCCCGCCCGCCATTCACCGCGATGCCGTCGACGCCGTTGTTCATCACGACGTTGGCATCGCCGACGACGACGTCGCTGGTTCCGACCAGCGCGATGCCGCTCCCCTTATTGCCCAGGGTGCTGTCGACGTCACCGGCGGGGTTCGCACCCACATAGTTCCGTTGAATGACGTGCCCAGTCGCGGCGCCGGTCACGCCGGTGGACTCCAAGCGAACTCCGTCCGCCTCGTTGCCCGTGATCAGGTTGGCGTGGGCGACCGTCGGGCCACCAATCGTGGTCCGGCTGCCGCCGCCGATGAGCACGCCATTGCTGCGATTGCCGGAGATCGTCGAGGCGAACACGCGATTGCCGGCCGGCAGCGTCTCCGCCCGTGCGTCGGTGATGCTCACGCCATGCCGGCCATTCTTGGCGATCACGTTCCCCGCCCCGATCGTGTTGCCGATCGCCGCGGTGATCGCCACGCCGTCCTGGCCGTTGCCGGCCGCGGAGCCGTCGGCTAGTTCGCCGCCGATCGTGTTGCCCGTCATCGTCACGCCGGTCACGCCCGTGCCGATCCGCACGCCGTGGGCCGTATTTCCGCCAATCCAGTTGCCGCCGCCGATCTCGACACCCTGGCTCTTGCCGGAGATCGCAATCCCGTCGGCACCGTTGCCGGCGACAGCCTCCGGCTGGTCGCCAGAGGCGGGCACGACTCCGATGCGATTGCCTTGAATCTGCACGCTCCTGGAATCCGTCACGACCACGCCGGAAAGCGTCTGGCCGGTGATCACGTTGGCCGCGCGGGCATCGAGGCCGCCGAGCACGGCGAAGGCCGAAGCCGAAATGTCGACGCCGGTGCGGTTGCCCCGGATCACGTTGTTGCGGACGACGTTGGCGGCCGCGAGGGTTCCGGCGACCGCGTTGTTGATCCGCACGCCGGCCGAGCGGTTGCCGGCGATGACGTTGCTCCGTGCCGGGAAGAGGTCATCCTGCACGGCGTCGGCCGAGCCGATCTGGCTGCGGGTCGCATTGACGATCTGGATTCCATCCCCGTTCGCAAGCGCAGGATTCTCGCCGCTTCCGTCGCCGATCACGCTGCCAAACACCTGTGTCCCCGCCGCCCCGCTGCGGATAATGATGCCGGCCAGGGTGTTGGCCGCGAATCGGTTGACCGTCTCGGCGTCGACCACCTGTTCGCCGATGGTGTTGTTGATCGCCGCAGCCCCGCGGACATCGAGTCCGATCATGTTGCCCGACACCGTGCCGTCGGCCTTCAGGCCGGCATGGAGGTCGAGGACCGTGTTGTTGCCGCTGCCGAGCACCACGCCTGAACCGTTCGTGAACCCGTAGACAGCCAAGTTCTCCACCCGGCTGCCGGCGGAACCGGGCGTCGCCGGCCGAACGCCTGTTACTGCCGGCATGGCCGCCGCGAATGCGAGGCCGTGCGCTAGGGCGTTGTTGCCAGCGAGGCCCAGACGATTCGCGGTGGCGGTCTCCTCGAGACGGCCGCCGTCGAACCAGACGGGACGGGAAAATGACGGCAGCGCGGCGGAGGGGGTGACTTCCTCGACCAGGTAGCCGGTCTCGTCGAACACCATCATCTGGGGTTGCGGGACGCGAGTGTTGCCGGCGTTGACATAGGTGGCGGTGTTCTCGTTCACGTAGCGGATCATGTCGCGGAGCGTGCCCCGGAACGCCGCATTGGTCTGCGGGTTGTCGCCGGTCGAGGTCGTGACGTATTCCACGTAGCCGACGTTGTTGCCCCCCTGCGTGCCGGCCGCGATCGACAGGGTTTTGTAACTGAGCCCGCCAACCACGCGGATCCGCGAGTTCGTCCCCACGCTCGACAGATTGAGCGACTCGCCACGGACCTCCACGCCCAGCGGCATTCCGGAGTACGGACTCCGCTCCACGCCCGTCTCGAAGTCGTTGGCATCCACATAGCTCACGGCGCCGAGGCTCATGAGGGAGACGTTCGCGAAGTCGTTGGCCGGATTGGTAAGGTTCACGGCCGATGTCGTCGAGTTGCGGGCGACGAGTTCGTTGCCCTTCAGGAAGCCCTTCGTCTGGCTGATCCCCGTCTTCGCCGAGAGCGTGACCCGCTCGTCCGCGAACACGTTGGCGGCGATGTTCACCGCCCCTGTCGCGCTCGCCACGGTGACGCTGCCGGCCGAGGACGTCAGCGGACGGTCGATCGTAAGGTTGCCGAAGGTCTTGAGCGACACGTCGCCGGTCACGTTGAAGACCTGCGGCACGAGGATCGTGCCGTTGACGCTCTCGAGCGAGACGCCACCGTTCTGAACGCTAATCAGCCCGTTCGGGGCCACCGCGGCGATGTTGCCGTTGACGGTGTAGATCGAGACGTTGCCCGGGCCGAAGTCGCCCGTCGAGTTGACGGCATTGAGGAGCGTCACGCCCGTCTGCGCCTTGAGCATGATGTCGCCCTCGGCGGCGAGCCGCTGGACGTTGATCGCGCCGCGGCGGGACGTGATCTCAATGTCGTCCATGAACGAGCTGACTAGCAGCGTCCGGGCGGCCAGATTCACGTTGCCGGTTTCGCTCGTGATCGACACGCCCCCCTGGTCCGCCCGGATCGTGTTGAGGAGCGTAACGCCCGTGCCGGCGTAGATGTCGATGTCCTTGCCGCCCCGGATGTCCTGGAGCGCGATGTTGGCGATCGCTCGGGCGACGGCTCCCGCGCCGGCGCCGGTAATCGTGACCACGGGCTGTTCGCCGGCCCCGTAGCCGCTGCCGGGATTCACGATCACGATGTCGAGGATCACGCCGTCCGTCATGTCACCGTTCACTTCGACGGTACCGATCACCGCCTGGGCCGTGGCGGCGGTGCCGCCGCCGACCGGGGCGGCGATGGTGACAATCGTCGTGGCGGTGTAGCCCGAGCCGCCGTCGAGGACATCGATCGCGGCCAGCCCGCTGTTGCCGAGGGCCGGCGAGGCGACGGCCATGGCGGACGCGTCGAGGGCGCCCGCCGGCGGGACGGCGTTGCGGGTGAAGGTCACGGTGGGCTGCTCGCCCGCGCCGTAGCCGCTGCCGGGATTCGTGATAAGGATGCCCGTGATCACACCGTTGACGCCGATAATCGGCATGCCCCGCGCGGCGATCCCGCCAGCGCTCGGCGCGGCGATCGCGACGGTCGCGGCCCCGGTGTACCCCGACCCGCCGTTGAGCACGCGGACAAACCCGATGCCGCCACCGATCTGGGTGACCGAGCCCTTGGCGTGGATCCGGATCGAGTCGTCGCGGGCGTCGAGGTTGGCTCCGAGGTTGATGGACCCGGAGGTGCTCTTGAGGTCGATGACCCCGGTGTCGCTCGTGATCTCGTTGTTGAGCGCGAGCGTGTTGAAGCTCGTCAGCGTCACGTTCTTCGACGCATGGAGCGTGGGGGGCGACATGATCGTGCCGTTGACAGCCGCGAGGCTCACGCCCCCCTGCAGGGCGTTAAGCTGAGCGCCCGCGGCCGTGAAGTCGAGGTCGCGGTTCCGGGAAGTGATCGAGATATCGCCACCGTCGGCGGCGATCGTGCCCAGGAGCGTCACGTCGTGGCTGGCACCGACCGTGACGCCGTCGCTGGCCAGGATCGCGCGGATCATGGCCTCGCCGGCAGTCGAGTCGACGGTCACGCTGCCGGTCGCCGAATTGACCAGGCCCAGGATCTCGACGCCGGTGGCACCGCTGATCGAGACCGCGTCGTCCGCGGTCACCTGCTGAACCGTAACGGCGCCCGCCGAGCTCGTCAGCGTCACGCCGCCAGCCGCGGCATGCGCTAGGAAGGTGTCCGCCGACAGATCGAGGTTGCCGCTAACGCTCGCGATCCCGACGTCTCCGATGTTCGACCGCCATGTGCTCCTCAGGGTCACGTCGGCCGCAGCTTCTGCGATGAGGTCGGTGTTTGCGACGATCGCCCGCCCGACGATTGGCCGAACACGTGCCGTGGCGTTTGCAATCCCGGTGATCGTCACCGTCGGATTCTCTCCGCTCACATACCCTCTTCCCGAAGATGTCAATTCGATCGACCTGACGAAAAACTCATAAGACAGAGCGCCGTCGGGGGAGTCCGGAGAAATTTCGCGCCGGCCAATTTCAGCTCGCCCCGTGGCTGCGACACCGCCACCGGCAGGTGCAGCAATCTCAACGGTCACGGTCGGCGCCGCCGGGGACGCCGATATCTCCGAGCCCGCATTGACCACGTCAATCCCCGAAATTCCGCTGCTGTCGCGTTGTGTGATCGTGCCGGCACCACCCAAAGCCGAGATTCGAATTCCACGCTCAGCCGCATGCACATTGGCGCCTAAAAACACGCCGCCTGACGTACTTTGGACCGTGATGTCTCCGGTGCGAGCGAGGACCTCGTCATTGATGTCGATCAAGGCCAGCGACGTCAGGCTAATTGCACCTCCCGCCACAAGTTGACGCGAATTCACAGCGCCCGCACGGGCAGCGATGTTGATGTCTCCCTCGACGTTGAGATCCGTCGCGATCGTCACACCCTGAGTCCCGACGATCAAGGTGTCACCGCCGCTACGGACCCGCTGCACGTTCACGGCCCCAACGGCCGCCTGCAGCGCGACGTCACCGGCGATGGCGTGGGCAAGAAAGCCGTCGCGGAGAACGAGGTCTCCATCGACGCTCGTAATTACGATGTCTCCGGTTTCCGCTTGGAACGTCGAAGTGAGCGTGACATCATCCCCGCCCTGCACAGAGAGGTTTTTCGCTGCAGTCACTCTCGGCAACGCCAATGGACCGACTGCGCGGGCAGCCACACCGGGGATTTCACCCGCAATCGTCACGAGCGGCGACTCGCCCACCTCGTAGCCACTGCCGGGATCGTCCAGAACGATGGCAACGACTGTGAAGGTGTCGATTATGCGATCAATGACACCGTCGTTCTCGACACCCACGGAAGTCACTGACACCTGAGCGGTGGCCCGCGCCGCGGTGCCGCCGTTGCGGGGCGGTGCAACTGTAACGGTGGGCGTGGAAGGCGGGTCAATCGGATCTCCAGCGCCGCGCTCCCTCGTCAAACGCCCGCCACTCGTCACCTCGATTCGCGTAAGTCCTGTTCCGCCAATTTGCGACACCGTGCTGCGGGCAACGATGTCGATATCGCCCGCCGCCGCGTCGACGTTCGCCCGCAGCAACACGCTCGAGCCTGTGCTTCGAGCGACCACGTCGCCGCCGCGAGCCACCACGTTTCCGCCGAGCGTCAACGTCTCTAGGGCTGAGACCGTAATTCCCTCCTGAGCAAACACGTTGCTCACGCTCGCGCGGCCATTTCGAGCATCGATCTTCAACGCTCCGGCCCTGGCATCGATCGGGTTTTCGTTCTCCTCGGCGTCGATTTGCCCGCTGAGCGACTCGATGACGATGTCGCCGGCATCCGATTGAATGCGATTTGCGAGGGTCACGGAATCGCCGGCGCGAATCACGATGTCGTCATTTGCGGCAATGATTTGGCTGCTCGCTCGCGGAACCGCGAGCACTACGGCGCCGGGCAGCCCGTTTACCGTGACGTCCGGAGCCTCGCCAATCTCGTACCCCGAACCCGGATCCGTCAAAACGACTTCATCAAGGCTGTATTCATAATTCGCAAGCTCGTCGAAGTCGGAGTCGTCGATAAGGATTCGCCTCAGGACCGCACGCGCCCTTGCGGCGACACCACCATTTCGTGGCGCGGCAATGTCGACCGACACCTCGGGAGCATTAGTGCTTCGCAAGGCTCCTTCGGACAGAACCGTCAGCCCGACGATTCCGGTCCCCGACTGCTGCGTGAACCTGTCGAATGCGGTGATCTCGATGCGGCCCTGCGGCGCCAGTACACTGCTTCGCACCTCCACGCCACCGGCATTGCTGGCAATCGCGACGTCGCCCGTTCGTGATTCGGTAATCACGCGAAGGCTGACACCCATGTGGCCGCTTATCGTCAGGTCGCCTTCGACGATCACATCCGTTGCAATCGCTTGGCCGGTCCGAGCCGTGATCAACGTCGGACTCGCGCCGCTGGCCGTGAGGTCGCCGAGCAGCGACGCATCCAGCAACGCATCGACGACGACTTTGCCGCCGGCGATGATCCGATTCACCACGACCGACCTTTCATCGCTTCGCAGCGTGACCATGCCCGCTGCGGCGGAAAGTACTACTGCCCCGCCGCCGAGCAACAACCCGCCATGATCGCTTGTCACGGTTAGCGAGCCGGTCTCAGCAACAGTGAGGTTGCGGAGCGTGACATCCGTCTGCGCGGCGATCGTAACGTCGTTTTTGGCCTTCAGCAGTTGAAGGTCCGTCGGACCGATTGCAGTCGCAGCAGCCCCAGTGAGGTCCCCGCCGTCGATTGTGACTGCTGGCGCCTCGCCGATCGCATACCCTTCGCCGCGATCCGTGACGACCAGCCTTTCGACGAAATACTCAATCACCGTCTCGGTCCCGCCGTCGTCATCAGTACGAAGCACCTCGCGACGACCGATGACCGCGACGGCGGTTGCGGGACGACCGCCGCCCGAGGCCGGCGGGGCAATCAGCACCCTAACTCGCGGAGGTGCCAATCCCTCGATTCCACCACCGGCGATGAGCACAAGTTCCCGTATGCCCGAGTCCGACTCTTGATTGACCCCCTGGTGGGATACGACCGTCAACGAACCATCTTTGGCATGAACGTTTGCGGTCAGCGTGACGCTTTCGGCGGTACTTTCAACGCGAATGTCGCCTTTCTCCGACGCGATGTTCCGGGCCACTGAGAGCAAACCAAGCGACCGGAGAAAAATCCCAGTGCCCGCAAGAACATCCTGAGCGGTCACCTGACCGGCCACTGCTTCGATCGTCACCTCACCTAAAACGGCCTGCGCCACGGCGGCGCCGTCGGACGTCATGTCGATATTGCCCTGCGCCGACGAGATAGCAATATCCCCGCGGGCCGACAGCATCCTGTTGGTCAGCAACAGGCTCGATCCGGCCTTGAGCGTGATATCCGTTTCCGCGACGATTCGCTCGCTTCCGCTTGGCCCGATTGCCTGAGCAGCGGCGCCGGCGATGCCCGCAATTTCCACGATCGGCCGCTCACCCACGCTGTAGCCACTTCCCCGGTCGATAAGCTCCAGGCGTTCGATGAAATAATTGCCATTGCCATCTCGGGCAAGGATGGCAACTGCCTTGGCCGCCCGGCCTCCCGATGATGGAGCCCCAATCGTGACCGTAACATTTGGTGAGCCGCTTGCCGTGCCACGCGATACAAGCAACAGTTCGGCCAGACCGCTGTCAGAAGACTGAGTAATTGCACCCAGCGCCTCGACTTCGATACCGCCTTGAAGTGAAGCGAGCCCCCTGTTGAGAAAGACACTGGCCGCGTCGCTCTTGATGGAAATGTCGCTGTCGGCGATTACAAGACCACTGTTGATCGTGCCCGCCGCCGTAGCGAGGACAACGCCGCCATCGATCGCCTGAATAAGCAGCGATGGGTGACCGAGCTCCAGGTCTCCGGACTTCGATCGAAGCTCGATATCGCCAGCTTCCGCGCGGACAACGCCGACAAGCCTCATGTCCTCACCGGCGTTGATAAAGACCCCGGTTTCCGCGGCAATACTGGATGTCACGTTGCTCGCCACGGCATAGGCTGCCGCGCCCGTACCTTCCGCGCCTTCTATCAAAACCGAAACTGTCTCGCCCGCCGCATATCCTTCGCCAACCGTGACCAGCTCGATCGCGAGGACTGCGTCGCCGTTGGGACTCAAAATAGCCCGCGCAGTCGCGGCCGTGCCTGAGCCGCTGCTCGGCGGACTTATCGTCACATTGGCGGATGTGTAGCCGCTTCCTCCGTTAGTTACGACAACCCGGTCGATCCCGGTCAAGGACTGCTCGACATGACGGTGCGCGACCACCCTTAAAGCCCCGTCTTCTGCCAATACGTTGGCCGCCATCGCGACACTGCCGGACGTGCTGCGGATATCGATGTCGCCCGTCTTCGCGTAGAGCTGCCGCGACAGGCGGGCATCCTCGAAGCCGGCGATCGTGATGCCCTTGGCTGCCAGCAGGTCCCGAGCCGTCACGCCACCAGCCGGCGTCGTCAGCGAAATCACTCCGCCGCTAACCACTGAATCGGTGACAGTCACCGCCTTGTTGGCATTCAAGGTGACGCTCGATCCCGCCTTGATCGTCTGCACCGTCAAGGCTTCGGTCGTGGCGTTGAGACGCACTTCGCCAGAGTCGGCAACCAGGGCCGCGCTCGGGACGACAGACTGCAGCGTTACGGTAGCCGAGGCTTCAGCCTCGACATTAGGATCGACGAAGGTGACCGTTACAGGCTCGCCAATCTCATAGCCGGATCCGGGGCTCGTCAGGATCAGTTGCACGATTCCACTGTCGGCAAACACCGGCACCTGTCGCGTCACAGTCTTGCCATCGACGGTCTCTGACTCCTCGGTTGTTCCGACCCGCACCTTACCGACGATCGGAACAGCCTGGGCTGCAGTTCCGCCGCGCCTCGGAGCCGAAATCACGACCTTGGTCGTAGCAGCCGAATATCCCTCGCCGGCTTTTTGACCGAGGATTTTTCCGGTCGGGTCGATATCGTCGATGTCGACCTTGGCGACGCCAAGGCCGCCCTGAAGGATCGCGCGACCCGTCAGATCGATGTCGCCCTTAACGGCGATAACATCCGCTTGCAACGCGACCGTTCCGTCGTTCGCCGCGATCGTCACGTCACCGGTCCGAGCGGTTAGCGGGGCAAGAACCACGAACTCGCGCTGCGTAGTACCGGTGACACTCTCCGCGACGATCGCGCCGCTCAGACTGATCGAATCGGCCTGACTGAGGACGCTGAAATCGCCCGCCTGGGAGGTCACGGCGCTGACAACGATCGCCCCTTGCGCATCGACGTTGATGGCCTGCTCGGCCCGCATGGGCCCGAGGAACGCCGTCCGAGCGGAAACCATGATCGCCCCGTCACGCGACGTGATCTGCTTGCTTGACTGGGCAGAATCGACGAGTCCGCTAGCAGCTGTCACCGTAATGTCGCCGCCGGCATCGATGTCGTTCTCGATCGTCACGCCCTTCTCGGCGCTGATCACCACCTCATCCTCGGCGCACACCCGCTCCACCACCACCGTCCCGCAGTCGCTTTCGAGCACCACACTGCCGTCGAGGGCATGGGCGAAGAACGTGTTGGCCGACAGATCGAGGTTGCCGCTGACGCTCGCGATAATGATGTCGCCCGACGTCGACTGCAGCAAGCCGTCCAGGGTGATCGTTCCGGCGGCGTTGATCGTGAGATCACCGACCGTGAACACGTCTGTGCCGAGCTGCACGCCGGCAGTCTGCGACTGGAGTGTCAACGTGTAGGCAACGATCGGCTCGAAATCGGCGGTGCCGTCGAGGTCAGTGCCAGTCACGCCGGTGCCAGATATCAGCGTGATTTGGGCTCCCGTCGTTGCGTCCAGGTCATCACCCAGCGTCGGCGACTCGAACTCGCCGGCGATGGTCGAGGCATTGCCACCGATCACGCCGCTGGTCACCGTCAGCCTGTCAGCGTTGAGCATGCTCAGCACGACCGGAGCACCGCCCGCCGGGAACCGGCTTGCCACGAACCAACTGGTCGCCAGACCAACCTCGGAATCAGCAGCCGGGGCGGTCTCGAAACCCGCGACATCAGCTTCGTAAGACGTCCACAGCTTGACGGTGTTGACCACCAAGCCGTCGGTGTCGTTGCTGGCGGCGTAGGTGATGCCGGAGAAGTTCCAGTACTGCCCCGACTGCCCGTCGCTCGTCGTGATTGTCGCCGCGATGGCGCCGATGTCTGACTTCGTGACGTCATCGAGCACGATCGTCAGAACGTTGGGGCCCGACGCGTCCGACGCCAAAGTGATCGGCAAGCCGCCCATGTTTCCGACCGCCGGCAGCGGGCTGAACGCCAGCATCGCCCTCGGCTCCAGCGACTCCATCGCCTGGAGGCCTCGCGGCTGCTCACGGCGGCGACGCTTGGTCGCCGGCAGCTGATTGAATCGCGAACGGAAGAGCCTGGAGATTCCGGGAATCCGAGACATGCGTTGCTCCAAGTAATGAACAGCTTTTCAGGAGCGGGGTCTGCCCACTCGTCTTATTTACGTTTTCCGGGTGCACCGACCCCCCATCGTTGATCGGCATTTCAAGGGGCTTCTGTTGGGGTTGACGCTACCTCGTGCGAGCGGGTTCCGCAACAATTCGGTCGATCGGTTCAAAAAGTGCCGATCGCGGCGAGGCGCGGACCTGCGAAGAAGGGCCAGCCGGACGAGTCTGGACAGCAAATAGGGGGCGGCAGGCAACGGATTCAAGGATGAACCCGGTTATGCCGACGCGGCCAAAAGGGGCTCGGGGCTCCGCCCCCGCACCCGCACCCGCCGCCGATCGCCGCGAACACTTGACGGCCCGAGGCTTTGCCCGGCCGTACACCGGCCGACTGGCTCGGGGATGCCGCCGTCAGGGGCGTAGCCACCGTGCTGGTAACAGCTTCAGCAGCCGCCGGCCGCAAGGCTGGCACATTCGCCGCCGGCGTCGGCTTCCTCGTGGTGGTCAGCCCCTAGACCGGCGCCCTTACCGCGAGCCGCCCCGCTGGCCGTACGTTTCCGCCGGGCGAAACCGCAGCTGCCGCCGCGACGAACGACGCCAGCCTCTGATAGGCATCCGCGCGGCCATAGTTCACCCGATAGCCCAGATCCTGCATCGCCCCGACGGTGATGCGACTGATCGGCTGCTGCGTGCCCGCCGACTCGGCGAAACCGGTCATCAATTCAGTGTCGAAGACACTCTCTCGCCAGTGACTACCGGCCGTGCCGGGACCTCCCTGGTTCTCCACCGGCACGCCCGTCGCCGCCGAGACCCCGAAGAGGCTGCGGTATTCCCGCAGGGCGTTGGCCCCCACGTAGATGGGATTCGTCGTGGCTAGCCCCTGAACAAGCCCGAAGGACTGCCACAGTGTGCCGAAGCCGAGCACGTGGGCCATCTCGTGGAGGATCACGTTCCTGAACGTGCCATCGGCGTCCATCACGGCGACGTCGGCCGAGTCGAACTCCATGATCCCCTTCCACGGCAGGCCCCGCGGCCCGGAGCGGAATTGGGTCGGGCCGGCCTGGCCGAGAATCTGCCCGACGCCGTCGATTGGCCGAGCCGTGGCGAGGATCAGGATGTCGTCGATCACCTGCCCCGTGACCGGGTCGGTCACATTCGGCAGGTCGCCGACGATGATCTCCTGCCACCGGCTGGCCGCCTGCTGGAAGACCGCCTGCTGGGCCGTGGTCAGCGAGTTGTCAGGAAAGGAGACGGAGATCTGGAACCCTGCCGCCGGCGGCGGCACGTAGGCCGTGTCGGTGATCCTGGCCGTGATGGCGTTTTGCGTGGCCGACAACTCGACGTTCGTCGGCTCCGTGAGCACCACGCGGAACGTCTCGTCGATATCGGCGATCTTGTCCTCGAGGATGCGGACCGTGAACTCCTTGGTCCGCTCCCCTGGCCGGAACGTCAGCGTCCCGGACGTGGGCACATAGTCGAGGTTTTCCTGGGCCGTGCCCGCGGGCACGCCGACAGGCTGGGTCGTTCGATACTTCACCGTGACGTTCCGGCTGGACGTGCGGTCGAGGGAGACCACGAACGTGGCTACCCCCCCCTCCCGGATCGGCACGGGAACCATCGGCCCGGTGGGGCCCGGCTGCATCTTGGCCGCGAGGCTGACCACCGGCAGCAGCGGGTTCGTGCCACCCGGCTGGCTGGGAGCGGATGTATCGTCGTCGTCGACGATCGTGACCGTCGCCTGCCCGTTGCCGACGGTCGCGCCCTTGGACTTGGCCTGGTCGAGTTTGACGACGAACTGCTCGTCCGGCTCGCGGAGCCGCTCGCCGATGATCCTGATCCGCACCGACTTCTCCGTCTCCTGGCCCGTGAACGTCAGGAAGCCCGCCTGCGGAATGAAGTCGCTGCCACCGATGGCGGTGCCGCCGGCGGGTGTGTCGACCCACACGGTCGCCGATTTGCCAGGATCACACGGACGGTCAAGCGAGATCTTGATGTCGGCGAACATATGGCCGGTGTGGCCCTCGATGAACCGCAGCCCCTGTCCGGGCGAGATCGACGCCACCGGCACGCTGCCCGCCCCCACGTTGATGAGCGCGACAGCGTTGGCGACGTTCAGACGGCCGCCCGTAACCACTTTTCCCGACATCGACGCGACCTTGTCGACGCCGTTGAGAATCGCATCCTTGACCTGCTGGATCGACGCGGTCGGCCTGATGGCCTTCAGCAGGGCGGCGGTGCCCGCTACCAACGGCGCGGCGAAGGAGGTGCCGTTGTTGACGGAGAAGTTCGGATCACCCTTGTAGGGCAGGTATGACGCGGCAAGGCTGGAACGCGTGGAAAGGATGCCGACGCCAGGGGCCGCAAGATCGACGGAACTGGCCCCGAAGTTCGAGAATCCCGCGAGCGCGTCGGAGGGGGTCGAAGCCGCCACCGAGATCAGCCCGGGAACGTTGTGGGAGGCGGGATAGGCCGGCGACACGTCGTTGTTGTTCGTGTCGTTCCCCGCGGCCGCGACGACCACCACGCCCGCCTGCGCCAACTGATTGAGGGCGTCCAATTCCTGCTGGACGTAGCCATAGCCGCCATAGCTCAAGTTGGCCGCCACGATGTTCTGGCCGGCGGCCTTCTGGTTCAGCACGTACTGGATCCCCGCGATCTCGGCGGCGAGGGACGTGCTGCCGGCCGCGTCAAAGATCTTGATCGCCATGATCTGGGTGGTCCAATTCACGCCGGCGATGCCGGCGTTGTTGTTCCCAAAGGCACCGATCAGGCCCGCACAGAACGTGCCATGCCCGTTGTCGTCCCGCGGATCGCCCGTGCCCCCGATCGTGTTGACGCCGAAGACGTCGTCGATCCAGCCGTTGTTGTCGTTGTCGATGTTGTCGCCCGGGATCTCGTTCGGATTTCGCCACATGTTGGGCTCGAGGTCGGGATGACGATAGTCGACGCCGGTGTCGATCACCGCGACGATCGTGGAGACCGCCCCCGTGCTCGTGTCCCACGCCCGTTCGGCCGAGATCGTGGGGAAGGCCCAGTTCTCGGTGGCACTGAAATAGGTGTCATTCGGCGTCCTGGCGAGGCTCCGCACCGCGTTGACGTTCACCGACGGCACGCCGTTCGTGCGGGCCCAGGCGGTGAGCGTGGCCTGCGTCGCACCGGGAGCCGTGAGTTTGAAGAAACCCGAGCCGAGCGTCTGGAGCGACCAGCCCGGCTGCACGGCCGGCGTGCGGGACTGGTAGTCGATCACCGACTTGGCCGTCGCGGCATTCAACTGCGGCATCCGCAGAACGTATTCGTTGCGGACCGCCTCGACGAGCTTGCCATTCCACATCACCTGGGCGACGTCGAGCACGTTGGCGGCCAGCATGCTCCGCGACTCGAGCGCCTCGAGGGCGGCGGCCAGCAGCGCGTCGCGCTTCTTACGCCCTCGGCGGCCGGCCTTGCGACTCCGGCGATCCGCAGGGGAGCCACCGAACGGGGAATCGGCTCTGAACGAAGAGTCGCTCATCGGAACATCTCCGGGAAAACACGCGCGCAGCTTCCGCGACGGTAAGTGCCAGTCTCGCCAGCGTCAACAATTGAGTCGGCAGGACTCGCGACTTCCGTTGAATGGGGGTTCCAATACCCCCTTTTGCCGCCCCTTTTTGGCAGGTCAATCCGCTTTATCGCCCAATATAGCCGGAACTGGCGTCACCCAGGCACCCCCACCGACGCCCCCCTCCATAGAGGCCCTAGCCCATGTTTACGGACTGTATTCACCCCCAGCCTAGAGATGGCTCCACCCGGAGGCATCCACGTCGGCGGGCAACCCCCGGCCCCGCCGAGCCTCGAACACGTCACGGAAGTGCTCCGTGACCGCACCCGTGCGGCTGTCGCGGGTCGGCACCACGCAGCGGCGGCAGACGTTCGTCGCCCGGAACCGCACTTCCCCGACGAAAAACTCCCGCGGCTCGGGCGGCGGCAGGTCGGCATACGGGTCGGTCGGCTCGTCGGGGCCGAGGTCGAGCAGCGACGGCTGCAGCTCCGGCCGCGCCGGGCTCGCGAGCGCGTCCTCCCAGAAGGCGTCGCACTCGCCGATCTCCAGGTTCGCCCGGAACCGCCGCCGCGCCTCGGCAAGATCGAAGCCGAACCAGCGGCCCACCTCCGCGAGCGTGGCCGTCGAAATCAGCGTCGGACCGCTCGCCTCGCGGTCGTCCGGAAACCCGCCGTCCGCCCGCTCAAGCAACAGCACGCCGATGCCGAGGGCTTCCGACAGCCAGCCGCAGGGCCCGTCGGGCCCGGGCACCAGCGGAAACGACGCCGGCCGCAGGCCCGCCAGCCGCCCCACGCCGGGAATCGCCGCCGCCCGCACCGCCTCGGGGACCACGTCGAGATGGATCGCGTTCGTGCCCAGCCTGGGCACATCGCCCCCCTGCCCCGCCTGCCCCGCCAGGTCGAACTCCGCCCGAATCGCATGGAAGAGAGGGGATCGCTTCGCGTTCACGACGCGGCCCTCCATGTCCACGAGCTGCCAGCGGCGGTCGTGCTCCAGGGCCCCGGCCGGCAGCACCCGTGCGGCCTCCACGGCCACGCCGTCGAGGCTCTTCACCGGATAGATCGTGATCCGCTCGAGCGTGGGCATGGAGGTCACGCGTCGTGAAACGCCTGCCATTCAAGGCCCAGTTGCCGCACGGCAGACCGCACCGTGCCCGGCTTCAAGTCCTTGCCGCCCCAGTCCGGCAGCACGGCGGCCCGCTGCATGGCGGGATTCAACCACTTCCGGTGCGACCCGCCGCCACGGCGGGGAAGTTCGCGGCAGCCGAGGGCAGCCAGCTTGGCGGCAACCTCGCGGTACCTCACGGGGCCGGCACCAGGGCCTCGAACCATACCGGACCGGTGGTCTCTTCGACGACGGCGCTTTGCGGCAAAGGCCTGCCCAAATCCTCATACAGTTCGATGACCGCGGCCAGCGCGTCCTGGACGTTGGCGACCGCCTCGTCGGCCGTATCCCCGTCGGTGTGCAGTTCAGGAAGCAGCGGGCTGGTTACCGTGTAGCCCCCTTCCGGCTGCGGAGCGAGCATGAGCGGAACTTTCAGGTGCATGACATGGTCTCGCCGAGGTCCTCGATTCGCTTTCGCAGTATACGCCCAGTTCCTGAAAAACTGACCAGACCGTCCCGCACGATGGAATGTATCAGCCCGGCTCACCGGGCCTGGCGCTCGTCCAAAAACAGGGTCATGAACGCTGCACGGTCGCCCCAACTGCCAGCGGCCCCAAAACAATGACCGTCGTGTTGATCGCCAGGCGGTAGAGATGACTCCATCCGGAGGCGTCCACAGCCGCCGGGAGCCCGCGTCCACGCCGGGCTTCGAACGTGTCGCGGAATCGCTCCGTGACCGCACCCGTGCGGCTGTCGCGGCTCGGCACCACGCAGCGGCGGCAGACGTTCGCCGCCCGGAACCGCACTTCCCCGATGAAAAACTCCCGTGGCTCGGGCGGCGGCAGGTCGGCATACGGATCCGTCGGCTCGTCGGGGCCGAGGTCGAGAAGCGACGGCTGCAGTTCCGGGCGCGCCGGGCTGGCGAGCGCGTCCTCCCAGAAGGCGTCGCAATCGCCGATCTCCAGGTTCGCCCGAAACCGCCGCCGCGCCTCGGCAAGATCGAAGCCGAACCAGCGGCCCACCTCCGCGAGCGTGGCCGTCGAGATCAGCGTCGGCCCACGCGCCTCGCGGTCGTCCGGAAATCCGCCGTCCGCCCGCTCCAGCAACAGCACGCCCATGCCGAGGGCTTCCGACAGCCAGCTGCACGGCCCGTCGGGCCCCGGCACGAGCGGAAACGACGCCGGCCGCAGGCCGGCCAGCCGCCCCACGCCCGGAATCGCCCCCGCCCGCACCGCCGCGGAGGCCACGTCGAGATGGATCACGTTCGCGGCCAGCCGGGGACCATCGCCCCCCTGCCCCGCCAGGTCGAACTCCGCCCGGATGGCGTGAAAGAGCGGGGATCGCTTCGCGTTGACGACGCGGCCCTCCATGTCCACCAGCTGCCAGCGGCGATCGTGCTCCAGGGCCCCGACCGGCAGCACCCGCGCGGCCTCCATGGCCACGCCGTCGAGGCTCTTCACCGGATAGATCGTGATCCGCTCGAGCGTGGGCATGAAGGTCGCACCAGGTCACGAGCGGCATGCCGCTACCGGTAGGCATCCTTGCGGTGTGCGATCACCACGACGGTCACGAGCCGGGAGTCATCTTGAATCTCGTAGACGACGCGGTAGTCACCCACTCGAATCCGCCACGCATCGCGCCCGGCCAGCTTGGTGCACCCGTCAGGACGAGGAGTCTCGGCGAGCGACTCCAGTGCCGCGAGGAGTCGTTCCTGATGGTCGGCCGCGATTCGCTCCAACTGCTTCTGCGCCGACCGCAAGACCTCGACCGCGTACGTCAAGGCGTTCGCCCCGCCCGCAATTCGCGCGTGACCTGCGCAAGAGGCGTTGCTTCCCGCGGAGCCGTCTTCGCCTCGTCGTAGGCTCGAATGTCCTCGAGTTCCTCGAGGTCGCCGAGCACCCGACGCCACTCGGCGATCGTAAGCACCACGTCGGTCGGCTGCTGATGCTCGTCCACCACATACCGCGGAGTCACTGTCTGCATCGTCAAGTTTCTCCTCAATCGGGCGACCGCGCCGCTCTGGGGAGTATATCCGCCCGCCTTACCGGGCCTCACGCTCACACAAAAAACCCCCAGCGATGTTTTGCCTACATCCTGAAATTGAACGTCTGCCACAGGAGCCGCAACAGCCAGCCGCCCACGGTGCGGCTGCCGACCTCGACCCGGGCCGTGCCCCGCATCCCCGGCGTGAGCACGGCATCGGTGTCGTCGAGGGTCATCATCGCCTCGTAGCTCGTCGAGATCGGCACCTCGCGGCCCGACGGGTCGGTCTCCGTCGGCACCTGCCCCCCCGCCTTCACCGAGAGCCGCTCCGAGCCGTTCTCGATGTGCGTCTCCGCGATCTCGGCCACCGTGCCCGTGAACGTCTTCCAGGCGAAGGCGTCGAGCTTGAGGGCCACCGGTTGCCCACGGTCGATGAACTCCACCTCCGACTGGTCCACCACCATCACCGCCTCGAACCGCTCCGGTTCCCCCACCATGCACAGCACCGTGCCCTCGGTGAACGTGGCCCCCAGGTTCCGCTCGTCGAGGGCGTTGCCCGTCCAGGCCGGCAGCTTGCCGGTCGGGTCGGGCTGCGGCTTCACGCTCGCCGCCGGCAGCACGACGCCGTTCCGCGGCGCCACGAGCACCAACTGGCGGCGATCCTGCACCTTTTTGGCAAGCTTCTCCTCGTCGCTCTTGAGCAGCTCCTCGGCCGTCCCGATCTCCAGGGCGGCCGTCGGGTCGGTGAACCGCTCCACCTGCAGGCTCGCCAGCCGGGCCTTGTACTGGGCGACCTTGCCCTCCAGCTCCGCGATCTGCAGGTCGAGGTCCACGCTCGACAGCCGGGCCAGCTCGTCCCCCTGCTTCACCACCGCGCCCGGCTTCACGGCCAGGGCCTCGAGCTTCCCCGGCACGGTCACATAGACCGTCTCCTCTCCCCGCGGCCGCAGCTCCGCCGCACACCACACCCGCTGCGGCAGCGGAATCAGGGCCACAGCCGCCGCCACCGCCGCCGCTGTCGCGGCCGTCGCCGCCACATTCAGGCTCTTCACCTCGTCGCGCCTCCCGGGAACTCTCAGGAACTTGATCATCCCGTGCACGGGCCTGACCACCAAGCCCCACACCGCCCCAGCCGCCAGGATCCGCCCCAGCACTTCCAGGCGGTACGGCTTGAAGACGTTCCACACGAAAAAAAAGATCGACGCCGTCACGATCCAGCCGTACACGCTCGACGCCACCGCGTAGAGGGCGAACAGGCCGCGGTTCCGCTGCGGCAGGAAGGGATCCTCCGACTGCTCGATCCCCAGGCACCACTTGCTCGCCAGCCGGCTGAGGATCGTGTTCGCCTTCTGCCGGAGGTTCGGGATCTCGAGCAGGTCGGAGAGGATGTAGTAGCCGTCGTAGCGGAGCAGCGGATTGGCGTTGAACAGGATCGTGGACACGCTCGACACGAACATCACGTCGAGGCACAGCTGATTGAACACGCCGGGGTGGGAGTTCCACCACAGATAGGTGGCGATCGCGGCGATGATCACCTCGACGTACATCCCCGCCGCCCCGATCGCCGCCCGCTTCCACTTGGAGGGCAGCATCCAGCTGTCCGACACGTCGCAGTACAGGCAGGGCGTGAACACCAGCAGCATGACGCCCATCTCGTGGCACTCGCCGCCGTAGTGCTTGCACGACAGGCCGTGGCCGAACTCGTGAAGGACCTTCGTGACGGCGAGCGCCACCGCGAGGTACAGCCAGTTGCCGGCCGCGAAGAACTGGTGGAACTCCGGCAGCTTGGCGCGGAAGACGTCGAAGTTCACGAGCACCAGCAGCAGGGCGCTGGCCACGAACGCCAGCGCCGCCACGATCGCCGGCGGCGAAAACAGCCAGCCGAACCAGGGATCAAGCCGCTCCAGCAGCCAGTCGGGGTCGATCCCGCGAAACCGCAGCGACATGATGTTCGACAGCCACGCCA
>Ga0315904_10004318_pt1 | contig 20374 bp, 19 predicted proteins | sample LakEriMetagenome_6_FD_203529 | JGI IMG/M metagenome (GOLD analysis project Ga0315904, IMG submission 203529) | Freshwater fungal communities from buoy surface, Lake Erie, Ohio, United States - Buoy 12 MA120 | ecosystem: Environmental > Aquatic > Freshwater > Lake | place: USA: Lake Erie, Ohio...
AAAAAACCTACATCACTGGCCGTAGCCACAATGTTGCAGCTCAAGTAACTACCTTAGGTAAAAGATTTGCTACCTGTGGGCAGGAGTTGTTGTTTTCATTAACAGCGCTAGAGGAGTTAATTAATAGATTGCCACTTCGTGGTCTAAAGGGTCCAGTTGGAAGTGGCCAAGATGGCATATCTGCGTTAGGAAGTAGTAAGGAGTTAAAAAAGTTAGAGGATGCAATTGAAAAAGAGTTTGGTTTTGAAAATACGCTAACAAGTGTTGGTCAGATCTATCCAAGATCAATTGATTTTGAGGTTGTATCTAAATTACTACAGATTGCATCTGCCCCATCATCGATGGCAACCACAATTAGATTAATGGCTGGCTCTAATCTAGCTAGTGAGGGATTTAAAGCAGGACAGGTGGGATCTTCTGCTATGCCTCATAAGATGAACTCAAGATCATCTGAGCGTATTAATGGCATGATGGTTTTACTTCGTGGTTACACCACGATGGCTTCTGATTTAGCAGGAGATCAATGGAATGAAGGGGATGTCTCTTGCTCGGTTGTAAGAAGAGTTGTTATCCCAGATGCCTTTTATGTAGCAGATGGATTACTTCACACCTTTATGACCATTCTTACTGAGTTTGGTATCTTTGAAGAAAATATCAATAATGAACTTACAGAGCAATTGCCATTTTTAGCTACCTCACAAATTCTTATGAGTTGTGTAAAGGCCGGTATGGGTAGAGAGGTGGCCCATGATTTGATTAAAAAGCATGCCACTACAAATACTGCAAGTGACTTCTTTAAGGCATTAAGTGGTGAGCAGAATTTTCCATTGTCCCTTGAGCAGTTAAATGAGTTAATTAAAAACCCAGCAGATTTTGCCGGAAGTGCGATTGAGCAATCCCAAAAGGTGGCAGATGAGATTAGAAAGGTTACGAAGGGGCAGATCTCAAAGGTTGAATTACAAAGCTTGATTTAATCCTTTTATTTGGGCTCACTACGTTAGGCCCCACCAAAAGGGTGAGATATTCACAGAGATATCTAATCTAATTGGGGCAATTTTCTATTACTTTCACCCTATCTTTTACCTAAATCAATTGAGGACTTTATAGAAAACTCCGGATGAGGTACTCTCAGATACATAACAGGACGCAGGTGCCAGTTTTAAAGTTTAACTCAACAAGGGAGATGTAAAATGGTTAAAATTTCAAATAAGGCAAGAGCAGCAGTAGTAGCCACAACATTTGGTTTATTTTTAGCCACAACCTCCTTTGCGGTCACAGCAAATGCAGCCACTGTTAAAAATGGCGTCTCTTGCAAAAAATCTGGCTTAAAGACAAAGGTTGGTAGTAAAAATTATGTTTGTGGTAGAAATCCATATGTAACTCCAACAAAGTTAACTTGGATGTTAAGTACATGTAGACAAGCTCAAACACTTTTAGTCCAATTAAAGGATGCTGAACAGTTAATGCTGACCCAAGCAAGCATCTACGGATATAAGACATTGACTGAGCTAGGCAACGCTTTAGGTGGCCAGGAGAAGAAAGATATTGATGATTTGGTGAAGGGTATTACTGATGCTGAATCTGCCATGAAAAATAATCTCTGTAAACGAGGCCGGTAAACACTCGCTAACTAACCTAATTACCAGTGATTAGTGAGTAACTCTGTATCGTAATTTAGGTGAATTATTCTCATAAAAAAGATCCACAAGTTACAGCAGCTGTTAAAGAGATTTTGGATCTACTCAAAAAGATCTCACCTGGAAAAGCTGTTGAACTTCGTATTCCCCCATATGGTGCGATTCAATGTGTAGCAGGTAGTAATCACAAAAGAGGAACCCCACCAAATACCGTTGAGATGAGTGCAAAGGTGTTAATCCAATTGCGAAGTAACCCTAAGATGTGGGCAGAGCTAGTGACATCAGGCCAGATATCAGCCTCAGGGGTGGCAAGTGATCTATCTTCGGTATTTGAGCAACTTTCACAGAAATACCCTGTGGGGTAAGGCCCTTGAAATATTTTGGCTAAAAGTAGGGTTGATTAGATAATCTTTACCTCTACGACAGAAGCGTATTTACTTGTGAAGGAGGCCCACCTGTGGGACGTGGCCGATCAAAAGCTAAGCAAACTAAGGTTGCTAGAGATCTTAAGTACTCAAATCAGGATATGGATTTAGAGCGATTGGCAAAGGAGCTTCATGGAGAGCTACCTAATAAAAAATCATCTCAAGAAGATGATAATTATAAGGATGAGGATTACAAGTAATTACAAAAATACTTGTAGTTACACTGCAGATAATATGTATTTACCCTATTAACTTAATTAGTACGGTTAAGTAATGCGTCCAACCCCATATGTTGCATCTTTAAGAGTTTATGAACCAATTGAATCCTTTAAGCCTGCAGATCAACTTCGATGGTCACAACTTACAATCACCTCACCTACTGGTTGGGATGAGCAGGTCAGATCTTTAAAGCGCAGTATTACTAGTGAGCCAGCAAATTTAAAGCCAGATGGTGCTCACCTACTAGAGCATGAGGGAAAAAGATATGTTGCACCTTGGTCAACAGCAGCTAGATGTTGGGCAGCGCTGGAGGATTTTAAATACACTCTTCCTGCATCTGTAATTAAGTTTTTCATCCCACAAACTATCGAGGATTCAATTAAGAGCACTATCGATATTGTTGAGGATAAGGTCTCACATATTCTCTCCTCAACCTGGAGCATTCCACCTAGATGGTTTGCTTTATTTACTCCTGATGAGCGATTACGCGGTGTAAATGAGGATGGATATTTCACAATTCTTAGAACATCAATTGCCAATGCAAAAACTCGCTGCACCTTTACCCACCAAGCAGTGCTTGGTGCATTTGGGCAGGGCGCAGTAGAAGGTGAGGTAGCAGAGCTACTAGCCTGGCTTGAGATCTTTGATCCTAAATCTATTGTGGAGTTAGATTACGGCGGCCTTGCTACATATTTAAATAAGCAGTTAATTGAAAATGGTGAGGTTGGTTTAGATTCTGACACATCGGTTGAGGATGTGACTACCTCAATTGCAGGACTTGCATCCGGTGATGGGGCGTTAGCTGGGCGTGGGTATGAAAGATTGGTATCGCGCTGGCGGCGTGTATCGGCCTTAGAATCAGCCACCTAAAAGCTTTTTAAGCACTTGTCCTTAAATATAATTAAAGGGATACTTACCCCATAAGGTTTAAATCAGACATTGATCTAGATCAAGAAGAATTAGAAAAGCTAGATGATTTAAGTGAGGTTAGAAGAAGCTAATTATGGGCCAATCAAATTATGCACCGCTAAGTGCAAGTAATCAGGAGAAGTTGCTAACCCCAGCTGAGGTTGCCGCCTTGTTTCGGGTAGATCCAAAGACTGTTACTAGGTGGGCAAAGGCTGGCAAATTAACCTCAATTAGGACCTTAGGTGGTCATCGTCGCTATAAAGAGTCTGAGGTAAAAGTGCTATTAAAATCAATTTCACCGGGAGCTTCTGATAACACTCAAAGATTAGGTGGTAATTAGTAATGATTGAGGAAAAAAAGATTGAAGCTAATCAAGGTAAGTCGACTGATGATCCAAAGGCGAAGATGTTGGCAGCGCTCGCTAAAAAACAAAAGGGTCACAACACCGGCAAATCATCTGGGCCAACTGGTGGTTCAAAGGTAGGAGCAGGACAGACTGCAGGGGCTGCGCCAAAGATGCATAGAAGAAAAGCAGGCTCTGCTTAAATCTTTATCTAGAGTATCTTTTTCTTGAAAACAAAAAACTTCAAGGATAAAAAACTTAACGGAGCAATAAACGGTATTGGAATTAGTTTTGCAATCTTTGGATCAACCCCTGCTGTGATTAATCCTTTAAGAAGTAAGGTGCCAGCTGACCAAAATATGAAAAGATTAAGTAAGTACTTAAACCCTGATTTTGAGTGATCAGCTTGACTTTTAAATGACCAAAAGTAATGTGCTACGTAGTTAAAGGTAATAGAAAATAACCCAGCACAAAAGTTAGCAACTAGTACCGAGGTAATAACAGAGTACATTGAGATAAAAATTAAATAATCAATTATCGTGGTTGAAATACCTACTAATGCCCAGCGCCACATAGAGTGATATTTTTTAATTAAAGCGATTACATTTTGTTGCATTTGTAACCCCTTTACATTAATGAAAATCTTTGTGGCTTGGGCCGGGATCGAACCGGCGACCTAACGATTTTCAGTCGTTCGCTCGTACCAACTGAGCTACCAAGCCAAGCAGCCTTACTTACCTCTTTTTAAAAAGAAATAAATAACTGCGCGACCCAGACGGGACTTGAACCCGCGACCTCCGCCGTGACAGGGCGGCGCGCTAACCAACTGCGCTACTGGGCCAGCTTTAAAAGGAAAAGATATACATCTCTCCCTTTGCGTCCCCAACGGGATTTGAACCCGTGTTAACGCCGTGAAAGGGCGACGTCCTAGGCCACTAGACGATGGGGACAGTGGAAGGTCTAAGGGTATCGGGTCATTTAAGTTGGGCAAAACTAATAAAAACAAGCGGAGTTTTAGACTTTTTTAAGTGCGACAATTACCTATGTGAGCATCATTTCAAACTGCACAGCCGCTGCCATTTCCGATGCTGCCGCAACGCTACTGCGTGGGAACTTAGTCGCGTTTCCGACTGAGACGGTTTATGGATTGGGGGCAGATGCCAGCAATAAAGATGCGGTTGCCAGCCTATATGCAGTTAAGGGCAGGCCTCTTGATCACCCATTAATTGTTCACATCTCTAGTGCTGCCCAAATTGATAAGTGGGCAAGTGATGTTCCAGAGTATGCAATCAAACTTGCACGTAGTTTTTGGCCAGGACCGATGACATTAATCTTGCCAAGAACCGAGTTGGCAAAAGATTTCATTACTGGTGGTCAAAACAATGTTGGTATTAGAGTCCCATCACATACTGTCGCGCTGGAATTACTAAAAGCATTTGAAGCTCAAGGTGGCTTAGGTGTGGCCGCCCCAAGTGCAAATAGATTTGGCAAGGTTTCACCAACTAGTGCTGACGACGTTAAAGACGAATTAAGTGATTTCTTAAGCAAAGAAGATTTAGTGATAGATGGCGGCCCATCAGCAATCGGTGTCGAATCCACCATAATCAATTGCACACAAAGTGCTCCTAATATTTTACGCCCTGGTGCAATCACTGCTGCAATGATTAATCAATTATTGAATATCTCAATTGTAGCTGGAACTAAATCTTCTGAAGATCAAATAAGATCATCTGGTTTATTAGAGTCTCATTACTCACCTACTGCAAAAGTTTATCTATCGGGCACACCATCACCCGGTGATGGCTTTATTGCGCTTAGTAAATTCTTAACCCCACCCGGTGTAATTAGATTGGCATCTCCAGACAACAATAGAGAGTATGCAAAGGTTTTATATCAAGCACTACGTCTTGCTGATAGCAAAAGACTTGAAAAAGTCTTTGTAAATCCCCCTACTGGGGATGATATTGCAGTGGCAATATGTGATCGACTAAAAAAAGCTTCCGCAAACAATTAATGTATTTAATATTCAAGTAATTATCAGTTTGTTAAGTAAAAATCAAAGTAATATAGGCACATTTCAAAATTTGTCGAATACTACATTTGTAGATTTGAACATAACCGTTGGGATTGAATTATTCATTAGGTCTAGCAATAAAAAGGATTTTATTGATGGCTAGACTCCTAATTTAGCATTCATATGTAAGCAACTTATTAAAGAAATGTTATATGCAATTAGGTAGAGATCTATTGCGCACACTCGGAACCGGTATCTCTTCAGCATCTACTATTGATGCTTTATCTGGCTCCAATACCATGCATGGGTGACTCAATTTACTTATGGATGGCTTGTTTGTCTATCTTTAAGTATACTTGAGATAAATCAATCTCAAGAAAAGCTCTGTTTTTAAATTGGAGATGATATTGAAAAACGATAACTTTCTTGAATCGGGTGTTTCTGGACTCTTAAAAACATTCCTCGACCATGATAGTCCACTTTATGTTCAGTACTATATAACAGCAAGGTGTAATCTACGATGCCAACAGTGTAACGTTATTTATGCTAACTCAAACGTACCCGAAGCAAGTACAGAGAAAACAATTAAAGCCATTGAAAACCTTGGCAAAATAGGAACGAATGTTTTACTTTTTACAGGTGGCGAACCGTTTGTGAGAAGCGATCTTCCTATTCTCGTCAAAAAAGCAATTGAAAATGGCATGCATCCTCGAATTCAAACAAACGGGTTGGCAAGCGTGCGAGCTCTGGAAGAGTGCGTAGAGAGCGGAGTTAGAGATATATCTATTTCATTAGATAGTTTAGTCGAGCCCGAACAAGACTTTCTCAACGGTGAATTCGAGAATTCCTGGCAGACCGCAATAAATACAATTAGTAACGTAACAAGTATTTTTCCAAATGATGCATTTTGTGCACTTGGATGCGTCTTTTCTCCAAAAAATTTCCAAAATGTTAGAAATGTTATTAGTTTTGCAGACCAAATTGGATGGTGGGTCTCGCTAGTTCCTGCCCACTCAACTAGTCCGACAGAACCTAGATCCTTTAGTACTTTTGATAGAGCAATGCTATTTGATGAAAGTAATATTGCTTCTGCATTAAATGAGCTGGACCTAATAATTGCTATGAAAAAAAGTGGTTCAAATGTTTATGACTCGTATGAATATCTAGAGAATGTAAAACTCTTCATCCAGCAAAAACCTATAAAATGGCGCAGAAAAAACGAAAATGTTTGTGATTCACCAAATCTTTACTTCGCTGTACTGCCTGATGCAAGTTTAGCTCCTTGCTGTGACTGGAGACTTTCGCAAACGATTGATGTTTCAAATTTTGATTTCCCGGAAAAGTACAAATCAAAGGCAGTTAGTAAAGCAGTCTTACCGATAGTTAAAAGTTGCAGTGGATGCATGTACGGAAGTTATCCCGAGATATCAATTTCTGCAAGATTTATTTCTGCTGCACTTGAGCGATTTACTGAATTTGTTTCTGGTACACGTCCCGCTATTCAGCCCAAGACAACTGAAGAGTTAAAAATGATAATTGCGAGGATTTTGGCTAATGGTTCTTGAACCTATAAGAGGGGTAAACAAAGACCAAAGTAGGTTAAAGTCTTTATATTTTTTGTTGCAATCCACAGCCAAGTTACTCCCACTAAACAACGCTGAGCGTGCGCTTCTCAACAGCGCAATGCCTTTTTTGACAATTCAGGGTTCAGAAGAAAACTGGATTATAAGTTTTAGCGAATCGCGAAATACTTCTGCTATTGTTCCTAAAGCAAATTTTAATTTTTACAAACACTCAGATGATATTGAAATTGCTCGTAATAACAAGATTGAAGCTACCAAACTTCTCATTACTCTCTTCCCCGAATTACATGTGCTTTCAATTATATCGAAGGATCAAGCACATAAAAGTACTCTTTGGGCTTCGGTTGCAAAAAAAACTATTCCAAACCTACTCTTGATATTACTTTTAGTACCTTTTAGTGACTCGATACTTTTTCGAATTAGCGCCCTAAGTATTATCCCAATTATTCTTTTTCGAATCGAATCGGTTAAATCACAAATTCTGCTAGTGGGAAACGCATTTTTGATTGCCAATACTTTTTTTGAAGACGTGCATTTGTACCAACTGTTTTGCTTAATATTTTTTATGTGCTATAACATAGCGTTAGAATCTTCAATTTTTGTAACTAATATAAAAGCTTACTACTGGATTTCAGGACAAATTATTATCGTGGCTAGCCTAGTCATTAGAGAGAACATACTTCCGGCAATCATTTTTGTAATTTTGCTTGCAGTATTAGTTACTAATTTAGTTTGTAGAAGGTACTTCCAAATAACATCCCATTTGGCACTCTTACTATTTTTTGGAGCAATACTTTTCTACATTTCAATTTCTACTATAAGTCAAACTTGGTATCTTGTTGCCCTCAGATTTGTCTTAATTCTCCCATCTTTCATATTTCTAGCACTTAGAAACAGATCAACAGGGCTCATTCCATACTTAGCAGCATTTATCGGAATGCTATCGGTCTAGAGTTCCGTAAATACCTGTAGAATATTGTTGTGGCTATCGCAAAGCATTCTAAATCGAAAAGCAAATTAAAAAGACTTGTTGTTGTAGCACCGTTTTATAATGAACAAGAGTCACTTAAAACTTTTTTAATCGAACTTGACAAAATTTTGGTCTTACCAATTTTCAAGCTCTGGGAAACTAGCATTTTACTTGTCAATGATGGGAGCACTGACAATTCTCTTAATGTCATAAAGAATACGCTTGTGGTTATGAAAACTAAAGTAAAGATCGTGAGTTTAGCTACCAACGCTGGTCATCAAAATGCACTTTGGGCCGGAATTGAAGATTCCCCAAAAGATTCGTTCTTGATTGCGATGGATTGTGATTTACAGGACCCACCTGATTTACTCCCGGAATTTGCCTCTGGTTTCAATGATGGTTACGAAGTTATTCTCACTCAACGGCTATCAAGAAAAGATCATTTATTGAAAAAAATGTCTGCATCTGTTTATTACAAGATATTGAAGATTCTGGCGCCTAGTAACCTTGCTGTCGATTCTGGAGATTTTTTTGGAATAGATCCTTATGCCAAAAAGCGACTGCTATCACATAGCGAAACATCTAAGTATATTCGTGGCTTGATCCAAATTGTAAGTACAAATGTTAAGATCGTTAAGTTCCATAGAAATTCTAGAGACTCGGGACAGACTAAATACACCTTTCCAAAAATGTTAAAACTGGCCATTGCAGGTGTGACAGGTTTTAGCGTTAGACCTCTCATATTGAGCGTCTATATCTCTCTTTTGGGATTGGTTATTGGAATTATTGCGGGACTTTTTGTATTAATCTCTCGACTGCAAAATCCCAGTCTTTATCCTGTGGGATATGCATTCTCAAATCTAGTAATTATATTATTGAGTTTATTTATACTCTTTATACTGTCGATTCTCAGTGTTTATATGTCTATGATTGTGATTGAAATAAAACGAAGGCCAAACTATTTTATTAAAGACGATAATTCAATTATAGAAAAACGTCAGTAAGTGTAAAAATGGCTTGGAATTACAACAATGAATTCTATTTGTCAGTTGGAGATCGTGGTTTTGAAGCCTCAAAAATTGTATTTAAGATTTTAAAGAGTTTCATTGATCCAAAAATAATATTTGACTACGGTTGTGGGTATGGAATATGGGCTAAGAACGCTGCTTCCCAATTCCCTTCATCAAAAGTAGTGGGCTTTGATCTAAATTCTACAATTGCGAAAAATAAAGTAAGAAAAGAGTTATTACAGAATTTGCATTATGAGTCAATCAACTTTGAGACACATGAATACTCATACAAAAAAAGTAATTTGGCAATCTGTCTAGAGGTTGTGGAGCATATTAGTCAGGACCGAGCCAATTTACACATCTTGCGTATGTGCCAAACTTCCGACGTAATCCTATTTAGTGGAGCTGTAAAGGGTCAAGGCGGAACTGGACATATTAACGAACAAACCCTTGAATATTGGGTCAATCAGTTTAAATCTCATGGGTGGATACCTATAGATATAATACGTCCACAAATAAAACACAATCATAAAATACCAAGTTATTATAAGAATAATATTTTACTTTTTGTTCATGAGAAAAATTATGACAAAATTTTAAGTACTATTTCAGATCCAAACTCAAGAACATTTTTCAAGGAACGTACTGCAATTTCAACAGATCAGCGTAAATTCATTACTAAAGTCTTGCATTACTTACTAGCTCAAGTTCCTGCTTCATTTGTTTCGAGGCTGGCTACAATTAAAAATAGAATTACTGGGTGACCATGAAGATTTTTTCATTTATAGAAATCGTACATTTGTACGGGAAAAATTTTGGTTATTTACGCACTACCTTAAAATTGTTATCGTATGAATTCAAAAGTATTAATTCTTACGTTAGAAACTATAAGACCGTTGTTGATTTAGGTAGCGGTGAAGGGCTTCTTTCAGCAATTTTGAAATCATACAACCCAGGCATTAATTTTATATGTCTTGATTTAAACCTAGAGTATTTAAGTTTTATAGAAGAAAACAATTTTATTTTAAACTTGAATACCCTGGACAAAGACATTTTGAACGTAAGCGATTTACCTCACAGTGATGTATATATGTTGAATGACATGCTCCATCACATCAGCAGAAATAACCACGAAGTATTTTTGTTTAATTTGATCCAAAGAGTAAATCCTGGCGGAATGATTCTGGTAAGGGATGTCCGAAAATCAATGAGCTTGGATTATTTTTTAACAAAGATAATTGATCGTAGACTTTATCCTCTGGATCCTTTGTCTTATATGACACAAATGGAATGGTTAAACTTGATGTCGAAAGTCACGCCTAGAAAATTTAGATTAAAAAAGAGTTTTTTTGGATGGCCGTCCAATAAGTTACAGGTAGTGATATGGAAGTAAAGAATCAAATTACAGATAAGTTAAAGCTTTGTATTCTTATTACTGGAGCGACGGGATTCATTGGAAGAAATCTTGTCAGACATATTTTGGCTGAATATCACAATGACTACCGAATAGTATTGTTGTGTCGATCTAAAAATAATGTTCCTGAGGATTTTTTACAAAGTAAGTCTATTGAGATTTTAGAACATGATTTAACACTACCATTCGATAAAACGCTTAATGTCGAAGCCAATATAATTGTGCACTTAGCTGCAAAAGTTGATTTTTTTGACAAGAGTGACATCAATGTTCGAAATAGTCTTCAAGTTAGGCATCTTCTTGAATATGCAACTTCGCTTACTACACCACCTAAATTTATTTTTGCAAGCACCTTGGGATCAGTGGATCGTTCGCCCTGGGATTCCTTAAGGTGTAATTTAAATTTTAATAGCCCAGCGCATCCAAGATCAAAATACGGTGTTGGCAAACTGGATGATGAGGAGAAACTCTCTTCATCTCATCTTCCAGAAGTTTATATCTTAAGGATTCCTTGGGTAGTTGGCTCAGGGATGAGCCGCCAGCATGTGCGAAGACTCATTGAGCTTTCCATGAATTCCAACATAGTTTCTCGGATAAATTGGCCCGGAAATGTTGGGCTGATTTCTAATCAAGACCTTGCACAAAAGATCTCTGAATTACTGCAGCCAAATCATCGTTCAAGGGGCTTTGTTGACCTAACCGATATTACTCACAAAGTATCGTTCGGGAGCATTTTTAAAGAAGGCCTGAAATTAGCAGGTCATGGGTCTAACCAAGCAAATTTTCCTCGATCGATTATTAAATTTTTATTCTTAGTTAGAGGTTTAATTCCTTTTCAATTGAGGGCCATGTTATTTGATGTAATACTCAGTGATACGAAATATACTGGAATATCTCAACAAATTTCAGAGAATTTTGAAGACATCGCGCGTGATATTTCAATCGCGGCCAAATCCACCAAGACTGATTTGTTTTTAACAGGGTGCGCATCTGGACTAGGTTGGGAATTATCCAAGGTCGGGTATATAAAAGGATTTAACGTCTATGGAGTGGATAGAGTTGAGCCATCAAGTGCCCGATATTTTGCCAATTTCTTTAAAGGTGATCTAGCGCATGAATCTGAATTGATACAAATAGTAAATAACTGGACTAGTGTAAGTGTAGAAAACCAAAAAGTACTAATAAATAATGCTGGAATTGCTTATCGTGATGCCCTACTTTTTAATGCTGAAAGCTTTTATGAAATCAAATCTATGCTTAGAATTAATTTAGAAGCCCCAGTAAACCTTTATTATTTACTGCAAAAGAATGTAAAACTCTCTAAAGTCATCAATATCTCATCTTCCTCAGCACTAGTTCCACTTGCAGATTTTTCAATTTATGGCGCCACGAAATCTGCTTTAAGTTACTGGTCGCTAGCTTCCTTAGATTCAGAAACCAAATTCATGAATGTTATTCCAAGTGGGATGAACACTAATCTGTATTTAACTACAACTATAAAAGGTTTCAATAAAAGTGTTTTAAACCCAACTAAAGTTTCATATAAGATCTATAAGGGCTTGAAGAATCATAAGAAAATTCTTGTGTTGGGTAATCGAGCAAGAATAATGTTGATTCTGTCTAAAATTCTGCCTTTGCGCATAGTTTTTTTCTTGTTTAAAACTATATCGAAGATAGTTAAGTAAAATGCTTATTTAGGTTTCACAATGATCTAGTACAGAAATACACCAGATAGCTATTACAATGCTAAGAATTTTGCTATTCTAAACTCAGATAAAATTATAAACATTTTATCGGAAAGATATTCGATAAGAATATGGTAGGATTAAAAAATCAAGCTTTTGTATGATATTTATGTTTATTTCTTCTTAACCAAGAATAATTTAAAAGATAAATCCAAAATATATAATTTATTGAATTTATAAAGTAACTAAATCCCCATAAAGGGGGTTTCCACTCAATTTCAACCGAATTATTGCCGGCCGGTATGGCTAAAACATAGAATGAATTCAGAATTGTATTATTGCTCTGCATTATTTTTACGTTACCCTGACTTTTTACTTGCAATTTAGGGTAATTCAACTGGCTTAAGATGATGTTGTCGCCAGTAAATTTATCACCAGTAACAATAGTTATTTTCCTTATACCGTTATCAAAATTACGATCTTTTGATATTTGAAATTGAGAAAACCTAGAATTGACAACCATGTCCTGAGGTTCGAGCTCGATTCTTCTCCAAACTTCTCTCCAATTGTCTTTGCTTGTCATGTACCATCCGAGAGCAGGCATTAATTTATCTAGTTGGTAATGATATTCTGGTTCAGCGATAATTTGATTTGCTTCCATCAAATCAAGTAAATTGTTACTTCCTTCATATTTTTTTTCTGTGATCTGACTTAAAATCTCAGGACATGTCGAACCATTAAAAGTCGCGCAATATCTGTAGCTTAAATTTCTATGACCAATTGCAGTCCCAGTGTTCAACTGCCTGAGTCCAACCATATCCGATTGTTTGCCAAAGAAAAATCGCGAGCCAGAGTTAACACCTTTCTCGTAAACTCTCCCAAAATCAGCCAATTGAAATGTATTTAAAGAAAGGTCAACTCCCTCTAAATTAAATGAAGATTTGAATGAAGGTGAGCTATAAGCTGCAAAACCTTTGACCTCTGCAAAATTCATATATAGATGTTGAGTTATAGATCCTAAAAGAAGAGTTATGATAATGGCTGGTTTTACTGCAGTTCTGCCCTTGATTAATTCAAAATAAAGTAAAGTAAATAACAGAAGTATTAACAGTGAAATAATGTGAGCCAGGTAATTTTTAGGATTCAATGAAGCAGCTCTTCCAAAGCTAATTGCAATAATTAGAATCGCTACATAGTAATTTCTTTTTGTTAACTCAGCATTCTTTTGCGAAATACTCAATACCCATAAAATTGAAAAAGCTAACCAAGGTGTGTACCGACCAGGCCAATGAAATGGTCCTAAATCACTAGGTCCTAAAGAAATAAGCAAAAATAGAAAGGAAGAAGAAATTGCTAAACGACCAATGAAGTTAGTTGAGATTAACTTTTTCCACGAGAACAAACTCGCTACTGCTGCTATTCCTATAAAAATATAGCCAGTAGGATTCGGTGTAACTGGACCACCCCATGTAGTTAGGTCTTGTTGCATACTTAACATTGAAGATCCTACTAAATCACCCAAATTAGGAGTGAAGAAATTTGAATTATTAGGATAAATGGATGAGCGCCAAGTATATGGTGAGGTAAATAAACCCGGGGCATAAATTGCAAATACAGCGAGGCTAGATAAAACTCCAGAACCAATCACTCGCAATGACTTAATGAATTCAGATTTTCTATACCAATTGAAAAGTAAACAAACCAGTATCGCATTAACAAAAGCTGTGTAAACATACCCAACTGTAAAGCTAAGATAAAGAAAAAACACTGCTAAAAAAAAGTCCTTCTTATTCCTTTGGGGCTTAATCAAAAATGAAAGCGATATTAACGTTAAAGCCATACTGAAAAGCGACTGTGTCCAGGAACTAACTTCCATGTACATGATATATCCTGATGTAGCTAGTCCAAATCCAAATAACTCACTATGAAATTTATCAGCACCTGAGAATTTAAAAACTCTAGAACTGCCAATTTGTAACATTACAAGTATAAAAGCTTTAAACAAAATAGAAAAAAACAAAATATCGTCAAAAAAATTAGTAATCAAAGCGAAGAAAACTACAAATGGATTATAAAATCCAAACTGAGCCTCACTTATGTAATTTAAACCAATCCCTCCAGGACCCATAATTGTAGGAATTAAACCAATACTGATTTTATCTCCGAACCAGTATAGAAAAGGCGCCCAGTATGACTCAAAATCGTCATGTAAAACAAAAGTAGAACTTATTTTGGAGAAAATAGTCAATAACATTGTAAACAAAAAATACTTTGCAATAAAGTCTAGTGTATTTCTTAGTATCTGGGAGTTAGAATACTTATTCATGTATAACCTTAACAACACTAAAGGCTGATCCAAAAATGTTTGCTTCTTCTAACTCTAAGACACAAAATTCATTTGGATACAAACCATTGGGTGAATTTTTGTAAACAGGGTCTAGGGCATCCCAGTTAGCTACAATTTGACTTACATTCATTTCCTCAAAAACTTTACATTGAAATTCTAGAGCTTTTGGTGAGATTAATACATCACCTGTCTGATTAAAAATGTTTAAGGTTTTAACTCCAGTTATAGATGAAACTATATTAGCATTTTCACCAAAATAGTATAAGCCACTTTGACTAATCGCCGACAAGTCTTCTTTAGAAATTACAGAATATAGAAACCCTTTAGAAGATCGAGTTTCAGATGAGAAAATTCGATCTATTTGATTCATAGGTTTGGAACTAAATATTACTAGTGATAAGCCTATGCTTACAAGCAAAACCAGAAATGGATTTAAAACAACTCGGAAGCTTGTGTTCACCTCTGATTGGTAAACTACTGTGAAAAAATGTATCAAAGTTGGTAAAAGCGACAAGAACGCAATTGGGATAAAGATTTGAAGTTGGGTACTAGAAATTGATCTATTTAGAAAATATGGAAACGACAAAATCCCGCTTAATGCTATTGCTTGAGGTATAAAATAATTGTATCCAATTTTTTTAGAATTGCGGTTTACAATTAGCGGGACGAAAAAACCAGCAAGAAGAAAAGGAATAACGATTAATACTGGACCAGCAAAATCAATTGGAATTGAAGCAATGAATGATGATGAGTAATTCCTTTGGAAAAATAGGATAAATTCTGCGGAAATCCATTGTCCTGAAATTAATCTAAGTATCGCAATGAATATCAAAACAGATGCAACTAAATAGATTGTACTTATTAGAGTAAATCGAATTTTATTTACACTATAGAAAAACCTCAACATCATCATCGAAGCAAAACTAATTAATCCAAAATCTTGGTTATTAGTCGCAGACAAAAAAGCTAAGAAAAAGAAAACCCACCCAAGAAATAATCTACTATTTTCTAGATAGTTAAACGTTTTGTTTAGACATATAATCACCAAGAACATAGAAAATAATCTAATTTGGATAGACGTTTGCGGTGTAAGCAATGAACCCTGAGCACCTATCTGATTAAACTGGGCAAAATTCAACCATCCACATGCAAATCCTAACGCGACCAAACTATTCTTATTACCAGTGATTTTCTTAATTAAATGCATCGCCATGATCGCCGTAGCGCAAGCAAATACACTTAAACTAATAGCGGTTATTTGGTTCATATTTTTGATGAAAAAAGAAGAATCAATCAATCTAATTGGTGAAATAAGAAAACCTTGCAATGCAGAATATTGATAATTAAAATTTATAAATGGGTATTTACCAGAGCTTGGCCCAAGAAGTTCATTATTTACAAAAGAATATGAATATTTGTCAGGTATAGATTTATTGTCCTGAAATGCAGTTAGAATAAAACTTACGATAGAATATATTGCAAGTAGATTTATGGATATTTTTATAGAATTCTTATTTAAAGAAATACCATAGACAATATTGATTACCAAGATAAAAAGCATTAATGCAAAAAGTAGTAGATACGGCCATTCGAACCCTAGCCAGATTCCCTTATACCATGCAGGGTCTCCAACCCAGTTTATAAGTCCAGTGATCGCTGTTATCAATCCAACTAATTGCAATAATATTGAGCGCTTAAAACTATATTTTTTCCTAGTTAGAGCAAAATAAAGAATAATCCAAGTTGTCACGAACAAGCACACATACCAGATCTTCTCCGTCGATTCTGCTTGCTCAATATTATTACCTTGAAGATGGAAATTAGCAACCACAAAACTTGTAATTCCGACCCAACCAAAAAGAAATGTAAGAATTTCAACAGAGATCTTTAGTAGATCTATCGAACTTTTGTTTTCAGCTAAATTCTCTTTTCTTACCATATCAAAGTTTATCGCTCTAAATTACATTTGTAAATAACAATTAATGAAATCAATCAAAATTCCCATGTTGTGCGACGGATTCCAAGATACATTTTCATCTTTTTTAATATAAATAAAATTGCGTAGAAAGCTAATCCGGGCGACTCTTTGATTAGTTCAGTAAAACAAGTCAAAAAAGCTTTGAGATATCCAAATACAATTAAATTCTTTAGAAGTATAAGTTTATTTTTTTTGCCTATGTGCCTAAAAGAATCATGAAAGTTTAAAAAATAGTCACTATTTATCTTTGATCTGGTATACCTGATAAAGTCCATTTTTTTAGGCGACCTTTTTAGTGTTGAGAATAGGCTTCCAAGAATATGCAATTGGGCGATTCCTAGATCAATTTCGGCATTTTTATTCTCATAGCACCATAAAATTACTTTTGCTGCTGAATCAACTATTTTAGTAGTATGGTCCAATTGGTTTTGAGAAGTGACTTGATGGTCCGTGGAAACCCTGTATGTATAAAGTGGGTCAAGCAGATATCCTATCTTCGTATTTTTGCATAACGTTTTTATGAAAAATGTGTAGTCTTCAAAAAAAGCTTGCTCAGTATCAAATTTGATATCATGGCTTATTAAGAAATGTCTATTAAATATCTTAGCTCCAAGCAGTCCCCAGATATTCATAATTTGCTGATTATCAATTAGATCAAAATATTTTTGATCTCCACTTTTAATTTTACTAAAATAGAAATAATCAAAAGTATTTTTTATATTAGAGGTATTTTCTGATTTAATGAGATAGGTTCCAACTAAGAAATTTAACTTAGACACATCCATTATATTGATCGCTTTTTCTACGCTTCTTGGATTTAGATAATCATCAGAATCCAGGAAATAGACGTATTTACCGGTTGCTAATGCTAAGCCAGTGTTTCTTGAGAATGAAACACCTTTATTGCTTGAATTTTTGATAACTCTTATTCTATTTTTATCAAAATTCTCTAAAACTCCGTATGTTAAATCATTGATATTATAAGCACTCCCATCGTCAATAACAATGATTTCCAAATTCACTAATTCATTCAAATCGTAAACTGACAGTAAGCAATCAGTTAGATATTCAATTTGATTATAGCAAGGTACAATTACTGATAATGTGAAATCTGACATTTTAAGATTTTTTTCTATGACTTACAGATAGGAATTTTCTTAATAAATAAGATTTAATATAATACAAAGCAGAAGAGACAAATGAGTAATTATGTGTTTTCCAGGAATTTTGGTAGTGATGGACCGCAATTATGTCTGCTGGCAAATTATCATTAAAATTTGAATTATCATAAAACTTTTTTAGAAAAATCCTTTTTTGAAACGGAACTAACCCAAGTGCATGGGGAGGGAAGATAAAAGTTTTATACTTATTGTATAAATCAAAAGATTTAATCACTTTTTGAAGTTGAACTGGTCCAGTTATTGATACAATATTGGATGAAGTTATACTCATATGACAAATATTACTCCATATCTGTTCAACCAAACTTATTGCTAGCGGATGCTGAGGAGTCATACCAATTAAAGCGTTCGTAATCCCGAATGGTTCAGCCGCAAGAATTACCTCTGAATCTAAGAATAAATGAGGTATCGGGTTAAGAAATTCGAAATCCGCATCAATGTAGACACCACCAATCTCAAGCAAAATTATGAATCTAATTAAATCCACTTTTGCAGCTTTAAAAATCTGTAGATCAAGCAGTTGCGAGATCCTGTCTTTTTGATTTGGAAATTGTTTACAAAAATCATTTAATAGTTTTTGCTCATCCCAAAGAAAATATTCAAATGATGAGTTAACTTTTGGTACCGTTTTCAAGTATTTAGCTATTTCATTTGGCGGCTCTCCTCCACCGATCCAAACTTGGTGGATAATTCTGGGTACTACAGTTTTGCTGCTCACTTCAGACTTCCTTTAGTTTTGCTGCCCCTGATGAATACAACTATATTTGTAATTATTAAAATCAAAAGTAGTACGAACGAAAGCGTTGGAAATAAGTTTATAGTATTTGGTGCGTAAAATACTAAAGGTGTCGTGGTAAATATGATAATTAGCCACCAAACTAACCGATCAAAAACTCTCTCTGCCCTTTTCTTATCTAATTCAAGCAGTATTGCACAAGCAACAATTCCCCACGTTTTATGGTAATTCCAGGATATCAAAGTTAGCAATTGCATGCCATACAAAGGGTATAAGAATTTAGTTTCATTACTTGCTATCGTGTAGCCAGTAATCAACAATAAGAAAATTAATAAAATAGCATACCCAGGATTCACTAAGAAGTAATTCACTAAAGAGTTCTCTTCTATATTAAGCTTATACGCAGTATTTAATATCAACTGATACCCACTAATATTGGTTGGAATTGGACCAAAGCCAATGTAGTTGCTTTGTATAGTTTGATTTTGAGTCAGAATCTTGTTTAGTAATAAAATTAGATTACTTGCTCCCATAATTTGAGCACTTAATACATTTATAGTAATCGCAGTAATTGAAGCAATTATAATTTGTTTATATCTACTTCTGTGAAACAAGTAAAATAGAAAGAATACCATCGGCGTGATCTTTAGTCCGATCGCTAACCCCAAATAAATTGCCGACTTAGAAGGGTTAATGTCCCTATTCTTATAGAATAAAAATAAAAGTAATGGAATAATACATTCCATATTGGCTCTATCTAAACCAGATATTGTTGCGATGCTCATTAGTCCAAAAATTACTGTAAAGTTCAATCTACGGTAAAAGTCTAAATGTTTCGTAGCAGAATAAATCGGATAAACTAAAGCAATTAAAAACATAATTAGATATATGTACAAATTTATTTTATAAGGTAACCAAAAGAGCATCTTAGAAAGCAATACTGGAAAAGGTGGGTATGGATGTGTATAAGAATTTTCAATTATCTTTAGTTCCCTCAACGCTAACAAGTCACTGAAAAAATGTTTTCCGGTGGCTAAATCGTTGCCCCAGTTTTCACCAGCCCAATTACCATCTTGAGCAATCCAGGTTAGCCTTTCATTGGCTGATATCCCGTAGTAAAAAGTCAATACCCACATTTGCAATAGAAACATAAAGAAAAACACGGTAGCTATAAATAAATAGAAATCAATTTGATAGTTATTGAATAAAGCACCTAATTTTATTTGTGTTCGTTTTTTTACATTTTCCATGGATAAACTATAGGTCGCTACATGATGAAATACTAGTAAATAATTATAGTTTTCACCTGCCAAAGCAAATACGTACGTAAATTTAGAATTTGAGTTCTATTCACATACTTTAAAGAATTTTCCAAAACTTTTATGATGAATTCAACCTGAGTATCTTGGTTTCAGCACAGGACCGTAAATATGCTATCGATAAATAACAGTATTGCTGCTCTATACTGAGTGTATACCAAACGATTACCTTAAGTAGAAAGATATCAACTAAATGAAAAAGAAAAACTGAATTATTCTGTGATACTAAATCAAAATTTCATAAAGATTTAAATTTCGAGATAATTTCTGATTTATTAATTCCATTTATTTCTCTGAGATATGCTTGTGTACCGACATTTGCTAAGTTAACTTGATTAGCGGCAACTAGTTTAACTCTTAAGTTCAAATCATTTTCAATAATTTTCTCTAGCAATGCACTTCCAGAACCACCGCGGTATGAATGTTCTTCTACATATATCAGCGGACCTTTATTGCTAGCATTTTTCAGATACTGTAAATCTATTGATGAGATAAATGGCATAGATGCTACGGCAACCTTTGTTCCATCTGCTTCAAGTCCAACAGCGGCTTCTATGCAAAGTTCTGCTAAAGATCCTGTAAAAAGAATCGTGCCATCTGGCCA
>Ga0315904_10004319_pt1 | contig 20371 bp, 20 predicted proteins | sample LakEriMetagenome_6_FD_203529 | JGI IMG/M metagenome (GOLD analysis project Ga0315904, IMG submission 203529) | Freshwater fungal communities from buoy surface, Lake Erie, Ohio, United States - Buoy 12 MA120 | ecosystem: Environmental > Aquatic > Freshwater > Lake | place: USA: Lake Erie, Ohio...
GAACCAGCCGACCTGTTCCGCACATTAGAGGACGCCAGTGGCGAAGACCTCGATTGGTTCTGGAGAGGATGGTTCTACAGCACCGATGCCTGCGATATTTCGCTCGACACCGTTAAATACGCCGTGGCAGACACCAGCACCGGAAATATAGGCACCGCTCGTAGTACCACCATGCGTCGTGCTGCCGATAAACCCCTGGTCAATTCGTTCGAAGACATCTCCAAAGTGAGAAACCGCACCGATTCGCGCATTGTGTTCGCGACAGATGCCGACACAACGTTGCGTGATTTTTACTGGCGCTATGCCAGAGGACTCGAACCCTATGATACCTCGCGCAGAGAGATCACCATGGGCGGAGGCAGTCCTGAGGCAATGACCGAAGAAGAAAAAAATAAATACGCTTCTCTACACCAGTACGAACTTACTTTCTCCAATAAAGGCGGGTTGGTAATGCCTATCATCATCGAGTGGACCTACAAAGATGGTAGCAAAGAAACCGAGAAGATCCCTGCACAGGTATGGCGACTCAATGAAAAAAAGGTCATCAAATCTTTTGTTAAAGAGAAAGAAGTGGCTTCTATTAAACTCGACCCTATGCGCGAGACTGCTGATATAGACGAAAGCAATAATAGCTGGCGAAATATCCCTGCTCCTTCTCGCTTTACTGTATTTAAGCAAGGTCAAATGGGCGGTAGAAGAAGTGGTGGCGGACAAGCGGGTAATCCCATGCAGCGTGCCCAAGAAGCTAAAAAAGGATTCTAAGAATTCTTAGAAAAGATACACCAAAGCGCAGAAGAGGAAGTTAGGTTCAGCTTTCAACGTTCTTTGTTGACAGCGTTCTTATCTTCCTCTTCTTGTAATTTATTCATCACATAATTTTCTTTAGCCAATAATTTGCCACTACGGGGGTCATAATAGTTAAAAACCCCATGTCGCATTGAGATACCTTCGTTCTTTACGACTACATCTGCAATCTTTTTATCTGGATCTTTTAGATCGTATACGGCTACTGTGTCGTAGGCTTGTTTCGGATCCATGGCTCTCCAGTTTTCTTCGCGAATCAATCCCCCGAAATAAGAAAAATAAAGTTGCTTGCCATGCAACTTTCCCCAGCGGTAATTTTCTTCGGCAATCTTGACCCCTTCTAGCGAGAAACGTTTCCAGATTCCCTCTTTGGCATCATCAGCAAAATGCCCCTCTTCTTCGTACCCCCTTTCGCCTCGCAGCTCGGGAACCGATAGCACCCAAGGACCCTGCTTTCTGCCGGCTATATCGACCCGGTTGAGCGTATCACCCCTTCGGTTGAGCATATAGTCTTTCCACTGCGCCGAAAGCTGTAGGCTCTGCAGTAGTAAAATCAATAAAAATGCGCGCATTTTAGTAAGTTTGATTGATCTGGATTATCTCCTGTAAATACTCCGTTATGCAAGTTAAACCATCCACCCTGCTCCACCTGATGCTGGGTCTGTTTATTGCCCTTACCACGTTACCCACCTATGCGCAAGTAACTCCCACTTCGGGTACCGACCGATTACGCTCGTTGTCGCAACGCTCCTCCTTGTTTGGAGACAGCTTGCTTAATTCCGTATCGTTTCGCTCCATAGGCCCCTCCATTATGAGCGGACGCGTGGTAGATGTAGAAGCTAATCCAAGTGATCCTACTGAATTCTATGTCGCGTATGCCACCGGCGGTCTTTGGCATACCATCAATAACGGACAAAGTTTTATCCCTATTATGGATAGCCTTGATATTCATTTTCTGGGTGATATTGCCATCAACTGGTCGGCTAGCCCCCGATTAATCTGGGCCGGTACCGGAGAGGCTAACAGTAGTCGCTCTTCGTATGCAGGCACTGGCATGTATGTATCTGCAGACAATGGAAAGAGTTGGCAATACCGCGGTCTGCCCGAATCGCATCATATTGGCGATATTGAGCTGCATCCCACGGACCCCAAGACAGCTTGGGTAGCCGTACTCGGTCACCTGTATACCGACAACAACGAAAGAGGTGTTTACAAAACCACCGACGGGGGTGCCACCTGGCAGCAAACACTTTTTGTAGATTCACAAACAGGCTGTGTAGATCTGGCACTAGATCCTGCCAATCCCAATCAATTATTGGCTGCCATGTGGCAAAAGAACCGCAAGGCCTGGAAGTTCGAAGAAAGTGGACCCGGCAGCGGCATCTACCGCAGCACCGATGGAGGAACCACCTGGCAAAAAACCTCTGGGGATGGCAGCGGCTTTCCACAAGGAAGTAAGATCGGCCGTATTGGACTCTGCTATTTTCCGGGCAACTCGCAGATCGCTTATGCCATTGTAGATAACAATACCCCGCTTCCTGCAAAAAAATCAACGACTGACTCCTCGTATACCAAAGAAGATCTTCGTCAACTAAGCGTAGCCCAGTTCGCCGCTCTCGACAGCGCTAGACTCGAGAGCTTTTTACGTAAGAACCGCTTTCCCAGACAGACCAGTGTAGCTCAACTTAAAGAAAAGGTTGCAGCGGGTACATTAGCCCCTTCTGTATTATGGGATTGGCTTGACAGTGATGATGGATTTCAGAACAGCGGTATTGCCGGCTGCGAAGTATACCGAAGCAATGATGGTGGACGCACCTGGGCCAAAACGCATGAAAAACCTATTGGGATCTTTAATACCTATGGATACTATTTTGCCAAAGTATATACCTCTTACCAAAATGCAGATAAGGTCTATATACTTGGATTTAGTTCACAAGTATCCACCGACGGTGGCAAGACCTTTACCAACATGGACAAGGGCAATGTGCATGCCGATCATCATGCCCTGTGGGTCAATCCTAAAAAAGACAGTCATATCATCAATGGTAATGATGGTGGCGTGAATATCAGTTATGACACCGGCAAAAATTGGTTCAAGGCCAATACCCCAGCCGTGGGTCAATACTATGCCATTACAACCGACGATGCCAAACCTTACAATGTATATGGGGGTTTGCAAGATAATGGCAGTTGGTGGGGCCCTTCTAATCATAAAGAAGACATTAGCTGGATCGATATGGGGCAATACGGATTTAAAATGATCAATGGCGGAGACGGTATGCAGGCCCAAGTAGACAGAAGAGATAACAACACCGTGTACTCTGGTTCGCAATTTGGTGTCTATGGCCGCTATCAAAAAGATAAACCCGGTGTGGCTAAAAATATACGCCCTCAACACCAGTTGGGCGAGAGACCGCTGCGTTTTAATTGGCAAACCCCTATTTTACTTAGCAGACATAACCAAGACATCTTCTACTACGGCGCCAATAGACTTTATCGTTCGCTGAATAAAGGAGATAGTCTGATCCTGATGAGCGCCGATCTCACCAAGGGTGGCCAAGCCGGTAATGTTCCTTACGGAACCATCACTACGATCGATGAATCGCCCCTTCGCTTTGGCATGCTTTACACCGGAACGGATGATGGCAACTTGCACCGCTCCGATGATGGCGGCTACACCTGGTCTCCCTTGCACCGCACAACGAGTAGTGACAAGAGTAAGAATGTAAAAACTGTCGCTACACCTGTCGGGCTAGATACCAGACAGCTATGGGTAAGTCGCGTTGTGGCCTCACAACATAACGAAAACAGAGTCTATGTTACCCTCAACGGGTATCGCTCCGATAATTTTGAACCTTTTGTCTATGTTAGCGAAGACAAGGGTGTTAGCTGGCAATCCATAGCGGGTAACTTACCCCTAGAATCGGTAAACGTTATTAGAGAAGATCCTAAAAACGCCAATATACTTTACGTGGGCACCGATGGTGGTCTTTATGTAAGTTTTGATGGCGGAAAAAGCTACAAGGCCTGGCAAACCGGCATGCCTCGCTCCGTACCCGTACATGATATTGCCATACAGCAACGAGATAACGAGATTGTGATCGGCACGCATGGCCGCAGCTTGTACATAGGAAAGCTCGATAAACTGCAAAAGAAGTAAGGGCTAATCAACGACGCTGTAGTAGCCATTGCATGGCAAGCGCATAGCCCTCAAGCCCAAGGCCGCAAATAGTACCCGCGGCCTTGGGACTTACAAAAGAATGTCTGCGAAACTCCTCGCGCGCATGTACATTAGAAATGTGCACCTCAATAACGGGTGCCTTGATGGCCGCTACCGCATCACCAATAGCCACAGACGTATGCGTATAGCCGCCGGGATTTAAAATGATGCCATCGCAAGAAAATCCGGCTCGTTGTATCTCGTTAATTAATTCCCCTTCTACATTACTCTGGTAATACTCGATGGTAACGTCACCGAACCGCTCTCGAAGAGATCCTAAAAATGTTTCGAATGATTGCGCACCGTACACCTCCGGCTCTCGTTTACCCAGTAAATTCAAATTAGGTCCATTGATGATAGCGATCGTCATGACTAATTTTTAGAGGCTCTAATCAGGTCTATAAATTGATCGAAAAGGTAGCGGCTGTCGTGGGGGCCCGGCGTAGCCTCTGGGTGATATTGCACTGAGAATGCTGGCTTACCTTTTACCCGGATTCCTTCGATTGACTGATCGTTTAGATTAACATGTGTGATTTGAATATGATCCGCGTTTTTAACGGCAATAGGATCTACCCCAAATCCATGATTTTGCGTGGTGATCTCGGAGCGACCAGTCTCCAAATTTTTTACCGGATGATTGAGACCACGATGTCCGTGATGCATCTTGAAGGTAGGAATATCGTTAGCCAGTGCCAGCAACTGATGTCCAAGACAAATACCAAAAATTGGCTTTCCTTCTTTCATCACCTCTTTGACCAACGAGACGGCATAATCCATAGGGGCGGGATCGCCCGGTCCATTCGATATAAAATAGCCATTAGGGGCAAACTGCTTTACTTCTTGCAACGATGTACGAGCCGGAAAAACTTTTACATAAGCACCACGCTCTACCATACACTGTAAAATATTTCTCTTTACGCCATAGTCCATTACGGCAATACGAATGTCAGAGCTGGTATTACCCATTTCATAGGGCTTGGTGGTACTCACCTTAGAGGCCAGCTCCAGCCCATCCATGTTGGGTACGGCCTGTAATTTCTCTTTTAAGACTTGAACATCGGTGGTCTCCGAAGAGATGATACAATTCATGGCCCCTTTAGTACGAATATGCGCTACCAGTGATCGCGTGTCAACCCCCTGAATAGAGACCACTCCGCTCTGCTGCAAGTAATCTTGTAACGAGGCTACGGCTTGCCGACGAGAATAGAGAGCCTCGAGATTTCTTCCGATAAGTCCGCTGATCTTGATGCTGTCCGACTCCACATCGAGGTCCTTAACGCCATAGTTCCCTACATGAGCTGTATTCATAATCAGGATCTGTCCAAAATAACTGGGATCGGTAAAGACCTCTTGATAGCCGGTCATGCCGGTATTGAAGCAGATCTCTCCGGTCGTTGTACCAATTGCACCAAAGGCCTGACCATGGTGAACTGTTCCGTCAGCGAGCACTAAAACAGCAGGAGTAGAAGAAGAGGGCATAGAAGTGGGGTTACAGTAAAAACAAATTGCGTAAAAGTAGTGCTTTTAGCCCGGCCAACGTTCAAAGATGTGCACAAATTATACCAGCGGCTCTTGCTGGCTAAGACAATGAAAACTTCCGAGCCCCCAAATAATATCGACAGAGTCGATACCTACTACCTTACGGTCCGGAAAACACTGCTCAATAATACGAAGTGCCGTTTCGTCTTGACGGCAGTTAAAGACAGGTACGATCACCGAATGATTAGCAATGTAAAAATTGGCATAAGAGCAAGGCAATCGCTGGTCTTCGTAAACAAGAGCCGGTGGCATAGGCAGCTCAATGATATTGAGCGATCTGTTACCTAGCAATCGCATGGCTTTAAGCTGCCGAAGATTGGTTTGCAGCAGCTCGTAATTATCATCGGTACGATCCGACTCTACGGTAGCCAATACAGTATCTGCATTAACGAAACGAACTGTATCGTCGATATGTCCATCCGTATCGTCACCGACGATGCCTTCGTCTACCCATAGGATTTGCTCTACGCCGTAAAAGTCCCGCAGGTATTGCTCTATCTGTTCTTGGTTCAAGTGAGGATTGCGATTGGGATTTAATAAACAAGCCGTAGAGGTAAGCAAGGTACCAGCCCCGTTAAACTCCACACTGCCGCCCTCCATCACAATACCGGGATGCCATACCGGCATTTGGTAGTGCTCGGCAATACGGGTGGGGATCACATCATCTAGATCGTAGGGCGGATATTTATTTCCCCAGGCATTATATCCCCAATCTACAATCACTTTTTTTTGGGCGGCGGCTGGATTGATCAAAAAAGCGGGGCCATGATCCCTACACCAGGCATCATTGGTGGGATGATGAAAAAAATCAACTTTCGAAAGATCTACATCAAAACGCAGTAACCATTCCGTGGCTTGTTGTTGCATAATCGCATCGGCCACATTGATCTTGACTTGCTCGCCTTGAGTCAGCTCTTTAATGAACTTGACATAACTAGGATAAATAGTTTGGATCTTGCCGGGCCAAGAAGCCTCTTTGTGAGGCCAGCTAAGCCAAGTGGCAGCGTGCGGGGCAAACTCTGCAGGAAAATAATACCCCAGCTCTTTGGGCGTGCGCGGCTTAGTATTCATCTACATAACGCTTGGTGATGGGCTGATAAGAATCGATACGGCGGTCTCTCAAAAAAGGCCAATGGGTTCGATAGTGATCGGTCTTAGAAAGATCGATCGTAACTACGGCCGTTTCTTCTTTGTCGTGCGAGCCCTGCCATAAAAGCGTACCAAACGGATTGGATACAAAAGAGCCGCCCCAAAACTGCATGGCTCCGTTTTGCTCTAACCCTACCCGATTGACGCTTACCACATGAACACCATTGGCCACCGCATGGCTTCGTTGCATGGTTTGCCAGGCTCCGTATTGTTCGGTATTAGTCGCCTGGTCTTGACTGGTGGCCCATCCAATGGCCGTTGGATAAAATAGTATTTCGGCACCCATCAGGGCTGTGATGCGCGCAGCCTCTGGATACCACTGATCCCAACAGATTAGCACGCCAATGGTCGCAAACTTTGTTTTAAAAACCTTGTAGCCAAGATCGCCGGGCGTAAAGTAAAATTTCTCATAGTAAGCTGGATCGTCGGGAATATGCATCTTTCTGTACTTGCCTAAATAACTACCATCAGCATCAATCACAGCAGTGGTGTTATGATACAGTCCTTCGGCGCGCTTTTCGAAGAGAGAAGCCACGATAACGACACCCAATCGTCCGGCTACTTGTTGCAAGGCCTCAGTAGAAGGACCGGGAATGGGTTCGGCCAGCTGAAAATTTTCGTAAGCCTCTACATCACAGAAGTAAAGAGAGGTAAAAAGCTCTTGCAAGCAGATTACTTGCGCGCCCTTAGCGGCCGCCTGTTCGACCCCTTTGATAGCCTTGCTCAGATTATCCGCTTTGTTATTGGAGCAACTCATCTGCACCAACCCTACCGATACCGATCTCATAGGCATTGTTTATGGCGCAAAAATAATCCATTGCCCGCAGTGAAGCTCTAAAATATAGAAGACAAAAAAATGCCCCTCGAAATGAGGGGCATTGCTATAGTAAAACGATTACTCCTTATTCGGCAGCAGGAGTCTCTTCGACAGAGGCTGCTGTAGCGGCAGGAGCCTCTGTAGAGGCGGCTGCTTTTTTGCGTGAACCGGAACGACGAGTCTTCTTGGCGGTTGCCTTTTCTTCGCCCTTACCCTTTCCATAGATCTCGTTAAAGTCCACCAACTCGATCATGGCCGTATCGGCATTATCTCCAGTACGGAATCCTAACTTAATAATGCGAGTATAGCCACCAGGACGACCGGCCACTTTTTCAGCAACGGGACCAAAGAGTTCCTTAACGGCCTCTTTGTCTTGCAGATAGCTGAATACTACACGACGTTGATTGGTGGTGTTCTCTTTAGCCTTGGTAATGATAGGCTCAACATATACACGCAGGGCCTTAGCCTTGGCGGTAGTAGTTACGATACGCTTGTGGGCGATAAGCTGGCAAGCCAGATTGCTCAACAGGGCTTCGCGGTGGGCTTTCTTTCTGCCCAGATTGTTTACTTTGTCTCCGTGACGCATGACATTTGGTTTTATGAACACTGCACCGTGTCAGGAATTGCAGTGGTTGCTCTTCTTTACAAAAGAGCGTGAATGAATAAAATTAAAATTCGCTCAGGTCAATCCCCAACTTCACCAGATCCATTCCAAAGTGCAATCCTCTTTCAGAAAGCACCTGCTCAATCTCAGACAAAGATTTTTGTCCGAAGTTGCGGAACTTCATCAGGTCTTCTTGCTCGTATTGTACCAACTCGCTCAGCGAATTGATCTTGGCGGCTTTCAGACAGTTAAAGGCGCGCACCGAAAGATCGAGATCTTCGAGCGGGGTCTTAAGCACCTTGCGCAGTTGCAGGGTTTGCTCATCGACCAAGTCTTCTTTCTTCTCTTCTTTATTATCGAAAGTGATATTCTCGTCGGTGATGATCATCAAGTGCTGAATCAAAATACGAGACGCTTGTTTTACAGCTTCTTCGGGATGAATAGTACCATCGGTAGCTACTTCCATGATCAACTTTTCAAAGTCGGTACGCTGCTCCACACGAGTATTCTCAATGCTGTATTTGACATTCTTGATGGGAGTGTAAATTGCATCCACGGGAACATAACCCAAAGGAGCATCCTTCGGCTTGTTGTCTTCTGCAGACACATACCCACGACCCTTTCCAATAGTCAACTCCATATCGAGACGGGCCGAGCTATCGAGGGTACAGATGAGCAGATCAGGATTCATGATCTGGAAAGACTGGGTATTCTCTCCAATGAGCGCAGCCGTAAACTCGGTCTTATTCTTGATCGAAAGGCTGATCTTCTCTGAAGAAAATTCCTGGTCGCCAATTTTCTTAAAGCGAACTTGCTTGAGGTTTAGCAGCATTTCAACCACGTCTTCGCTAACGCCTTTTAGAGTAGCGAACTCATGATCGACTCCTTCGATCTTAACACCTACAATTGCATATCCCTCTAAGGAGTTAAGCAACACACGACGCAGGGCGTTACCGATGGTAACCCCGTATCCGGGCTCCAACGGACGAAACTCGAACTGCGCATGAAAGTCAGATGCTTTCTGAAGAATGATTTTATCGGGCTTTTGAAAATTCAGGATGGCCATAGTTGATTACTTTAAATGGTAAGGAAAAACTCCTCGTTATTACTTAGAGTACAATTCGACAATCAGTTGCTCCTTGATATTCTCGGGCACACTCTCTCTTTCGGGATAAGCGATAAAGGTTCCCTTGCCAGCGGTCTCGTTAAAATCGAGCCAGTTGTACTTGGGATTCTTTCCGCGTATAGCTCCGGCAATAGAGGCGCGCTCTTTGCTGCTGATCTTGATAGTGACCACATCACCCGGCTTTAACTGGTAAGAAGGAACATTAACTACTTTACCATTCACTTCGACGTGCTTATGACTCACCAACTGACGGGCAGCAGGACGAGAAGGAGCAATACCCATACGGAATACGGTATTGTCCAAGCGAGCTTCGAGTAACTGGATGAGATTCTCACCGGTTACCCCCTTGCGACGGGCAGCTTCTTCGAATGTTTTACGGAATTGTTTTTCCAATACACCGTAGGTGTATTTGGCTTTTTGCTTCTCACGCAATTGCAGGGCATATTCGCCAAGCGATTTACGTTTACGCTTTTCTCCATGCTGACCGGGAGGATTACTATTCTTACCCAGCCATTTTCCATTACCCAAAATGGGCTCCCCGAAAATACGGGAGATCTTGGTCTTAGGACCATTGTACCTTGCCATAGTGATTGTTCATTTAAGCTTTTTTAAAAACCGGTGACGCGATCGGTAAAAAGCTTTTAAAAAATTAATCGCGCACCCTTTTATAAAATGAAACGCAAATGGCGTATGTCAAATTAAACCCTTCTCTTCTTAGGAGGACGGCAGCCGTTGTGAGGCATCGGTGTAACGTCCTTGATCATCACCACCTCGATGCCACTTTGAGACAACGAGCGAATGGCGCCTTCACGACCCGAGCCGGGACCTTTTACATAAACGTCCACGCGCTTGAGACCTGCATCAAAAGCGGCACGAGCTGCATCGGCAGCGGCCGTTTGAGCGGCATAGGGCGTGTTCTTCTTTGATCCGCGGAATCCCATCTTACCGGCACTGCTCCAAGATATCACCTGTCCGGTCTTATTGGTAAGACTGATGATGATGTTGTTGAAGGTGGCAGAGATGTGGGCATCGCCGTAGGCATCTACCTTTACCACTCTTTTCTTAGCGGCGGCCTTGGCGCTGGGTTGCTGTTGTTGTGCTTTTGCCATGATGATTGAATGATCTGCTATTAATTATTTTTTAGCTGCCTTCTTTTTACCGGCAACAGTTTTACGTTTTCCTTTACGGGTACGGCTATTCGTCTTGGTACGCTGGCCACGAACAGGAAGCCCTTTACGATGACGAAGACCGCGGTAGCAAGCGATATCAAGCAGACGCTTGATGCTCATCTGAACTTCTGAGCGCAGCTGTCCTTCTACTTTCAACTCTTCGGTGATGACAGAACGGATGGCATTGAGCTCATCGTCGTTCCACTCATGCACTTTCTTATTGCGATCAATATTGTGCTTGTCGAGAATATAACGGGCAGTGGCAGGGCCAATTCCGAAGATATAGGTGAGACCGATCTCCCCTCTTTTGTTTTTTGGTAAATCAACACCGGCAATACGAGCCATAGTAGTTTGTTATTGTTGTGTAGGTTATTGACTAAGATTATCCCTGGCGTTGCTTAAAGCGGGGATTCTTTTTGTTAATGATATACAGCTTGCCTTTGCGACGAACGATCTTACAGTCCACGCTGCGCTTTTTAATTGAGGCTCTTACTTTCATCTTGTTTTATTTTTCGGTCTTACTTGTATCGGAAATTGATCCGACCCCTAGTCAGATCGTAAGGCGAAAGTTCTACTCCCACTTTGTCACCGGGCAGAATGCGGATGTAGTGCATCCTCATTTTTCCGGAGATCGTGGCCAGAATTTCGTGACCGTTTTCAAGCTTGACTCTGAACATGGCATTTGACAATGCTTCCAGAATGATTCCATCTTGCTTGATCAGCGGTTGTTTCGACATACGATTTTAAGGGGTGCAAAGATAGGTCGTTATCAGGGAATAACGAAGAAAATCGGCGATTTTTTCCCCGACGGTGGAAAACCTGGGCTTTCTCGCAAAAAAAGAAGCACAAAGCGATGTAAGCCAACGATTTACACTAATTGTTCGAAGCGGGGGCCTCCTTCTCCTTACTCCGCCCAGCTCATCACATAGTCTCCATTCTCGATCTCAAGGGCCTGCCGAGTTAGCATGAGCGGACGAAAGGTATCGACCATAACAGCCAGCTCCTTGGTCTCTTTGGCACCAATACTTTTTTCGACCGCGCCCGGATGAGGACCATGCGGAATACCGGCGGGATGCAGGGTAATCATACCGCGGGTCACCGACTTGCGACTCATAAAATCGCCATCTACATAATAGATGACTTCGTCGCTGTCGATGTTGGAGTGATTATAGGGGGCAGGAATGGCCTGCGGGTGATAATCGAAGAGGCGAGGTACAAACGAACAAACCACGAATGCATCGGTCTCGAAGGTCTGGTGAATGGGAGGAGGCATGTGCACCCGTCCGGTGATGGGTTCAAAATCGTGTATGGAAAAGATAAAGGGATAACAACATCCATCCCACCCTACCACATCGAAGGGATGCGTGCCGTAATGAAGCCCGTAGAGTACCCCTTTCTTTTTGGCCTTGATTAAAAAATCACCCTTCTGATCGATAGTCTCTAAGTCTTGTGGCGGACGAATATCCCTTTCGCAATAGGGAGAATGTTCCATTAGTTGACCCCGACGACTGGTGTAACGCTTAGGATAACGAAGCGGCGTAAAGGACTCCACAATAAAGAGACGGTTATCGGGGGTATCAAAATATATTTGATATATAGTGCCACGAGGCAACACGATATAATCGCCGTAGCTAAAAGGCAGTTGACCGTATTGAGTTTTGACCGTTCCGCTACCCTCATGCACAAAAATCATTTCGTCCCCATCGGTGTTCTTATAGAAATAATCGGTGGTGCTATGGCGCGGAGCCGCCAACACAATATGACAATCACCATTGACCAACACCGGTATACGGCTTTGCAGATAATCGTCGATGCGAGGCACCTTAAAGCCTTCGAAGCTACGGTGACGAAGCATTTTCTCCTCTGCCACCTGTGGCGATACATCCTGCTGAGGTTCGGTGCGAATGATCTGCGTGGGTGGATGGCAGTGATAGAGCAATGCATAATCATCACTGAATCCTTCGGTAGAAAATAACTGCTCGCTGTATAGGGAACCATCGGGCTTTCTAAACTGAGTATGCCGCTTGTGCGGAATGGAACCCAATGTATAATAATGGGGCATAGCTAAGGTTTAAGTGGTCACTTACATACCAGGAAACCAAGGCCGGCCAACGATCTCACGAAACGGCCAAGGCATGGCAGCCAGTATCATCAGTAACGATATGAGCAGTGCATAAGAAACCGGTTTATACGAAAGGGTTTTTGCCTTGGTGCGCGCCCAAGTAATCAGCACAACGGCCAAGATCATGAGTAAGGGATGCTCAACCAGATAAAACCGATAAAAAGAGTCTTTCATTACCGAGACACCCTCTGGTACATTGCCCCAAGAATAACGACCGCCCAGTATTTGGTAAAGGCCGATCAACAACATAGTGTGGGCTGCAATCATCAAAAAAAGACTGGTCGACTTTACCGATTCTTTTTGAGAGAAAGCCTGTATAATTGATAGTAACAGAAGCAAAAGCACCACCCAGCGGAGCACGTTGTGTAAATGTAATAGTCCGGTTTCCATAAGCTTGATTTTGTGTCAATCAAATATAGGAAATCTCTTTGCTTATTCTACCCAGTCGGCCACAAAGACGTTGGTATCGCGGGTACCTCCATTGTTGCGGTTACTAGCAAAAACGATCTTCTTTCCATTGGGCGAGAACATAGGAAAAGCATCAAAACCCTTGTCGCGACTAATTTTTTGAAGATTAGTTCCATCTTCATTGATGGTATACAAATTGAACGGAAAGCCCCGCTTGTACTCGTGGTTAGAGGCAAAGATGATGCGTTTGCTGTCGGGCATAAACACCGGCGCCCAATTAGCTTGGCCGTATTGAGTAACCTGTCGAGCATTGCTGCCGTCTGCATTAGCCACCCATACCTCCATATTTGTGGGCGCTACCAGATCTTGAGATAACAATTCTTTATACTCGCTGATTTGCTCGGGCGTTTGAGGACGAGAGGCCCTCCAGATAATTTTTTTTCCATCGGGACTAAACCAAGCACCCCCATCATACCCCAGCGTGTTGGTAATTCGTTTTTCATTTCCAGTTGCCAGGTCCATGATGTATAACTCAATGTCTCCGTCTTTGGTGCTAGTATAGATCATCTTTTTGCCATCGGGAGAAAGGGTAGCCTCGGCATCATAATAAGGCGAGCTAGTGAGTTGCTTTTTTATCTTTCCATTGAGATCTGCCATAAATATATCATACCCCTTATAGAGTGGCCAGATATATTTGTTACCATACTTAGCACGATCGGGCACGGGTGGGCAAACCTCACTGGCCAGGTGCGTAGACGCATAGATGACATGCTTGTTGTCGTAGGTAAAATAGGCACACGTGGTGCGACCCTTTCCGGTGCTAACCATCTTGTATGTAAAGGGCTCACTCGCCTTGGCAGGTACCTTGCCCACAAAGATCTGGTCGCATGGAATGCCATCTTTGACCGAGGTACGCTGAAAGACCAGCATCTTGCCATCGAAACTCCAATAAGCCTCAGCATTATCGCCACCGAAGGTTAACTGACGAATATTGCGAAGATGGGTTTCGTCGGCGTAGCGAAGCGAGTCTCCTTCGGCAGATTGTGCCCTCAACTGGGTATATCCGCTCAGCGTAATGAGCAATAACAAAATTGGGGTTGCGTTAGATCGTAACAGGTATAGCATACTACATCTTTAGAGAAAGCAAAACTATCTTTGTCTTTACATATAACTGTCAACTAAATGTCAAACCTTACCTCATTTCTTTGCAGCCTGCTCAGACCGGTTTTGGCAGTTACTGTCAACTTTAGCCCTTCTCTAAAGAAAAGTAATTGTAGTAAGCTAAGGTGGGTCCCTCAGCTATTGATCTGCATGATGGCAGTTATAAGCTGCGAATCGCCCTCATCTAAAAAAGACTCCGCCAAAAATGAGGCCATACCTAATTATGATACAGAAGCCCTTACTTCTGGCCAGAGTGAAGTGCTTACTGATAGCCTCGCTGCAACACCACTTCAAATAGCGTATGCTAGGGCCCTTCGGATGGCCGAAAAGGGCGACCCTGCTACCCTGCTGCTCTGCGACTCGCTATTAGCCCACCAAGGACCGCGGGGAGGAGCCGAGCCATACTACTACAAGGGCATCTTTTACACTACTACAAAACAACCCCAAAAAGCGATCGCCTGGTTCGACAAGACCATCGAGACCGATTATAATTTTTTGGAGGCCTACATAGAAAAAAGTGCCTTATTGCTAGAGGCTAACCAATTCGAGCCCGCCTTTAAGGAATTAGAGCTACTGCGCACTTTATCGCCCGGTTATGCCCCTGTGCATTACTGGCTGGGTAAGTGGGCAGCCCGCCAGAACAAAAAGCAAATGGCCATTCATCACTACCGACTGGCCTTATCGCTGGATACCTCGCTGAGCGAGGCCCGACAGGCCCTTAACCAGCTTGAAAAATGATCAGTATCTTGCAGCCATGCCACTCATAGCTCCCTCGCTTCTTTCGGCCAACTTTTTGCAACTGCAAAAAGACTGCGATATGCTTAATAGTAGCCAGGCCGACTGGTATCATTTAGATGTGATGGACGGAAGGTTTGTTCCCAACATCAGCTTTGGACCGATGCTGATCAATTTTTTTAGAAAGGCCACTAACAAGACCTGCGATGTGCATTTGATGATTGAGGAACCCGAGCGCTATGCAGAAGCCTTTCAGCAGGCGGGCGCAGATATCATTACCATTCATGCAGAAGCCTGCACGCATTTACATCGCAATATTCAGCAACTAAAAAGCCTTGGCGTAAAAGCGGGCATTGCCCTCAATCCTCATACCCCTGTACAGGTACTCAGTGAAATTATTCGCGAGATAGACTTGGTTTGTCTTATGAGCGTGAATCCCGGATTTGGCGGACAACAATTTATTCCCCATACATTGGTCAAAATTCGCGCACTAAAAGAAATGATCAACAACAGCGGTTCCACCGCATTAATAGAGATCGACGGCGGAGTTACCTTAGAGAATGCCCCCTCTATTGTAGCTGCAGGTGCTGATGTACTGGTCGCCGGCAATACAGTCTTTAAAGCCACCGATCCAGTAGCTACCATTGCGCAACTCAAAAAAACAAGTGCTGCTTAGTTCATGCGCTGGGTGTTAAAAAAATTTCAGGAGCTTTCTGCTGATGAACTCTATGCCTTGCTTCGCCTGCGGGCTGAGGTATTCGTGGTAGAGCAAACCTGCGCTTTTCAGGATCTCGATAACAAAGACCAGCCCTCTTATCATTTACTGGGATATCTCAATGACGAACTGACGGCATACACCCGCCTGGTGCCACCGGGCATCTCTTACGAAGCTGCCTCTATCGGCAGAGTCGTCACCTCACCCGCTCACCGTAGAAAGGGCCTTGGCAAAGAACTAATGAAGGTATCGATCGAACATTGCGAACGGCTTTTTCAAACCACTACCCTCGTCATCGGCGCCCAATGTTACTTACAAGACTTCTACGAATCGTTTGGGTTTGTGCCCTCCGGAGAGATCTACCTCGAAGATGGCATAGAGCATATCGAGATGACCCGGCATCGCTAAGTTAGCCTTACACTCTTTATTGTCGAAGCTCCGGTGCCAAAAACCGGGCAGTATGCGTATCGGTATCACGTACCATCTCTTCGGGCGTTCCTGCAAACAAGATTCTTCCACCTCCGTCCCCACCCTCAGGACCCAGATCGATAATATGATCGGCCAGCTTAATGATATCCATGTGATGCTCGATGACCAGTACGGTATTACCCCGCTCTACCAACCGATTCAGCACTTCAGTTAGTTGACGAATATCTTCGAAATGCAACCCAGTGGTAGGCTCATCTAAAATGTAAAATGTTTTTCCGGTATCTCGCTTGGCCAACTCAGTAGACAGCTTAATTCGCTGCGCCTCACCTCCGCTAAGGGTCAGTGCCGATTGCCCAAGAGTAATGTAACCCAATCCCACTTCGTACAACACCTTTATCTTTCTATACAAATAGGGAACGGGTTGAAAAAATTCCATGGCCTCCTCTACTGTCATCTCCAATACATCAGCTATTGATTTTCCTTTGTAGCGCACTTCGAGCGTTTCTCGGTTATATCTTTTTCCATTGCAGGTTTGGCAGTGCACATAGACATCGGGCAAAAAATTCATCTCGATCACTTTCATACCGCCCCCCTCGCAATCGGCGCAACGCCCTGTCTTTACATTAAAGGAGAACCGACCCGCCCCATATCCTCTCACCTTGCTTTCGGGTAGTGAGGCAAATAATGTGCGGATATCAGCAAAGAATCCACAATAGGTAGCAGGATTACTGCGCGGTGTACGGCCAATGGGGGCCTGATCGATCTCAATAACCTTATCGACATGCTCCAGTCCTTTTACGGATTTATAAACGAGTGGCTGTTGTCTCGAATCATAGGCATGCTGTGATAGAATAGGGTAAAGCGTTTCGTTGATCAGCGTAGATTTTCCTGATCCACTTACCCCCGTTACGACAATAAAGGTACCCAGCGGAAAGATGGCCGTAACCTGCTGCAGATTATTACCAGATGCGCCACTTAACACAATAGAATGACCAGAGCCTTTTCTTCGCGTAGTAGGTAGCGGCAGCGAATAGTGTCCATTCAAATAGCCGGCGGTGAGGGTCTTTAATTTTTTTACCTGTGTGGGAGTTCCTGCTGCAACAATTTTTCCTCCATGAATACCCGCCTTAGGACCGATGTCGATCAGGTAATCGGCCGACAACATGATGTCTTTATCATGCTCGACCACCAATATACTATTACCGATATCGCGAAGCTGCTTAAGGGCATCAATAAGCCGCTGGTTATCTCTTTGATGCAACCCGATGGAGGGCTCATCCAATATATAAGTGATTCCTTGCAACTGGCTTCCAATCTGCGTGGCTAATCGAATTCGTTGCGATTCACCGCCACTTAGCGTGCGCGTCCCTCTATTAAGCGTCAAATAGCCCAAGCCCACATTAAGTAAGAACTGTAAACGTTCCCTGATCTCTTTGAGAACATCCTTGGCAATGGCTTTTTGCTTATTATCGAGCATCAACTCGATGCCATCGAACCAGGCTGCCAAATTATCGAGGTTCATTTGGCTTAATTCGGCAATGTTTCGACCATTGACCTTAAACCAACGACTTTCTTTTTTTAACCGAGTCCCCTCGCAGGCCTCACAAGGACGCACCTCCATAAAATCTTCGGCCCATTCGCGAATAGAATCGCTGTAGGGGCTGGCGTACCAGCGAAGCAATACATTCACCACTCCCTCAAAGGGAGCCGAGGAATCGAACTTGGCATCTGCAAAATCTATCTCGGCTGCTTTTCCTTCGCTGTTCGCATACAATAGGATGTTAAGCTGTGCTTTTGAAAGTTCGTTCAATGGCTTTTGCAGGGATATCTTGTGTTGACGGGCCAGTTCTTGCGCTTGCTTATAGACCCAGGCATCTCTCGCTTCACCCAACGGTGCAATACCACCCTCGCTGATCGACAGTGTAGCATCTGGCATTAATTTTTCCATACTCACCTGGTGCTGCACTCCCAGACCTTTACAAATAGGGCAGGCTCCGTACGGTGAGTTAAACGAAAAGGCATTGGGGGAAGGCTCCTCGTAGCTGAGGCCCGTGTCTTCGCACATCAACTGGCGGGAATATTGAATCAGTCGGTCTTGCTCAGTTAGTACAAACAATAACCCCTTACCGAGTTTAAGGGCCTGTTGCACACTGGCACTAAGACGGGGTCGAAGATCATCGCTCACTTGCATCCGGTCAACGACTAACTCTATATCGTGTATTACATAACGATCTAACTGCATGCGCGCCGTCATCTCTCGTATCTCGCCATCTACGCGCATTTTTACAAATCCTCGTTTGCGCCACTCCTCGAATAACTCGCGATAATGTCCCTTTCGGCCACGCACCAAAGGGGCCAATATGGTGATCTTTTTTTCTAGGCAGGTCGAAAAAATATTTTGAACAATTTCTTCTTCACTCCACTTTACCATTGGTTTACCGGTCTCGTACGAAAAAGCCTGACCGGCGCGGGCATATAGCAACCGCAAAAAATCATAAACCTCTGTAACCGTGCCAACCGTAGAGCGAGGGTTCTTGTTAGTGGTCTTTTGCTCAATAGCAATAACGGGCGAGAGCCCTGTAATGCGATCTACATCGGGTCTTTCCATGTCGCCCATAAATTGCCGGGCATAGGCGCCGAATGTTTCCATATAGCGACGCTGTCCCTCAGCATAAAGCGTATCGAAAGCAAGTGAAGATTTACCGGAACCGCTAATACCCGTAATAACCACCAATTGATTTTTAGGAATCCGGATGTCGAGATCCTTTAGATTATGCTCCCGTGCTCCAGCTACCACAATGGCATCGGTATCGGCAGCAGTAGCGAGGGGCGTAACAGCAGATTTACGGGGCATAAGAGCCCACAAAGATACGTGTAGGGTCGGCGTTTTTACAGAAGAGTGAAAACTTAGAGCAAGCGTTCGATCAAAAGTTCTTGAGAAAAATAATGATGCCCCTGCACCAGGGTCTCCACAGCCTCGATCAACTGGGCAGATGGAGCTTTTTTATTGATATAACCATAAATACCCCCTTTGGGCATGGAGGAAAGAAAATGTTCTTCGCCCCGGTCAGAGAAGAAAAGAATACGGGTAGCCGGATTAGTAAGTCTTAGCTTTTTAATTAGCTGGCGAAGCTCCATTTCGAATAAAAGATCGTCCATAATGAGCAAGTCAACGGAAACGGTTCGAAACTGCTGCATCAATGTATCGCCATTACCGGCCTCATGCACCTGTATTGATCTAAAATGTTGCTTTAATGTGCTACTCATTCCCAGCCGGAATATAGGACTCCGGTCCGCGATCAGAACTTGCTGCAGTTTGATCGATTTTTGAAGCATACCCACAAATATAGGGATGCATCACATCATCAATATCACTATTCTTTTGTAGTTTTTTTATGAGTAATCGGCGTTTCTCGCTGAAAAACAATCGTCTACAGATTATTGAACAACAAGTTTTCCAACGGCGATTCGCTCACCCACGGTTTTTCCGATAAATACATAATAGATTCCCTTACTCATTCCAGAAAAATCTACATCCATGCTGCTGTAGGGCCCTGTTATAGCATAATTTCTACTAAAGACTAGTCTACCTTGCTGGTCATAAATATATAAGATGCGCTGAAAATTGAAAGCGGTGGCGCGGCTGTAATAGCGAACCTTAAAAGGCCCATTGGTAGGATTAGGGCTAATCCAAGCCTGTTCGGAGGCAGCGGCTGTTATTCTACGGCCAGGGGATGTGGCCGAACATCCTGTTGCCGTGAGCGCACTCACGGTGTAAGTGCCCAGATCATCAATACCAACAGTAATGGAAGAACCCGTTGCACCATTAACTACTACTCCGTCTTTTCTCCAGGTGTAAACAAGACCAGTTGATGCAGGATTGGACGTAGCGATGAGCGTAGTGGTTTTTCCGGGAATCAAACTGGTATCGCCCAACACTTCTACACTCATAACCGGAATGGGCGTTACAGTTACCCTTACAGTCTCGCAGGGGCGCGTGGTGCCACAGCTGCCTCCCTCTGAGCGAACAAAAAAGCTGGTAGTAGCACTAACAGGCACACCGGCAAGCGTAGCACCGGTTCCCACCCGCGTACCACCGCAACTGCCGCTATACCAAACCCAACTGGCTCCAGGCACTAGCGGGCCACTCACCACACTCAAATTAACCGAAGTAGGTCCGCAAGAAGCAGTCACGCTGCTGCTGACAGTTACATTCGTTCCGCAACTTCCAACCACGGCGGGGGTGCCAGTGAGGACCACATCATCTATACGGATGGTAACAGTACCTCCAGTATTACGTACAAATCGAAGTTTTAATCCGTTAATCTGTGCAGCAGCAGGAAGAGTAATAGTTTTGGCAGGATACCAACCCA
>Ga0315904_10004324_pt1 | contig 20355 bp, 16 predicted proteins | sample LakEriMetagenome_6_FD_203529 | JGI IMG/M metagenome (GOLD analysis project Ga0315904, IMG submission 203529) | Freshwater fungal communities from buoy surface, Lake Erie, Ohio, United States - Buoy 12 MA120 | ecosystem: Environmental > Aquatic > Freshwater > Lake | place: USA: Lake Erie, Ohio...
GTTGGTCAGGAAGAAAGCGGTGTTACGACAACATCTTGGTGGAAAGACTGTGGAGGACTCTCAAGGTTGAGGAGGTTGACCTGCGGGCCTATGGCGACGGCTGGAAGGCTGAAATCAGCCTGGCACACTTCCTCTGGGGGTATTGCCATGGTAGACCCCATAGCTTCCTGGAAGGCAGAACTCCCCAAGCGGTCTATACTGAGATCGAACCCTTTCCCAGCCATCCAGAGTTAATGATTTCAGGGGCCCAACCTGTCCAGTAAAGGGCAACCACCTCAATCATGATCTTGGTTGCTTGGTTGCTTGGTTGCAAAGCCAAATCGAGCCTGCACAAGTCTACCCATCGCCATGCCCATCGAAAGTGAGAAAGCCGCCAAGGCTGCCGAGATCATTCGCCAATTCATGTTCGGAGCCCTCGCAACGAAGGTGATGCCATCGTTGCCAATACTGGATGATGCTATGGAATGTGAGGTGCGATTACGACTTGTCCATGCACTGGCAAAACACTATAGTATAGACTTTCCCAGCAAACACGTTCGAGATCTGCTTGAAGAACTTGTCGGCATCGGGGCAAGCGGCATGGCTATTAAACTCGTTCAAGATGTGATCGGACCGAATGGGAAGGGGGAGCAGATTCGTCTAGAAGCAAAAGCCTTTCTCGGAGGATCAGTAAAGGAGGGCGCACAAGAAATTATAAGCCGCATCATAAAAACAACTATTCCCGGCGCACGACTTGTCTTGGATGCTGGAGAGTTTGTCGAGACACCCGCAACCCTTTATGCGGTCGGGCGGGTGTTTGTTCATCATTTTGAGGCCGGAGGAACACTGCAAGATTTTGAGCCCACCCTCGCGAAAGAGCAATTTGAACGGGAAATACTTATCGGTCAAAACATCGTGGAGCTGATCGCCATGAAAAAGCAGCCTTGACGTCGTTCCCATCGAGTTGAAGAAAGAGTTTGTTCTGATGGCGCAGCGAGCTTGTTGTGAAAGCGACGATGAAATAGCCAGTTCGCAAGTGCAACCAAGGTTTCTGACCTCAATTGTTCATGCTGGTGATCTCTGTCAGGCATCCAGCATTTCTCCTCGTAAAGCCCGTGCGGGGTTGCTGGCGGTGTGTCACGACATCACGGCGCTGCTGGCGATGGCAAAGCGCCAGCCAGAGGCCAAGCCCTTCTGAGACTTTGAATCAGCCCTGCGAACTGCCCTTCCTGACAGGCGTCATTGATCTCCCAGCCTGCGTCGCGGAGCTTGATGGGTCGTCAAGTAATATTATTGGTTTGGCTATCGCTTGCAGCCCATGCCAACCACAACACGTCCTTTTTCCTCGACCTCTATCATTGATTTTGAGATATGGTCCGATCCAAAATTTTTGCTCTTCATCGCACTTGTCTTTGCAAAACCGCGTCTTACTCGCATGAATATACTTTTTTTGGCCTAAGCACTCACCACCCATAACCTTCTCAATTCGTCATCAGATCTAATTTCTAAATCTTTATCATATTCAGATCCTTTTGTTTCAGTCCCGATGAATCGGCACGAATGGGCTGTTCACTCTGTCATTAAGTTGCGCAAATGTTATGGGCATCAGGGCCTGGATTGTTTGGGGTCAGCGTCTTTCCTTTCTCCAGAGTTGGCGGAGTTCACGGCGGGCAGCTCCTCCAGATCCTGGATGAGCGATCTGATTGCGGCTGAGACCATGCGGCGGCCCTTCAGCAGCCCGCGTTCGTGCTGTACCAACAGCATCGCTCCAACCAGACGAAGGTTCATGTCGTCGTTGGGGACAATGCCCATCACCCTGCCGCGGCGCTGTATTAGGCCCGCTAAGACCGCCCTCGTCGGATCGACATGGACTCGCTTCAGCAGCTTTGGTGCTCCAGATCTTGCGTAGGTGGTCAACCCCACATTCCACGAGCTTGGTGATCCGCCCCAGGGCTGTGGGAACGGATCACAGCCTTGGCAATCCTTTCAGCGAACCCGTCTCTAAGACAGCGTTGTCATCGAGCGAAACTGGGGAGAGTCGACCAGAGCGACGGACTGCTCGCAGGGAGGGGCATCTTCAGGCCGGCAACTTGGCGGACTTGGCTTGCAAGATTTAACTCGATCGCCTCGCCCGCACCCAGCGCTTGAGACAGAAGGGCAGAGTCCCAACTGACTGCTTAATCGTTCAGAAAAACAAGCGGATGAAGAGATTCGAACTCTCGACCCTCTCCTTGGCAAGGAGATGCTCTACCACTGAGCTACATCCGCAAAGATTGAACAATACAATAGCCAACCAAAGAACGAAATGAACAAGATGGCGGATGCCAGGAGACTCCACTATCCAGTCATTCGAACAAGGAAACTGGCCTTGGAACCACCATGGTCGCGGCGGAGAGCCGTTCCTGATGGTGTGGCCTTGCCGGCTCAACACCGACTTTGTCATCATGCCCCACGGAAGGCCCCTTGGTCAATCAGCGAAACTGCGACGCTTGGGCGGGGTGTAGGGAGCCTGAGCACAGGGTGATGCACATTGCCCTCCCGCCCCCTTCGTGTGTGAGCAGGCTCTGCCTGTGGGAGGGTCCGAAGGGGCACATGGCCCGCTTGCCGGCGGCTCAGTCGCCCGCCGGCAAGCGGGCCATGAGGCTGCCCATTTCCAGGGCCTGCAGGCCGTAGCTCCAGCCCAGATTGCTCTTGATGCCCGCCCGCTCCAAGGCCTGTTGCAGCGTGTCGGTGGTGAGCACGCCGAAGATCACCGGCACCCCGGTGTCGCGGGCCACAGCCGCCACACCCTTGCTCACCTCGGCCACCACCACGTCGAAATGGGGGGTATCGCCGCGGATCACGGCCCCCAGGGTGATCAGCACCTGGTAGCGACCGCTGGAGGCAAGCCGTTGGGCTACGAGCGGGATCTCAAAGCTGCCGGGCACCCAGGCCACATCCAGCTGACCGCTCTGGGCCGTCGTGTCGATGCCATGGCGGGCCAAGCAATCGAGGCAGCCGGCCAGCAGCTTGCCGGTGATCAGATCGTTGAAGCGGGCGATCACCACCGCGATGCGGAGCTCGCCGACATCACTGAAGCGACCCTCAAAAATCGCCAAGACGGCCTCAAACCACGAAGTAGCTCACACCCCAGTTCAGCAGCACCAGGGCCACCCAGGCAATGCCGCCCAACAGGATCAGGCGGTTGGAGCGACCGCTGTCCTCGGTGCTGGCATAGAGCACCGGAACCGCCACGATCAACGCGAAGGAGGCAACAACCAGGGCTAGGACCGTGAGGGTGTTGATGATCTGCATGGGGTTGGGGAGCGCTCCGGCCGTGTCAAACCGTTGGCGGATTCTCACACGACGCCCCTGACTGGCCGCCAGGGCCGGTGGCCATCCTTCACATGTTGTGGGATGGCCAGGGCAACGCCCGTACGATGCGATCCCTCAGCAGCAGGGTGACCATGGCGGCGGATCCGACCCAGCAGCTGTCGCTGGTCGCTGGGTCCGAACAGCAAGGTCAGCTCTTCGATCTGGGGGGCTTCGCCGGTGGCCCGGCCCGGGACACCGGCCCCACACCCGGCGCCACGACCCTTCGCCGCGGCCGGCCTGAGGCCAACCACCCCGAAACCCGACCCGAAGCGGACCGGGACCCCGATCTGGAGGCGGAGGGTCGCGCCCGGCCACGCCGCCGCGGCGCGGGCGACGCCACCCCCGGCGACGAGAGGGCGCCGGGGGTGGACCTGGACTGGTCGGACGCGGACACATCGGCCCCTCGGCCTGGGTCGGCGCCTGAGGGCCCCGCGTCCAAGACCCGCAGCCAGGGCCGCGCCACCCACCCGAACGCCCCGACGAACCCCACCGCCGACGGTGACCGGTCGGCGGCCAGGGGCGCCCCCGGCCCTTTGAACGATTCAGCAACTGCAACTGCCGCTGCAACTGCCACTACCGCTGCCACTACCGCTGCCGCTGTCGCTGTCGGGGGCTCTGCAACTGCAACTGTCGCTGCCGGAGCCTCTGCCGGAGCGGGCGAAGGGGCGGGTGAGCGCGCCATAGCCGCGGACGGCAGCGCCGAGGGGTCGGATGGCGACCTGCCTCGCTGGCACCACCACAGCCTGGTGGATGCGGCGGCGCTGACGCCGATGCTGCGGCATTACGTGGAACTCAAGGCCCGGGCGCCCGAGCGGGTGCTGCTCTACCGGCTCGGCGACTTCTTCGAGTGCTTCTTCGAGGACGCCATCCAGCTCTCGCGCTTGCTGGAACTCACCCTCACCGGCAAGGAGGGCGGCCGTGGCATCGGCCGGGTGCCCATGGCCGGCATCCCCCACCACGCCGCCGAGCGCTACTGCGCCGAACTGGTGCGCCGCGGCCTGAGCGTGGCCCTCTGCGACCAGCTCGAAAGCACCCCCGCTAAGGGGGCGCTGCTCCGGCGCGATATCACCCGGGTGCTGACCCCCGGCACGGTGATCGAGGAGGGGCTGCTGGCGGCGCGGCGCAACAACTGGCTCTGCGCGGTGGTCTTGGAGGGGGCCCGCTGGGGGCTGGCGGTGGCGGATGTGAGCACCGGAGAGTTCCGGGTCACCGAGCGCCAGGACAGCGGCGCCTTGCACCAGGAACTACTGCAGTTGGAGGCCGCCGAGGTGATCTGGCCGGGACTCGCCACGGCCACGGCCACCGCCGCTGCCGCTGCCACGGCCAAGGCCACGGCCACGGCCACGGCAGCTGCCTTGGCCACGGCTAGCGCGAACCCCGACAGCGGCGGCGGCAACAACAGCAAGCCCAACCTCCCCACCAGCGCCCAACCCGCTTGGTGCCCGACGGGCCTGCGGCTCACGAGTTGGCGGCGCACCCCCTTCGAGAGCCCAGAAGCCCGCGCCCGCCTGCTGAGCCGCTTCCGCCTGGCCAGCCTCGATGGCCTGGGCCTCTCGGAGCTGCCCCTGGCCCTGCGGGCCGCAGGCGGGCTGCTCGCCTACTTGGACAGCACCCGCGGCCAGGGCGAAGCGGCCCCCCTGGCCGCGGGTGCCGAGCCCACCGCCGACACGGCCAAGGCCGCTGCCGAAACGGCCAAGGCCGCTGCCAGAGGCGCCGGCCCCACAAGAGAGAGCTCCGACGACGACGCCACGGCGTCCGCCCCCAGCGAGGCCGGCCCAGTGCCCCTCGATCTGCCAACGGTCTGGTTCGCCGGCGACCAGCTGGTGCTGGATGCCCAGACCCGCCGCAACCTTGAGCTCACCCGCACCCAACTTGGCGGCCAACTGCAGGGCTCGCTGCTCTGGGCGCTCGACCGCACCACCACCGCTCCCGGAGGCCGCTGCCTGCGGCGCTGGATCGAGGCGCCGCTGGTGGACCGGGAGGCGATCCTGGTGCGCCAGGAGGCGGTCAGCGAGCTGGTGGAGCAACGGGCGCTGCGGCTGGCCCTGAGGCGCCTGCTGCGACCGATGGCGGATCTGGAGCGGCTGGTGGGTCGGGCCGGCGCCGGCAGCGCCTCCGCCCGCGACCTGGTGGCTCTGGCCGATGGCCTGGAGCGCTTGCCGCGGCTGGCCAGCCTTGTGCACGGCGCCCGCAGCCAGCCGCTGCGGTCCCTCACCCAACCGGAACCCGAGCTGGCCGCCCTGGCCGGCGAGCTGCGGCACGTGCTCCTGGACACGCCCCCGCTGTCCCTCAGCGAAGGGGGCCTGATCCACGATGGAATCGATCCGCTGCTGGATGGCCTGCGCAACCGCCTCGACGAGCAGGAAGCCTGGCTCGCCCAACAGGAGGCGCAGGAGCGCCAGCTGAGCGGTAACCCCAACCTGCGGCTGCAGTACCACCGCAGCTTCGGCTACTTCCTGGCGGTGAGCCGGGCCCGGGCGGCGGCGGTGCCGGACCACTGGATCCGCCGCCAGACCCTGGCCAACGAGGAGCGCTTCGTGACGCCGGAGATCAAAGGGCGCGAAGGCCGCGTCCTGCAGCTGCGGGCCCGGGCCGCCCAACGGGAATACGAGCTGTTCTGCGGGCTGCGCCTGCGGGCGGGGGCGGAGGCTGCGCTGATCCGGGCGGCGGCCCGGCGGGTGGCGGAAGTGGATGCCCTCGCCTCCCTGGCGGAGGTGGCCGCCAGCGGCGGCTACTGCCGCCCGGCACTCAGCGACGGCCGCGAGCTGCTGATCGAGGCGGGTCGCCACCCGGTGGTGGAGCAGCTGCTGGTGGAGGAGCCGTTCACCGCCAACGACCTGCGCCTCGGCGCCGTCCCCGCCCCGGAGGCTGGCGGCGGCGCCTCCGACCCGGACCTGCTGGTGCTCACCGGCCCCAACGCCAGTGGCAAGAGCTGCTACCTGCGCCAAACCGGTCTGCTGCTGCTGATGGCCCAGATCGGCTCCTGGATCCCAGCCCGATCGGCCCGGCTCGGCCTGGCCGATCGCATCTTCACCCGCGTCGGCGCCGTCGACGACCTAGCCACAGGTCAGTCCACCTTCATGGTGGAGATGGCCGAAACGGCCAACATCCTGCATCACGCCAGCCCGCGCTCGCTGGTGCTGCTCGATGAGATCGGCCGCGGCACCGCCACCTTCGATGGCCTCTCGATCGCTTGGGCGGTCGCCGAGCACCTGGCCGGCCGCGATGGCGTCGGCATCGGCGCCCGCACGATCTTCGCCACCCATTACCACGAGCTCAACGAGCTGGCGGCCCTGCTTCCCAACGTCGGCAATGCCCAGGTGCTGGTGGAGGAAACCGGCGATGCGCTGGTGTTCCCGCATCGGGTGGTCCCAGGAGGCGCCAGCCGCAGCTACGGCATCGAGGCCGCCCGGCTCGCGGGCGTCCCCCCCGCCGTGGTGCGCCGGGCGCGCCAGGTGCTCGGCCGGATCGAAGCCAACAGCCATGTGGCCGTGGGGCTGGAGAGCACCGGCCCCTTGAACCGCGCCCCGGAGCCCAACCCGGCGACGACCGCCAGCCGGGGCCACGCCACTCAGCCCTCGGAGTCGGCGGCGGGACGCGCCGCCTGAGCCAGCCAGCCATGGCGGAGCAGCGCGTTGGCGGCCGCCGCCACCAGGCCCGCGCCACCACGGCTGCCCTCCAGGCGAATCTGGGGCAGGCCGCTGGCGGCCAACCGCCGCTTGCTCTCGCGCACCCCCACGAAGCCCACCGGCATGCCGATCAGCAACGGCGGGGCCGGTGCCCCGGCAGCCACCAGATCGAGCAGCCGCTCCAGGGCCGTCGGCGCACTGCCGATCAGCACAACGGGCTGGGGCCAGTCCGCCAGGGCCCGCTCCAACCCGATGGCGGCGCGGGTGGAGCCCGCCGGGGCCTCGGGCGGCGCCCAGTCCAGTAACGAACGCACCGGGTTGGCGAAGGTGCGCCGTGCCATCGGCGCCACGGCGGCCGCGGCCATGGCGGTGTCGGTGAGGATTGGCGCACCGGACGCCAACACCCGCACGCCGCGGGCGCCGGCGCCGGGGCTGAAGCGCAACAACGGCGCGATCGCCAGGTCGCCGCTGCTGTGCACCAGCCGCTCCAGCAGCTCCTGATGCAGGGGATCGAGGCCCGTGGGCCCGAGCAGCCGGCGGATGCGCCGCATGCTCTCGCTGAAGATCGGATGATCGAGGTCCGCCACTGGGCCTGTCGCCGCGATGCCGATCCACCTCTACTGGGGCGACGATGAGGCCGCCCGCCAGCGGGCCGTCGAGGCCCTGGTCGAACAGCTGGTGGATCCGGCTTGGGCCGCCATCAACCTCAGCCGTCTTGATGGCAACGACCCGGCGGAGGCGGTCCGCGCCTTGGAGGAGGCCCGCACGCCGCCGTTCGCCGGCGGCGCCCGGGTGGTGGTGCTGCAGCGCAGCCCGTTCACCGGCGCCTGCGGCAGCGAGCTGGCAGCCCGGTTCGAGGCCAGCCTGGAGCTGATCCCGGAGGGCTGCCACCTGGTGCTGGTCAGCCCCGCCAAGCCCGACGCCCGCCTGCGCACCACCAAGGCCGTGCGCGGCAAGGCGGAGGAGCGCAGCTTCAGCCTGCCGGCAATATGGGACGGCGGCGGCCAGCTGGAGCTGGTGCAACGCACCGCCCGGGAGCTGGGCTTACAGCTGGAACCGGCGGCCGCCGAGGCCCTGGCCGACGCGATCGGCAGCGACAGCGCCCGGCTGGCCAGCGAGCTGGAGAAGCTCGATCTCTACAGCGCCGCCACCGGTCAGCCCCGGGGCCCGATCACGGCGGCGATGGTGGCGGCGCTGGTGCGGGGCCAGGCCACCAGCAGCCTGGCGGTGGGGGAGGCGCTCCTGGCCGGCCAGGCCGCAGAGGCGATCGCGCGGCTGGACAGCCTGTTGGTGGCCGGCGAACCCGCCCTGCGGATCGTCGCTTCGCTCACCAGCCAGATTCGCGGCTGGCTGTGGGTGTCCCTGTTGGATGCCTCCGGAGAACGGGACGTGGCCGTGATCGCCAAGGCGGCGGGGATCGGCAACCCCAAACGCATCTACGTGCTGCGCAAGCAGCTGCAGGGGCGCAAACCGGGCCAGCTGTTGCGGCTGCTCGGGCGGTTGCTGGAGGTGGAGGCCGCTCTCAAGCGAGGGGTGGAGCCCGCCGATGCGTTCCGCGACGGATTCCTGCTCTCCGGGGCGTCAGCGGCCCCGGCCAGCGGAGGCAGGCCCTGATAATCGCTGCATCGGCGCGACGCTCTCGTCCATGGCCCTGTTGGTCCAGAAGTTCGGCGGCACCTCGGTGGCGGATGTGGAGCGGATCAAGGCGGTGGCGGCCCGGATCGCCCGTGATCGCGAACAGGGCCATGACCTGGTGGTGGTGGTGTCGGCCATGGGCCACACCACCGATGAGCTCACGGGGTTGGCGGCCCGGATCACCAGCCAGCCGCCGCAGCGGGAGATGGACATGCTGCTGGCCACCGGCGAGCAGGTGTCGATCGCGCTGCTCTCCATGGCGCTGCACGCCCGCGGCGTGCCGGCGGTGTCGATGACCGGCACCCAGGCGGGCATCGTGACCGAATCAGCCTTCGGCAGGGCCCGCATCCTGGAGGTGCGCAGCGAACGGCTGCGGCGCCTGCTGGAGGACGGGATCGTGGTAGTGGTTGCCGGCTTCCAGGGCACCAGCAGCGGCCAGGCCGGCACCCCGGAGATCACCACCCTGGGCCGTGGCGGTTCGGATACCTCGGCGGTGGCCCTGGCCGCGGCCCTCGGCGCCGATGCCTGCGAGATCTACACCGATGTGCCGGGGGTGCTCACCACAGACCCGCGCCGCGTGCCCGACGCCCAGCTGATGGAGACGATCAGCTGCGACGAGATGCTGGAGCTGGCCAGCCTGGGCGCCGCCGTGCTGCACCCACGAGCGGTGGAGATCGCCCGCAACTACGGCGTGCCACTGATGGTGCGCTCCAGCTGGAGCGACGACCCCGGCACCCGGCTCACCAGCGGCCCTGGCCGACCGATCGGCAGCGAGGGGCTGGAGCTGGGCCGGCCGGTGGACGGAGCGGAGTTGGAACAGGGCCAGTCCGTGCTGGCGCTCTCCCATGTGCCGGATCGGCCCGGTGTAGCGGCGCAGCTGTTCGAGGGCCTGGCGGCGGCAGGCCTGAATGTGGATCTGATCGTGCAATCCACCCATGAGGGCAGCAGCAACGACATCGCCTTCACCCTGTCTGATGGCGATCTGGAGCGGGCCAGGGCGGTCTGCCAAGCGCTGCTGAGCAGACTGGAGGCGGCGGAGGCCCAGCTCAGCACCGTCTCCGGGATGGCGAAGCTGAGCATCTCCGGCGCCGGCATCATGGGCCGCCCCGGCGTCGCGGCCCGGATGTTCGACACGCTGTCGCGGCTGGGGATCAACCTGCGGCTGATCGCCACCAGCGAGGTGAAGGTGAGCTGTCTGGTGGAGGGGCAGCAAGGGCCGAAGGGGCTGCGGGCGACCGCCGCCGCCTTCGAGTTGGCCGACCATCAGCTGCGGCAAGCGCCGCTGCCCTGCCCCAGCGATGCCCCACCGGTGCGCGGCGTGGCCCTCGATCGGGATCAGGCCCAGGTGTCGGTGCGGCGGGTGCCGGACCGTCCCGGCTCTGCGTCGGCCATCTGCCGGGCCCTTGCGGATGCCGGCATCAGCCTCGACACGATCGTGCAATCGGAACGCAGCCACGGCGAAGACCACCAGCGCAGCCGCGACATCAGCTTCACGCTGCGCCGTAGCGAGCGGGCGGCGGCGGAACAGGCCCTACTGCCGGTGCTGCGGCAATGGACCGGGGCCTACCTGGAGGATGGCCCGGCCATCGCGCGGGTCAGCGCCGTGGGAGCGGGGATGGCCTGCACGGCGGGTACGGCCGCCCGCATGTTCCGGGCCCTGGCGGACGCGGGGATCAACATCGAGATGATCGCCACCAGCGAGATCCGCACCAGCTGCGTGGTGGCTGAAGAGCAGGGGGTGGCGGCGCTGCAGGTGGTGCATAGGGCCTTCAATCTGGGTGGGTCGATCACGCATCGGGCCGAAGGATCGGAGGCTCCTATCTGACCGTCCCGCCGATGCGTCGGTGGCCCGCTCCCATGGCGACGCTCGCTGCAGCCGCTGCTGAGCGACGACGATTGAGGCGATCAGAAGCCATCGGAGCGGATCGCAGCCTAGCCGGAGGCCCCAAGCCTGGATTGAAGCGGGTGAACGCTCGGAGCAAACCACCGGGTCATGGCATGTTGCCACAGGCCAGCACGAGCGGGGCTGTGATGGTTGGGATCAGGGTTTGCCGACCAGCTTCTGACGCAACCCCTTGATGCGGTCGCGGAGGTTGGCCGCCTCCTCAAACTCGAGATTCTTGGCTGCGGCTTTCATCTTATCCTCCAATTGTTGGATCAGTTCTGGCAGCGAATCGAGCGGCACTAAGTTGTGTTCGGCCTGTTCGGTGACCTGCTCCAGTTGATCATCGCTGAGACGCCTGGAGATTTCCAGAGAGGCCAGGATCGAATTGCCGGATCGCTTGCCGGCAGGCTGGGGTGTGATGCCGTGCATTTCGTTGTGGGCCTGCTGGATCGCGCGACGCCGTTCCGTCTCAGAAATGGCCTTGGCCATGCTGTCCGTGAGGTTATCGGCGTAGAGCAGCGCCACGCCCTCCACATGGCGAGCAGCCCGACCGATGGTTTGGATCAGGGAGCGTTCGGCCCGCAAAAATCCCTCCTTATCGGCATCCAGGATCGCCACTAGCGACACCTCCGGCAAATCGAGTCCCTCGCGCAACAGGTTCACGCCCACGAGCACGTCGTAGGCGCCATTGCGCAGATCCTGAATAATCTCTATCCGCTCGATCGAATGGATCTCCGAGTGTAGATAGCGCACGCGCACCCCATTTTCGGAGAGATAATCGGTGAGATCCTCAGCCATGCGCTTGGTCAGGGTGGTCACGAGCACCCGTTGTTGCCGCTCGGCCCGCTGGCGGATCTCGCCCAGCAGGTCGTCCACCTGACCCTCGCTGGGGCGGACCTCCACGACGGGATCCAGCACGCCGGTGGGGCGGATCACCTGCTCAACCACCTCTGATTCGCTGCGGCCGAGTTCCCACTGGCCGGGGGTGGCGCTGACGAAGATGGTCTGGCGGGCTTTCTCCCAGAACTCATCGCCCTTGAGGGGTCGATTATCGGCGGCGCTGGGCAGGCGGAAGCCATGCTCGATCAACACCTGCTTACGACTCTGATCGCCGTTGTACATGGCCTGCAACTGGGAGCAGGTGACGTGGCTCTCATCGACCACCAGCAGCCAGTCGTCCGGAAAATAATCAATCAGGCACTCGGGGGGAGTGCCGGCGGCCCGCCCGGCCAGGTGGCGCGCATAGTTTTCGACGCCGTTGCAATAGCCCACCTGCTCGAGCATCTCAAGGTCGTAGGTGGTGCGCTGCTCCAGCCGCTGGGCTTCCAACAGTCGCCCTTGTCCGTTGAGTTCGTCGAGGCGCTGGCGCAGCTCGCCACGGATCTCAGCGATGGCACCATCGAGACGCTCCTTCGGGGTTACGAAGTGTTTGGCAGGGTAGATATTGATCGCTTCCAGACTTTGCAAGATCTCACCTGTAGTGGGATCGACATAGCGAATCGCTTCCACCTCATCACCAAACAATTCGATCCGCACCAAGCGATCCTCATAGGCCGGCCCAATCTCGAGCACATCGCCACGCACCCGGAATCGGCCACGGCTGATCTCGATGTCATTACGCGAGTATTGGTTATTCACTAGATCTCGCAGCGACCCGCGCAGATTCAGGCTGTCACCCACCCGAAACTTGACCGCCGCCTTAAGATATTCACTCGGGATGCCAAGCCCGTAAATACAACTGATCGACGCCACAACGATCACATCACGCCGCTCAAACAACGATCGGGTGGCTGAATGCCTCAGCATGTCGATCTCTTCGTTGATCGAAGCGGTCTTGGCAATGTAGGTGTCCGAGACCGGAACGTAGGCTTCGGGCTGGTAATAATCGTAGTAAGAAATAAAATATTCAACCGCGTTTTTGGGGAAGAACTCGCGCAGCTCATTGCAAAGCTGGGCCGCGAGGGTCTTGTTGTGGGCCAGCACCAAGGTCGGACGCCCGCTGTGGGCGATCACGTTGGCGATGGTGAAGGTCTTGCCGGTGCCCGTGGCCCCCAGCAGCGTTTGGTAGCGCTCACCCCGGTTGACACCCGACGTCAGGGCGGCGATCGCCTCGGGCTGATCGCCGCGGGGTTCATAGGGGGCGTGCAGCTGGAACGGATTCATCGCCCCATTCTCGGGGAGAGAAGGGGCAAGGCGTGACAACGGGCAAGCTTTTCCCGAAGCTCAGGCCACCGGCAGGCCGCTGACCAGCGCCGAGGCCCTGGTGAAATCGACATCCAGGCCCAGCACCCTGAGCACGACGGTGGAAAGCACGGCATAAACCACGGCGCCCAGGATGGCGCTGACCAAGCCGTTGCGCAGCCGGAAGCCCGGGATCAGCCAAGCGGCCAGTCCAAACAGGATCACGGTGATCAACCAGTTGAACAGCCAGGAGATTGGGGTCAACAGACCGCCGAGGCTGGTGATCAGCCAGGGCACGCTGAGCAGCAGCTTCAGGGGGAAGATCAGCAAGGTGCCGAGCAAGCCGATCACCAGGGCAGCCAGCAGGCCGATGCCGAAGTTTTCCACCTCAACACCGAGGGGCAGCCAGGACACGAGCAACAGGATCAAGGCCCGAATCGGCCATTGCAGCAGCCAGACGAACGCCTGCATCGAAAATCAGGGGAGGAAACTGGAATCAACGGTAGTCATGGCAGCCGTTTCTGACTACGCCCAGCTTGGAGCGAAGCAGGCGGCGCCCTGGGCTGGACATCGGCCCCCGCGCCAGGGGGCGATCGCTGGCAGCACAGCCTCCCCGGTGCCCACAGGGCGACATTGCCCTGGCGTGCGCCAAGCCAACTGCCGACGGCCAGGTGCCGACTTCAGACCCTCGAAGCCGGCGCGGCGGCGGCGGCGGTCGCTTCGCGCAGACCCCGAACGACGGCCAACATGGCTAGCTCATCCGTGAGGCGATTCACCGCCGAGCCCACGCCCACGCCGCTGGCGCCCGCGGCGAGGGCCAGGGGCACCGTGACCGCCGAGAGCCCGGAAGCACAGAGCACAGGTAGGGGACGCTCAGCGTCCTGGAGCGCTCGGCTGATGCTGTGGGCGGCGGCCAGGGTGGGCGCCGCCTTCTCGATCAGGCCTTGGACCCCGGCGCTGAACGGACGGGCGCTGGTGCCACCCTCGGTTTGGATCAGGTCAGCGCCGGCCTCAGCCAGCTCGAGGGCGAGGCGCTCCTGCTGGCTGAGGGGCAGCACATGGGGCACCGTCACCGACAAGGGCACCTCGGGGAGCAGCTCCCGGGTGCGACGGGTGAGGGCCAGCACCTCCGGCGCGTCGAAGATCCTGCCGAGCGGATAAAACGCATCAAAGTTACCGATCTCCACCATCGCGGCTCCAGCCCGCACCGCTGCGGGGAACAGATCTGGATCGACGGCCGAGACGCAGACCGGCAAGCCAGGGCAGCTCTGCCGCACCGCCGCCACGAGTTGCGGATCGCAGGCGATATCCACCAGATCGGCGGCTCCGGCCGCGGCGGCCCGGCTGATCCGCAGCACCGCGGCCTGGTCGTGGTTGGTGAGGCCAGCGATCACCTTGAGCAGACGGCGCTCATACAGCGCCCGACGCAGACCCACGGGCAGGCTGGAGAGGTGCGACATCGGCCGTGAACAGAGAACCTATCGAGATTGTCCCATCCGGGCCCTGGGCGGTGCCACGGTCCTGGGGGCCGCAGGCGTTGCGGCTGCATCGCTGGTTGCTGCGGCGGCCGCGGCTGTTGCCCCGGGGGGCCCGGCTGCTGCTTGCGGTCTCCGGCGGGCAGGATTCGATGGCACTAGCGGTGCTGATGCGGGATCTGCAACCCCTGCACGGCTGGGAGCTGGCCCTCTGGCATGGGGACCACGGCTGGCACGGGGCCTCTGGGACCGTGGCGCAGGAGCTGCTTGCCTGGGCACGGGTCCAGGGCCTGACGGCCTGGACGGATCGGGCGGCACCCGGAGAGGCGAATGGCGAGGCAGCTGCCCGGGATTGGCGCTACAGCTGCCTGGCGCGGCGCGCCCGGCACTGGCACTGCGGCCATGTCGTCAGCGGTCATACCGCCACGGACCGGGCCGAAACGGTGTTGCTGAATCTGGCCCGGGGCTGCCATCGGCGCGGACTGACCAGCCTCGGTCCGAGCCGACCGCTGACGGACGGCGACGAACCCGGGCCCGGCGCCGCGCTGGTGCGGCCGCTGCTGATCTTCGATCGGGGCGACACCGGCCGCATCTGCCGCCAGCGGCAGCTGCCCCTGTGGATCGACCCCAGCAATGACGACCGGCGCCTCAAGCGCAACCGGCTGCGGGCAGAGGTCCTACCGGTACTGGAGGCTTGTCATCCAGGGGCCTGCCGGCGCATCAGCCAACAGGCAGAGCGGCTATCAGAGGAACTCGCAACAGACGCCGAATTGATTGAACTTGCCCTCGCCGGCCTGGAGCGTCGCTTGGGAACTGTCGTCGCACTTGATCGGCCGACCCTGGCCAAGCTCTCGCCGGCGACTGTGAAGCGATTGCTCGCACACTGGCTGGAAGTTGAACTGGGTGTCAGCCCGCTGGCAAGTTGCTTGGATACAGTGGTGTATCGGCTGAGGCAACACAGAGCAGCAGGCCGGCTGGATCTTCCAGGCGGATGGTTTCTCCATTGGACCTCGACCGACCTAGTTCTAAGCGCGAGACCCCATGGTTAATCCTACGCCGGACCCGGCTGAACCTAACCACTTTGATTCTTACGCGGCCGTTGAGGCCGCCTACCGCAACGGCGACTGGGACACGGTGCTGGAGCAGGGCGCGGTGCTGAACAGGCGGCTGGCCCGCGCGGGCGGCGCCAACGTTCAGGCCCTGCGCCAGCGGCTGGAGCTGATGCTGGCCCACACACACCTCTATGGCTTCGGCAATGCCGAATCCGCCCAGCGCCATTACCAGGCCCTGCTCAACCAACCGGTGGAGGCCTCGTTGCGCCAGATAGCCGAAGACGGACTGAAGCAGTGCGGCGACCACGTCGTTGCCCCAGCGGATAGAAGCGGCGACCCGGAGACCTCGACGGCTGGTCCGAGCGAGCGCGAAACGTCCCAGGGATCAGACCAGCCCGACGCATCGGAAGGTTCAGCGGCTGCCGAACCCTGGCTGAACGATCTGAACAGCAACCGCGCCACCGCCGCCAACACCACGACCATGACGGGGAAGACGTCCTATTCCTCCGCTGAGGCGCGGACCGGAATGGCTGCCGAAACAAACGGCTTAACCCTCGGCGAAACCCTGGTGCCGGAGGTCATTGATGAACCGGAACTGCTCGAAATTCATCAGGCGGATCCAAGCTTGGCTGAGGAGGTTGAGCTCAATCCGCAGCTCACGCTTGTGAACCAGCCCTTAGCGAGCCTGGCGGAGGCCGCAGAGTCCGAGATCATCGCTGCAGGGGGCGTCGGGGTCGAAGCCGCAGCCGTTGCCGAGGAGCCAGACTCCGATCTGCTGGCTTGCCTGCGGCTGGTGCGGCTGTCCTGAGCCCCCCGCCTCCAGCTCAGCTGGCCAAGGCCGCTGAGCGGCGACGCCGGGCGCGCCCGCTGGGTTCGACCTCCTCGGCCGGTGCCGTGGGTTGTTTGGCCTGCGGCTGGCTCCGCTCCGGACGTTGTCCGTCCTTGGGGCCATGGGTTGGGGCCTTGGCGGCCTCACGCGGTTGATCAGCGCGCTCCCGGGGAGCTGGGCGAGAATCCGGCTCAGCTTCAGAGCGCCCCTTGTAGGCCGGAGTGCCCGCGGGCGCTGGTTGGACCAAGCAGATGATCAGGGGCTCCACCTGGAGTTCGCGGCGCAGCCGACGTTGCAGACCGATCTCAATCTCCCGTTGCAGTCCAACCCAATCGACCTCCGGTGCCTTGCCACCGGTGTTGCGAGCCAGCTGGTTCCAGCGGTTTTCGAGCACCCAGCCAATCTCACGCTCAGTCCAGAGTGAGAGGCGACGGGGATCGGCGGTGGTGACGACACCGCGCAAGTTGGCCCGGGGCGGCGCGGCCATTACGCCATCGGTGCTGATCACAGCCAGCAAGGTGATCACCCCATCCTCGGCCAGCTGTTGACGCTCCTTGAGCACCCGGGCATCGACGATGCCGTTGCGGGAAGCATCGAGCAGCTCGATGCCAGCCTTCACGGGGTCCCCCCTGCGAATGGCGTCGGGCGTGACCTCCACCACATCGCCGTTGTCGATGATCAGGATGTTGTCGGCTGGCACGCCCATGGACTGGGCCGTACGGGAGTGGCAGACCAGCATGCGGTGCTCACCATGCACCGGCACGAAAAATCTCGGACGGGTGAGCGCCAGCATCAGCTTCTGGTCTTCCTGGCTGCCATGACCGGACACATGGATGCCTTCGCCCTTGCCGTAGACCACCCGTGCCCCCAGCATCATCAGGCGATCAATGGTGTTCACCACGGAGATCGTGTTGCCTGGAATCGGACTGGCAGAAAAAATGATGGTGTCGCTGCCTTTGACCTGAACTTGAGGATGTTCGCCGCGAGAGATGCGACTGAGGGCGGCGAGAGGCTCGCCTTGGCTGCCGGTCATCAGCAGCAGGGTTTCACGATCCGGCATGTCGCGGATCTGTTTGATCGGTACAAACAGATCGTCGGGGCAGCGCATGTAGCCGAGCTCGCGCGCCTTAGCGATCACATTGACCATCGAGCGGCCCAGCAAACCAACCTTGCGGCCGTGCTTGAGCGCCAGCTCGAGAATCATCGACACACGATGAACCGAACTGGCGAAAGTGGTAAGGATTACCCGCCCTTCGGCTTGGGCGATATGGCGATCAAGGTTTGGATAGACGGAACGCTCTGGCGGCGTGAAACCTGGTAGCTCAGCATTGGTTGAATCGCTGAACAAGCAGATCACGCCGCGTTCGCCGTATTCAGCCAGACGGTGCAGATCGAAATGCTCGCCGTCTACGGGAGTGTGATCAAATTTGAAGTCGCCGGTGAACACCACAACACCCACGGGCGTGGTGACGGCCAAGGTAAAACTGTCCGCGATCGAGTGCGTGTTGCGGATGAACTCAACGGAGAAATGCTGGCCGATCTTGACCACATCGCGGGGGCTCACGGTTTCAATCGTGGTGCGATCCGTAACACCTGCTTCCTCCATCTTGCCCTGCAGCATGGACATGGCCAGACGGGGCCCATAGATCACAGGAATATTGAAGTTCTTGAGGTGATGGGGGATGCCACCAATATGATCTTCATGGCCGTGGGTCACGATCATGCCACGGATTCGCTTCTGGTTCTCACGAAGATAGCTGGTGTCGGGCAGAACGACATTGACGCCGTGCATGCCATCGCTTGGGAAGGCCAATCCAGCATCGACAAGCATGATCTCATCGCCATACTCGAACACACAGGTGTTCTTGCCGATTTCGTGGAGGCCTCCCAGGGGGATCACACGCAGGGCCTGTTGCTTGTTGGCGGTTCCTTTTGGTCCGTTTTGGCTGGTCATTCAGGGGAGTTCTGGTAGAAGAGAATCGGTCGAGGTTTTGGGGCAATGAATCCCGATGAAGCCGGGATGGGCCATGGCGTCAGGTAGGACGCAGGGCGGCGAGAATGGCATTGAGATGTTCACGAACTTCGTCAGGGGCTTCCACTAAGGGCAATCGTGGCGCACCGACCGGCCAACCCATGATCTCCAGGGCAGCTTTGACGGGGATGGGATTCGTTGTCGAGAACAGGGCTTTGAACAACGGCATGAGATGTTCATGCAAGGCTAAGGCTGTGACGATGTCGCCCCGCAGAAAAGACTGAATCAGATCACTGATCTCTGCGCAGACTAGGTGGCTAGCCACACTCACCACGCCCACCGCACCGACCGCCAACATCGGCAACAACAGCGCATCATCGCCGCTGTAAATCGCCAGCCGTTCGCCGCAGAGGGCGCGCAGCCGGGTCACCTCCTCGGTACTGCCGCTGGCGGCCTTGAAACTGACGACATTGGGGAGATCCAAGAGTTTGGCGACGGTCTCCGGGGCCAAACTGCAACCGGTGCGACCAGGTATGTTGTAAAGCATCAGCGGCATCTCTGGCGCGGCCAGACCGATGGCCCGGAAATGGGCTTCCAGACCTTGTTGGGGCGGTTTGTTGTAGTAAGGAACCACCACCAGCGCGCCATCGGCACCCAGGCGGGCGGCGGCCTGGGTGGCCTCCACCGACTCGGAGGTGCAGTTGCTGCCAGTTCCAGCCAGCAGCATCGCCCGCTGCCCGACCGCCTCGCGCACCGCCCTGAACAGCCGGTGCTGTTCCTCCCAGCTAAGGGTGGGAGATTCGCCGGTGGTCCCGCAGATCACCAAACCTTCGCAGCCCTGATCGACCAGATGCAGCGCCAGCTCGGCGGCAAGGCTGAGATGAACCGAGCCGTCAGGCTGAAACGGGGTGACAAGAGCCGTCAACAACCGTCCGAAGGGAGGTTGACGCAGAGGCAGCCGGGACGGGCTCATGAACCGCCTCCGGCGATCAACAGTTCGGCGATCTGGATGGCATTGAGAGCAGCCCCCTTGCGGATCTGATCACCGCACAGCCACAGTTCCAACGCCCGGGGCTCGCTGAGGTCCTGGCGGATCCGACCCACCGCCACCGCATCCCGTCCGGTCACATCGATCGGCATAGGGAATCGGTTCGCGGCGAAGTCCTCCAGCAGTTCCACACCGGGAGCCGCGGCCAGTAACTGGCGCGCCTCCTCCACGGGGAAAGGCTCCTCGAACTCAATGTTGACCGCCTCCGAATGGGCGCGCAACACCGGCACCCGCACGCAGGTTGCGCTGAGGCGCAGCTCCGGCAGTTCCATGATCTTGCGGGTCTCGTTCAGCATCTTCAGCTCCTCTTCGCAATATCCGTTTGGCTGCAGAGGTGAATTGTGCAGAAACAGGTTGAAGGCCAGGGAATGGGGAAGGACAGAACTTGCGGGCTGACCCCCATCCAGCACGACACGGCTCAGCTGCCGCAACTCCTCCATCGCCCGGGCACCGGCACCGCTGGCGGACTGGTAGGTGCTGACCACAACCCGGCGGATCGGCCGTCGCGCCGCCAGCGGGGCGAGGGCGACGGTGAGCAGGATGGTGGTGCAGTTGGGGTTGGCGATGATCCCCCGGTGTCGCAGCGCGGCGGCGGGATTCACCTCCGGCACCACCAGCGGCACATCCGGATCCAGCCGGAAGGCGCTGGAGTTGTCGATCACCACCGCGCCGGCGGCCGTGGCCTGGGGAGCCCAGAGGCGGGACACGGAGCCGCCGGCGGAGGCCAACACCAGGTCAACCGATTCGAATGCCGCCGGGTCCACCGGGCGGACCCGCAGCCGTTCCCCCTGCCAATCCACCTCCTGGCCAGCGGAGCGAGGCGAGGCGAGGGGGATCAGCTCCGCCACAGGGAACCGTCGTTCCGCCAACAGCTGCAGCAACTCCTGGCCCACAGCCCCAGTGGCCCCCAGCACGGCAACCCGCAAGGGACGACGCGACAACGGACCGCTGGGGTGGGCGACGGGCGAAGCGGCGGTGGTGGCGGGAACGGTCAAGGGGAGCTTGGTGGAAAGGCGGTTGGTGGAAAGGCGGTTGGGGAACGGGGCGGGGAGGGGTGGGGCAGCGGCTGCCTTGGCATCGCTGGATAGCCAAAAACCTTTCCGCAGCTGGATCTGCGGCCTGGCGGGGCTAACGGTGGGGGTGTCGCTGGCCGGGGACCATTCCCCGAATCAAGGGATGAACCTTGAAGCTCGAAGGAAGCGTGGAAGGCGACACGACGGAAGAATTCCGTCGGGGCGTGGGACTTCCCGAATCCTGGCGGGATATATCGCGCTGCGTTCGTCGAGATCACGATACGCGCTCGTACCCCGAAACCG